>Ga0209069_10000001_pt1 | contig 93581 bp, 82 predicted proteins | sample Str013_2_FD_187202 | JGI IMG/M metagenome (GOLD analysis project Ga0209069, IMG submission 187202) | Freshwater sediment microbial communities in response to fracking from Pennsylvania, USA - Straight Creek_MetaG_SC_2013 (SPAdes) (version 2) | ecosystem: Environmental > Aquatic > Freshwater >...
GTCATCAATGCTGGCCTCCAACCCAGTGGCAAGCTTGAATCACATCACAATTGATTTGGGAAGCCAAATTCCGATTCCGTCAAACTTCAAAACGCTCTAACCGGGCGAAGTTTGATTTGGATGATATTTGGTTTTCATTAGCGTCGACAAATATCGAGTTGGCAGATCGCTTTGTTGACCAACTGGAACTCCGAGTCAACGGGCTGATGGAGTTTCCTAATAGCGGTGTCCTTCGCACTGACATGACGCCAAACATGCGAATGCTGGTCGAGGGAAAATATCTGGTCTTATATCAAATTCGCGATAGCATGATTGTGATCGTTCGCATCGTCCATGGCGCAAGAGATTTGGGCGATCTTGATTTCACCTAACTTCGCTGCGCCACCACCATGTAATTCACACTCATATCCTTCGAGCCGCGCCATTCATTGGCCAGTGGATGATAGGTAACGCCACTCTCGGCTTTCACCACAGCACCATTTTCCGCCAGCCAGCCGCGCAATTCTTCAGGTGTGATGAACTTCTCCCATTCATGCGTGCCCTTGGGCAGCCAGCCCAGGACATATTCCGCGCCAACTATCGCTAACCCAAAAGACTTCAGCGTGCGGTTCAAAGTGGCCACGAACATCAACCCACCAGGCTTCAACATCGCGGCGCAGGATTTGATGAAGAATGCGGGCTCTGCCACATGCTCGATCACTTCCATATTTAAAATCAAATCAAATTTTTCGCCCGCGGTGGCCAAATCTTCCGCCTTGCCGACGCGGTAATCAATGTCGAGTTCCACTTCGGCCGCATGAACCTGTGCTGTCTTGATATTCTTCTCGGCCGGGTCCACCCCCACAACCGACGCCCCCAGCCGCGCCATCGGCTCGCAGAGCAATCCGCCACCGCAGCCGATGTCTAAGAGACGCAAGCCTTTAAACGGTTCGCGTTCTACCGGGTCCAAACCCAGCCTTGCGCAAGCCTGTTCCTTGATCCAGGCCAGACGCACCGGATTAAATTTGTGCAACACGCCCATTTTGCCCTTGGGGTTCCACCACTCGGCGGCAAGTTTGGAGAATTTCTCAACTTCCGCCGGGTCCAGACTGGAAAGAGGCACAGATGTATCCATTGTTCGACAAGCTTTCGGGCTGATTTTTCGTTGCCCTTATTGCATATAATAGGCCCCTCGCCTAAGAGAACACCGCGCCGCAGGTGGGGCATTGTTTTCATTGTGAAAATGATCCGATTCGGTTGAAAATAGGGGTTGGGCCGATGGGCCGTTTGGTCATGAAATTCGGGGGCACTTCGGTTGGCGATATTGAGCGCATCCGAAACGTCGCCCGCCATGTGGAACGCGAAGTGAAGGCCGGCAATCATGTCGCCGTCGTGGTCTCAGCCATGTCCGGCGCCACCAACCAACTGGTGGAATGGTGCAGGCAGGCCGCACCCATGCATGATGCGCGTGAATATGATGCCGTGGTCGCCACAGGCGAACAGATCACTGCCGGGCTTTTGGCCATTGTGCTGCAGGAATTTGGTATCCCCGCACGCTCCTGGGCCGGCTGGCAAATCCCCATCGAGACCGACGGCGTGCACGGTTCAGCCCGCATGACCAACATCAACGGTGGCGAGATTGCAAAGCGCATGGAACAGGGCCAGGTGGCCGTGATCACCGGCTTCCAAGGCATCGGCCCCGATAAACGCATCACCACGCTGGGCCGTGGTGGCTCAGACACATCCGCTGTTGCAGTCGCCGCGGCACTCAACGCGTCATGCGATATTTATACCGACGTCGATGGTGTCTATACCGCAGACCCACGCATTGTGACGGCCGCGCAAAAGCTCGACAAGATTTCATACGAAGAAATGCTCGAACAAGCCTCGCTGGGTGCCAAGGTCTTGCAACCGCGTTCGGTTGAGCTTGCGATGGTCTATAAAGTGCCCCTGCAAGTGCGCTCGTCCTTCGAGCCGCCTGATAGCCCCAATCAGAACAAGCCGGATGGCACAGGCCCCGGAACAATCGTCTGCCAAGAGGACAAGTCCATGGAACAACATGTTGTGAGCGGCATTGCCTATTCGCGTGATGAAGCTAAGGTTTCACTGCGCCGTGTCAAAGACAAGCCCGGCGTTTCTGCGGCGATCTTTGGCCCCTTGGCCGAAGCTGACATCAGCGTGGATATGATTGTGCAGAACGTTTCATCCGATGGCGCAGTGGCCGACCTCACCTTCACCTTGCCGCGTAAAGATTTGCGCAAAGCTATTGATCTTTTGAACAAGCTCAAAGACCAACTGGGCTTTGAGGATATTGCGCATTCCGCTGATGTGGCCAAAGTATCCATCGTCGGCATCGGGATGAGAAGCCACGCGGGCGTTGCGGCAAAGATGTTCAAGTCTCTGGCGGACAAAGGTATCAACATTCAAGCCATCACCACCTCTGAAATCAAAATCAGCGTGCTGATCGATGAGGCCTATACCGAACTTGCTGTGCGCGCCTTGCACACAGCCTATGGTCTCGATAAAGCTTGAACAATGATGCGCGATACGGCCACAAAGCAATTCGGCATTCAAGGCGATAAGCCTTAAGGACGCAGCACCATGCCCAGCCCCGCGATAGGCCCGCGCGTCCTGCTTCGAAGGCTTCGCGAGGTGATGGCGGAGCCCGAGACCGCCCAAAAACGCCTCGACAAAATCGTCACCATGATTGCCGGCAACATGGTGGCCGAAGTCTGCTCGATCTATGTGATGCGCAACGGCGAGGTACTGGAGCTCTATGCCACTGAGGGCTTGAAGCGCGAAGCCATCCACAAATCGAAATTGAAAGTGGGCGAAGGCCTGGTGGGCCTGATTGCCGACCAAGCTATCGGCCTCAATCTCACTGAAGCGCCAGATCATCCGTCGTTCAAATACCTGCCTGAAACGGGCGAAGAAATTTATCACTCCTTCCTCGGTGTGCCGATCATGCGTTCCGGCGCAGTCATTGGTGTTCTCGTCGTGCAAAACCGCACCAGACGCCAATATACCGAAGAAGAAGAAGAGGCTCTGCAAACCACGTCAATGGTTCTGGCTGAAGTTTTGGCTTCTGGCCGCTTGATGGAAGACCCGGCCGAAACCATAACGGGCACCACCTTGCAGCGCTCCCAACACCTGGGCGCTGAAGGCTTGGCCGAAGGCATCGCCCTTGGCCATGTTGTGTTGCATGAACCACGCGTGCGCATTCAGAATATGATTGCCGAAAGCGTGCCGCATGAGCTGGAGCGTTTGGATTTTGCCGTAAACCATCTGCGAAAGCAGGTGGATGATTTACTCGCGGGCCAAGAAGCATTGCCCGCCACTGACTCTGGCGATGTTCTCGAAACCATTCGTATGTTTGCCCATGACAAAGGCTGGCTGGGGCGATTGAAAGAAGCCGTGGCCACTGGCCTCACCGCCGAGGCAGCGGTAGAGCGCGTGCAGAACGACAACCGCGCCCGCATGATGCGCACTCCTGATCCCTATTTACGCGAGCGCTTGCATGATCTTGACGATCTTTCAAATCGCCTTCTGCGCTATCTCACAGGGGCTGTTGCCACTGCGGCCCGTATCGATTTACCCGACAACACCATCGTCGTTTCGCGCAACATGGGGCCAGCGGAACTTCTGGATTATGACCGCAGCAAAATTCGCGGCGTGATTTTGGAAGAAGGTGGCAAGACCAGCCATGTAGCCATCGTCGCGCGCGCTTTGGGCATCCCTGCCGTTGGCCAGGCCACGGGCATCATCAATATGGTCGACGAAGGCAACGCCATCATCGTTGATGGCAGCACGGGCGACATCTTCGTGCGTCCTTCCACGGAGCTGGAGAAGTCCTACGCCGAAAAAGTGCGCTTCTATGCCTCAAAACAGGCACGCTTTCGTGAACTGCGCGACCTCCCCGCCACGACCAAAGATGGCCAGACGGTCACGCTGAATATCAATGCGGGCTTGACGGTGGATATGCCGCATCTTCATGAATCTGGTGCCGAAGGTGTGGGCCTCTACCGCACCGAGCTACACTTCATGATGGCCACGCGTTTTCCGCGTCTCACAGCCCAGATCAAACATTATAAAAGCATCATCGATCAAGCCCAGGGCAAGCCCGTCGTCTTTCGCACATTGGACATCGGGGCAGATAAAGTGCTGCCCTATCTGCGCCAGCCGCGCGAAGAAAACCCAGCTTTGGGTTGGCGTTCCATTCGGATGGCACTGGATCGTCCCGCCTTGCTGAAACTACAGTCACGCGCAATGCTCATGGCCGGTGCTGGCATTGATTTGAAAATCATGTTCCCGATGATCGCCGATGTGCAGGAATTCATCACAGCGCGTGATGTGGTTTTGACAGAGCAGGAAATTCTCAAAGCCCGCGGCCACACCATGCCAAAAACTTTGAAGCTTGGCGTGATGATCGAAATCCCCTCGCTGCTTTGGCAGATGGACAGCCTTCTGCCGCTGGCTGACTTTGCCTCGATCGGCTCTAATGATCTCGTACAATTTCTCTTTGCCGCAGATCGTGGCAACCCCAAACTCATCGGGCGTTATGATCCTTTAAGCCCGGCCGCTTTGGGGGCCATGCATCAGATTGTTGAAAAGGGTAAACAACACGGCAAAACCGTAACCCTGTGTGGTGAACTGGGTGGCAGACCTTTGGAAGCCATGGGCCTTGTTGGCGTCGGGCTCACATCGATGAGCATGGTGCCTTCAGGCATAGGCCCGGTCAAAGCCATGATCCGCTCGCTCGATCAAGCCAAGCTCTGGGCCTTCATAGAACCGCTCCTGAAAAGTGGCCGCCATTCCATTCGCGCCGAGCTAGCTGAATTCGCCAAGGCCAATAGCGTCGAAATCTAGGCGCGAGACAAACTTCGTCAGGGCTTAATCAGCCATTCACCATTTTTGTTCATGATGCAAAAAATCAAGTTCGTAAACATGCGTTAAGAGTTGCGTAGAGAGTCATCATGTCCATTGAAGTTCCAGAACTGCCGTCCCCACGCCAAGAGCCACAGATGTTTTCCGGGACCAAACCCTCCACCAAGAAAAAAGAACCTGCTGCTGAAGTAGGCTATTTCCTTTGGCGTGAGCGCGAGACGCGTGGTCTCACCATTGAATCTGCCAGTGAAGCCACGGGCATTCACCCCTATCATATCGATGCAATTGAACAGGGCGATCTCACCCACATGCCGCCGCGTCTAGAAGCCATGGAGATGATCGCAGGCTACGCGCAGTTTTTGGGCTTTGAGCCACAGCCACTTGTCGATCATCTAGCCACATTCCTGCCCGCGCCGCCCATTGTGCGCGCCAGCTTCCACCCCGCGCGCCCGCCAATTCTGTCGAGTGCAAAAGTCCTGGCTTTTGGCAAAATGCCAAGGATCCCTTCGCTTAACATTTCGAAATTCCCCGGCGGCACAGGCGGTGCGATTGCATCAATGGCAGCGGCCTTCTTCTTGATCGCCGGCACCCACTGGATGATGTCCAGCACCAGCCAATCAACGCCCGCCGTTGAACAAGTCGCAGCCGCACAGCCAAAGGCCCCGGCCATTGCCATCAATACCGCCGATCAAATGCCCACAGCATCAACGTCAGCAAGTGCTGCGGATGTCAAAATAACCGATGAGGCAATGCCGCAAGGTGGAAAGCTCGCCAACGCCATTCCGGCTGATGACCCCGATGCCTTGGGCAGTTTCATTCAAGATCAGGCCGATCCCGCCGCAGCCCAGCCAAAGGCAGTGAAGCCTGACAAGGCGGCTTCCACAAAAACCGGCAAGATTCAAGATCGGATCAGGGCCGAAGATCAGCTTAAAATCGCCGCCGCCAACCCAATTCCACAGCCAAGCGATGGCCGCATCTATGGGGCCGAAAACAAAGATGCGCGTCTTGTGCTCAAAGCCACAGCGCCCGTCTGGCTGCGCATTGAAGATGCCCAGGGCGTTGCCGTGATGACGCAGATGTTGAACACCGGCGATATTTACCGAGTGCCAAACCGTGAAGGCCTGATTGCCCTCTCGCGAGACGGTGGTCGTTTGGCTTTCATGATTGACGGGCAGCAAAAAGGCGTGCTCGGCCCACCGGGCAAAATCCTCGTCAGTGAAAAGCTCGATCTGGCCTCACTCCAAGCCAAGAAATAACAAAAAGCCCCGGAATTCCGGGGCTTTTTTTAATTCTCATCAAATCCGCGCGCCCGGAAGGGCCGACGTCTGGCCGTGTTAGCAGGCGGCAAAGCGGAATCATCACCAGAAAGTGCGCGCCGCACCCGGCGCAGAATAACCCCGCGCTGTTTGTCATCGGCCGCCTCACTTAACGTCGCATGCAAATCAAGCAGCAGGCTTTGCGTGTCGCTATCGGCATCAGGCTTGGCCACAAGGCTATGATCCATCCGCGGCATCGCTGTAGCACCGGAAACCAATTTGGCCTCAGGCCCTGAAAGATCATAGGCCTCATCGAGGGAGGGGCAAATAATCCGCGCTTCTGGCACAAGCCTGTCTTTGATGTCTGCGGCCAAGGCAAGCTGCCTGTCTTCTTCGCCATGGGTCAGAAACAGATTGCGCGCAATCGGCAGGCGTTTTTCAATCCATTGCACCAGCTCCGGCCCATCGGCATGGCCGGAATAATCTTCGATTGAGCGGATGGTGGCCGCCACAGCCACATCTTCGCCCATGATACGAACAGTTGTGGAGCCACTTTCAAGTTGCTGGCCCAAAGTGCCCGAACCTTGATACCCCACCAACAGAACAGTGGTAGATTTCTTCCACAGATTATTGAGCAAGTGATGCCGGATGCGCCCTGCTTCGCACATGCCCGAAGCGGAAATGACAATGAAAAAGCCTTTGAACAAATTCAAGGCCTTTGAGTCCTCCACCGTTTCAGTCGCCTTCACCAAGGGCGAAGCAAAGGCCCGCGCCAATTCATCGCCATTCTCCAATTCGCTCGCATGTTTGCGGAACACCGCTGTGGCTTTGTTGGCAAGCGGCGAGTCGATAAACAATTGGGCTTTGGGTGCTTTTCCGGTTTCCATCAATGTGACAATATCCGTCACCACTTCTTGCGTGCGTTCCACGGCGAATGACGGGATCAACAAAGCACCGCCACGCGCCGCCGCATCATTCAACTCCTTGGCCAAAAGTTCACGCCGCTTGTCCGGAGCACGTTCGAACCGGTCTTTGCCGCCATAGGTCGATTCACAAATCACATAGTCCCAGGTGGTGGGGCCTTCAGGATCATGTTCCAACATCTTATTGTCCGGCCCAATATCACCGGAGAATAAGATGCGCAAAGCTTTGCCGGAATCCTGTGAGACCTCAACTTCGATGGAAGCAGAGCCCAGCAAATGCCCGGCATTCCAATAGCGCATCCGAATGCCAGCAGCAGGTTCAAACCATTCCTGATAGGAATGCGGCACGAATTGTGCAAGCGCCGCTGTGGCATCAAGCAAAGTATAAATCGGTTGCACTTCAGCAATGCCCTTGCGCGCATTGCGCTTGTTGAGCTGCAAAACATCCATTTCCTGAATGTGGCCCGAATCCGGCAACATGATTGCACAAAGGTCAGCTGTCGCCGCAGTACTATGAATCTGCTTCTTGAAACCCTGCTTCGTCAGTTTTGCCACAACACCCGTGTGGTCAATATGGGCGTGCGTCAAAACCAGCGCATCAATCGCCGACGGCGCAAATGGAAATGGCCGATAGTTCAGCGCATCCATGCTTTTTGAGCCTTGGAACATGCCGCAATCAACCAGAACCTTGGCTTTGTCGGTCTCGATCAGATAGCAAGATCCCGTAACTGTGCGAGTTGCACCATGAAAATGTAATTTGATACTCATGGCAGTTTCAACCCTCTATCAATCAATGCAGCCCACGCGCCTTCTGGCGTATCGGCAAATGTGAACAGTTCCAAATCTGTTGGCTTGATCAAACGTTCCTTGGCAAAATGCGAAAAATTAACCGCTGTATTCCAGAACTTTGAATCATACAGCACCACAGGCAAAGGCTTGGTCATCTTCCCAGTTTGCCGCAATGTCAAAAGCTCAAACAATTCATCCATGGTGCCGAACCCGCCGGGGAACACCACCAAAGCTGCCGCTCGCATCGCAAAATGCATTTTGCGCATGGCAAAATAGTGAAACAAGAAAGTGAGATCAGGCGTCGAATAGGGATTGGGTTCCTGCTCATGCGGCAAAGTGATGTTGAATCCAATCGAAGGGGCACCAACATCATAAGCGCCGCGATTGGCCGCTTCCATAATTCCGGGCCCTCCGCCTGTGGCGATCACATTGATGCGCGGCTTGGCGCTGCCATCCTTGGCCCCACCATTTTCTGAACACAGAGAGGCAAACTTGCGCGCCCCCTCATACCAGCCATTGCTGTCACCGGGCCTGACCCGCGCCGAACCAAACACTACCACGGTGGATTCAATATTCCGCGCCCGCAGCGACTCTTCCGCCTTCATATATTCAAGCTGAAAGCGAATGCCGCGGGTTGAATCACCGAGCAGAAAATCCTGGTCAACCGCCGCAAGTCGGTAAGCCGGGTCGGCCATCTGTTGTTTATTTGAAGGTTTTTCCGTCATGGTTCAGAGCTAAGCGGAAGCCGCCCAGCCAAGCAAGGGCAATCAGCGCACACCGCGCATTGCATTGCCGAGATATTCGAAAAAGCCGGGGTGATACCACACCATGGAAGCCCCCGAAATTGGTGCTGTCTTCAATTCGCCTTCAGATGCTGTGCGCACCGCTTGCACCAGGGGTTCCAGCGCCGCTGCCGTTTGCAAAAATGGATAGGTGACAAAATTGTCTTGCGCTTCAGGCATAATGATCGCTTGAGAAATAATGTTGCCGGTATCAATGCCTTCGTCCACCAAATGAATGGTAACCCCACAGTGTTCACGGTCCCCCTTCGCCAGTGACCAATAGGCCCCATGCGCACCGCGATAGCCAGGCGTGATCCCTTGATGCGTGTTGATCACTTTGGCATCGAGGAGGCCAAGCGTCTTGCGATTGAGAATGCGCGTGCCATTGATGATCACCACATTAGGTTTCAGACGCTCAATGAGTTCATGACAAGCCGGGCCATTGACACTTTCGACATGATGAATGACATCACTTTTGGGCGGCAGAATTTCCAGCCCGTGTTGACGGCGCAAAACTTTGAGGCGAGGCGCAGCAGCACGTGTCAGCCACGGGCGAATGAAGACCGCAAACCCCATCTGACTGATCACCCGGGCAAGCCCCACTTTACGGGCTCTGATTTTCAACATCTTGGAACGCGGCACAGACCGTTCGATGATCGCCGGAACCAAACCGAATTGGGCAACCAACTCGTTGTATACCATCCAGGTGGTAGGGTTATCGCCCCCCAGCAAAAGTAATTTGGTCATGAGTGGTTTACCCTGTCCGTCGTCATGCGCGTAAATTAGATTGGAAGTCTCAACAGAGTGTGGCGACCGACACTTGCAATTGAAATTTTCTGATCATCGTTAACGCAGATGATAATACCAAATTTCCACTCTTGATTTCTGCTTCGCCAACGCCATCTTTCAGTCAGAGGGGCCAACATGATCAACAAACTCTTACTGGCCGAAGGCTTGGCGCAATTTCTTGGCGCAACTTTTCTCTATTGGCAGATGGGCGCAAGCTGGTTCTGGTTCGCTGCTTTGTTTTTCTTGCCAGACATTTCATTCGCCGCCTATTTGGGTGGGCCAAAGGCGGGTGCCTTTGTCTACAATGCGCTTCACACGATTGTCGGCCCACTCATTTTGTATGTTGTGGGGCTGGCATTCGGGTGGACCACAGCCATGGCTCCCATCGCCCTGATCTGGCTAGCCCACATCGGTTTTGACCGCGCGCTGGGCTATGGCCTGAAATATTTTACGAGTTTCAACGATACACATCTCGGACGGATTGGCCGAAACTAAAATTACAGTTCCCCCATCACACACTTTTTGGCCAATGCCATATATTGCTTCTCGCTGAAAAGAATCGGGTTGCCGCCAGCCGAAGGATCTTTGACCGCCATCTTCGCCACTTCGTCCAAGCGTTTCACATCAATGCCAATATCTTTCAACGCATGGGGAATGCCAATTTCCTTGCGCAATGCCAGAACCCATTTGAGAAAGCCATCAAACCCGTCCTTGATGCCGAGATAGGCCGCGGCCCGTTCAATATCTTTCTCAATCTTCTTGCGATTGGCTTTGAGGACATAAGGCATGATAATGCCATTGAGCATGCCATGATGCGCATCATAAAGCCCCCCGAAGGGATGCGACAGCGCATGAATGGCCCCAAGCCCACGCTGAAACGCGGTGGCCCCCATGGCCGAAGCGACAAGCATATTGCCGCGTGCATCCAAATCCGCAGGCTTCTTCACGGCCTTCACCAAATTATCTTTCACCAGCAACATGCCCTCAAGCGCCACACCTTTGGCCATCGGGTGATAGAAGGGCGCGCAATAAGCCTCGATATTATGGGCCAAGGCATCCATTCCCGTCGCTGCGGTAAGCTTTGCTGGCAACCCAACCGTAAGTTCCGGATCAAGAATAGAAACCTTGGGCATAATCGAAGGATGGAAAATGATCTTCTTTTCATGGGTGATAGGATGCGTGACCACGCCAGCCCGCCCCACTTCCGAACCCGTGCCCGCCGTGGTGGGAACAGCAATGATCGGCGCAATACGCGTGGCATCGGCCCTTGTCCACCAATCATCCACATCTTCCAAATCAAAAACTGAAATCGATTGACCATGCATCAAAGCAATCATTTTCCCGATGTCGAGGGCTGAGCCACCGCCAAAAGCGATGACACCATCATGCATCCCAGCTTTAAAGGCTTTGACACCTGCGGTGATATTAGCCTCAACCGGATTGGGCCGCACATCCGAAAACATTTGCACCGCCAAACCAGCTGCTTTGAGATCAGCCATAATCGCCTGCACCATGGGCATCGCCGCAAGGCCGGGATCTGTCACAAACAAAGGCCGCTTGATCTTATTGGCCATGCAAAGCTCTGCCAGCTCCTTGATGCGTCCTGCACCAAATTTGATCGCGGTGGGAAAATTGAAATTTCGATTGGGTATTGTCATGGGTTTCTCTTTCTAACAAGCAAGTGTCTTCAAGTGCCCTTCTTCGCCATAGGCGAGAATGGCACGATCTCGAGTGACCAAGGTGCAGTCAAGCTGGCGGGCTGTTTCAACTAAAATCCGATCCATTGGGTCTTTGTAAATCTGGCCCGGCAAAAAAGAGGATTTGACGAGGACATCAAGACCAATTTCACAAAGGTTGCTGCCGGTGTGGGCCATAAATGCCTTGAAATAGGCCAGCGCATCAATGCGCAAGGCCAGTTTTCCATGTGCTGCAAGGCGTCCGATTTCCCAAGCGGAAATGGGAGAAATAAACAGGTTGCCATCGGTCGCAGCTAAATTTACGGCATCCTTGGCCTCTGCCGAAATAGTCGCGTCTTCCGCGACGAAAAGGATCGCGCAAGTATCGAGGAGCAATCGCGTCGCACTCATCGGACGTGACTTCCTTTTGAGAGCAATTCATCCTGCCAGTCGTCCATATCAAAAGCAGGCTGTGTCGCTTCAAAACCAGGAGCGAAAGTGGCCATTCCTTTCAAGCAACCGAAAATCGACGCCCGAAATGCTTTGGGTTGCCCCACAGCAGAAACTGTTCCTTTACGCGCGAATACAATCCGTTCATTTTCAATGTCAACTTCACTCGATTCAAATCCAGCATCCAGCCATTGCTTGGTCATCACATTGTTTGAAGGGTTATTACTCCACCAAGCGCGATGCATTTTGGATGGGGGCAATTTTAATTTGAGAACGCGCTCAATGTCAGAAAAACTCATCGGCACCCGCTCAAATTTCTGCGCACGAAGAAAATTCTGCAGAGGATCATATTTACTCATCCAAAGCACTCCTGAATTCAGAGTAAAATCTACAATAAATGTGTGTGTTTGTAAAATGTTTGTGTGTGTTTTAGTTAAACTCAATATCTTTCAAAGCCGCGCTTCAGCTCAAGGTCTGTGATCCGACGATCAAATTCGAATTGTTCCCACTTGGCCGTGTGCACATAGTGGTCAACGACAGCATCGCCCATCACACCACGGAGAAATTTGGATTCATCCAGCAACAACGTGGCTTCGCGCAAGGTTTTGGGAATCTCACGCAGCTTGCGCGATGTGTCATAGACATCCCCGGAAGCGACCGGTTCCAACGCCATCTTCTTCTCAATGCCATCGAGCCCAGCTGCAATCAATGCAGCAAAGGCCAAATGCGGGTTGAGATCAGCCCCGCCGACACGGCATTCCACCCGAATGGCTTTTGAGTCTGCCCCGCAAATGCGGAAGCCCGCTGTCCGGTTATCAAAGCTCCACACCGCACGCGTGGGCGCAAATGTGCCCGCCATGAAGCGCTTGTAGGAATTGATATAGGGAGCCAGAAAATAGGTAATCTCACCTGCATGGGCAAGCTGCCCCGCCAGATAATGCTGCATCATGGGCGACATCCCGTGCTCACCACCCTTGTCGAAGAAATGTGGCACTTTCCCATCAGCCGACCACAGCGATTGATGGATATGGGAGGAGTTGCCCGCCATGCCATAATCCCATTTCGCCATGAAGCTCACAGATTTGCCAACACCATAGGCAATCTCCTTGGCGCTGTTTTTGATGATGGCGTGATTATCCGCCATCACCAAAGCTTCATCATATTTAACGTTGATCTCTTCCTGCCCCGGGCCCCATTCGCCCTTAGAATTTTCAACCGTGATACCAGCGCCCGCCAAACCGTTGCGCAACGCGCGCATGTAAACTTCTTCCTTGGCGGTCTGCAAAATATTGTAGTCTTCAATATAGTAACCGGACGTTTTCAGATTGCGGTAGCCCTTGGTGTGCGCGGCCTCATAGGAATCATCAAACAGAAAAAACTCCAGCTCCGAGGCCATATAGGCCTTGAGTTTCATCGCTTCGAGGCGCTTCAACTGTTTTTTCAAAATGGCGCGTGGCGAATGTGGCGTATCTTCGTGTGTGTGATGATCCAAGACATCGCAAATCACCAAAGCCGTGCCTTGAAGCCATGGCGTGCGGCGCAGCGTGCTCATATCCGGCTTCAAAACGAAATCGCCATAACCCTTCTGCCAAGACGTTGCCTGATAACCGGGCACAGGTTCCATCTCGATATCAACACCGAGCAGATAATTGCAGGCATGGGTTTCTTCATAACCACCATCAACGAAATATTGGGCATGAAAACGCTTGCCAAGGAGTCGACCCTGCATATCAACCAATGCCGCCACCACAGTGTCAATGGTTCCCGCTTTGACTTCGGCTTTCAGTTGTTCAAGCGTCAGCATTCCGTGGCTCATTTTATCTCTCCCAGCTTGTTGGCCGCTTGCAGAAGCGGCAAAGACAACCGCTGCGCCCATTGTTGTTGATTACGCTCAGTTTCAATGAGGTCGTTACAAATTTCAATCATCAAGTGATGCAAACCGCGCGGGGCCGCATGTAAATTCAGCAAATGCAAAACGCCGTCCTTGGGGCCGTAAGGCTCATTGAGCTGCGCATTGATGCCGGGGAAAGACTTGACCAGAAAATTGGCCAGCCACGCGTCACGGTCAAACAGCAAGCCCAAATCCACCGCCCGACGCCTAGCCTTATAGACCCGCGTGAAGGAATGAATGGAAACAACTGCCGTGGATTTGGCGGCAGCGGCCCGCTCATCAAGCAGGTTTTCCAACGCGTGGTTGAAAGGGCGATAAATTTGCTGCACCCGCCGGAGCCGAGCGTCGGCAGCAAGGCCTCGATTGCCAGGAATCTCGTATATCTCGCTCACGTCCGGCATCGCGCTGGCAGATTCCGGCGGCCGATTGCAATCATAAACCAGCCGTGAAATCTTCTGAATCAGAAGCGGCGCATCCAGCAAGCGCGACAACCAACGCGCCGTCCCTTCCGCCCCAATGTCAAAGGCGATGTGGTGCGAAAGATCCGCTTCATCCAGCCCTAAGCGCTCAAAAGACGGCGGAATGAAATTGGAAGCGTGTTCGCACACCAAAACAAAGGGCGAAGCGCCGCCCTTGTTGATCCACTCAAAAACCTGGTTCTCTGCCAAAATCATCTTAGCCCATCAATCCCAATCGCAATGTCTCGGCCAAGCCCTTCTGGCCTGACGATTCCGCGCCACCAAGTGTCGCAAACCTGAAGCCTCTGCGATAAGGCATAAGCGACAAGCGATCAGGCATTCAAGGCACCATGGCAAATCAATCCACAAACCAATACGACTTCATCATCATCGGCTCGGGATCCGCTGGTTCTGTCATGGCCAAACGCCTGTCCGAAGACAGGCGCAACAAGGTGCTGGTGCTGGAATACGGCGGCACAGATCGCGGGCCATTGATCCAGATGCCTTCGGCCCTGTCATACCCGATGAACATGGGCCTCTATAATTGGGGCTTTGAGACCGAGCCGGAGCCCTATCTGAACAACCGCCGCCTCGTCACCCCGCGCGGCAAAGTGATGGGCGGCTCATCTTCGATCAATGGCATGGTCTATGTGCGCGGCCATGCGCGCGATTTTGACACCTGGGCGCAAATGGGGGCTACAGGCTGGTCCTTCGCTGATGTGCTGCCTTACTTCAAACGGCAAGAACACGTGGAAGGTGGCGAACCCGATTGGCGAGGCCACCATGGCCCACTTTATGTGAAAAAAGGCCTGCGTCAGAATCCCCTCTATCAAGCCTTCATCGAGGCAGGCCGACAAGCGGGCTATCCCATTTCGAAAGATTATAACGGCCACCAGCAGGAAGGCTTCGCCGCCATGGAAATGACGGTGCACAATGGATTGCGCTGGTCCGCAGCCAATGCCTATCTCTGGCCCACCATCGCCAAGGGCAGCATCGACATGGAAACCGGTGCACTGGCCAGGCGCATTCTGCTCGATGGCAAAAAGGCCATCGGCGTGGAATATGAGCAAGGCGGCGAAATCAAAACCGCCTATGCCAATCGCGATGTGATCATTGCCGCCTCAACCATTAATTCGCCAGCTTTGCTGCAACGCTCCGGCATCGGCGCGCCAGAAGTCTTGAAAACGGCTGGCGTTGCTGTGGTTCACGCCCTGCCCGGTGTGGGTGAAAATCTCCATGATCACCTGGAAGTCTATTTCCAGTTGCGCTGTCTGCAACCAATCACACTGAACGCTCAGCTGGGCCTTTTCTCCAAAGCCAGGATCGGGCTGGAGTGGCTCTTGTTCGGAACAGGCCTTGGCGCCACCAATCATTTTGAATCTTGCGGCTTCATCCGCTCACATGCCGGGATTGATTATCCCAATATCCAATATCACTTCCTGCCCGGGGCGATGCGCTATGATGGCACTGCCGCTTTTGAAGGCCACGGCTTCCAAGTTCATGTTGGGCCGATGCGCACGAAATCGCGCGGCCATGTGCGGATCAAGAGTGCGGACGCCAAACAAAGCCCCGAAATCCTGTTCAACTACATGTCACATTCCGATGACTGGGATGAATTCCGCGCCTGCATACGTTTGACACGTGAGCTGTTCACGCAAGAAGCGATGAAGCCTTATGCTGGCGAGGAAATTCAACCCGGTGCAGCCGTAACATCAGATGCCAATATTGACGCTTTCATCCGCGCGCACAGCGAAAGCGCTTATCATCCTTGCGGCACATGCAAGATGGGATCACCCAAAGACCAACTGGCGGTCGTGGACCCTGAATGCCGTGTCATCGGCATCGATAACTTGCGCGTGGTGGATAGCTCAATCATGCCGCAAGTCACCAATGGCAACCTCAACGCACCAACAATCATGATCGGCGAAAAGGCTTCTGACCACATCCTCGGCAAGCCGATGTTGGCGCCCTCAAATCTTGAGCCTTGGATCAATCCCAATTGGAAGACGCGCCAGCGGTAAAACATCCTTGCCCGCTTCTTCAGCGGGGGGACGTCACACGGGCTTGCGAATCTTATAAATCCCAACGTCAATCAGCCCCTCGGCAAATCCCGCTTCGCAGTAGCACAAATACAAAGTCCACAGCCGTTTGAAGCGATCATCAAAACCCAAGGGCTGAATTTTCGGCCAAGCCGCTTCAAAACGAACCCGCCATTGCCGCAAAGTTTCAGCATAACTCAGGCCGAAGCACTCAAACTTCTCCAGCAGCAATCCGGCCTTCTGCGCTTGTTCATTGATAATTTCCTTGGTCAGCAACATGCCACCCGGAAACACATAGCGCTGAATGAAGTCAACACCCGAACGATAGCCGGCAAAATTATCTTCCCGTATCGTAATGCCTTGAATGGCCGCAGCACCACCGGGCTTCAAACGATTAAACAGTGTTTTGAAATAAATCGGCCAATGCGGCTCGCCCACCGCCTCAATCATTTCAATGGAAGCAATGGCATCAAACATGCCCTTGGTGTCACGGTAATCTTCGATCACCAATTCCACGTCTTTCGAAAGCCCCTCGCCCGCCACACGCTTTTGCGCAAATGCCAGCTGCTCCTTGGAAAGCGTAATACCGCGCAAGCTCGCCCCGGCCTTGCCCACCATTTCAGCAAAGCCGCCCCAGCCGCAGCCGATTTCCAAAACTTTGGAGCCGGGTTTGACTTCCGCCGCCTCCATCACATGCTTGTATTTCAACTGCTGCGCCGCTTCGAGGCTATTGGCTTTACTGTCAAAAATGGCGGAGGAATAGCTCATCGTATCATCCAGCCAGAGTCGGTAAAAATCATTGCCCAGATCATAATGGGCTGAAATGTTTTCTTTCGCACCTTTGAGATCATTATCGCGCAGCTTGTGCCAAAGCTTATCAATAAAACTGGCCATGAAAAACCGCGACGCGCCGTCGAGGCCGCCCCGGTTCTGCAAATAGAACCGGAAAAACGCGGTTGGGTTAGTGCTTTCGACATCCCCCGCCATATAGCGTTCAAAAAAGCCCAGCTGAGCCCGGCGAAAACCAGCCCACAAAACCTTGAAATTGCGTATCTTCAGGTCTGCGGTCTCGCCGGGTATGGTGCCGCCCAAAGTCACAAGACGGCCTGAAGGCAGCGTTAAATCCAGCTGACCCTTAAAACTCTCCGGCAACAGCCTCTTGGCCGCCGCCACAACCAAACGTTCAAAAACCGATTGCGCCATATCCACACCTTAACACGCAATGGCGGGTTAGTAATATGCCAACTCTGTGACGAATTTCAAAAACTTGCAAGACCCTCAAATCACGGAAATAAAATTTGACCATCTCCCAAACCCGTGCAAGCATGGCGCCAAGAGTCTGGCAGAAAGCTGGAACGAAAACGGGGAAGGTCGAACAATCGGGAAGGCGGCACAGGATTTGCCGCAGTGATGATCAGGTTCCTGACCAGCCAAAAAAATTTAAAGGAGAAAACCACATGACGGAATTTGAACATAATCTGGCCATGGCCTCGCGTGCTGTAGGCCAAGGCAAGCTTTCCCGCCGCGACTTTATGCAATTCACCATGGCCGCGGGCGTCACCCTAGCGGCCTCGCAGGCGATGTTTGCCACGGCAGCCCGCGCGGCACCCAAGAAGGGTGGCGCTTTTAAATTTGGTTGCGGCCACGGCCAAACCACAGACTCGCTTGATCCAGCAACTTGGTCAAACGGCTTTACCTTCCATTTCGGCAAATCACTCTTTGCCGCCCCGTTGACCCAGGTCGATTCAAAGAATACCGCCGTTCCGCATGTGGCTGAAAGCTTTGAACCCTCCAATGGCGCTCAAAAGTGGATTTTCAAAATCCGCAAGGGCATCACCTTCCATGATGGCCGCTCATTGACGGCTGATGATGTGGTCAACACCATCAACTATCACATCGGCGCAGACTCAAAGTCCCCCGCCAAGTCGGTTCTGTCATCTGTCACCAGCGTCAAGGCCGATGGTCCAGACCAGGTGATTTTCGAACTGAAGGGCGGCAATGCCGACTTCCCCTTCCTGCTCACTGATTATCACTTGGGCATCTATCCATCCAAGGATGGCAAAATTGATTGGGCCAAGGGCATCGGCGCTGGCCCCTATGCGATCACCAACTTTGAGCCCGGTGTGAAAATCCAGGCTGAACGCAACAAAAACTATTTCAAAGACACCTACTTTGACTCAGTTGAAATGCTCTCGATCGTCGACGTTGCGGCCCGCACCAACGCTTATCTCTCCGGCGAAGTGCATTACATCAACCGCGCCGATCTCAAGACCATCGATATGCTGAAGGGCGCACCAGACACAGAACTTTATAACGTGTCCGGCTTTGCCCATTACACAGCGCCGATGCAGGTTGACCAGAAACCCTTCGACAACGTGGATGTTCGCCAAGCCCTGAAATACGCCATCAATCGCCAGGAACTGGTCGACAAGATTCTCTTCGGCTATGGCACACCGGGCAATGACAACCCGATCTCGGCCTCGATGAAATATGCCATCAACCCAGCGCCGGTTTATTCTTATGATCCAGACAAGGCCAAATCACTCCTCAAAAAGGCGGGGATGGATGGCTTGAAGGTTGATCTTTCCGCTTCTGACGCAGCCTTCGCTGGCGGCGTGGACGCAGCTTTGCTGATGGCCGAACAAGCCAAGAAAGCGGGCATTGAGATCAACGTGATCCGCGAACCCAATGACAGCTATTGGGATAACGTCTGGCTCAAGAAGCCTTGGTGCCTGTGCTATTGGGGTGGCCGCCCCGTGGCCGACATGTTCCTCTCCGTCTCATTGGCCGCTGATGCAGCCTGGAATGACACGCATTGGAAGAACCCGCGCTTCAATGAGCTGCTGCTGGCAGCGCGAGCCGAAACCGACGACAAGAAGCGCGGCGCCCAATATGCCGAAGCCCAACAGCTGGTGCATGATGACGGTGGCCAAGTTGTTCTCATGTACAATAACTTCGTTGGTGCCATGTCGCACAAGATTGGCCACGCCGCCTTTAACTCAGACTTTGATGATGACGGCGGCTATTGCTGGGAACGTTGGTGGATGGCCTAAGCGCTGTCCTAAAACAAACAATCAAACCCCGCTGGCAACAGCGGGGTTTTTCTTTTCGCTGGGCACGCTATAAAGGCAGGATGTACAGCGCCATTTCACGTCAAATCGAAGTCACCGCCCAGCCGCAATTCCTGGAAGGTCAATCCATGCCTGCCGAAGATAAATTCGTCTGGTCCTATACCATCACCATCGCCAACAAAGGCTTCGAAACTGTGAAGCTGCTGACGCGCCATTGGATCATCACCGACGCGACAGGCCACCGCCAGGACGTGCGCGGCCCCGGTGTCATCGGTGAACAACCGGTGCTCAGGCCCAATGACAGTTTCACCTATTCATCGGGCTGCCCGCTGCCCACGCCCTCGGGCCTGATGGTCGGCACCTATGGCATGATGACCGAAAAGGGCGAACATTTTGACATCGCCATCCCTGCCTTCTCCCTCGACAGCCCCTTTGATAAACACAGCGTGAATTGATGCAGGTCTTCACCGCCACAGAGATGCTGGCCAAGCTGGTGGCATTCGACACAACCTCGCGCCACAGCAACCTGCCGTTAATCGCCTTTGTTGAATCCTATCTTGACCAACACAGCGTGTGCCATCTTCGCGTGGATTATGAGCACGGCCAAAAAACCAATCTCTACGCCACCATTGGCCCAGACGTTGAAGGCGGCATTGTTCTTTCCGGCCACACCGATGTCGTGCCCGTCGATGGCCAGACATGGGCCAGCGATCCCTTCACGCTGACCCAACGCGGCGGCAGGCTTTATGGCCGCGGCACCTGCGACATGAAAGGCTTCATCGCGGTGGCGCTGGCACTGGTGCCGCGCTTTAAATCCATGAAATTAAAAACACCGATCCATCTCGCTCTGTCTTGCGATGAAGAAGTGGGCTGCAAAGGTGTACGCCCTTTGGTGGCCCATATGCGCGACCACTTGAAAAAGCCTTGCGCCGTTTTTGTGGGCGAGCCTACGGACATGAAAGTGGTCAACGGCCACAAAAGCGCTATCACCTTTTCAACCGAGGTCAAAGGCCATGAGGCCCATTCAAGCCTCACCCATCAAGGGGTGAATGCGATCATGGTGGCGGGCGACGTGATCAGTGAGATCAGCGCGCTCCGCCAAGAGCTGATCGCGGCTGGTGATCCATCGGGCCGTTTTGACCCACCCTATTCCACCATCCATGTGGGTGTGATCAGCGGCGGCACGGCAAAAAATATCATCCCGCGCCGTTGTGATTTTCAATGGGAAACGCGCCTCTTGCCCGGGGCAGACGCAAACTTTGTGCCGGGCCGCATGGAAGCGCTGCGCCTTAAACTTGAGCCAGAGATGAAGGCCGTTTCTCAAGATGTGGGAATATCAACGCAATCCATCAACGAAGTGCCCGGCCTGATGCCAGAGCCGCAATCAGTGGCCGAACAAATGGCGCTTTATGCCGCTGGTGCAAATTCCACCCATGCCGTCTCCTATTGCACTGAAGCCGGCCTCTTCCAGCAAATCGGAATCCCCACCGTCATCTGCGGGCCAGGCAATATCGAACAGGCCCATAAGCCTGATGAGTTTGTGGAGATTTCCCAACTTGTGGCGTGTGAGAAATATATGCTGAAGTTAGCCAAAGCCTGCGCGTGAGAGAGTCACTATTCCACGGCCATTCTTGCGGCATCTCTCCGGCGCTTCACTTCATACAGAATGGCCCCAATCAACGTAACCACAATCAAAATAACAGCCAACGCGTTGATTGTTGGTGTAATGCCTGAGCGTCCCTTCGAGCCGAAATAAACTGTCAGCGTTGTCTGCGCACCGCGCGTGAATTGCGTGGTGTTGTAATTCTCAACAGATTGGAAGAACGCCAAAACCGCGCCTGCAAAAATTGCCGGATAAAGATGCGGCAGCAAAACTCGCCGAAGCATCTGACCATGGCTGGCCCCCAGATCAAGAGCTGCTTCTTCAAGCGCGCCATCAAAACTTTGTAGCCGGGCGAGCACCATCAACATCACATAAGCCGCAATGAAACTGGTTTGCCCCAAGGCCGACAGATGCAACCCGGCAGGCACGTGAAACTTATACCAGAACAGTAAAGTTGAAATGCCAATCACAGCGCCGGGTGTCAACACAGGCGCAATCATAACCGCATAAAGCAATGTCCGGCTGCGGCCCTTCAAGCTGTTCAACAAAATTGCACCCGCTGTGCCAATGGGCACGGCCATCAACACAACAGCGGCTGCCACCAAGAGAGTATTCCCAATCGCCCACATCATTTCGGTATCGTTGAAAAGTTCAACAAACCACCGCAAGGTGAACCCCTTCCATGGCAAGACGGAGGGGAACTTTGAATCGTTAAAAGCAGCACCCCCCATCACCACCAGCGGCACAATGAGATATGCCAAAAATAAAACACTGTAGAGGCGAAAGAAAAAATGGCTGATGCGATTTTGGTTCATTCCCAGCCCCTATTTCGCAATATCGGCAAGGCCGACTTTAAACAGCCGCATCGTCAAACTCACAAAAATTGTACACACGAACAGCAAGAGGAATGCGTAAGCTGCACCGCCATTCCAATCATTCTCGTCAAACATGCGCGCGTAAATCACTTCGGTGAACCACCGCGATGAAGGTGAACTGAGCAGCGATGGCACCAGCAATGAACCTACGGCCAACATGAACACTGTCACACAGCCAGACGCAATGCCGGGTTTACAATGCGGGATCACCACGCGCCAGTGCGTCTGCCACCATTTGGCACCCAAATCACGCGCTGCTTCAAGCTGGTTGGTATCAAGGGAGGTCATCGAATTATAGATCGGGAACAGCATAAAGAGAATGTAGACATAGATCAGCGTGACCACCACACCGCTGAACCCACCAAGCCCCCATGTCCAATGGATGGGATCAGTGATGATGCCAAGATTCTGCAACACAATGGTAAGCGGCCCTTTGAAGGCAAGCAGAATGAACCACGCAAAAGCCCGCAACAATTCGCTCACCCACATCGGCACAACAAGAAGCAACATATAAGCTGTCAAACGTTTGGGGCTGATCACTTTGGCCAGATAGTAAGCCAGTGGATAACATAACACGAGCGACAGGAGCGTTGTCGCCGCGCTGAAGAATATGCTGAGGATGAAAACCCAGAGATGGATCGTCATCGGAAATGCAAAATGCAAGCCGAGAAAATTCGCCGAATAATCTGAAGGATCGCGAATGATCGAAAGATAGTTATTCCATGAATAAACATCGAGAGGCCCGCCCACATCAGCGGCAGGCAAATAAGGTCTGAATGAACTTTCAAATAGATCGAAGTAGGGCAGGATCACCAATACCAAAAGCCAAAACCCCGTGAGAAAAATCACCAGTCCTGTCAGCCCCGTTCCATAGCGGCGCAGAAGAGCTGCCATGGCCTATTCCTTCTCCGCATAGGCTGTGGCCTCACTATCGAGCAACACTTTGGCATTTGCCGTGTTAAAAATCAGATGAGTGTTGCTGCCGACAGCAGGTGGTGGGCTTGCTGGATCGTTACGCAACTCAGCACTCAGGTGCCTGCCTGTTTTGTCACGCAAATGCACAACCGCAAAATTGCCCTCAAATGAAACATCACTGACAGTAACAGGAATTAAATTTGCGTCTGGCTTAGGCTTTGCCACAAAATTCACGTGCTCTGGCCGAACATAAAGGCGAGTCTTGGATGTGCGCGTTACGCCTTGGCCAAGTGTGACCGAAAATTCGCCTATGTCTGTTTTGTATTTGCCCATCCCATTGGCAGCGGAAGTCAATTGCCCAACAAATTTGTTATTCTCGCCCACGAAGCTCGCAACAAATCCATTGGCTGGTGTGTTGTAGATATTTTGAGGAACATCAATCTGTTGAATTTCACCGCGGCTCATCACCGCCACACGGTCAGACATGGCTAAAGCCTCGCCCTGGTCGTGTGTGATATAAATAAAGGTCACCTTGGTGCGCTTTTGAATGGCCCGCAGCTCGGCGCGCATATGTTGGCGCAGTTTCAAATCCAGCGCCGACAAAGGCTCATCAAGCAACATCACCTTGGGCTCAACAGCAAGCGCACGCGCAATGGCCACGCGTTGGCGCTGGCCGCCCGAAAGCTGTGAAGCATAGCGATCCGCCACGCCGGGAAGCTCAACCAATTCCAACAATTCTTCTGCACGTTTGCGCCGCGCTGCCTTAGCAACACCACGCATTTCAAGTCCAAATGCAATATTTTCCCAAACCGTCATCAGGGGGAAAAGGGCGAGGTTTTGAAAAATCATCGCCGTCGGGCGTTTGTTGGGCCCAATGCCCTTCATGTTTTGGTCGCCGATTAGAACGTCGCCTTGTGTGGGCTCAATAAACCCAGACACCATCCGCAAAATTGTGGTCTTGCCGCAGCCCGATGGACCGAGGAAGGAGAAGAACTCGCCGGGATCGATCTTGACCGAGACATTGTCAACCGCCCGGTATTTATCGAAATCCATCGATACGCCGCGCAACTCAACGCTTGCGGTCATGTCCCACGCCCCTTTTTATTTTTGTTTTTTTATAGAAAATCCGGGCAACCTTCAAGCCGCCCGGAGTTTAAAATCGTCAGCTAAGACTTAAGCGGCTTTCCACTTGTCAGCATATTCGCCGCGCAGCTTGAGGAACCAAGCTGCTTGTGATGGCCACCAATAAAGCTTGGCCAACGCGTCGCCTGGGAACGAAGTGGCATAAAACTTCGAAACGTCTGGGTTCATCTTGTCAATTGCGCCCTTGGAAACAGGGTTTGACGAGAAAGCAGAAGCCCAAGCCGCAGCGCCATCAGCCGTTGAGACCCACTTGGCAAATTCATGGGCTTGATCAACGTTCTTTGCGCCATTCAGAAGCAAGAAGCCTTGGCTCCACGCAAAGGCACCTTCCTTTGGTGCGAGATAGCTATAGCCGTCGTTGCGCAAATTATAACCGGTTGAATCCCATGTGAGTCCAATTTCAGCGCCGTTGGTTTTGAACGCGGCTTGCGCTTCGTTTTCACCAGACCAGAACTGAGCAATGTTCTTTTTGTGCTTGATGCATTCTGCAAGCGCAATATCCCACAGCTTCTTCATGTTTTCTTCGTTCTTGTAGCCATCAATCCATGGCATTGGCAGTTTGCCGGTGGCATCCAGCACACGGCCCATTGCAGCGATTGAAGAGTGGCCACGAACTGTTACTTTGCCCACCATGTCTTCATCAAACAAGCGAGCCAAGCTGAGTTTGCCATAGGCACCATCAACAGACTTCGTGTTGAAGGTCAAAGCTTCCGTGCCCCAAACCGACGGCAGGAAATAACGCTTGCCATCAATATCGCCAGCACTGCCGGCTTTTGCACCGGGAACACTGTCGAGATAATTATCTGCGGCAACCTTCTTCAAGTCCCAAGGTTGAACGAAACCATCCGATACCCAAGCTGGCAAACGATCAATCGTTGGCTCCATCACGTCAACTGCACCCGACGCAATTGCCGTTTTGGCATCAGCCCGCATGGTGTCCTGGCTGTCGACTTCTTTGAAGTTCACCTTAATGCCAGAGGCCTTTTCAAAGGCGGGCATTACGGCTTTCTTTAAATCATCATAGCCAGCCCAACCTTCAAAGTTCAATTCACCCGAAGATGAGAAAGCGTTTTTCACCGTCAAAGGTGCAGCAAAACCCATAGCGCCGATGGCGACTGCGGATTTGAGCAGGCGGCGGCGCGACAGCGAGGCTGCGCCGACCAATTCCTGCGTGGAAGTCAGTTTTGTCATGTTTGTCCTCTCCTTGATGAGTACCGTCATTCACCGAGTGCTAATGCCGGATAAGGCGGTATCTGGTTTGAGTATGACAAGTGTGTGACGAGCTGGCAATGGGGCCGTGACAAGTGGCACCAGCCAGCTCCCGAGGCTGGATTCATCTGCTCAAAACTTCATCAATGAGCTAGGAATAAATACTTGACAGCGTACGCTGCTTGCGCTAGAAACGTGAAACTCCACCCCTGCGTCCGCAATTGCCTAGTGTTGAAAAATATAAGGCCAAAATACAATCGCACCGATTATTGCCGCCCCCAGCGCCACCAGCAACACCGCCCCAGCGGCAATGTCTTTGGCCTTGGCCACCGCGTCATGATGCTCCGGTCTCACCACGTCACATAAAAATTCAAACGCCGAATTGATGACCTCGGCAAAAAACACCAAGGTAACCGATATTATGAGCCACAACCAATCAACCTTGTTCACCCGCAGCAAAACCGCCGCAACAATCACCGCCAAAGTGATCGCCAGATGGATCCACATATTGTGCTGGGTTTTAACGACATGGGTGAGGCCGCGAAAGGCGAAGACGAAACCGCGTGCGCGGGCTTTGGCTTTGAAGCGCCCGCGTTCGTTCATGCCAGCGTCTCAAGCGCCTGCAAAATCGCTTCGCCCATTTGTGTTGTGCTCGCATTGGCAGGCTTGTCGCCTGCAATATCCTTGGTGCGCAGGCCCTTGGCCAGAACGGCGGAAATCGCCTGATCCAACTTATCGGCCCATTCGCCCATGCCGAAGGAATAGCGCAAGCACATGCCGAAGCTGGCGATCATCGCGATGGGGTTGGCCGCACCCGTTCCCGCAATATCAGGCGCAGACCCATGCACCGGTTCATACAAGGCCTTGCGCCGCTTGGTCTTCACATCGGGCGCACCAAGCGAGGCCGAGGGCAACATGCCGAGCGAGCCTGTCAACATCGCCGCCACATCCGAGAGAACATCGCCGAACAGATTATCCGTCACGATCACATCATATTGCTTGGGCCAGCGCACCAGCTGCATGGCGCAATTATCCGCCAGCACATGTTCAAGCTCTGCCTGCGGATATTCTGCGGCGTGAATGCGCGTGACAATTTCATGCCACAACACGCCGGTCTTCATCACATTGCGTTTTTCAGCAGAAGACACTTTGTTCTTGCGCGTCTTGGCGAGTTCAAAAGCCACGCGCGCGATGCGCTCAATTTCAAACGTATCATAAATCTGGGTATCAATGCCGCGCTTCTGGCCATTGCCCAGATCGGTGATGGTTTTCGGCTCGCCGAAATAAACCCCACCCGTCAACTCGCGCACAATGAGAATATCCAGCCCCTCAACCACATCGCGCTTCAGGGACGAGGCATCGGCCAGCGCCGGATAGCAAATGGCGGGGCGCAAGTTTGCGAAAAGGCCCAGATCTTTGCGTAGGCGCAAGAGGCCCGCCTCAGGCCGCATATCATAAGGCACCTTATCCCATTTCGGCCCGCCCACGGCACCGAACAAAACCGCATCCGCCGCCTGCGCCTTGGCCATATCCGCCTCAGAAATGGCTTTGCCATGCGCGTCATAGGCACAGCCGCCGACCAGACCGCGATCTGTTTCAAACCTCGCAATGCCTTGTTTTGAAAACCACGCCAGAAGCTTTTCAACCTCCGCCATCACCTCAGGGCCAATGCCATCACCGGGCAGCAGGAACAGATTATAAGAAGCCATCGCACTCTTTCATTTTGAATGGCGGTGATCTAGCACAGTTCAAGAAAAAGCAAAGTGGGCAATCGAGGGGGGATGAGGCATGGCTGGATGTCTGCTTTTGGATGGAGAGTAGCACCCGCCGACAAAGCATGTCACTTCCAAGTCTGACCCTGAGCGGCATTTGCGTCGGGTTCCTAGCGATGAAATAACCGTTGCTTTTTTGATTCTACCTCGTCGAGTCATCACATTTAAAAAGCAGTTAAACAATCAGAGCTGAAAATTTTTCAGAAATCATTTGACAGTTGTGTTAGTTTGCACTAACCGTTAGTTATGACTTACCAATCAAATGCAATTCAAGCTTTTGCGGCCCTCGGCGATCCAACCCGCCGGGCGATCTTTGAGAGCTTGTCTATACGCCCATCAGCTGTTGGCGAACTTGCCAGCCAGTTTCCGGTCACGCGGTCAGCGGTCTCTCAGCATCTTCGGGTTCTGAAAGAGGCCCAGCTTGTGACGGAAACATCACAAGGAACGCGGCGGATTTATAAACTCGATCCGCGTGGCATCGGCGCGATGCGCGAATGGCTCGACAGCCATTGGAGCAATGCCCTCGATGCCTTCAAAGACTTTATCGAAAACCAACCAAATAAGGAGACTGAAAAATGACAATCAAGCCAATCGTTAAAACTGTCACTGTAAAAACCACACCTGAAAAGGCCTTTGATGTTTTCACAAAGCAAATCGCACTCTGGTGGGCCAAGGGCACAACCTTGGGCAAACACCCGCATCAGGCCATCGTCATTGAACCTAAAGTCGAAGGTCGTTGGTTTGAGCGCGACGCAGATGGCAAAGAAATTCAATGGGGCAAAGTTCTGGTTTGGGATCCCAAAAAGCGTTTCACGCTTGCTTGGCAAATCAATGCCAACTTTCAATATGATCCAAGCCTGATCAGCGAGTTGGAAATCACGTTTGATAAAGCCACAGATGGCGGCACCATTGTCAAGCTTGAGCATCGCAATCTCGAACGCTTAGGCGCTGGCGCCGAAAAGTTCGTCGGAATGTTGGATGCAGGCTGGCAACGCCATGCAGATGAGTTTGGCGCTTATTTAGACGCAATGGTCTGAGCTGGTAATCATGTCAGAAGCACAGAATATGAAAGTCGTGCGCGACTTTACCCGCATCTTCAAAAACGAGCATAAAGTGGATGGCGTTGATCATTTGTTCCATCAAAGCTTCAAGCATAATTTCCGTAGTGGCTTGCCTGATGGCCTAGTTGGAATGCGGCAATTGGGCCATATGTTGAATGGGGCATTTCCTGATGCGACCTTCACTGAGAAAGATTTAATCGGCGCGGGTGACAAAGTCGTTGAGCGTGGTTCCACAACCGCAACACATGTAGGCTCCATGATGGGCGAAAAACCCACGAACAAGCAGATCAAATGGTCTGAAATTAATATCTATCAACTCAACGACGGCAAGATTGTCGAGCATTGGGTTGAAATGGAGATGTGGCAACTTTTAACGCAGATTGGCATATTGCCTGCTTTGAGTGGCTGACAGACGATTGGACCATGGGGCAGATTGAACTCCCCGTGGCCCTCAGTTTTGCGCCTACGACATCGTGGTTTGGCGCAGCAATTAGCGTAGTAAAATCGACCAGGAGGTTACATGCCCGATACGGTTCCCACTCTTTATAATTGGCTTGGTCAAACTGCGGCGCTTGAAAAGTTGACCGCCATATTTTACGTTAAAGTCAAAGCTGATCCATTGCTGGCACCCATATTCGCGAATATGAACGTAATGCACCCGCATTATGTCGCGCAATTTCTGGGCGAGGTTTTTGGTGGGCCCGAAGAGTATTCAAGCCAGCGTGGCGGCCACGCTCATATGATTTCCAAACATTTTGCACTGCATTTAACCGAGGCCCATCGACGCCAATGGGTGAATTTGCTGGTTGATACTGCAAACGAAATCGGTTTGCCAAGCGACCCTGAATTTCGTTCGGCACTTATGGCTTACGTAGAATGGGGAACGCGAATTGCAGTTCAAACCTCCCAAGATGAATCCCATCCTGTCGAGCAAGAGCCGATGCCCAAATGGGGTTGGGGTGAAGTGAAGGGGCCTTATAAGGCAGGGAATTGACTTCCGCTTCTGGCTCATCACGTCACATTCAATCGTCGAACACCTCATCGGCTATGGGTTGCAAAGCGGACATGGCAAAGGCAATTGGGAATTCCGATTTCCACTTAGCCCAAACGTGTCCGCAACGCACCCCCTCAAACCACCAGCTGGCTCACCCTCAAACTGACCCATGCCACAATCCCGGTCAACACGCTGCCCCAGGCCATGTCGATCAGCGCGATCTTTGTGGTAAAGCCTTTGACCACGGCAAGCCCCGTGAGATCATAGGTGCCGTAAGCCACTCGCAAAATGAGAGCTGCCAGCAAAGGAGGGTAACATTATGCGTCGTGCAATCGTGATTGGAGGTTCCCTCGGTGGCTTGTTTGCGGCTTGCATGTTGCTCCGTTCTGGTTGGGATGTAGTTATTATTGAACGTTCGGCAGGACGGCTCACTGGTCGCGGCGCAGGATTGGGTGTCCATCCGCCAATGCTTGAGGCGCTTCTCCGTGCAGGCGCAAAAGTTGATGCTACCGTCGGAGTGGCAATCGGTGGTCGTGCGGCACTCGCAAGCGACGGAAGCATTGAGGCCGAAATTGCGATGCCTCAATTTTGCACTTCTTGGGCTCACATCTATACCTTGTTGAGCAATGCATTTCCTGAAGAGCGCGTACGGCGAGGTGTGGCATTGTCTGAGTTTGAGCAAGACGATGCCGGGGTAACAGTTAACTTATCCGATGACACAAGTCTGCGCACGGAACTGCTTGTAGGCGCTGACGGTGTTCGTTCGACCGTGCGTCGACAACTCTTCCCAGATGTCAATTTGATCTATGCGGGTTATATAGGTTGGCGCGGTATGGTGGAAGAGCGCGATCTTTCAGCTATTGCTCACTCAACTCTTTTTCATCGCTTTGCTTGGGGTTTAATTTCGGGGGAGCACATTCTCGGCTACCCCGTACCAGGCCACAACGACGACTTGGAGCCCGGCAGGCGGCGTTATAGCTTTGTCTGGTACCGGCCTCCCGGAGCAGATTTGCGCGAAATGCAAACTGATGCTTCCGGCCTATATTATCAAGACGGGATACCGCCCCACGCAATCCGTCCAAAATTTCTTGCCGAGTTACGCCAACATGCTGATCAGAAATTGTGTCCGGCTTGGGCAGAATTGGTGCGCAAGGCTGAACAACCCCTCTTCCAACCGGTCGGCGATCTGCAGTCGCCTAGCATGGTATTTGGTCGCGTTGCGCTCCTCGGTGATGCCGCGTTCGTTACGCGGCCCCACCTGGCACGAGGGGCAATTAAAGCAGGCCATGATGCGATGGCGCTGGTGGCAGCATTAGCAGATGAATCCGTGGAATATGGTCTTCGGCTGTATGACTCCGTTCGGCGGCCGGCCAACCTCGCTATCGTCGCTCGGTCACGTCAGCTTGGCGAATATATTGAAGGCAAGGGCGAACGAACAAACGACGCAGCAGAATTTATGCGCCAAAATGGTGGGGTCGAACCATCAATGGTTGACGGCGGGCTGTTCTTTCGTCTCTTGGACGAAGTTGATTGTGCTCGCCCGCAACCTGCCGTTTGATCATCGTCTGCCAGTCGAATAGATATGAACTTCGCGCAAGCCGTGCAACTGGGATCGCTTGCGTATTTTTATTTCCTTGTGCGGAAGGTAGCTACCTTGCGAGGATACAAGTTTGTCGTGCTCGATGTCTGCATGTGGCACATCGCGTCAAATTCATTGCTCGAACTCCCTGTCCGCAACGCACCCCCTCAAACCACCAGCTGGCTCACCCTCAAACTCACCCATGCCACAATCCCGGTCAACACGCTGCCCCAGGCCATGTCGATGAGCGCGATCTTTGTGGTAAAGCCTTTGACCACAGCAAGCCCTGTGAGATCATAGGTGCCGTAAGCCACAAGGCCAAAGGCCAGGCCTAAAAACAAAGCCAAGGCGGGGAAATCGGATTTGCTGGCGGGCAAAAGCACAAACAGCATCATGCCCGCTGCATAGAGCAGATAAAACACGATGGCAGCAGGAAGCAGCGGCGTGGTGCGCAGCAGATCGCCCATCTCACTCACGTAAAACGGCCGCCCCGGTCCCAAGAGCCAAATCATATCCAGCCCGACAAACAACACCAAGCAGATCACATAACTGACCAAGAATCCAAAAACAGAGTCCATTTAATTCACCTTTTTAATCGGAGTTAAGGGAAGCGTTGCAGAAAGAGTGGCTGACCATCGGGGATGCGCAGGCCGCGCCAGAATGCGCAAGCCCTTCACATGCAGTTTTGTCGATTCCCACAAGATGGCAGCCACGACTTTGATGGGTTGCACCGCCAAAGAAAAAAGCCCGCGCAGCAACGCGCTGTCGCTCAACGCTTGGCGCTGGCCCTCAAAGCGCGCACAAAGCTTCATGGCCTTGCCCTCCAGCAAAGCGATATTGATCCGAAGCCGCTCATCCTCCATCAGTAAATGGAAATGATAGGTGCCTTCAACCGCATTGAAGGGCGAAACATAAAACGCCTTGCCCGCTTCATGCGAGGCGCCAGCCGCAGTTTCCAAAACATAGGAATGCCGCTCACCATGGAAATTATTGACTTCATAGATCGCCGCACAAATTTTATTCTGCGCGTCAAAACCAAAATAAATCGTAAGCGGATTGAAAACAAACCCCAGCACATTGGGATAGCAAAACATGAAAATACGGGTGATATCGCCCCCCTGTGGCAAGCCTCGCATCAAACTCCAAGCCTGCGCGGCTAAGGATTGCGAAGTGCCTGCGCCATGCGAACGGTCATTGATCCCAAACAACTTGCGCTGATTATAGCCAAACAGCCAAGAGGCTTTGCTGATCGCGCCTAACTGGTCCACATCCAGAAAAACATTGTTCACATGGTAAGACAGCGCGTGCCGCAAAGGGCGGTAGCGGCGATGCACAATGGCGCCCTGATAGAGGCATGAGGCAAGAGCTGTCACTCGGCGGCCTGCAAAAACTGTTCGCTGGAAAACGCGCGCCCACGCACGTGAATGCGGCCCGAGGCATCAGCCACGTTCCATGGCCGTGCAACGCCGCCAAGTTCTTCAGCCACGGCAAGCCCGGCCTGCAAGCCATCTTCATGAAAGCCCGCACCAAAATAGGCCCCGCAAAACCAAATGCCACGCTCACTCTGCAAGTCCCAGAGTTGCTGCTGGGCTGCGCGCGTCTGTGCGGTAAAAATCGGATGGGTGCACATAAATTCAGATTCAATCAATTGCTGATCTGGTCTTTGTATCGGATTGAGTGATACAAAATAATTCTCCTGTGTCGCCAAGGGCTGCAACTTGTTCATCCAATAGGTAACCGAACACGTATCCGTTGCCGCATCGCCAGAATAATTCCAGCTGGACCACAAGCGCTTGGCCTTTGGCATCAATTTTGGATCGCGGTGAACAAAAACCTGGTTGTCCGAATATGTGAAAGCGGAAAGAAGGTCCGCTTCATTCTGTGTCGGTTGGGCCAACATACCCAGAGCCTGATCGGCATGGGCCGCAATCACCACGTGATCAAAAACCTCAACAGCGCCAGACGCATTCGTGATCTCAACGCCCCGGTTGGTACGGGTGATCCGTTGCACCGGGTCGCCACAAACCGTTTTGCCAATCGCTTCGATCAATCGCTCAACATAATGTTGCGATCCATTCTTGACGGTGCGCCAGGCTTTGCGCTGTCCCAACGCCAAAAGCTGATGATTTTCAAAAAACGATATGAAGGCCCGAGCCGGATAATGCATGATCTCATGGGGCGGGCAAGACCAGATGGCCGCAGACATCGGCACCAGGTGCCGCGTGATAAAGGCCTCATTGAAATGATGCCGCGCCAGAAATTGCCCAAGGCTCAACTCATCATCGATCCCCGCCGCCAGCGCTTTGGCATTGCGGTAAAAGCGGATGAGATCTGAGATCATCCGCCAATGCGCGGGAGAAACCAGATTGCGCGGGCTGCCGATCAGATTCGTTAAGCTATTGCCGGCATATTCAACCTTCCCGCCATTCATCGAAACCGAAAATCCCATTTCAGAGGGTGCCGTTTCAACGCCGAGAAGATCGAGCAGTGCGACAAAATTAGGATAGGTTGCTTCATTGTAAACGATAAAGCCAACGTCAACCGACGTCTTGTTCTTGCCTTGCCCCATTTTCAACGTATTGGCATGACCACCAGCTTTGGCCTCCGCCTCAAACAACGTCACATCATGGCGCTTTGACAAGAGCCAAGCCGCTGAGAGGCCAGAAATACCCGAACCGACCACTGCTATCTTAAGTTTTTGCACAAAAATTCCCTTTGCAAGCCCTACGTTAAAAAACTCGCCGCAGATTACAAGCAAAAACATTTTTGTGGTGATCCAGACCCGTGCCTTCGGCGTATTGAGTGTTAGACATAAACATGCCAAGCCTTTTGCCATATGCACCAGTGATGACGCCGCAGATCAAGCGCGCGGGGAGCAGCATGGAAGAAGATCAGTTGCAGGACTTGATGCGCCGCGTGGCCCAGAACCGGGATACTGCGGCCTTCAGCCTGTTCTTTGACCTCTTGGCCCCAAGAATTCGCGCCCGGCTGTCACGGCTGGGCCATAACCACGCGGAAGGCGATGATCTCTTGCAGGATGTGATGGTGAATATCTGGACCAAGGCAGGCCTCTATGACCCAGCAAGAGGCAATGTGCTGGGTTGGACCTTCACGATCCTGCGCAACCTCCGCATTGACCGTTTGCGCAAGCTGCGCCCGCACCTGACCACTGAACTTCTGGAGTGGGACGATATTTCCGACGAAGACAATGCCGAAGATATATCCATTAAAAAAAGTGAGGCGGCAGCCCTCGCTCGGTCAATGGCAGAGCTTGGCCCCGAACAACGCGAGATCATTGATCTGGTTTTCCGTGAAGAATTAACCCAGGCCGAAATCGCTGGGCGATTAAAATTGCCTTTAGGCACCGTCAAATCTCGGATGCGTCTGGCCTATGGCCATATGCGCAAAGCATTGGAGAATAATCTGTGACAATCAGCCACCACCTCGATGATGCAACGCTAATGTCTTTCGCGGCCGGAACCCTAGCGCAGAGCCTTTCGGCCGTCGCCGAGGCCCATATTGAACTTTGCGCCCAGTGCCGCACGGAGCTGCGCAAAGCCGATGCACTGGCAGGCCATGTTTTGGCGCAGGAAAGTGAAGTGGAAATTTCGGCGGACCTGAAATCCAAGGTCATGGCACAGCTTGACACCGCAACGTTGCACCGCTTCCCGCAAGCCCAAGCAAAGCCGCAAAGCGGCGGCTTGCCGCGCAGTCTCACGCAATGGACCGGGCTGAAGAATCTGGACGAGATCAAATGGCAACGCTCTGCCCCCGGCATTGAAGTGGCCAAACTGGCCAAACCAAAGGGTGAGCCAGGCTTTTTCGGTCTGCTGCGCATCCAGCCCGGCAAGGCTGTGCCAGACCATGGCCACGGCGGAACCGAGCTGACGCTGATCCTGTCTGGCGCTTATCATGATGAGCTGGGCCGCTTTCAGCGCGGCGATATTGCCGATCTGGATGAAAGCATTTCGCATAAGCCCGTGGCCGAAGGATCAGAGCCTTGCATTTGCCTTGTCGCCAATGACGCGCCCACCGCCTTCCGCTCATGGGCGGCGCGTTTGATGCAGCCTATGATTGGTATTTGATGCCAAGCCCGCGCTGGCCTAACGTCTGGATCACCGGGGCTTCAAGCGGCATTGGCCAAGCGATGGCGCAGCAGCTTGTGGACATGGGAAGCTCTGTGGCAACTTCGGCCCGCAGGCCCAGCACAACCACCAAAGGCGACCTGGCCTTTGATTTTCCCCTCGATGTAACCGACGAAACTGCCGTTCACGCGCGCGTGGCCGAGATTGAGGAGCACATGGGGGCAATTGACCTTGCGGTCCTCGGTGCGGGCACCTACCGCCCGGTGGATCCCCTGCACTTTGACGTCAAAGATTATCACGAGATGATGAACGTCAACTACATGGGTGTCATCAACTGTCTCGCAGCGCTTCTGCCGCTCATGATCGCAAGGCGCTCCGGCCACATCGCAGTGATCGCCTCTGTGGCGGGTTATGGCGGCCTGCCGAAATCCGCCGCTTACGGCCCCACCAAAGCGGCACTGATCAATCTGGCGGAATCTCTGAACACCGAACTGGCACAACACGGTGTCAAAGTCAGCGTGATCAATCCAGGCTTTGTCGAAACTCCGCTGACCAGCCAGAACAATTTTCCCATGCCTTTTTTAATGAAGCCAGAAGCCGCAGCGGCGGCGGCTTTGCGCGGCCTTGCCCAAGGCAAATTTGAAATCGCGTTCCCTCGGCGCTTTGTGTGGTTGATGAAACTCATCAACCTTCTGCCCTATTGGTTGTATTTTCCACTGATCCGCAAAATCACGCTTTAGGGCTGAGGCAACACGGGCCCTGCTTCACGGCATGTGGAAAACAATTGCTGATCAACCACCAGCCGGCACAACCGTCTTTGCCGCGTAGTCGTTAGCCGAAATACCTGGCAGACCGTTCAAGAACGCCACCAGAGACCAAATTTGATCATCCGAATAGGAAGGCGCGAAGCCTGGCATGGCCGTCATCTTAATTCCGTATTTGATGAACTGAAAATTTTCTGCGGGATCAGGTTTACGATCCGCACGGAACAGATCAGGTGGCGTGGGGTTCAGGCCTTTCGCGATGGCGGTCGGAACGAGGCCTGGTCCGCCGTGGCATACCGTGCAACTCTCTGCGAACAATTGCCCGCCTGCGGCGATCTTTGTCGGTTGGTCGAGTCCACTGGGCGGATGGTTTGCTCCCAATCTGGCGCCCACCGACGTGTCCGAAACTTTGTGTACCACCCAGGCCACCAAAGCACTATCGGGCGTCGTCGCGGAAACATCATAGATGCCAGAATAGATAAATGCCAATCCACCCATAATAGCAACAACCGCACAACCCATAATCGTCAATAAAACTTTTGCCATGGCCTACACCTTGATATGATTCAGTCACAGACACTTAACCGCCAAGGTCACATAAAGTTCCGCATCAAATTTTGGAATGAACGTGTTTTCGGATTCATAATTCGAATAGGAAAGATCAACATTCAAACAGGAAATATTGTTCCCTGATGAATTCTGCTCCCCTTAGGCTGCACTTAAGCTGTCTAAAGCCACCAGAAAAATAAGCCATGTCGCTCCAATCAGATAGCCACCCAGAACATCCGATCCATAATGAACACCAAGAAAAATTCGTGATGCTCCAATCAAAGCCGTCGTGATCATTGCAACGATCCAGATCACCTTTCTTTCAAGCCTCTTCTGCTGGCGCGCGGTCAAGGTGGCCAGCGCAAAACAAAATGTAAAGCTGAACAATGCATGCCCGCTCGGGAAACTGAAACTTGATGGCAAGGTATGTGTATAAACTTCTTCTGGCCTTGGGCGATGAACGAGCCACTTGAGCGAAGTATCCAAGACCGTAGCGCCGATCATTGCGATTGCGAGACCCCGAAACGCCCGCCAATTTCGAACAAAGGCAAAAACCAAAAGCGAGAGCGCTGTCGCTCCGCTGATCACGGCGATAGACCCGAGAAACGAGACATCCACCCAAATTGCAACAGATGTGAGTGTATTCTGCGCCAGAGCCCAGCTGCGCAAGGCCTGATCAAATTGCTCTGTTGAACCATTGAGAACAGCGACAAGGAGAATGAAAAGCGATCCGCTGAGTATCACGAAAATTGCTGAAAAAAGTTTCCGATTCATTGCCATTTATGTTTGGCTATCTGGCATAGGAACAAGAACGTTGAGTGCTTTTGGGATGATGCGAAAATTCAATGGTGGTTTGAGGTGTGTTATCTCGCCGTCAATTGCAACTTTAAGCAAGTGTTTTTTGCTGGAAACTTTAAGGGCGGCAACTTCGAGCGTCAATGTGTTCGCAGGCTTCTCAAACCCAAACACCATCGCAAGCGCGTTGAAGAAAAGCCCCATTCTTGAAGATGATGTGGAAGTGTTGACCCAAAGCATCCCCTGATCAACGGCATCACGCTTTCCCACGCGTGTTCCAACCGTATCATAGGCATTATTCCCAACAAACAGCAAAACTGTTTTGATTTTAAGTGCCAAGCTTTTTGGCGGTTGAATGTCGAGTTCAAATCGTCGAAAACTGCTCAGTGCCCTGAACGATGAAACCAGTGCGGCCCATTTTTTTGAATACCCAGTGCTTTCCAGACTTTCGCGCATTTTAACAATTGCGGGGTAAAGCCCCACACTGGCGTTGTTCAAAAAATGCAATTCGTTGACGGCACCCACATCTTTTGCTTCGCTATAACCCGCGCAAATAATTTCAACAGCTTTGGGTATGTCAAAAGGAATTCCCACATCACGCGCAAAATGATTGAGCGTGCCAAGGGGCAAGATACCCAAGCGGATTGACGGATGTCCGACCAAGGTGGAAGCGACAGCGCTGATCGTGCCATCGCCGCCACCAGCAACAATTATATCATAGCTTTGTTGAGCCGCTTGTTTGGCAAGATCGCTAAGAGAGAAACCATCCTCCAGTGTGCGTAGGTCGATAGTGCGACCATGTTGGGCAAAGAGTTCTACAATATCCGTTGAACCAACAGTCGTTCCACCGCCAGATTTGATGTTCAAAATGCATATGATTTTCAAGGCTAGTCAACTTTAATCAAGTAACGAATTAAAATAATAATCTTCATTCTGTGGTGACGAGACTTGTGCAAGGTGGGCACTATTGAATTTTTCAGTTTTATACATTCTTATGCCTTTGCCCTTCAGCTTGTCACGACTCCGAGGCCTAAGCTTATTATCGCACTTCCAACATTGTCCACATGCCTGCCATATAGTGGCCCGGCAAATTGCAATAGAGTATATATTTGCCTGGTTTTACATCGACAATGAGAGAGCCGGATTTTCCCGGATCAAGTTCTGAAACTTCACCCAGATGGATGAAAGATTCTTCATCCACTTTGTTGTCCTTGTCGATATAGGGCAAAGTCTTTTTTGTATCGCTCACGGGTGACAAAATCATTTCGTGGATGACACTGCTCGAAGCGTTTGTGACATAAAATTTCACTTTTCCATGCAAAACCGAAACTGGATTGATCTTGATGCTCATGGTGGCTTTGCTCATATCGGCGTTCATCGCCATCCCAAGGCCCATGGATTTGCTGAGATCGGTGACCACACCTGTATCAGTAAGCTTCACATTCACGAGAGCGTCGGCATTGGCATCTGCGGTAAAAAGCCCAATCAATAACGCGGTACTATAGAATGCGGCGACATAAATCTTCGACATGATATTCTCCTGATGTTGAGGGTCATGAGCCGCATGGCCTGTGGGTCATGCGATCTCCAATGCGCCCACCCCCTGCTTGCCGATCTTCAACGCATCGCCAATAGAACGCATCTCTATGTCAAAGGTTCCCATTCTAATTCACGCGACCGGAACCAAAGGCGCTTAACCGCGTTTTACATCCAAGTTTTGATTGGGATGCACAAAGTGAAAGCACTTATCTATCTTGGTCCTTTGGAAAAAGCCGTTCAGGAACGTCCTACCCCTGAAATTCGCGACCCCACGGATGCGATCGTCAGAATGTCGAAGACGACGATATGTGGAACTGACCTTCATATCCTGAAGGGCGACGTCCCCTCCTGTAAACCAGGCTCCATCTTGGGCCATGAAGGCGTGGGCATAGTTGAAACAATCGGTGCCGCAGTCACAACTTTTAAACCGGGCGATCATGTTCTCATTTCCTGCGTGAGTGCGTGTGGAAAGTGTTTTTATTGCCGTAAACAAATGTACTCGCACTGCACGACGGGCGGTTGGATCTTGGGCAATACGATCGACGGCACCCAAGCTGAGTTCGTGCGCATTCCCCATGCCGACAACAGTCTCTATCCGATCCCCAAAGGTGCAGATGAAGAAGCGCTCGTGATGTTAAGCGATATTTTGCCCACTGGATTTGAATGTGGCGTTCTCAATGGAAAGGTTCAGCCGGGAAGTGTCGTGGCGATCATCGGCTCGGGACCAATCGGTCTTGCTGCATTGCTGACAGCGCAGTTCTATTCTCCGGCCGAGATCATCATGATTGATCTTGACGATAACCGACTCGCAGTCGCCAGAAAATTTGGTGCTACCAAAACTATCAACAGCACCGACGGTAAAGCCATGGAAGCTGTGATGAAATTGACCAACAATCGCGGCGTGGATACCGCGATTGAGGCGGTTGGTGTTCCAGCAACATTTGAACTATGTCAAAAAATCATTGGGCCCGGCGGCACCATCGCCAATATTGGCGTGCATGGCAAAAAAGTTGATTTGCACCTTGAGCTTTTGTGGGACCGCAATATTTCGATTGCAACGCGGTTAGTTGATACTTCGACCATCCCGATGTTGTTCAACACCGTAAGTGCCCAAAAGATAGACCCTAAGCGTTTGATTACACATCACTTCAAGTTTGAAAAAGTTCTTGATGCCTATGAAGCATTTGGCAACGCGTCCAAAACCAAAGCCCTCAAAGTGATCATCGAATTCTCATAACCAGTCCCGGAATATTCCTGATTTGCCGAATTTCGTGCCAAGCAAAATTTAATTTTATGTGATGGAACCTTTAGTGACCCGGGACGTTTCTTTCAGCGCACTTTTGCGCCGAGGGCAGCCCAATGAACTCTCCACACTTTCACGCCGTGATCTGGATTGACCACCATCTCGCGCGCGTATTTCATTTCAATGCGAATGAGGAAGACCATAAGACACTACACCCTCATAACGCAGTGCTGCATATCCATCACAAGGTAAATACCATTGGCAGTGGCCATGAAACTTTGGATCACGTTTTTCTGCGCGAAGTGACCGCTGCAGTCGCAACGGCGGGCGCCGTTCTCATACTAGGCCCAGGCAATGCCAAAACTGAATTGATGAAGCATATTTCACGCCATGATCCAAAACTGAAAGAGAAGATCAAGGGCGTTGCAGCAATTGATCACCCCACCGATGCGCAAATCCTTGCCCATGCGCGAAAATTCTTCAAATCAGAACATCAGCTTCAACAGAGATAGGCGTCAGTTCAGTATGGAGGGCAAATGAAGTTACCACTTCTTTCGGCAAGACTTGGAAACGTTCATTCAAAATTATGGAATGATCTGCAGCCAATCAGTGCGGAAATCTTTGGACCAGAACGGCTTCGCCAACATGCGCGAAGTCTCGCGGAAACCCAGCTTGTCACGGCCGATCCTCCATCAGTCTATTCTGTGATAAAGCGCCTGCGGGACAATAGTTTTGCACTGAATATAGCCCAGACTGAAATAAGCAGTGCCGTTGCAACCGGTAAGACAGTGACACCAGCAGCGGAGTGGTTGATTGACAACTATCATCTTGTTGATGAACAAATTCGCCAGACACACGCTGATCTTCCGGTCGGCTTTTATCGGCAACTTCCAAAACTGGAAGCGGGTCCACTCGCCGGTCACCCGAGAATTTTCGGGCTTGTCTGGGCCTATGTCGCCCACACAGACAGCAGGTTTGATCCATTGTCCTTGACGGATTTTGTGAACGAATATCAACAGGTGCAAACACTGACAATCGGCGAACTGTGGGCGGTTGCCATCAGTCTCCGACTCATCCTCATCGAGAACTTGCGGCGTATTTCACAACGCATTGTGGACTCGCGCTCAGCCCGAGAGTCGGCGGATGCCGTTGCCGATGAAGTTCTCAAAACGATTGGTAAAGGTAAAAGCGTCGAGTATATTTTTCAGCAAATCAAAGAACCAAGTGTGACCCGGCCCTTTGCCGTTCAGCTTATCCAACGTCTGCGTGATCATGACGGATTGGCGATCCGTGTGCTGGATTGGCTGAAGGCCAAAACTGATGCTTTGGGCTATTCACTCGACACAGCCGTCAGTGAAGAACTTCTGCGTCAAGGATCATTCAATGTGATGGTGAGAAACATCATCACCAGCCTTCGGCTTATTTCAGACATCAATTGGGAACTTTGGTTTGACGGCGTGAGCCATGTCGATGCGCTTTTGCGCACAACGGCTTGCTATGCGGAAATGGATTTTCCGAGCCGGACACTCTATCGCTCCGCAGTGGAAGAGTTGGCGCGCGGAACCAAGCACAGCGAAATTAATATTGCGCAATTGGCAATCAAGGTTGCAGCCGCATCGGGCGACACCAATCAACATGCGGTCTCTGATCCCGGTTATCATCTCATAGGTGCCGGACGGCATTCTTTTGAAACGTCGCTGCACTTTCGCCCAACTTTCATGTGTCGCGTTAGAGTGGCGTGGCGAAGTGCCGGGTTGAGCGGATACCTCGGTACCTTATTTGCAGTTACAACTGCAATACTCTTACTGATATATTTTTCGCTCGGCGCGTTTCAAATTACAACACCAACAGCGACGATCCTGTTGTTGCTTGCTATCATTCCCATTTCCGACGTGGCACTGGCGCTCACTAATTTTGCGATTACACGTGTCATGGACGCATCGATTCTCCCGGGGCTTGCGCTGCGTGACGGCGTGCCTGTTCACCTGCGGACACTTGTCGTCGTGCCCACACTGCTGACAACGCATGAAGACATTGAAGAACTTATTGATCGGCTGGAAATTCATTTTCTGTCCAACGGCGATGGAGAAATCTACTTTGCGCTGGTCACCGATTGGACAGATGCCCTGTCCGAGAAAATGCCGAGGGATGAAGAACTCCTGCGCACCGCAATTGATGGGATCGCCCGATTGAACTTGCGCCATGGAACCGATCGCTTTCTCATTCTCCATCGATGCCGCCTGTGGAACACCCAACAGGAAAAGTGGATGGGATGGGAGCGCAAACGGGGAAAGTTGCATGAACTTAATCGCCTGTTGCGGGGCGCAATTGATACGAGCTTCATGGTGATTGGCGGGCGATTGCCGGAGGCGATAAAATATGTGCTAACCTTGGATTCTGATACGCGCCTTCCGCGCGATGCCGCGCGACGGCTGGTTGGCAAAATTGCCCACCCCCTCAACCAACCCCATTTTGATCCGGTGACCCAGCGCGTGACCCAGGGCTATGGCGTGATGCAACCACGCGTCACTCCATCCTTGCCTGTTGGTCATTATGGTTCACTCTTCCAGCAAATTTTTTCGTCAACACGCGGCATTGATCCTTACGTCTTTGCCGTTTCCGATGTCTATCAAGACCTGCTTGGCGAAGGGTCATTTGCCGGCAAAGGCATTTATGATCTTGACGCTTTTGAAGCAGCGTTGGCTGGGCGAGTTCCAGAAAATACCATGCTGAGCCACGATCTGTTTGAAGGGATCTTCGCGAGGTCTGCTCTGGTGACGGATATTGAGGTTGTTGAGGAGTTTCCTGAGCAATACAGCGTTGCATCGGCGCGCCAGCACCGCTGGGTGCGTGGTGATTGGCAGCTCTTGCCTTGGATCGCGCGGCATTACCCGCCCGCTGTCAACGTTCCACCGCTCGGTCGGTGGAAGATGTCAGATAATTTGCGCCGCTCTTTGTCACCGACTGCAACAATTTTAGGCTTGTTTGCGGGTTGGATATTCCTGCCTTTGGAAGCGGCGGCTCTCTGGACGCTTTTTATATCCGTGCTAGGATTTATTCCAACGCTTCTGCCGGCTGTCTCGAATGCATGGCCACGACAGTTGGTTGTAACTTTGGAAAGTCGGCTGCGGTCAGTTGCTGGTGATTTCATCCATGGACTTGCAATTGCTGGCGCCAACATGATGTTTTTGGCGCACCAAGCCAGTCAGATGACAGATGCGATTTTGCGCACGCTCTATCGGCTCTTCATCAGTCGTCAAGATCTTTTGGAATGGACGACAGCCGCGCAATCACAAGCCAATTCCAAATCTGGAATACGCACGATCTACAGCCAGATGTCAGCCAGCGTTGCTGTTGGCTTGGCGACTCTCACGCTTGCCTTCCTTCGAGGAGGCGACATTTGGATCGTCACTGCACCATTTGCGCTATTGTGGTTGGTGGCTCCACTTTTAGCCGCCAAAATGAGTGTCTCGCCAAAGTTAGAGGACAAACTCTTGGCGTCACCTGAAGACCGTCAGAACTTGCGGTTGGTAGCGCGCCGAACCTGGAAATATTTTGAAACATTTGTCACCGTTTCAGACTCAATGTTGCCACCAGACAATTTTCAGGAAACACCAAAGCCTGTCGTCGCGCATCGGACCTCTCCAACCAATATCGGGATCTATCTTCTTTCAGTCGCGAGTGCGCGAGAGTTTGGCTGGATCGGCTTGAAAGATGCTCTCAAGAGAATTGAACTGACAGTAAATGCAGTGAAAACTTTAGAGAAATATCGGGGTCATCTTTACAATTGGTACGACACCGTCACGCAGCTTCCGCTTGAACCAAAATATGTATCAACCGTTGATAGCGGAAACCTCGCGGGCCACCTGATCACGCTTTCGAATTGCCTCACCCATTGGACAAAGTCAGCTTACAATCCAGCCACGGCTCTACACGGCATCACCGACGTTCTGGACATCATCCATGAAGAACTTATCCATTTGCCTAATGATCGCAGCGCGCTGAAAACGATTCGAAAACAGTATGAAGCCGAATTATCTGCCTTTGTTGCGGTACAAATCAAAGCCTACGATGCGCCAGAGTCAATCGCCGTCCGGCTGATTGAATTGGCCGCGCAATGTGCAAAACTCGTCGCCACGGCCGAAAGGTTGAAGTCTGAGTTTAACACCCCTGAAGGGGATAATTTTTTAGACTGGACAAAAACTCTACAGGATACAGTTGAGGGTCACCTCACTGATGTTTCAACAACCGATATTATGCCTGCTGAACTCATCAAACACATAGCCGCTGTGAATAGTGACATTCGCGAGTTGGCCATGATGATGGAGTTCGGTTTTCTTCTCGATCCGCAACGCCTTTTATTTTCAATTGGCTATCGCGTGCCGGAGGCGATGCGTGACGATAGTTGTTATGACATGTTGGCCTCAGAAGCCCGATTGGGCAGTTTCATTGCCATTGCCAAGGGTGATTTGCGCACAAGGCATTGGTTTCGACTTGGGCGCACCATCACGGCCGTAAAAGGCGGTGCTGCACTGGTGTCATGGTCTGGCTCGATGTTTGAATATCTCATGCCATCACTAGTGATGCGCGCTCCAAGCGCGGGTCTGCTCGATCAGACCATGCATTTGGTGGTGAGTCGGCAGATCGCCTATGCCAAATCTCTTGGCATTCCATGGGGCATTTCCGAATCAGCTTTTAACGCACGTGATATCGAGTTCACCTATCAATATTCCAACTTTGGTGTGCCGGGCCTCGGGTTAAAGCGCGGCCTCGGGGAGAACCAGGTGATTGCGCCCTATGCCACAGCTCTTGCGGCCATGGTTGCCCCCCGCGCCGCCGTGGAAAATTTCAAGCGTCTCGCTGCGCTAGGAGCGAGAGGCAAGTTTGGCTTTTATGAAGCATTGGACTTCACACCATCTCGATTGCGCAAAGGTGAGACCGTTGCATTCGTGCAGGCCTATTTCGCGCACCACCAAGGCATGACAATTATTGCCCTTCTTAATGCGGTCGATGACGGCGTTATGCGCAGCCGATTTCATGAAGAACCAATGATCAAGGCGACAGAACTGCTCTTGCAAGAGCGGGCACCACGCGACATTCCGCTGCAGCAAAGGCGACTCGAGGCCTTGAGCGTGGCGCAAGGTCCGGCTTCGTTTGCCACGCCAACCACACGCCACATAGATGTGATCACCGATGCGGCACCAATGACACACCTCCAGTCAAACGGACAATATACTGTGATGCTCACAGCAGCGGGCGCGGGATATAGCAGCTGGAATGGCCTTGCGGTGACGCGTTGGCGCGAAGATAGCGTTTTCGACGAGTGGGGATCATTCGTCTATTTGCGTGAACGCAAGTCGGGGAAACTATGGTCGGCAGGGCTTATGCCGACAGCAGAAACGCCAGATCGTTACACTGTCGACTTTAGTGAAGACAAAGCCGAGTTTCACCGCCAAGACGGCGACTTCACAACTTTTTTGGAATGTGTGGTCTCTCCAGAAGACAATGCCGAGGCGCGGCGAACGACTGTGACGAACACGGGTGCTACGGCAAAAGAAATTGAATTGACATCATTTGTCGAACTTGTTCTGGCGCCGAGCGCGGCGGATACAGCTCATCCTGCTTTTTCAAAGATGTTTGTGACGACAGAGTTTGTTGAGGATATTCAAACTTTGGTGGCGACGCGGCGAAAAAGATCGCCGGGCGATCCTAACATCTGGGTTGCACAATTCATGTTGATCAAAGGGGACCCGGTGGGCGAACTTGAGTTCGAAACTGACCGCGCCAAGTTTATCGGTATTGGCAGAAATAGCAGGCGGCCTCTTGCCATGACCGCACTTGAGAAACTCTCCGGCACGGTCGGCACGGTTCTTGACCCGGTCTTCGTCATGCGCCAACGCCTGCGCATCCCTGCAGGCAGGCAAGTCAGCTGCACGCTGTGGACGGTTGTCGCTGATACGCGCCAGGGTGTGTTGGATCTTGTTGATCGGTACCGTCAAGATGCCGCCTATGAGCGCGCCCTGACGCTGGCATGGACCCAGGCTCAAATTCAATTGCGCCATCTTTCCATTGGCGTTGAAGATGCCCATCTCTATCAAAACCTCGCCAGCCATATCATCTATGCAAATTCCGCACTCCGTCCCTCATCAGAAACGCTGAAGCGCGATATGGGATCTCAATCCCTGCTTTGGCGCATGGGCATTTCCGGCGATCGCCCCATACTTCTCGTCAGGATTGATAACATTGAAGATATCGAGATGGTGCGCCAACTTCTCAATGCATTCGTCTATTGGAAAACCAAAAGGCTGGTTGTTGATCTTGTCATATTGAACGACCGCATGTCCTCATATGTGCAGGATTTGCAATTGGCAATCGAGGCGATGGTTCGCAAAATCAATCTCATCAAACTGGCAGAACCCAGTGATGGTCTCGGTCAAGTCTTTATGCTGCGGGCCGATCTTCTGGCACCAGAGTCTTTACAAGTCCTTCCATCCATTGCGCGCGCCGTTTTATATGCCCGTCGCGGCAGTTTCACATTTCAGGTGGCACGGTTGGATATTGATAACGCTCGAAGGCAAACGCCAATCGCAAAGCTTTTAAAACCCTTGCGGTTGGCCAAAATCGATAGGGCGCAAACACGTTCACTTGAGTTCGACAATGGCATTGGTGGGTTTTCGGATGAGGGCAGGGAATATGTGATCACACTCGCGCGACATAATTCGACGCCAGCGCCTTGGATCAACGTCGTTGCCAACCCAAACTTTGGTTTTCAAAGTGCCGCTGATGGCAGTGGCAATACTTGGTTTGGAAATTCACGCGAAAATAAATTGACCAGTTGGAGCAATGACCCCGTTTCGAATTCCCTCAGCGAAGTAATTTATATTCAAGATGAAGCCGATGGCGATCTTATGTCACCAACTTTTGCACCGTTGCATTCGGATGAGGGAACGCACCAAACGCGTCATGGCTTTGGCTATACACTATTCGAGCGCGAGGTCCGTGATCTGAAAATGGAATTGCTGCAATTTGTGCCACTTGTTGATGCAGTCAAGATCTCCCAATTAAAAATTACCAATCTATCCAAACAGTCGCGACAGTTGACGGTGACGCATTATGTTGAATGGGTGATGGGCTTGCAGCGAGCGGCGACGGCGCCATTTTTGGTGACCGATATTGACGCCACAACTGGGGCCATGGTCATGCGCAATCCGTGGAGTCTATCAGGCAACGATCAAGTGGGATTTGTTGATATGGGCGGGCTACAAACCGGGTGGACGGGCGACCGTCGTGAGTTTGTGGGCACTTATGGGAGTTTGGCTGCGCCGCTGGGGCTGTTGGGTAGTGAAGTCCTTTCGAACCGCACAGGTGCGGGCTTTGATCCCTGTAGCGTGTTGCAGACTGTCATCTTCATCAGATCTGGTGAGACCGTTGCAATAGATATAGCCACAGGCGCAGCTGCAAATCTTCATAGCGCCCAATCATTGATCACCCGCTATCGCCAAATAACAACAGACTCCATTTTGAACGAGGTGAAAGCCTTTTGGACTCAAACACTAGGCCATGTGCAGGTCAAAACACCCGATCGTTCGTTTGACCTCATGATGAATGGATGGCTTCTCTATCAAACCATCGCTTGCCGCATGTGGGCTAGGACCGGCTTCTATCAAGCCAGTGGTGCCTTTGGTTTCCGTGATCAATTGCAGGATTCAATGGCGCTGATCAATGCACAACCGACAATCGCCCGCACCCATATTTTAAAGGCCGCCGCGCGGCAGTTTGTGCAAGGTGATTTTCAACACTGGTGGCTGCCAAGCACGGGGGCTGGTGTGCGAACTCGCATTTCAGACGATACGATTTGGTTGGCCAATTGTGTTGCACGTTACATCAAACTGACTGAGGAACTCAAACTCCTAGACGAAATAGTCCCTTACATTGAAGGTCAGGCTTTAATGCCGGGAGAGCATGATGCATTCTTTCTGCCGTCTCAATCCCATGAGAGCGCCACGCTTTATGAACACTGTGCACGTGGCTTGGACCGCAGCCTCGCAGCGGGAGCACATGGCTTGCCCCTGTTTGGCACGGGTGATTGGAACGACGGCATGAACCGTGTCGGTGAGGCAGGTCTTGGCGAAAGTGTGTGGCTCGGTTGGTTTTTGTTTTCGACGTTGCAATCTTTCATTCCAATTGCAAAAGCGCGCGGCGATCTAAACCGTGCTGCAACTTGGGCAGAGCGCGCCACATCTGTTCAGCGGGCACTTGAAGAACATGGTTGGGATGGAAAATGGTATCGTCGCGGTTTTTATGACAACGCAGCTCCACTGGGTTCCGCGCTCAACGATGAATGCCAGATTGATGCAATCGCACAATCTTGGGCGGTGATTTCTGGAGGTGCCAGCCGCGACCGGGCAACGCAAGCCATGGAGCAATCCTATCAGCGACTGATGCGCCCATCTGATGGGTTAATGGAATTATTCACACCACCCTTTGACAAGTCCGAACAACAGCCGGGCTACGTCAAAGCCTATCCCCCAGGGATTCGTGAAAATGGCGGGCAATACACCCATGGCGCAATCTGGTCGATCTTTGCTCATGCCGAGTTGCAACAGCCCGGGCGCGCTATGGAACTCTTCGCGATGCTCAATCCGATCAACCATTCAAAAGATGAAGCATCAGCTCAAAAATATAAGGTCGAACCCTACGTGATTGCTGCGGATGTCTATTCAGTTCCGCCTCACGTCGGGCGCGGTGGTTGGACGTGGTATACGGGATCAGCCGGGTGGATGCACCGCGCTGGCTTGGAAGCCATTTTGGGATTTACACGTGAAGGCACAAAATTACGGATCAAACCTTGTGTGCCTGATGATTGGGCGGAATTTGAAGTGAGCACGCGGTTTGGATCAACCCGCTATGAAATAAAACTTCTGCGCAACGCGGCTGAACTTGCGACCAACTCAAATGACATTCAAATCATTTCGCCAAATGAATTCCTCATTTCAATGGAAGACCAGGGCGGCATACGGAGAATCATTTTGCCTCTGCATCCTGTAGAACCACAATAATAAAAGGACAGATCCGGGGAGAACCTGTCCTTTCACACGTGTAGTGCTGCAGAGATGAAATCGAGGTCGTGGGGCAATCCTCGATTTGCCAGGTACGAACAAGAATGTGGGCGATTTCTTGGCAGCTTTCAAACCTGAATCCTGTATTCAAAATATCGGTTTCAGATCTTGCCCATCCAACGATCAACTTCAGCCTGAACTTTTTCTTTGGCATAGCCATAATGTGTCTGCAGGCGGCCTTCGAGTTCATCGCGCCGGCCCTTGATTACTGTAAGGTCGTCATTGGTCAGTTTTCCCCAATGTTGTTGGGCTTTGCCTTGGAACTCTTTCCAATTGCCTTCAATTTTATCCCAGTTCATTGCATTCTCCAATACTGTGTATTGGGCCTTGCGGAATTACGCGGCCTGTTGAGAGAACGCTCAATGGGCGATCTTGTTCCGCAGTTCCATTTTCTGTGGCTCACTATCAAAGAACAGCGCTTGACTGACCACCGCCTTGACCATTTCGGGAAGGAATGGCTTCGTGATCAAAAACGCGGGTTCTGGCTTTTCACCCGTGAGGAGCCGTTCTGGAAATGCCGTTATGAAAATGACCGGCACAGAAAAGCTCGATAGAATTTGGTTCACAGCATCAAGCCCGGAGCTTCCATCAGCCAGTTGGATGTCAGCCAGGATCAGCTTGGGGCGATGGGTGATCGCCTGATGCAGGGCATCTTTCGCTGTTCGGGCAACGCCCAAGACACGGTGTCCAAGGCTGTCCAAGATGCTTTCCAGATCCATTGCAATGATGGGCTCGTCTTCAATGATCAACACTTCAGTTGCCACATGTTTGACGATGGTTTCAGACGCTTCCTTGAGCAGGGCTGCGGTCTGCACAGGCGAAGTGCTCAGGATCAATCCGACCTCCTCCGTGGTAAAGCCTTCAACCGCCATTAACAGAAAAGCCTCGCGTGCTTTAGGCGTCAGATGAGACAGCTGGCGCTGCGCTGAGGCTTCCCAGTCCTGCCCGGGGTCGGCCTTCCGCATATTGAGCGAAATGGACTCCCATAGCGTGCAATAGGCACGATAAAGCGCCGCGCGAGGGCTGATGTCATGGACAAAATGCGTTGAGTCAGCGATGAGAGCTTCCAGCACAGCCACGACATAGGCATCCCCGCTGGCCTGGTTTCCTGTCAATGCCCGCGAGAACCGACGCAGATAAGGCAAGTTTGGTGCAATGATCGCCGAAATATTCATTTTGTCCCCACTTTGCGCAATTCAACCGTATTCAGAAGCTGAGCAGCTCCAAACATAGCATCCTAAACGCGGTAAACTCCGCATAGTTCCCTGAGCGCATTAAATTATTTTCAGAACGGAACCTTTCTCCGATTCAAGCATTCTTTAGAACATCTTGACTGATACAGTCGCTTTTCCCAGCGACTAACCAGTCGATATCGCCGACCCTTAGGAAGACCCATGGTAGACAAAACGAAGCAAACAAAGGCCACGAAGCTGGTGACCCAGAAGGACAAGATGCGGCAATCATTGGCAAAACCTGAGGTCTCCGACCTGATCGGCGAACGCTTGCGCAGCTTTTATGATGCAGTGTCACAACAGCCTGTGCCAGATCGGTTCCTTGATCTTCTCAAACAGCTTGAAGCCGCACCTCCGCCGAAAGAGAAGGCCTAAAGCCGAATGGGCATTTCAAACCAGTTCCGTGATGATTTGCTGGCGGCAATCCCCAGCCTGCGGGCCTTTGGTTTATCGCTCACCTCGCGCACTGACCGCGCCGATGATCTTGTCCAGGAAACACTGATGAAGGCCTGGAAATATCATGAGAGCTATACCGCTGGAACCAATATGAAGGCCTGGCTTTATACGATTTTGCGCAATGAGTTTTACACGCAGCTGCGCAAACGCAAGCGCGAAGTCGAAGATATGGACGGGCAATATTCAAGCAAAGTTGCAGTGCTGGCCGAACAGGAAGGCCATCTTGATATGGCTGATCTCACGCTCGCTCTGGCAAAACTGCCTGAAGATCAGCGCGAAGCCATCGTGCTGGTTGGCGCGTCCGGTTTCTCCTATGAAGAAGCGGCAGAAATATGCGGCTGTGCTGTTGGTACGATCAAGAGTCGCGTCAACCGCGCGCGCCATCGTTTGGCGGAGCTGCTGCAGATTGAAAATGACATTCTGAGCGTGAGAATAAAGCGCGCCTGAGTTCAATGGAACTTTATCGGACGCTCTGCGTTTCACTTGTCTTGGACGAAGTGATCCAAGCGTGGAGGAACCCGAAAATGATCAGCACAGTTATTATCGTTTTACTTGTTTTGTTTTTGCTCGGTGCTCTGCCGAGTTGGAGCCACAGCCGTAATTGGGGTTACGTTCCATCGGGCGGTGTGGGTTTGATTTTAACCATCGTGGTTATTCTCTGGCTGCTGGGTAAAATCTAACGCCAAGGTGTTTGACAATGTCGGCATTGGAGCAACACCGAGATAAAATTGAGCGCAATGCCAAGCAATCCCGCGTGGCATTGCAAGCCTTGCTGTTTATCGCAATCATCACCGCCTTGTATTTTGCCCGAGATTTCATTCTTCCTGTTATATTAGCCTTGTTGATTGCGCTCACCTTGCGGCCAGCTGTGCGGGTATTGGAAAAATACTGGGTGCCACCTTGGTTGGCCGCCACGGTTTTTATTCTGGTCTTGGTGCTTGGCGGTTCGCTAGCCATTTATCTTCTCAGTGCACCCGTGAGTGATTGGATCAACCAGGCCCCGCAACTGCAACAAAAATTTGCCGAAAAATTTTCGTTTCTGGGCAGCATCATCCAGAAATTTTCGACCATGTCCGATCAACTCCAAAGTGCAGCAAAACACGTCGAAGGGTCGGCAGTGCAGGAAGTTGTGGTGCGGCAGAACTATTCCACCAGCATTATCCTTGCGATGACGGGCTATCCCATCCAGTTTGCAATCACCCTGGCAGCCACCTTAGTGATTGCTGTCTTTCTGCTCGCGTCGGGGGATCTCTTTTATCAAAAGCTGGTTCGCATCTTACCGAATATGACGGCACGAAAAAAGGCGCTTCATATTGTTTATGATATTGAAAGCGAAGTTTCCACCTATGTGCTCACGTTAAGTATCATCAATGCGGTGTTAGGATTGGTCATCGCAATAGCTTTTCACGCCCTTGGAATGCCCTCGCCCTATCTATGGGGCCTGCTGATATTCATCTTCAACTTCGTGCCTTATGTGGGAACTGTGGCAGGTGTTACACTCACCGGATTCATGGCCATCGTTTCTTTCAATACACTTGCTGAAGCATTGATTATTCCTCTGGCCTATGCCGGCTTAGCGCTTGTGGAGTCTGAAATTATCAGGCCACAAATAATGGGGCGCCGTTTTGAGATGAACGCCGTAGCCATCCTGCTCTTCCTGGCCTTCTGGTCGTGGTTGTGGGGAATTGTCGGTGCCGCAATTGCTGTTCCCGCCCTGATTATTTTAAAGATATTTTGTAACCACGTTGATGGGCTTAGCGGTCTTGGCGAATTCCTGTCTTCACGCACGACCGACAAAGGTGAACCGGCCGGACAAGTCGAGGCGCAATAAGAGACATTCAATCCAGCTTTACATTGAGCAGGCGTTGAAAAATGACACCTTTCACGCGCTTTTTACGAGTGATAAAAAATAGCGCTGCTGAAAAGCACGCAGCCGTCAGCCCAAAAAGTACCAGTGAAACAACCAGCCCAGCCACTGTGTGGCCATAAACATAAGCCGCCAAACCGCCAATGATCGATTGTGCCAAAGTAAAGATCGCTGCGATGAGAACTGCAAATCCGAAAAACATGAACCCGGCCGCGACAACATAGTTCCGCACAAGGGACTTCGCATCAAGGCGTGTCAACGCAATTTCCGCGTTTGACCAAGCCGTAGCGTCCTGGATCAGCTGTTTCAGCAATTCCAATAGAGATGGATTTCTCATATCAAGCTTTGGCGTGGGCCTGGGCTGCACCATTGGCCTTGCGGCGCGGCCTGGCAACGCCCTTGGACGTTTTGGCTTTTGTGCGGATAATTTTGACGGGGGCAGGTGCAGGCGCTTCCACCCGCATCAAGCGTGAAAAAATTGCGCCGACTGCCACAGCAGTTAAAAGCGAGGTCACCGGATGTTTGCGCGTAAACGCACCCACGTCATCCACGATGTGCTTCAAATCTGTGTGACTGGCATAGTCAGAAACTTCCTCAACACTTTTGACCACCCCCGCAAACTGCTCACCCAAATGGGGCATTTCAACTTTGCTATGGATATAATTGCTCGCTATTTCACTTGTGGTGTGAAGTTTGTTTGAAGCCATCGTCGCGCTTAATTTCGCGAAATTGCCGACCAGCAAAATGGCATCGGCCAGAACTTGATAGGCGCTGTGCGGCGCCGCTTTTTGGTGTTCAGTCATGATCATGTCCTCTCAATAATGCGGATTTGATCACTAACGCCATACAACCCAAATGGTTCCACCTCGAAAACCCAGTTTATTCTTTGCTATTTGCCTGAAACAGGCCCAGCCTGCTGCGGGCTTGTCCAACAAGCTCAAACCAGGATGACAATGAAAGATAGCACAGAAGGTAATGCCTTAGCTCACGCCATGGTAAATACAGTTCGAGATCCACTTCTCGTCCTGGATGGGCAACTGAATGTTGTTGCGGCAAGTCGTTCGTTCTATTCGACGTTCGAAACCACTGAAACGGAAACACTTGGGCGCAGAATCTATGATTTAGGCTCCGGCGATTGGAACAGTCCCGCCTTGCGCCTGTTGTTGGAACGTATCGTCCCGGAGCACGGCACGATGGATAATTTCGAAGTAGAGCAAGTCTTCTCAAAACTCGGGCAGCGATCAATGTTGCTCAACGCGCGCAAAGTTTTTTACGAGAATGATACGAATAGTACACTTCTTTTAGCAATCGAAGATGTGACAGTGAGGCGCGATGCGGAACGCCTTCTCAAAACATTGAGCGACCAAAAAGATACGCTGCTTGCCGAGATGAGCCACCGCGTGGCCAATAGTTTGCAGATTATTGCCAGCATCCTCCTTCTCAAAGCCCGCTCTGTTGAATCGGTGGAAACGCGCGAACATCTCGAAGACGCCCATCGCCGCGTGATGTCTGTCGCCGCCTTGCAACAACAACTCAAAGCCACTGGCAATGGCGAGCAGGTAGATGTGGGCGACTATATGGTTAAGCTTTGCAATACTTTGTCAGGCTCAATGATCCGAGAGACGCAGCCCATCACGTTAAGTGTCAAGGCCGATCACAGCCCGGTACTTTCCGATAAGGCCGTGAGCTTGGGCTTGATTGTCACGGAACTAGTGATTAACGCCCTCAAGCACGCCTTTCCAACAACGATGTCGGGATGTGAAATTACGGTGTCCTATGACGTGAAGCCCTCGGAATGGACCCTTAAAGTCTCGGACAACGGCAGCGGTATGCCAGACACTGTCGCGGAAAAATCCAAGGGCTTGGGAACCATTCTTGTCAAAGCGCTGGCCCAGCAGCTTGATGCAAATGTGCTGGTGGCAAGCACGCCAAAGGGGACATCAGTTGCGATCACACACAAGACTCTCCCGATCTGATCATGAAATGAGGAACGAACCACTTCGATCTTCGTTTAGCCTCTTGAAGCAATATCTTCCGATTGCTGCATTTCAAGGCAGAAGGAACTCTTAAAATCGAACGCTCACCTCTGACAGAACTGGAAGAAATGAAAGCCGCTTTGCAATTGGCAAACGAAAGCCTGGCAATTGCGGCCCTTATTTCGCAGGACGCGCTTTTATTGACCAAGCCCAATGGTCAGATCACCGCGTGGAATCCTGCGGCCCAGCACCTCTTCGGATACACTGAAGCTGAGGCGGTTGGCCAAAATATTGCAATGCTGACCGGCATTGAAAGCAATACCGAACAATTGGATTTTTTCTCCCGTGTGAAGATGGGAGAGAGGCTGGGCCCCGAAGATACCAAACGATTACGCAAAGACGGCACTTTAATCGACGTTTCCATATCAGCAGCGCCCATCAAATTTACCGACGGCACAGTCAAAGGTGTATCAGTGGCGCTGCAGGATATCAGCCGCCGTAAAGAGTGGGAGACGCGAAATAAGGCGATGATGCGTGAATTGTCCCACCGCGTCAAAAACTCCTTTGCCATTTTACAAAGCATTCTCCATTCAACCTTGAAAACATCGCCTGAGCCAAGGGATTTTGCCAAGGTGTTTTCAAGCAGGCTGCATAGCTTGGCCGCCGCGCAAGATATTTTAACGGCCAATGATTGGCGCGGCGTTGAACTAGGCGCTCTAGCGCGTCATCAACTTGCGGCTTATGATAAGCTTGATAATGTCAAACTGCATGTGACAGGGCCTGAGGTTTATCTCGCACCACATTACGCCACGCCATTCGGCTTGATTTTCAACGAGCTTGCTGCAAACGCTTTGGAGCATGGGGCGTGGACATCGCGGGCCGGAAAAGTAGAACTCAACTGGTCTGTGGAAAATAGTTCAGGCTCAGCGCCAAAACTTTTATTGTGTTGGAGAGAAAGGGGCGGGCCGAAGCCATCATCACATCGTCCGCCGGGCCTTGGTGTTGTATTAATTGAAAAAAGCCTCGCAGGTGCGCGTGTCGAAAATAGTTTTGAAGCGCTTGGCCTGACCTGCACGATTGAACTGGACATCGCACCTTTGGCTGGGTTGGAACTAATCTAGCCCATAGCCGTTCTATGACCATGCAAAACACCCACAGTCATAATTCATTCAAGCTGGCCAAGCCCTTCATACTTGCAATGGCGCTCATTCTGTTTTCACCGATTTTTGGAATGATTGATACCACTTTGAGTTCAAATGTATCGGCAGGTTTAAAAGCCTTATCAGAAAGCAGCTACTTTCAAACACCAGAAACTCAAGATATTTCCGTCGGAACCTTTCGGAGCGTATCCGCGTTATTGAAGTGAGATTGGTTGGTTGTTGAATGCTGCACATCCCATCCCTGCGCCTTCATCGAAGCGAACAGTTTAAAAAGGAATTTTTAAAATGGCCATTTCCCCCGAGACCAAACAAACCTTCAATCTGCGCTCTGAAGTTGAATATGATCCGCCCCCTTTGGTGATCCCGATTTTGGATAAAAATGATGAACCAGTGCCTGGTTATTCCAACACGTCTTTGATTTTCACACTTTTTACTTTGCTTGTTCTAACTGTCGGTGGCTATTTTGCTTATCAATCTGGTTGGACAACGACGGCTACACCAACTTCGACCAATCAGGACGCAACACCAGTTACGCCACCTGTGGCTCAAAACGCAGTTCCGAACGCGCCAGTGGTTCCAATAACGCCGCTCGCCCCAGCAATCAAAACGCCCTGATGACCTTGGTGCTGTGAAACAAAGCAATTATGAAATTATTACTTGTATTGCTTTTTATTTTTGCAGATTGCGGGCTTTCGACGGACGCGCTGGCCAATTCAAATGGTGCGGCAACGTTCCTGCGCAAAATCGATCGACAGCTCTGCGCCAGTTTCAAGAATATAAAGTGTAAGCATCTCAAACGCCCTGCGCCCATTGCACTTAAGATTAAAAAGACAATCAAAAAACCTCTGACCCCGGTGAAATCAGATCCGGTTCCCGTCATTTCTGAGCCCGGGCCCAAATCAACTTTGAAACCAGAAATCCTCCATCTGAAGGGCGCACCACCAGTCTTACCAAGTTTGAAGTTGGAGGCACCACTTACAGCCATACCTCCGCCAGTCGTCGTCATTCCCATATTACCGCCAGCTCCCGACTTGATACGCCGGTCAAACGATCCCGCGTGTCTTGCCGAACTTAAAACCTCAGGCGCTGATTTTGAACCCGTCGCTCAGCCAACTGGTCTGCAAACTTGTGTTGTGGTTCAGCCCGTACAGCTCAAATCTGTTTTGATCAATGGCGTTGTTGTGCAATTGCCGGACCGTCCGGTTCTCAACTGCGTTTTTGCCAAACAATTAGTGTCTTGGCTGCAAGAACTCGGTGGTCCAATCGCCACCGCAAAAGAGGGTTCTGTGCTATCGGCATTTTATACCGGACCCGGCTATCAATGCCGCGGCCGCAATGGCGACAGTTCAGCAAAAATCAGTGAACACGGCTTTGGCAATGCCGTCGACATAGAGCGTTTGAAATTTGCCGATGGCCAAGTTTTTCTGGTGCATGATGCGCTTGACCCCACATCCGCCGCTTTTGAAACCTTGAAAGCCATCCGTGCTTCGGCCTGTACCCGCTTTACCACCGTCCTTGGCCCTGGTTCAAATGCCGCCCACCGCGAGCATTTTCATTTTGATCTAGGCACCCACGGCAAAACCGGCACTTACAAGATTTGCGAGTAAGGTTCGGCTGAGGCGATTGTACTTAATAGCGATTTGGCAGAATTGTTGGAGTTTGTTGCATCCGAGGAACTCCAGCGTTTCAAACACTGCGTTGGCGCAAGAGGAATTGACACGGTTTGGTTTGCAGCTATCTTCTCTATTATGTCACAACTTGATCAGGGTATCATTCGCATAGCGGTCGTCGAGGATGACCAGGCAGCACTTGATCGTGTGAACGCAGCACTCGCTGTCGATCCGGGCTTGGTGGTGACATCGGTCGCTCGTAATGTTGCAGATGGTCGGCGATTGGTTGAAGCTGGTGGCTATGATGTCCTGCTGTGCGACCTTGGCTTGCCCGATGGTTCGGGGATTTCGCTGATCAGGCTTTCGGCTCAAATGCATCCCAAATCAGATGTGATTGTGATCACCATTTTTGCCGAACAAGAAAAAGTTTTAGAAAGCATAAAGGCAGGCGCGCGTGGCTTCCTGCTGAAAGATGATAGGTTTGAACAATGTGCCGAAGGCATCCGCGAAATCAGGCGTGGCGGTTCGCCGATCAGTCCTTCGATTGCTAGGCAGTTGCTCAAAGAGTTTCAACCACAAGCCGCGGGCAATGAACTGGCGGAACTTCTGTCCAAGCGCGAAGCCGAGGTTTTGAACCTCCTGGCACGCGGCTTTTCCTTTGTCGAAATTGGTGACCTGTTGAAAATATCGCGGAGCACTGTTGCCACCCATGTGAAGAACATTTATCAAAAGCTTGAAGTGAATTCACGTTCCGAAGCAGTGTTTGAAGCTTCCAGTCTCGGCATTATCGATATGCCGCATCAAGGCCGATGATGCCTTGTCTTTTTGAATCATAATATGTTCACGACCACATTCATTGCGGGACTTGTATTGATTGCCGCAGCAATTTTGGTCTTCGTGCTTTGGACAATCCGAGAACGCCGCAGTTTGCAAATGAAAATGTCGGCCACCGAAGAACAAAATTTTGCTCTGGGGGAACGCATCGAAAAAACCAAGGCGCGTTTGCTCGCCAGCGAAAATGCGAGGCGTAATCTCGAAGTTTCAAATGCGGTCACGCTGGAGCGGGAGCGTATCATGCGCGAGATTCATGATGGCATCGGCTCAGGGCTTGTCGCAGCACTGGCTTCAGCAGAACGGCAGGGCAAAGAAGGCTCAACTGCTGTATTCGCTCTCAAAGGTGCTTTGGCTGATTTGAAAATCGCCGTGGATTCGCTTGATCCGGTGGACGGCAATGTCGCAACGCTTTTGGCCAGCTTGCGCTATCGTTTGGAACCAGATTTACGAAAGTCCGGCATAGCGTTTGATTGGAATGTGGATGATGTGCCGTCGCTTCCATGGATGGATGCGCCCAATGCGCTTCACGTCTTGCGGATTTTCCAGGAGTCGATCGTGAATATTGTAACCCATGCCCAAGCAACAATCATCCGCGTGGAATGCCGGTTGGAACTTTCGCAAAGCCGACCCGGCGTGGTCGTCGCCGTATCCGACAATGGCAAAGGCTATGACGTGACGTCGACATCAGGCGGACACGGAACAAAAAACATCAAGGCCCGCGCCGAAGCCTTAGGTGCGCAGGTAAAACTGGAAAGCGAGCCAAACAAGGGCAGCCGAACAACATTGTGGCTCCCTTTGATCCGTGGACGGGGCAATGAATAGGTGGTCAGATGGCTTATCAGCCTATTGCCCCCAGCCATGGGCACCCGAGCTGTGCCCACCAGTTTGAAACGCACTGAACGGATCGCGGCTGTGCTTTAGCTTTGCCTTTGGCCGCTTGTGGTGAGGACGTGCCAGTTTGGAAATATGGTGGGTTTGTTTGGTTTTGATTTTGCCTCGTCCGTGGTGCACCCGTTTTACCGGATGTAATCTGGCTGTGATCTTGGTTTTCTTATGGAGAGGTTTTGCCTTGCTTGCCCCTGAATTTTGGGTGCCAGCGAACTCTTGAATTTTAGCCTTCGCGACATCAGCAAACATGCCGTTGGGAAAGTGATTCAAGTAGCTTCGAAAATCAGTGGCGTCCTGCGAGTCCTTTATCGTGTTCCAGAAAACAAGTTCATTGGCGGCAGTATTCTCGACCGCCAATGCCGATTGCGTTGGCACGACGATCACAGAACCCAGTGCAGCAGAACCCAGTGCAGCAGAACCAGCAATAATTCCCAAGGCAAACAGCGCCCGAAACCGCCAACCAATAATCTCCATAAAATTCTCCACGTCTTGCTCAATTACATATTAATAAGTTTAAAAATCAGAGTCTCGCAAACGCATCACTTGGGTTTCTCCATCAGTAATTGGAATTGTTGGGGACGCTCGGCGTGGGCGGGGTGCTGGTGTGGCTCTGCAATCTGTCGAAACCATCATTGTTTGATCCCTTGCACCCAGCAATTTTGTTGAAGCCTGTGTACGGACAAATGATTGGCTTTTTAGGACGCTTCACGATGTGAACCGGAATTTTCTTGATCTTGAGCACCGGCGGCGGATTGCCAGAGATTTTAACGGGAGGAGGAATGAAAACCGTTTTCTTTGGCGGCGGGCTGGCCACTGGGGCAGGCGGCGGCAGGGCCATACAGCTCAAGACTTTCACGGGCAACACCGTTAGATCACCGCATCTCTTTTTATAAAGCGCGACGGCTGCCTCGACAAACATGCCACTGGGAAAGTTTGTGATATAAACCAGCAGCTGCGAAGTGTCTCCGGTCTGCTTGATCTCGTTCCAATAAGCCAATTCCTTTTTGGCTGTTTTATCCGCAAGCAATGGAACCTTTTGAGCTTGGTTGGAAAACATCATTGCATGCCCTGCTGGACAAGCCTGACTTGCGACAGCAATTTCAGGAGCAGTTTCCGCATGACCCGCGTTCGCGACCACAACGAGAGACAACCCGAAAAAGACAACGATCTTAAAACTTGAACAGTGCATCACCTTCACCACTCCAACTACCACAGGCCCACCGTCTATTGTCTGAACAAAGCACGTATCTCAGGCGGACAAATCCTTCAATTGGAGGAGCCGCTACGCAGGAGGCCAACAGCACATTCGAAACCCCGTCTGACTGGCTTTCGACTCCAATCAGGCAGGGCCACTTCCATTTAAAACAAATCCAGCCGAGGGTTGCGCCCGCGCCAAGCCTGCTGTGATAAAAGCACCAGGGTTTCGTCGAGATCAACACCCGTCTTGGCATTGGCCGGACCAACCTCAGAAATGAGATCTTTGATCATCTTCTGCTTGGCCGCAGACGGCAGCGCTTTCAGCACATCCTTGTTCTTCGGGTTTTCGTTATATCGGTCTAAAGCCACCGCAAGGCTCGCAAACTTCACTGCTTTATCCGCATCAATCAAATTCGCAGGCCCATGTGAATAGATATAGGCGAGGTTAGACGCGGCCCAAGGGTCGCCACGATCTGCGCCAATTTGATACCAACTGGCGGCCGAAGCCATGTCCTTGGGAACGCCATCGCCGTTAAAATACATGGCGCCGATGTCCGTTGGCGCGTTGGGATGGCCGCCGTCGCTGGCCTTCTTGAAAAGGGCCAAGGCCTTCTGCCAATCTTTGGCAACACCCTTGCCCTGAAGGCAAGCAATGCCATAATTGCGCATGGCATAAATGTCATCGCGCTCCAGCGCGGCCTGATAGAAACGCAAGCCCCGCTCTGGATTAACACTTACGCCACGGCCGTAATAATACATTGAGCCAAGCTCATTCATTGCATAGGTATGGCCCATCTCCACTGACTTCTTAAGTAACGCCGTGCCTTGCTTGGCATCTTTGGACACACCGCGCCCAAGTGTCAGATTGCGCCCATAAGACAACATGCCATAGGGGTCGCCTTTATCCGCCGCTGTTTTGAAAAACTTATTCGCTTCTGCAATGTCAAGTTTGCGGCCAAATCCACCCTGAGCCATATAACCGAGTTGGTTGGAAGCGCGCACATGGCCTGCGTCCGCCGCCTCTTTAAAGAGTTCAAGCGCACCCGCCGTATCTTTGGCGGCAAGCTTGGCACGACCAAGCTCATATTTATAGCGCGCCACAGATGGATATTTCTGGACCGCATCGTTGCAAGCCGCAATTGCTGTATCTGGATTAATTTCGTTTGGCAGCTTACCAAGGCCAACACCTTGCAGGTCTAAGGGTTCGCCAGCCTCTGCATCACAAGCCACCACAAAGGGTTCAAGCTTCCCTGAGACCGTTGTTGAACCAGCACCATTTGATTCTGTTATCTTCAGCGATAGGTCCTGGGCCTTGTCATTGGCGTCAACGCTGGGCTCAAATGTGACTTTTCGTAACGCTTCCGTGTCGATCACATCGCCTTCACCCAAAGGTTTGCCTTCGTAATAAAGAACGCCTGATTTGGGAACAGCGCCAATCTCAACCTGGGCCGTCGAAGCAGCACGGATAACCGGAAAACTATCAAGCATGGCAACTTGCCCCACGCCAATGGGCATCCGTTGTGGCTTGGATAAAATATCTTGCAGCAGAAGTGCAATTTGGTTTTGTGGCGGCGCAGCGGCAGGCGCGGCGGTGCTGTCCTGGGATGGCGCCATCGCGATCTTGACCGAAGGCGCTTTACCAGCCGCCACCAGATCAACTGGCGCAATTTTGATGATCGGCCGCGAAAGAAAGATCGGTTGGGCCAAGGCATCACTTGTCCATGGCTTCTGCTTCTGCGTCGTCGCCTGCCAGACTTCATCTGTTACTTTCTGCAAAGCCGACTTGACATCAACACCAACCTTGAACGAGCGCGCCAACACAGAATCTGTGAAAGGTGACTTGTCACCCGCACCGTCGATGGCAATAGCTCCGGGCTGCGTCGCAAAGGCTGCCAAACTGCCGAGCAGCGTTTCTTGGGGCGCAAGGCCAACGCCAGCAATTTCCACCTGCTTTTCGGGGCCCACCAAATAGGCCTTCGAAGGAAACGGGTTGTTGCGGCAAGAATCCAAAAACACCAGCTGAACTTTAGAGTTGGACCGCATATAAGACATCACGGTTTTGACGCTGATCGTTTCAACTTCAAGATCAGAAGGCGACTTCAACTGTGCATCAATGGGCACAATCCGATTGTCGCCACCCACTTGCAATCCGTGACCCGAATAATAGAACACGCTCAAATCCGCGTTATCCATCGAACGCACAAATTTTTCCATCGCAACATCAAAGCTTCGCCGATCAAGATCAATGGCCTCGATCACCTCAAAACCAGATTTTTTGAGCGCTGTGGCCACACCATCAGCGTCCCTGCGCGGGTTCGGCAGTTGCGGAACCGCGCTGTAATTGCTGTTACCAACAACAAAAGCCACGCGCCGTTCACCAGCAACAGCGGCCTCATTTAACCCCAACAAAAAATAAAAACCAACACTGAAGGCAACAAGAAATGCCATAGAAGCCACCTCCACAGGTCGCTTGCAGAACTTAAAAAACCGGATCGCAACAGACATGTTGGGCCACCCTTCGTTTTTAATTCTTTGGTAAAAAAAGCTAACAGCATTCATCATTTTTGTCAAATAAGCCGCTTGGTGTTCAGTTTGCATTTTGCTTCAACATTTCTTTCATGAGGCCCGCAAAATCTTTCGACACAAAGGTGCGGGCGCGTTCAAGTAAAAGGGGAATTGGGCTCGAAGGTTCGTTGCGGCGATAGAACCGCTCAACGCTCAACATCAGCGCTGTTGCCTGCGCACGGGTGGTGATGCTGAATATTTTTGCTTCGGCTTCGCCCAAGTCTGTCGCTGTGACGTCTGCCAAAGCTGAAAGCTGCGCAAAATCCAAAGTGAATGGCGCATCGCCGCCAATGCTGATCTTGGCCTCTTGAGAAAGCCCGGGCGCCAAAACTTGCATGGCTTCAACAAAGGTTTTACCAACCAACTGGTGGGCCTGCTTGATGAGCAGCCGGGCAGGGCTTGAAGGTTCAGTCGCTGAATAATAGGCAAAGATCCCTTCAAGCGCATTGGAAGCCTCTTTGACCGAAGCCAGTTCTTCGCCAGCACTTGCGGCATTCGCCACATTCCCCGTCTGTCCGGGTTCACTTTGTGCTGCGTCAGGGGCTTGCGTGGCCGCGCCATCGGCTTCGGCCCGCGCGCCGACGATGCCGTTGAGAAAGGCAAGGATGGTATCCAACAATTCAGGCAAACGCCGAAAGCCGGGCGCAACCTCATAACCCACTTTATCGACAAAAAACTGGTGAATATCCTTCAGCGCAGCCTTAACAGCCTCTAGCCGCAGTTTGACTGCAACAACGTCATCAAAGGGTTCAAAACGCTGGAACGCGCCAAGAATTGTATCAGGGTCGCCTAACGTTTCATCGGGTTGAGCCGGAATTTTCTTATTGGCGACTTGAATGGACCGCATCGACAATGACCCCAGCCGCTTGTCAACAATCAGAGGCGCGTTTTGCAAGGGTAAAACGACCGTTGGTAGATCGTCCAACGTCGCCAAAAAGGCCGAGCGCAGCGCGTCACCGCCGCCTTGCTCATTGGGGTGACAAAATGCCCATTGCGCGCCCAGAAGATCACGCATCGCGATGACCGCATCAACAAATCCCGACAAATTGTCAGATAGGATATAAAACTTTGAAGCCAGAACCAATATCCTGAGATCGCGCGACTTGGCCAAAAGTTCATTCAATTTTGCAAGCGTGGGCTTGGCTTCGAATGCCTTTTTATCGAAGCCACGATAACTGTCTGGAAGCTGGGCCTCAGCCACACTCATAAAATTCATCACTTCGGGTTCGGCATCAATGTCCGGCCCGCAAGGTGCTTCCGCAGTGATTGGATCTGCGATCCACGAATATATAGATGCCCGGGGGTTCATTTTTACCTTCACCTCTGCAGCCACATTGAAACAGAATGCCCAGCCCGCGCAATCCCCCAAATGGATGAGAGCAAATGCTTCAAAAACAATGGACGCGCCCGCTGTTCAGCGTTAGCTTTGCAATCCATAATCACCTTCGAAGAGGCATGAAATGGCATCCCTATCGCAAGACACGAGGATCGGAGCTTTCCAAACCGTACTCGGGAAAGACAAGCTGGGTCTCACGAAATTCGAAGGGCATGAGGGCCTGAGCGAGCTCTTTGAATATCAAGTTGAGTGCGTGAGCGATGAAAAAGGTGTCATTGACTTCAGCAAACATCTTGGAAGCGAATGCCATGTTAGCATACAGACAAACTATAAGGGTGTAAAACGTCACTTTCACGGGATGATGATGGATGCACGTTTCATCAGTAAGGAACCGGGTGAGCAGCAAGGCGAACCGGGTTTGACAACTTACCTCCTGACCATGCGCCCCTGGCTGTGGTTCCTCACCCACACCAGCAACTGTCGAATCTTCAGCGAAAAAAGTGTCGACGAAATCATCGAAAAGGTCCTTGGGAAATATGGCTTTGCAAAGTTTGAAATGCGATTTAATGATTCATTCCCGAAGATAGAATACTGTGTGCAATACCGTGAGAGCGACTTTGCCTTCGTCTGCCGACTGATGGAGGAATATGGAATTTACTACCACTTTGAGCACAGCGAAGAAAAGCACTTGATGGTCATGGCGAAAGGAGCCTCAGATCAGAAACGTAAAGAAGGCAAATTTGAAATGCCCTTTTACGCGCTGGACGTGACCGGACTCCACCTAGAAGATGCCCTGACCGAATTTACGCCTGGGCAAAGCTTCAAAGCCGCCCAAGTGGCCCTCATTGACTATGATTATAAAAAGCCAACTGCAAAGCTTGACATTTTTGCTGTTGGATCCACAAATTACGACAACCATAACCTCGAACTATATGACTATCCCGGCGGCTACACGCAAGAAAAGGAAGGCCAGGATCTGGGTCTCACGCGGCTCTCGGCCGAACAAGGTGCCGAGACGACAGCGAATGCAGTAGGCGATGCGTTGACCTGTGTGCCCGGAAAAATATTCAAACTGACAGGCCATCCGGTGGACGCATTCAATAAACAATATCTCGTGCGGCGAGCGCAGCATTCATATCAGTCACAAAGCTATCATTCAGGAAGCAGCCAGGGCGAAGAACGCTATTCTGGGCATTATGAGGTTCAGCAGCAAACGGTTTTCCACCCGCCTTTTGTAACTCAAAAACCCGTCATCCCCGGCCCACAAACAGCTTTTGTGGCCAGCGAAATGGACGATCAATCTCGTGTCGACGTAATTTTCCATTGGGAACGCGACAAGAAACACTCCCGCTATGTTCGCATCGGTCAAGGCTGGGCAGGCGCTGGTTGGGGTGATTTCAAAATTCCCCGTATCGGCATGGAAGTCATCGTTGAGTTCCTCAACGGTGATCCAGATTATCCCTTGATCACCGGCTGCGTTTATAACGGCGATAATAAGCCGCCCTATGACACGCCGACAAAGTCAGGCACCAAGTCGCAAAATTATCACAGCGGCTCGGGTTATAATGAGCTGATGTTCGACGATAAGGACGACGCACAACTTATTCGATTGCATGCTCAGAAAGATATGGAAGGGGTCATCGAAGAAAAGGAGACCCGCTCGATTGGAATTGATAGTTCGCTCACCATCGGCAATAAAGCGGAGATAACCATCGGAAACTCGCGCACCGAATCAATCGGCATGAATTCCACCTTGACGGTCGGCAGCGCACTCACTGAGACAATTGGGATGAATTGGACCGTAACATCGGGCGCAAGCATCTCTTTCATCTGCGGCGCCAGTTCCATCATGATGACGCCAGCAGGAATTGTGATAACCTCGCCGAACATCCTGATGAACGCGTCAGCAGCCATGGCTGTCACCACAGGGAGTGCATTTGCCCTCACATCGGGCGGAGCGGTTGCCATCACGGCAGCAGCAGCAATTGCGATTACAGCGGCCGGCCCCGCCGTTTTCCATGGACTTCCACCGATTGTTGCGTGATCAGTATCTAGAGCGCGTCGCTCGCACTTGAAAAGGAAAAAGGGTCGCAATGACAAATCTCCGCTTTTCCACCGCGCAGCAAATCATCGATGCTTTTCCGGTGTTGAAAGATGACTTCAAGAGTGGGGAACTTCAGTCCCATCCCGTTGAATTCGTCAAGCGCCTCGCGGAAACGGGCCAATTGAAACAGGCCTTCGCCCTCTGCGCTTTCATGTTGCCCCGCCGTGATGCTGTCAGTTGGCTCTGTGAGAGTTTGCGCAAATACGGAAGTAACTTTCCCGAGGACGAAGAGGCCCTCCTCCAACTTGCGGAAGCTTGGAAGCAAAATCCAACCGAAAAAAATCGAACCGCGGCCTTGGCGGCGGCAATGAAAAGTGGCTTCATGACGGCGCCCGCTTGGGCCGCAGCGGCGGCGGGTTGGTCTGGCGGAAACATTGGCATTGACCCCGAAAAGCCCGTACCTCCTGCCCCCCATTTGACCGGCCAGGCTGTTAAAGTTGGTTTTACCATGGGGTATTGGAACATCTTTGGCGAGAAACGCGATCAACGCAGCGCTGAAGCCATCAAGCGTGCCTTGGACTTTCTTGAAACCGGGAAATAAACCCTGTCAGCACAGTGACCCTTTTCCAAAGCAGGCAAGTTAGGTTAAAGATGATCTGTGCTGAAACTCAGAATTGAAAATTTTGACAAATTGCCCGATGGCGGCCCGCTGGAATATAGCGTTGACCGCAGAGGCTTTGACGTGGGACGTGACAGTCATTTGGATTGGACCCTGCCTGACAAAAATCGTGTTGTATCTGGCAAACACTGTGAAATCCGATTTTACGAAGACGCCTATTGGCTGATCGATGTTTCAACCAATGGCACCTACATCAACTCAACCAAAAAACGGGTGCAAAGCCCGTATCGGTTGAATGAAGGTGATCAGCTCTTCATTGGAGAATATATTATTGCCGTGAATTTGAGTTTGCCCGTAGAGCAGTATGCAGCGCCAGCGCGCTTTGAACCCATTCCCGTGCCGCAACCACCAGCTGCAAGAGGTGCCAGCATTTGGGATACGCCCGGCGAAGCGCCGCCGCCCCTTGACGCGCGCGATTTGATGCCAAAGCCCAGTGCGGCCGAACAAGCACCAGATTTTCTCAACCAGGCGCTTTACGTGCCCGGCGTTGTTGCGGCGGCTTTAACCCCTGCCCCTGTGCCCAAAGGCGGCAGCGCTTGGGCCGTTGATCCTGAACCCGCTTCAGAACCAGCACTGCCGCAATCTGCCAGTCCTCCCCAGGCCATAGCGACACCAGCGCCAACCAAACCATTTGTGACACCCCTAGAATCTGCTACAAAGACAAACTTAGGGTCAGATTGGTTGCACCGGTTCACCAAAGGTGCGGGCCTGGCACCTGATGCCTTTGAGAAACTGGAACCGGGCGCATTTGCAGAATTGCTCGGCCAACTGATGCGCACCACCTGTACGGAATTGATGGCGCTTTTGCAGTCTCGCGCCGAAGCCAAGGCCTTATCACGCGGTGGCCGTACAATGATCAGGGCGACTGAAAACAATCCCTTGAAATTCATGCCAACACCCGAAGAGGCATTGCAGGCCATGTTGGTGCCACGCGGCAAAGGTTATCTTGACGCGCACCAAACCTTGGAAAGTTCGTTTGCCGACCTGAAGCAGCATCACATTGCATTGATTGCGGCAATGCAATCTGCTGCCAATGATCTATTGGGCGAACTCTCGCCACAAGCAGCCGTCAAGGCATCGTCGACCAAAAAGTCGCTTCTTGGGAATGCCAAAGCAAAACAGTGGGACGAATTGGAAAAACGCTGGGCGAGCAAATCTGAAAAGCGCGAAAACGGTATTCTCGATGCATTCCTCGATGAATTTGCAATGCATTATGAAAAATACAACAGGCGCAAGTCGTAAATAATTTAGTTCAAAAGCGCAATCACCGCATTCTTCAATTTCGTGAAAGCGGGATTGCTGTCATATTTTGCAAACATAACATCACTGGCTGGAGCAACTGAAGCACCACCAGCACTATTATTTGAAGGCGGCACTTGCGGGTTGTTCGCTGCGTTTGTGGTGGCGGTAGATGCAATAGTGGGTGCATGTGCTGCTCCACCCATTTTCTTGGCCGCCCAGGAAACCAAGTATCCGAGCGATTTACCAGCCTCAAATGGATTCGCACGCACATGGCTGCCGCCAAACACGTCTGAGATCAAGCGCCCTTGGTCACCGCTCAGGGCTTTGACAGCCCCACCGACGCCGAGAAAATGCGCCAGGTAAAGATTGCCCGGAGTAACTGAATGACCATATTGCCTGATGACCGCAGCATTGTCTCTTGTAAATGATGCAGTCATCACGCGCGAAATATTGCAATCCAATCGAAGGTCAAGAACCTGCTGACGTGAGCGACCAGTAAGCAGATCAGGGCGATGCAACCGCACCGTCGACATCCATGTGCTGTCAATAAATTGGCCCAAGCCCACCGCTGTCGAGAGCGGGTTGCGCGCATTGCAGCGGTTGGCACTTTCGATCGTAATAATGCGGCCGACAAATTGATCGACCACCCCCCCAGTGCCAGCGCTGACTGGCATTTCGGCCACCGGATCAACGGGCACATCATTCTTGCGCAATTCAAAATGCAGGCGCGGTTCGCGGCTTGAGGAAGGTGTTCCGACATAGGCAATTGTTTGACCGGCTTTGACTTTCGCACCAGCGACCAAACCAGGTTCCATTTTGAGGAGATAACCATACATGGTGGTCTTGCCGTCTGGGTGATTGAGGCGCAGCACTTTGCCAAAATTTGGCTCATCGCTTGCCGATAATACTTCGCCATCAAAAGCGGCAACAACGGGTGTCCCTTCTGGGGCTGTCCAATCCACGCCGAAATTCATTTGGTCAGCACCCGAAGCCTGTTGCTGGGGCCCAAATTTTGCAACAATTACGCCGTTGACAGGTTTAATCATTCCACCTTCAGGTAAACTGCTTTCGCCGCCCGCCGTCAGACATTCAAACTGGGTTCCTGCCGCGGCCTGAAAAGCATAGCAATCGAGGTTCCCAGAGGTGCGGCCAATGCCGACATAAACAACGCGGCCGAGACCGCTCTTAACATCGCGCCCCTGCGGCGAATAAACCAAAGTGATCGTGTCGCCATCTTGCACTTTCTGCTCAAGGTCTTGCGAGCGAGACAGCAGCATGATTGCTTCACCCGTAACGGCCGCAGGCAACCTATTGCGCAGCGCCGCTGCGTACACAGCATCAAGCAATCGTGGGCGGTCTTCCGGCTTCGTTTCCGTGGGTAACAGTTCAGCTTTGAAAATATCCTGCTGCGCCCATGGATCGGCCGCCTTGGCAAAACCGTTGATGTCATCAATCGCGACCGAACCGACCAGACCATCAGTATTGTAAACCGAGACTTGGACTGGATTGAGAGAAGAGTTATCTGGACCATCAGCAACAGCCCGAACTGCCACCTTATCGCTTTTCACCAGCGTCGCGCGGCCATAGAAATTTGAAAAGGCCGCTTCCGCCATTTTTGCGCGTTCAGGGATCAACCCCAAATTTGCCAGAAATTCAGCCAACCCAATCTTCGCGTTCACCTGCTGTGCAAACTCTTTCAATGCGCCAGTTGTGGGTTGGACGACCGGTATGACAGAAGAACCATTTATCGGATCAGAATTTTGTACTGATTCTTGATCTTGCAATGTCGCAATATCTTCCTGTGAACCGGCAGCGCCTGCAGCAATTCCAAGATTTGGGACATCCAAAACATCTTTAAAGCGGAAGACCTCCGATTTGATTCCCACGTCTGCCGCTGCTTTAATCTGGGTTGGGTGGTCCAATTTGAGTAGTTGCCGAGGATTGTTCGCCAGCAGCCGAATGATGACGGGGTCTCCGCTCAAATTGATGATGCGCGGCGCAATGGCGGCTCTAATTAAGGCCTCGTCTTCAGCTTCGCCTTGTGCATCTTCGACCGGCACAATATCTGCGTTGAGATCTTTATCGCTCACTTCATTGGCAGCTAGCGGCGGCTGGACAGGTGTCAGCACATAAATTGCTATCAACGCAGAGCCAAAGCCAACAAGCAGAATGCCTAAGAGAGAAAAGACAGCAGTTGAAAATCCGAATGAACGCACCTGTTTTGATTTTGGCGCAGGTTGCAAAGCCTTAGCTGAACTTTTTAAGGGCTTGCTGGGCGGCGCAACCTTGTTGCCCTTTGCTACCGGCAAAACCGCCTTTACGGGTTCTTGCCCTTTTTGCGGTTCGGTCACCTTTGCCTGCTCTGGCTTTTGCCGTCGCAGGATCACCGTTTTATCATTGTCGTTTTCCGGTGGGCCGTCGTTCATTGTGCGCCTGGTCTCACAAATATTGTCCAGGACTTGGCGTTGCCCGTATCAACTTCCAAGAACTTCGCCTGCACAAAGCCACGCACCCAGCAATTCCAAGGTTCGCCCGCAATCCGTTCAATTTTAAAGCGCTTGGTGTCCACGCACATGTCCCAATTTCCCTCAATTGCGCTCTCGCTGGTGACGGATTCGACATGGACATAGACATAGCGCAGCTTAAGTTGATCGAGATCCTCTTTTAATGGGATAACGCAACTATTGGCGGGCAGCGCCCACCAGCCTTCGGTATGAAAGCGACCGTCGATTTCAGCCCCGATGGCGACATTGTAAAGCCCAATGGTCTGATTACAGACTTTAAATTCCGCCAGCGCTGATTTCACACCGCCGGCAAGGCAAAAAAAGCCAAGGCCGAGCACCCATAAACCAATTGAACTCTGAAGACGCCCGTTTGTCATTTGCCAAAGCCTGTCCCAAAATCAAAATATGCCCGTTCAAGCAAGTCTACATCCAAATGGATGATGTTTGAAGATTGTTGAACTGCTTTCATTGCCATGCACTGAATCAAGCCACAAACACCTTGATTTATTATAGGCTTATGTCAAAGTTAGTCATGTGAGGCGGAGTCCAATGATCCATTCTTGCCAGCGTCCGGCACAGTCCGACCTTTCAATTTGTGTTGTAAACCGGTGCTAAGAGGACTGCCCGCCAATGTCATGGTTTAGCAAAGTTGCTTGGTCGGAAGGCCTTTTTCTGAGGCCGCATCACCTCCAGCAGACCGACCGTTACCAAGAGCACCTGCTTGAAAGCCGAACCGCTTTCATCACGCCCTACCCCTGGGGTTTCAGCGAATTTGAGATTGACCGCGACCTTGCCCAGCAAGGTAAGTTTGGTCTCAGGCGCGCGGCGGGCGTGATGCCGGATGGCGCTCCCTTTCGGTTTCCCGGAGATTCGCCCCTGCCGGCGGCTGTTTCGGTTGGCGAGCAAGGGGCAGGCATGTTGGTTTGGCTGGTCATGCCCATGGCCCAGCCCAACACCCGTGAAATTGACAACGAAAATTCTGAGAGCGGCAGCCGATATATCGTGCGCGCCGAGACATTGATTGACTCTTCGTCGAAAATGCAAGTCGAAGAAGAAATTGATATTGCAACCCCGCGCATGAGCTTTGAAGTTCGAAAATCAGCGAAGCCCGGGTTCGTGAGTTTGGCTTGTGCGCGGATTGTCGAAGTCACCGACAAGACGATTGTCTATGACGAACGTTTCGCGCCACCATCGCTCACCGTTTCATCGCACGCCACTTTGACAGGTTGGCTCGACCGCGTCATTGGTTGGGTTGAAACCAAACTAGAAGAACTCGCCCGCTTTGCCTCTGATCCGAGAGCGGGCGGCACCATGCAAAGTGTCGATTATTTCATCCTCCAGATGCTGAACCGCCAATTGCCGGCTTTAAAGCACATGCGGTCTTCGAAATATGTGCACCCAGAGCGCCTCTACGTGGAGCTGCTGCGCCTCGCGGGGGAACTCTCCACCTATTCAACCAAAGAGCGCCGCCTTCGGGATTATCAAGCCTATGACCACGACAATCTTGAAACGAGCTTTAGCCCAGTTCTGGCTGATATTCAGCGGTTTCTGAGTGTCGATATTAGCCGGGCCGTTCGTATTGAAATTGTCGAGCGTGCGGCAAACGCCTTCCTGGCCACAGTCACAGATCGCAACCTTTTCCGTGCGTCAACTTTTGTGCTTGAGGTGGCGGCAAAGCGCGCGTTGACTGAAATTCAAAACCAGTTCCCTGCGCTCTTCAAAGTGGGGCCCAACACGCGCATGGATGACATCGTCCACGCGCATTTGCCGGGCATCCCACTGATCCACGTGCCAACCCCACCCGCACAAATTCGGGCGATCTCAAGCCATGTCTATTTCATTTTTGACCGAACCTCACCACTCTGGCCAGAGTTCAGCAAGGCGAGCGGCATTGGCATGCATTTTTCCGGCGACTGGCCCGGCCTGGAGTTGACACTCTGGGTCGTCAAAGAAGACAACACGTAAGGCGGCAAAGCGATGACGAACGGCAAACCACCGTTTGATTCCGATCCTGATCAGGAAAGGACGGTCATTCGTCCTAATCCCGGCGGTCGCCGCGACGACCTACAATCTCCTCGTCCTACACCTGCCCCTCCATCAGCGGCCCGGCCGGGGTCTGAGAACTTATGGGGCGGTCCTCAGCAAAATGCTGCGCCCAAACCCCAGCAAGCATCGCCGAGCGCACCCCTCCCGCCAGCCGCTGGCAACGTCAACTACGCTGCGATCAACGCCGCCGCGAGCACCGGCGGCACAAACCCAATTCTTGAATGTGCCATGCCACTTCTCATTTTACTGTCAAATGTGCGGATCGCGCGAGCCATGCCTCAGGTCGCCCCTTTGATGGGCACCGTGGCCCAAGGCATAGAGACTTTTGAAGCCGCGTTGCATGGCCGCAATATCCCCGAGGCCCAAGTCAAAACTGCAAAATACGCGCTCTGTGCAACAGCCGATGATATTGTGCAAAACCTGCCCAGCACCGACAGGTTACTGTGGACCCAGCACAGCATGTTGAGCCGCTATTTCCAAGTGCGTGACAGCGGCGTTGGTTTTTTCGAAGAACTGAACAAGCTGCGGCAAAATCCCCAGCTCAACCATAATTTACTGGGCTTGATGTTGGCCTGTATGTCGCTGGGCTTCGAAGGAAAATATCGAACGGTTGATGGCGACGTTGGCCACCAGCAGATCCGCCGTGATATTTATCAAACGCTACGGGCCAGAGAGGCGCGGGTCACCGATGATATTTCGCCCCATTGGCGCGGGCAAGCCATTGCAGCTGCTTATGTGCGCCGCGCTGTTCCGCTTTGGGTCCTGGCGTCCTGTGCTGCGGGATTGCTGTTTGCGAGTTTTGTTGTCTTGCGCTGGCTGCTGGGCAATATGTCAGACATAGAAGAAGCGAAGCTTGCAAATCTACATCCCAGCACAGATATCAATATTCAGCGCGTCGCTTTCAAACCGTTCGAGCCACCCGTCATTCCCCAAAGTACGCAGCTTGAGCGCATCCGCGCCAAACTTGCGATGGATATAACCGCCAAAAAGCTTTCGGCCGATTATGCCGGCAAGGACATCGTGGTGCGGCTTTTGAATGACGCGGTGTTTGATACCGCAAGCGCCAACGTGCGCGACGGCTTTTTACCTTCAATTGACCACGTTGCGGCAGCCCTCGACAAGGAAGCAGGCCCCATCCGCATTGTCGGGCACACAGACAATGCGGCACTGGTTTCCAATTTGAAATTCAAAGACAACCAAGATCTGTCGGAAAAACGTGCCGGGGCAGTTGCAAAACTTCTTTTGCCAAGCCTCACGGACCCGACGCGCGTTACAACCAGCGGCATGGCCGACAAAGCACCGATAGACCCAACCAATACACCTGCGGCCCGCGCCAAAAATCGCCGCGTTGAACTCTTCATTCAGCGTGAGGATAAGCAATGAAGCGTTGGATCATCTTAATCTTGAGCATTCTCGCGATCTTGGTGCTGTGTCTGATCATCTGGTTTGTGTTGCCACTCGTCGCCATTGCCGGCGTTGAGCCATTCGGAAACCTTTGGCTGAGAATGGTCTTGATCGTTTTACTGCTCGCGATTTTTTTTGGTCTGCTCGCTTACAACATTCACAAACATCGGCAATCTGCTGACGAGCTGGCCGCAAATATAGCGGTTCAAGACCCTCAGGACGATAGTTCCGATGCCAAAGTTCTTGCCGAAAAGATGCAAGACGCAATGATAACATTAAAGGGCTCGCAACGAACCAAGGGAGACTTTCTTTATGAGTTGCCGTGGTACCTGATCATTGGCCCGCCCGGCGTCGGCAAAACCACGGCTTTGATGAATTGCGGATTGAAATTTCCCATCGCGGCCCATGCCAACGGACCAATTGCCGGCAGCGGCGGAACCCGTTATTGCGATTGGTGGTTTACTGAAGATGCGATATTCATCGATACTGCCGGGCGTTATACGACGCAGGATTCAGACGCTGACTCGGACCGCAAAAGCTGGCTCTCATTCCTCGATCTTTTGAAAAAAAATCGCATCCGGCAACCGATCAACGGCGTCATGGTGGCAATTAGCATTGGTGATATTCTAGGTGGACAACCAGCCGAACTCGCGGCCCATGCGGTTGCGATCAGAAAACGTTTGGCTGAATTGAACAATCGGTTGCAGGTTGATTTTCCAGTCTATGTTGTCTTTACCAAGGCCGATCTCATCGCTGGCTTTATGGAATACTTCGGCAACCTAGACGAACAAAAACGCAAGGCTGTGTGGGGCGCTACTTTCCAAACTCGCAACAAGAAGGAAAACCACGTCGCTGAGGTTGGCCAAGAAATTGACCTGCTGGTTTCGCGCCTCACCGCAGAACTGCCCGATCGCCTGCAAGAAGAACCAGACCCCGTTTCACGTGTCCGACTGGTCGGCTTTCCAACACAGCTAGCAAACTTGCAACCTGCGCTCATCCAATTCCTCAATCAAATCTTTGAGCCCACCCGCTATCAGACCAGTGCCACGCTGCGCGGCTTCTATTTCACCTCTGGTACGCAAGAAGGAACACCGATTGATCGTGTTCTCGGATCACTTTCGCGAAGCTTGGGGATTGGCAGCGCCATCAGCCCCGCCTACGCCGGCCGCGCAAAAAGTTTTTTCCTCGAAAATTTGCTGTCTAAAGTCATCTTTGGTGAGGCCGGCTGGGTCTCTACCAATGCAGCGGCAGTCCGGCGGAAAATAATTTTGCGAACGGCTGCCTATGGCCTCTTGGCGATCGTCACACTTGCAACATTGGGCGGCTGGGTAACAAGCTACTTTGCCAACGCGAACTTGATTGCAGCGACCAACACCGCAGGGGCTTCTTATGCGAGCAACCATTCTGGTTTAATCAGTCAAGATCCGATCAGTGATGCGGATTTCTCAAAAATCGCCGGGCCATTGGATGATCTGCGGAATTTTCCGCGTGGAATCGATAATGCCTCCGCACCCATTCCCATGTCTGCCACTTTCGGGCTTGGACAGCACAAAAGGGTCGCCGTCGCATCCTTTGCATCCTACCAAACCGCCTTGAACCGCATTCTCCGGCCACGCTTGGTTCTGCATATTGAAAAACGTTTGGCCGAACTGCAAGACAAGCCAGAGCAGCTCTATGAGCCCCTCAAAGTCTATATGATGTTGAGCGGTGATCCCACAATTCCAGTTGATACAGGGCTGATCTCGGGATGGATGCAGGGTGATTGGGAACATTTGTATCCGGGTGAACCCAACAAACTGGCGCGTGAAAGCTTGCGCCGCCATTTAGATGCTATGCTTGAAATTCCAACCGGCACGTTCAAGCCCATACCTTTGAATGGCGATCTGGTAAAAGCCACGCAAACGTCTCTCATGCGGCTGCCACTTGCGCAACGTGCTTTTGCACTGATCAAATCAACGGCGCGCGGCGGTGAAATTAAAGATTGGACCGTGGTCGGGCACGCCGGGCCCGATGCGGCGACTGTCTTTGCAACCAACGACAAAACGCCGCTTGAAAGCGTCGGCGTTCCATCCGTTTACACCTATGACGGCTTTTACGGATTGTTCTTACCCAAGATTAAAGCGGTCATTTCCCTACTGCAAAATGAGCGTTGGGTTTTGGGAGAAGCGGGCGGCACGGAGAATCTCGACAAACAATTCGCGGGCCTCGGACCGGACATATTCAAAATCTATGATGACGAGTCCATTAAAGCCTGGTCCGCCGCATTGAACAAATTGCGTTTTCAAAGTTTTGCCGCAGATGCGCCAAACTATGCGCCGCTGCGCGCGGCCACCGGGGCATCTTCTCCAATCAAACTGTTGCTTGAATCAATCGCGGCCGAAACGCGCCTGACGGAAGCCAGACCGCAACCAAAAGGCACGGCCGCCGATAAGATTAAACAGGCTGCAAATGAACTCAAGGCGAATATCCAGAACCAAATAGGTGATATGAAGCAGATTGGGCTTGATGCCGCACAGAAATCAGATGCCCGCGGCGGACAGGTCGGGATTGCATTTGTGCCGGGTGCCGTCATTCAGGAACATTTCCGTCGCTATCACGAATTGACCGATACATCCGGGGGCAAAAGCCAGGTTGATGCCTTGGTTGAGCAACTGAAAGGGCTTTACCAAAGTCTGGTGGACGAGCAGAAATTTGATCAGGCGACACAGGCGCGCTCAAACATGTTGCAGTTCTTAAGCGGCCTTTCAACCAGTGCCTCGCGTCTTGATCCGCCGTTCTCGGATATGTTCAAGACGGCAATGGCAGAGTTTGAACGCAAGATTATTGTCGAACGCGAGGCTGATCTTAAAAGCCAACTCACTGGCTCAGTCACCCGCAAATGCCTTGATGTGATTTCAAACAAATATCCCTTTTCGCCGAACAGCAAGTCAGACGTTCCACTCGTCGAGTTTGCAAGACTTTTTGGACCAAGTGGTGTTTTCGATTCATTCTTCAAAGAGAAACTTGCAGGCTTGGTTGATACATCGACCAAGCAATGGGAGTGGAAGCAAGGTTCAAAATTGAGTCAGAGTTTCCCACAACAGACGCTTTCTCAGTTTCAGAACGCAGCACGCATCAAAGATGCTTTCTTTACCGGGCAGGGCACATCACCCAATGTCAAGTTTGGCATTGTGATGCAGTCTTTAAGTCCGCAAACGCCATCTGCAACTTTCGAGGTAAACAGCGCAAAGCTCGAAAGCCCGTTTGGTGTGCAGACGCATGGTGACTTTGAGTGGCCGGGGCGCTCCCCCGACGGAACAGCCTCAGTAAGCCTTCCCGCAGGCGCCAGCGGAGCACCAGTCACGCAGCAGTTCACCGGGCCTTGGGCATTGCACCGCTTGCTGCAACAAGGGGCCATTCGTCAATCAGGCAACAAAGCCGCGGTAAGATTCGTATTGGGAGGAAAGGAAGTTTCCTACCAACTCACATTCGATACCCTCGACAATCCGTTTACAATTATTTCGCAGCTGGGGTTCACCTGCCCCTCGAACCTTTAGGTCACGCCCATGCAATGTGGTCTCTTTGGTAAGCTGCCTTCGAAACGAGATTTCGTATCCTACAATATGTCGCGGCCATTCCTGGAAAACTGGGAGAACTGGCTGCAAGCTGCGATTGCTGAAAGCAAGCTTGTGCTTGGCGAGCGGTGGCAGAGCTTGTTTTTAACAGCGCCGATTTGGCGTTTTTGGGTGGGCGAAAAAGTTTTTGGGCAAACAGCTGTCGGCGCAATCATGCCTTCGGTCGATGGGATTGGACGGTATTTTCCGCTGTGCCTTTGTGCCATTGAAACCGTTGGAACGCGGCTGCTCCCCCCGCCGCGGGATGACTTGAACCAGTGGCTGGAATCCGCAGAGCAGCTTCTGCTTCAACTGCTCAATGACAATGCGACGTTGGATATTCCCACGATGCTGCGAGATTTCCCGTTTCCGCCAACAACGCCAGCACAAGCCGTTGGTGCAAACATGGGCAAGATAACCAACTGGACGGCAACGTCTCACAGTTTACAGAACGGATTTTCTGCCCTTGAAGCACATGACGCTTCGCAGCTTCTTGCGAACAGAGGCTTTTGGTGGACACACGGCGGCAATACTTCTGTTGAGCAACTTATTACATCGCAAGGCCAACCTGGGCCTAGCTTTTTAGCCAATATGATATCAGCAAGTTTCAACTAGGCGTGCATGATGAAATTTAATTTTGAAACCGCCGCACTCACGCATGTGGGTAATGTGAGAAAGGTCAATGAGGACAGCCTTTTTGCCGATGCCCGGCGCGGCATTTGGGTTGTCGCAGATGGTATGGGTGGCCATCGTGACGGCGGCGTTGCCAGCGCTATGATTACAGATGCGGCCAGAGCATTGATCAACACCGAAAGACTGTCCACCCAGCTTTCAAAGCAACTCGCCAAAATAAACCAAACGCTGGCTGATCTTGCAGGCGGAGAAGATCACAACATCATTGGATCGACCGTTGCGGCACTTCTCGCTGAGGGTGCAAACTTCACTTGCGTCTGGGCGGGAGATTCGCGTTGCTATTTAGTGCGCAAAGGTGTGATCAATCAAATTTCGCGAGATCATACGGAAGTTCAGGAATTGGTCGCCTCGGGGATTATCACCCTGGAAGAGGCGCGAACCTGGCCACGGCGCAATGTGATCACGCGTGCCGTAGGGGCTGCCAGAACGCTGGAACTCGACCAGGTGACCGGAGTTGTTGCAGCAGGCGACTGCTTTGTTTTGTGCAGCGACGGCTTGACGGGGCATGTCACGGATGCTGAAATTCTATCAAGCGTGACATGGTCAGCACCTCAGCCAGCCTGTGAACAACTTCTGGCCCTCGCCTTGGAACGCGGCGGCAAAGACAATATTTCGATCATTGTTGTAAACGTCAGAAACCCCGATAAAACCTTCGTCATACAGACAGACAGAACCTGATTGAGAGTGGGACAGTGAACAGCGACAAGACGCAAGTTGTCACCAAGAGTTCGGCTGTCGAAATTGGCACTGAGCTCAATCAAACTTACAAGATCGATGCCTTGATTGGTGTTGGTGGCATGGGGGAAGTTTTCAAAGGTCACAATATTCAGACGGGCGATCCAGTCGCAATCAAAGTGGTGCTCCCGGAATTCGCCCGCGATGAAATGATCTTCGAACTTTTTCGTAAAGAAGCCCGTGTTCTCAACCACCTCTCGCATGATGCGATCGTTCGCTATTATGTCTTCTCACTCGACCGGGCGATTGGACGTCCCTATTTGGCAATGGAATATGTCGATGGTCTTTCCCTTGCTGCGATGATCAAGGACACGCCGCTTGCACCTGAAAGTTTTTTTGGTTTGCTGCGCCGGCTGGCGGACGGGTTGCAAAAAGCCCACGAAGCCGGTGTGATCCACCGCGATATATCACCCGACAATGTTATTCTTCCTGACGGCTTGGTCGAAAAAGCAAAAATAATTGATTTCGGCATCGCGCGGTCGGCCAATGTGGGCGGTGGAACGCTTTTGGGCGGCAGCTTTGCTGGCAAATACAGTTATGTTTCGCCAGAACAACTCGGCCTTTTTGGCGGCGAGGTCACACCAAAATCAGATATTTATAGCCTTGGCCTCATGATGGCTGCGGCCTTGCGTGGCCAGCCGATAAATATGAGTGGCTCACAAGTTGAGGTCATCGAAAAAAGACGCAGCGTGCCGCAACTCTCCGGCGTCGGAATTCCCAAACAGTTCCACGCCGTGTTGACGGCGATGTTGCAGCCCAATCCAGCAGATCGGCCTGAAGATATGGCAGCTGTCAGAGATTGGAATATAGACGCCAAGCTGCCGACACCACCAAAGACCAAACAACCGAAAGCGGGCGCCCCGTCTGCCACGCAATCGGCGCGTCAGACGGTGGGCGCGCAAGGCCAGCCGAAAGCGCAATCCAGCGCATTTCGCAATACGGCGATTGGTTTGGGGCTTGTGACGGTGATTGGCATCGGGGCATTGGGCGGTTGGATTTATGTTCAGAGCCAAAAGCCGCAGACGGCTGGCCAGCAAGTGTTCCCAACCACACCGAAGGAAGCTGTCAATCTCCCAGCACCAGAAACACAAAAACAACCTATATCGACACCTGAAGTGCCAACGCCCAAGGACAGCGAGCGGCTTCCCCAACAGGCCGATGAAACCGTTCCAATAAAGACCCAACCAGCGCCGCCTGTGCAGGTTCCTGTTGCAGATTCCACAGCTGTGGCGCCCATCCCTGAGACAATAAAAACGCCCGCTCAAACGCAAGTTCCGCCGCAACCATCAATCGATGCAACGCCTCCGCCGGCACCGCCAACCAAAACACCCGACACGCGCGTTGCGGTGTTGCCGGATGTGGTGAAACACCCGCCACCAACCAATCCCCCAGCCGGCTTCGATCTTGTAGCGCTGCGCAACTATGTTCAATCTTATGGCGGCGATTCCTGCTTTCGCGCCAATATAGATAAGCTCACGGCAAATTCAGCCGAGCTGTCTATTCTTGGTAGCCAAGAAACATCTGCACAATTTGAGAAGCTCTTTGCTGACAAAGCCGGCTTCAAACCGCAGATAAAACTTGAAGCATTGGCAACGCCCCAGTGCGGTTTCATTGGCGCATTGAACAAGGTCGCACCAAAAAACGGCGCTCCACTTGCAATCAAATTGAACCGAGACCAGCTGCGTGGCAGCAATTCAGATACGGGCGTGGCGGGCGATTCACTGAAAATCACGGTGACCGGGATCGCCGACCGGAACATTTATCTTTTTGTGGTGGACCACGAGGGCGCAATTCAGAACATCAACCGCGCTTGCCCCACATGCGTGACCATGAAAGACGGCGAAATGACAGCTGCGTTGAGTCTGTTCAGCCCGCCGGAAACGGCCAATACCTCTGCGCCGCCCTTCTATCCCATGCTAGTTTTTGTCGCGGCAGCGGGAAAGCCATTGAACGGCATCAATGCGCAAGATGCATTTGACGCGGCAGACTTCACCGCGCCGCTGTTGAAAGACGCAGCATCCGCCGAAGACTTCTCAATGCAGCTTGCATACTTGAAACTGACGACAAAATAGAGTTCCAAGGAGCTGAACCGTACAAGTCTGCCGGCGGGAAAAACCAACGGCAGTATCAACAGGAAAATGTGTGAGTCAGTTGTGCGAAAAAAGGATATGCCGTGATGAAACATAAGTCCAATACAGATGAAACAACATCATTTATTGGGAAGATGAACATGAGCAACAGTGTCCCCAGCTCACTACCATTCCCGGTGTCTAAGGAACTCTTATCAACGGCCCAATGACCACCGAGGCGTTCACGCCGACCTGCCAATTTTCTCCGACTGCTTGAAATTGGAACAAATCTTCAGCAAGTCTGAGAGGCAAGCCAGATTCTCCGTATTGATAAACGCCTGAACTTGCGAATGTAATGATGGCTATTCCACCACCTTTCACAAGTCCTGCGGAAGCTGATGTTACGCGAACCAGACACCCTTCCATTTCATCCCAAGTCGTGGGATGCGGTGTTTTCACATCAGTGTAGTCAACGCCGCCCCATTGCACACCCGTTACAATGTTTTGAATGACGCTCCATACTAATTTCAAACCGCTCAAGCTGATGGAAGCACCCACGCCGACTACGGGCTGAATATAACCTCTTATTTCATTTTGCTTTTTGTTCTTTATGAAGAAGATATTGAACCCGCCGCCGATGACTTCTGCTACAAATACACCACCCGGTGTAGCCACCGCCCAATCCGTAAACCGCTCACCTCCGGGCAGTGCAGGTCGATTCGGCGGAGTGACTCTTGTAAATTCAGGCGGCGGGGGGGGTGGTGGAATTGATCCAATAAAAATGTGGACTTCAACTGCACGCCATTCCGCTGAGTTATCGTTTTCACCTCCGGTGGACTCACTTTCCCCCATTGCGTAAAAATTTTCGAGCGAATTGAGAGCACGCGTATCCAGCTTTTGCATATATGCTAAAACAGCCTGCATCCTGCGTCTTGACAGACTGAAATTGTAATTGGATTCGCCAAGTTTTGAGGCGAAGCCGACCAACCTTATACTGTAGCCCGAATTTGGCTTTACCTTAGCCATCGTCGCACTCAACCAGCTCATGTGTTGCCCCTCGAGCATAGCGCTCGACGTTTCAAAATCGATGAGGCACGCTTTATAGTATGCAATGCTATAATACTTTGGAGCAACAACTTGAACAGCAAGGGAGGGTGAGCTTCTGGCCATAGCAGTAATTCCTTGTAAAGCGATTCAAATATCCCATCGACAACCTCTGCTGCGCTAGCTCAATTGTGTTGTCGTTTGCCCTTATCGCATTAGTGTTTTGCGCTTTTCCATTCATCCCCCAAACAGATGATGTTTCAAAGAGCCCGCGCATCAACAATAAATAAATGGGTTCCAAACACTTCTATACTTTTGAAGTTCCCGCACGATGTCAGGCGTATGACTATCGGCTTTGTCGTAGTTGGGCTCTTGCTGATCGTAGTGCAGTTTCGGATTATTAAAATGTTCATCAGGCAGTTTATTGAACTCATGATGATCTTTCCGCAACCCTCTCCCTAAAAGGCAAGAATAAACATTCGTTGCGTTTACAGACAAAAAATCTGACTTATCAAACATGAATCCATAACGGTCGTCATAGCCAGAGTAGTTTCCTTCAAGGACGTGAATCAGCTCGTGTAACAATATTTCATGCGGGGCAGAACCCCACGGGCCATCATCACTCCAATCCTGCGGAGAAAATTTGACAGCAGAATTGGCATTGTGATAACTTTTAATCCAAGGATGAATGACGACATCTTTATCGATCATTTTTACAAGCGCCTGACCAAGGGGATTGGCACAAATAATATCAAACTGGTGTTCAATACTCCTCATCCAAACATCTTCGGGCACAGGGACAGGCCTTCGTTGACTTGAACCAAAAGGGTAGTAGGAAATTTTGGCATTGTGTTTGCACCTTGGTAATTTTCCGGCTAAAAAATCCCACTCCCACACGTCAGCCATATTCCAGGAGATATCTACAATGTTAGTAGAGAACCTTCGCCAAGTGGTACCATTCCTTTGCATGAGCATCAATTTGTGACCTCTGCGGACGCCCCGCACTTCGTAAACCACAACATCTGCATGCAGGCCCATGAGAGAAATTGGCTGTGAATCCAAATCGTCATTAAATTCATCTTCCTCTGTGCCGATGCGATTGTCACCATAGCCGCCAACTTGCCCCCAAACGCCGATGAGACATTTTCCTGAATTATTTACATAAGTCGAATTTAGCTGTGGGCGCCAATAATCCGTTGGTAGGGGGATTGGAACGAGATGAGCCATGATCTTCTTCCCTTCTCAACAAGTACTTGCACATAAATCTTAGCCTACAGAATACCAAAACTCTCCATCCCGCACCCCAACCTTGGCCTCCACAATCGCCTCACCCGCAATCGTCTTGTTCAAAATTTGCCGCGACAGCGCAGGCAGCAGCGTGTTGGTGACGATATTATCCACCATGCGCCCGCCCGAGTCAGGGTCGCGGCACATCGACACAATCTTCTCCACCACGGCGTCATCGTAAATAAATTTAGCATTGTGATTATCCGCAATCCGTTTTCCAATGCGGTTCAGTTGCAAACGCACAATGCCGCCCAGCATATCGCCGGAAAGCGGATAGTATGGAATGGTCACGATACGCCCCAGAAGTGCAGGCGGGAAAACTTGCAGGAGATGCGGCTTCAAATCAACCGAGAGCTGTTCAGCATCAGGCCGCTTCTCGCCATTGGCGGATTCATGCATGATCATCTCCGTGCCGGCATTGGTGGTGAGAATGATCAAACTGTTTTTGAAATCAATGCGGCGGCCGGAGCCATCTTCCATCACGCCCTTGTCAAACACCTGGAAAAAAAGCTCATGCACGTCGGGATGCGCCTTTTCCACTTCGTCGAGCAACACCACACTATAAGGTTTGCGGCGCACGGCTTCGGTGAGCCTGCCGCCTTCGCCATAGCCGACATAGCCCGGAGGTGCCCCCTTCAGTGTTGAAACCGTATGCGCTTCTTGAAATTCAGACATGTTGATGGTGATCATGTTCTGCTCGCCGCCATACAGGGCCTCGGCCAGTGCTAAAGCTGTTTCCGTTTTGCCAACGCCGGATGGCCCCGCCAACATGAAAACACCGATGGGCTTATTCGGGTTGTCAAGCTTGGCGCGGTTGGTCTCAATCCGTTTGGCGATCATCTTGAGGCCGTGGTCCTGGCCAATAACGCGTTTACCCAAAATGTCAGCAAGATTGAGAATGGTTTGCACCTCATCGCGCACCATGCGACCCACCGGAATGCCCGTCCAGTCCGAAACAACAGAGGCCACAGACTGTTCATCCACATAGGGATAGATCATGCGTTTTTCTGGCGCGATGCTTTCAAGCTGCGCCATGATGCCCGAGAGACGTTCGCGTGCTGCGGCGGCACCCTCCCCGCCCTCAGTGATTTCCTTGCGCGCCGCCATGATGCTTTCAACAATGGTTTTTTCGGCAGCCCATTCTTTCTCCAATGTTTCAAGCTTGGCCTTGGCCTCGACAATCGCTGTTTGAACGTCGCTGATCTTGCCTTCGTCTGCAGCACCAATGTCGCGCTCGCGCTCTAACGCATGAAGTTCCTTCTCGCGCGCGACAATCAAAACCCGCGCATCTTCAACAGCTGCTGGCGTTGATGTCTGCGAGACCGCAACACGAGCGGCCGCCGTATCAAGCAGGCTCACCGACTTGTCGGGCAACTGCCGCGAAGGAATATAGCGGCTGGAAAGCTTAACCGCAGCCACAAGTGCCGCATCTGAAATATGAACCTTGTGGTGCTTTTCCATCGGAGCCAAAAGGCCGCGCATCATATCACAACACCGCTCCACTTCTGGCTCACCAATAGTGATGGGTTGAAAGCGCCGCGTGAGGGCCGGATCTTTCTCAATATACTGGCGATATTCTGACCACGTGGTGGCAGCAATCGTTTTCAACGTGCCGCGCGCCAATGCCGGCTTCAACAAGTTGGCGGCGTCACCTGTTCCGGCGGCTCCGCCAGCACCGATCAGCGTATGCGCCTCATCGATGAACAGGATGATCGGAATCGGGGATGATTGCACCTGGTCAATCACCGAGCGCAGGCGCTGCTCAAACTCGCCCTTCATCGAAGCGCCCGCCTGCATTAATCCAATATCAAGTGCGTAAAGCTTGTTGCCCTTGAGCGGTGGCGGAACATCGCCAGCAGCAATGCGTTGCGCAAAGCCTTCCACGACAGCCGTCTTGCCCACGCCGGCTTCTCCCGTGAGGATGGGATTATTCTGACGCCTGCGCATCAACACGTCAATGATCTGGCGAATTTCCTCATCACGACCCACGATCGGGTCCATCTCCCCTGAAGCCGCCCGCGCCGTGAGATCAATAGCAAAACGATCAAGTGCCGTTGTGCCTTTCGCACCCGAGGACGCATCGCTTCCAACACCAGGCACCACAAGACCCGAACCGTCCATCGGGCGCATATTTTCCTCATTGGACTGCAGCCAGATTTTCCGGTGCTCACTGGTGAGGAGATCGGCATCGATCAGTTTGAACTGCTTGGAAATGCCGTGGATTGTCCGCGCCAGTTTGGGCTCCTTCAGCACGGCAGAAAGAATATGGCCCGTGCGAATTTGCGTCTCTCCAAACATCAGCGTGGCGTAATGCCAGCCACGATCCAGAGCATCGATGATATTTTCCGAAATGCCGGGCATCTCGGTTTTGTTGCCAGCAAAGCCAGACACCACAGCATTGAGATCGGTGAGGAGCTTTGCCTGATCAAGTTTAAAATGTTCAACCGTCAACGCAACATCATTGCCCGGCATCTGCAACATCTTCAGAAGCCAATGCTCCAGCTCCAAGTTGCGGTTGCCGGAACCTTTGGCTTGGCGAAGCGCCTGCATGAAAGTGTCGTAACCAACTTGATTAAGTTTTCCGGTCACCGTTTCGAGACTGACTTCTGCCATGACTTAACCTCTCAAAAATTTCTCTTCACAATTCTGCCGGATGGAATCTGCAATCCCAGCGCTTTTGACCACCAACTTTTTCGGCGTCTTTGCCCATCCAGCTCGTCCACCCCAAGCGGCCAAATTTTCCAAGCTGCATGGGCGCTGCATGATTTGCCGCTAAACCTAAGGCCACATCATAGATCAGGACATGGCCAAGATAAAACGCGACAGCGTCCGCCAACAGTTGAAAGAATTTTCCATCAGGCAAGAAGGACTCAAACTCAGGCAAGTTCTTGACGGCGATTCTAATTCTGAATTTGTCGCTCAAACTAAACGCTGAACGACCAATCAGGCTTTCAACCCCGAGCCCGCATTTGCCTTTGGACAAGGAGGATCGTTCATGTTCTTCGATTGCCAGCCACACACCAATATGTTGTTCGACCGCCACATCCACCTTGAACATCCAGGCGATCATATGCTCGAGCCGCGACGCGCTTTTCACCGCAGAAGACAGCAAACCTGCAAGTGCTAATTTGGTAAAATCCGGCATCGTGCCGCGTGATTGCGTGGCAACTGTGCCGATACCCACCGCCGCGCCAAGATAAGCGACAAACTGGTTTTCGCGTGCTCTATCGGCCTGAACCACGGGCCTGGCATTGGCCCAGGTGCGATAAAATAGCTGGAGGAACCGATGGTTGAAAATATCAAGAAACCGAGAGAACGCAGGGTCACGCATATTCGTCCAGTGAACCGTATCATAGCTCGTATGCAGAGGTAGGGCACCTTGCGGGCCGAGCAAACCAAGAAAGCGGGCAAGCACAAGCGGCTTGCCGTCTCTCGATTGCGATTGAGAGTTCACGTTCGTCGCCGAAAACTCGATATGCGGCTCCTGCCCAAGAATCACAATTTCCTCGGCTCGTGATCCGCTCGCACCAATGCGTGGCATTTCCGGTTTTGCACGCTCATGCACACGCATCAAATCGAGAAAGTCCGGGGCCTTGCTCACAGCTCAACCTTTTTGCCTATGCGCACAGGCCAGCGCATCACCAGCCCGCGCTCAGTCGAATAAATGACGGTCTGAACGACATTGTTGATGCCGGCGTATTCCATAAAAAATCTGTCAAGCACCGCGCCAAGAAGAAAAATGCCACTGCCCTCAAATGATTTTTCGTCGATGGTAATCTGAATTTCAAGTCCGCGCACAATTCCCGTGCCATTTTTCTGGCGAACCCTGCGATTGATTGGGCGGCTTTCAACTTTTTGAATGCCGCGAATACGCCGCTCCGTTATAGCGTCTGCGGAACTGACAAAAAGCGAAAGCATTTCGCGCAGTGCACTGGCGGAATCAGAAGAACCACCACCGCTCAGGCCGAGGTGATTCAAACTCATCATATTGATCAGGCGCCAAGAGGTCGTGGTGTTGCGATCTTTCCCACCTTCACTATTTGTTGCCATCGTCACCGCATCTCGTGGCGGGGTTGGACCGATCAGGCAAGTCACTTTTAGATTTGTCTTGTCCTCAAGAATGAAATCCGCACCTCCCTGCCCCACTGGCAGATGTTCCGTCAGATTTCGATTTGAGCAGAGCGCACGAAGACTTATTTCGGAAACCCGAGAATTCCCATCCGCATCAGCGTGGTTTGTAAGCATCAAAAAACTATCAGTGCCGACGTAGGATGACGCTTGCCGTCTGGCGCGCTCTTCCTCTGATCGGCGGCGCGGCAAGCGTCGAATCGTGTAGAAAATTGTTTCTGTTTCAGAAGTATTCAGCGGCGGGCTCGCGTAGAGAGGATAAACTTCTCTTTTCTCACTGCTGCCCGCAACATGTGCATTTGCATCCAACAGCTTAATCACTTCATAATCCAAATGCCGGGTGCGGTCCGTCACAATGTGATATTCATTCTCGCTCGGTTTCACTAAAACCCGCGAAGTTGTCATTTCAAAAAGATTTGCGGCTGGAACAGCAAAGAGTGAAAAAATTTCGGGCTTCACAACGGGAACAAGCCGACTATCAGCCTGATCAAGGGCAATCACAATATCCAGCTTGTTGGTCTTTATATTTTTGAGGACAGAGCTAAGGCCAGCTATTCTAAATGCCAGGAGTTTTGCTGGAAGTGTGAAATATTCACGCAGCAATTCAAATCCCGAAAACATGCGCTTTTCGCGCAGGAACAAGGATTCGTCTTCCCCAAACCCAACTTGCTGCAAAGCGCCTTCAGGCAGGGGTGAAACAACGGGATCGCCAAACTCATTCAGATAACGCAGATAGATAACTGCCGTATGCGCAAAAATTTTTTCGTAGATCCGAACGGCATCAACCTCGCCACAGGTGATATGAAAAGTTAGTTCATCTGCGCGACAATTAGAAATCCAACTGTCCAGCTTCTTGACGATTTGCTTGTCGGTTGGTTCATCTTCGCGTCTTGCGGCAGTGCGCCGCAAGAGTGAAAGCCTCAGGCCCGCCTGGACTTGCGAATGAGCTTCAATGCCGAGCCCGTTAAATGCCGCCAGAGAGGGAAGATACTCAGCACCCACCAAGTCAAAAGGCCAAAGCGTGGTATCGCCGGCCAAGCGGAACTTGCAGGCAATGCGCCTCTGCCGCTCCACAAAACGCGCCTCAACATAAGAACCTGACTTGATTATGAAGCCATCTTTAAGGCTAGGATCTGTGAATACTGGTTCAATTTTCAAAAGCGCTGTTGAAGGCGTCGGTGCCAAATAATCAGGCAGCAATTGCTCAAGCAGGTTGCTGGTGAATTGTTCATATTCATGATTGATCTTGAGTTGGACACGCGATGCCAAGAAAGCTGTGCCTTGCAGCAAGCCTTCAATCATGGGGTCCATGTTGTTTTCAAGCAAGCCGCCAAGGCGATCTGCAACGCCGGGAAATTCTTCGGCAAACTCCTTTGCATTCTCCCTCAGAACCCGAAGTTCGCGGTTATAGATCTCGAGGAATTCGCGGTTCATCGTATCAGAACTTGGTGAGCTTGACGGTGTTGCCGAAAGGCTCAACATCGGCCACAAATTCGATTGGAACATCCGAAGGCGTTGCATACATATCTGCCGAAACATGCAGCGATAGCTTTGTGTTCAACTCATCAAAATCTTTATTATGCGCCACAGAGACTGTTCCCTGTGCCAGCCGCGCTTCAAAGGTTTCAAGAATTTTTTGGATCTTGCCAGGAAAGTTGCCAACAGTGGCAGAATCCGCTGAAATCGAAGTGAGATCATCGACGCCATAGTTGAGAATGGAAGTTTGAACTTCGTCCAGACCTTCAAGGTCAACAGCCGAAGCAAGATTGACCGTATTGAGCAGGGCTGAAACATCTTCCGCCAAATCTTGACGCAACAGATTTTCGCTCACAGAATTGCGAGGCGTCGATCGACGCCCCGCAATAACTCTTTCGCCGTCATCGCTTCGCGCATCCAAAGCTTTTTGCGAATCCCGTTCACGAAAAGCGGCCCGAAAAGCCTGCATGATGGGAGGAACAAATCTGTCATGCTTAGGCTGCTTTTTCATGATGAACCGTATCACCTAAATCCGATGAAATGTCGAACAGAGCGCCGTTTTCAATCAGGCAGTTTTGTTGGCTTTCAAATCCCAAGCGAATGCCTTGCTGCCAAGCAGGGTACCCTTTGCGTCTTGCTGCTTGTAGTCAAACTTGAATTTTGAAAATGAAATACTGAATTGTTCGCCGCCATTGGAGCCCTGGTAGTTGGAAATCAAAAGTTGTTCCAACGTGATGACCAGATATTCTTTCTGTCCACCGCCTTGTTTGCGAAAAAAGATCTCGGCCTTGTCGATATGTTTGCCATCGGCACAGCGCATCTGCAGTACATTTGATGCCGCATCAAAGTGCTTACTGAAATGGACGTCCTGGAATGCAACTTTGCCAGCACCACCGCCACCACCGAGATGCGTGGTCGCTTGGTTATGCAAACCCCAAGAAACCGAATGCACGTCGATTTCCTTCAAATGCCCAGCAACCATTGATTCGCCTTCAATGTCTTTAATCTTAACAACGATATCGTCTGCCATTTCGGTCTCCGTTTCTTTGGTTGAATGCCACGCTCACTGCGTAATCAACATATTGTCATAGACCCCGGTAAAGTTAATCCTACATTTGAATGAGGACCCTCTGATTTTATGCGCTCTGTTGGCTTGGCAAACGCGAGACAAGGCTCATGCCAATATCCATGCCTTCCAGTTGATAATGTGGGCGCAAGTAAAAGCGCGCGGCATAATAGCCCGGGTTCTCTTCGTCTGGGAAAACTTGAACTTCGGCACCTGCCAAGGGAAGCCTTGCCTTAGTGGCCTCGCTGGAGTTCTTTGGATCACCATCCACATATTTCATGATCCATTCCTGCAACCATGTCTGAAGTTGATCCTGCTCCATCGTGGCACCAACCTTGTCGCGCACCATGCACTTTAGGTAATGGGCAAAGCGCGAAACCGCGAACATGTAGGGCAATCGCGATGACAGGTTTTCGGAAGCGGTTGCCTCATCACTGTCCATTTTCTTGGGGCGGTAAAGAGACTGCGCACCGATGAACGCGGCCTTGTCGGTATTCTTGCGGTGGATTAGCGGCAACAAGCCTGCCTTGGAAAGCTCAGCTTCGCGGCGATCACTGATCGCAATTTCGGTGGGGCATTTGAGATCAACCCCGCCATCATCGGTCGGGAACGTGTGGGTCGGGAGATTCTCAACTTCACCACCAGACTGAACACCACGGATGCGCACAGTCCAACCATATTCCTTGTAAGCTCGGTTGACATTGGTCGCCATGGCATAGGCGGCATTCATCCAAGCGTACTTCTCACCCTTATGCCCGTCGGTATCTTCCTCAAACGCAAATTCCTCGACAGGCTCATTCTTGGCCCCATAGGGCTGGCGCGCCAAAACCCGCGGCATGCACAAACCAACATAGCGCGAATCAGGCGCGTCGCGCAGGGATTTGAACGCAGCGTAGTCAGGCGTGTCAAAAATCTTGCCAATGTCACGCGGATTGGTCAGCTCATTCCAGCTATCCATCCCCAGAAGGCTGCTCTGTGCGGCTGCAAAGAACGGCGCATGAGAGGCCGATGCAACCTTGCTGATATCACGCAGAAGCTGAACATCAGTTGGCGAGTGGTCAAAATAATAGTCTCCCACCAGGCAGCCATAGGGATCGCCGCCAAGCTGGCCGTATTCGGCTTCATAGAGTTTTTTGAAAATAGGGCTCTGGTCCCAACGCGCGCCCGGGTAAACTTTGAACTCACGGTAGAGTTCATTTTTACCGATGTTCATCACCCGAATTTTTAGTGATGTGTCCGTCTCAGAGTTGAAGACGAGATAATTCAATCCGCGCCAGGAACTCTCAAGCTGTTGGAATTCAGGCGCATGAATTACTTCGTTGAGTTGTATTGAAAGTTGCTCGTCAAGCTTGGTGATCATTGAATCAATCGTATCAAGCACGTCGTCTTTGACCAAAGTCGTGTCCTGCAAAGCTTGTTGGACCAGAGCTTGCACGGCATTTTGGACTTCCGCCGCCGCACTATCATTGCGCGGCTTAAAACTTTTTTTAAGCAGGGCTTCGAATTGATCGAGTTCTCTTATTTCTGTGGCAGCACCCTGCTGCTGGGCTGATTTGTCGGCCATTCTCATTCTCTCCCCAGGCTATATTGCCTGTTATACGGACATCTATTCTTTGCTACCCTTGGAATCCGTTTCTGCCCGGCGCGCTTCTAAAAGCTTCATCAGGTCAGGATCTTTGAGCAACGCTTTGATTTGATCTTCAGCGGCAACTTTGCCGTCCATGTAGCGTTGCAAATTGGCAAGCTGCTCGCGGGCCTTCAAGAGCTTGGCCATCGCGGGAACTTGCCGGACAACAGCGGCCGGATTGAAGTCAGCCATTTTCTCAAAGTTGAGTTTTACGGAAAGCTTCTCGTCTTTCGCATCGCCCAATTTGTTTTGGACGTTAAAGACAATGCCAGGTTTGATGGCTTTCATCCGGTCATCAAAGTTATCCATGTCGATGTCGAGATATTTGCGATCAGTGATCGCCGGCTTTTCAACGTCGGACGCGTTGCCGGAGAGATCAGACATCACGCCCATGACAAATGGCAACTCAACCATTTTTTCGGCGTTATAGGGATCTTCATATTGGATTTGAACACGCGGAGGACGATTCCGCTTGATAAACTTCTGCCCACTATCAGCCATAGCCTTCGCCTCTCTTATTTGTTCTAAGTTTGGCCCCGTTAAGGGACCTTAACCGAAGGAAAGTCAGCTGGCAATGGGATGCCAAACTGCCAGTTAATATCCCTTTGGATCACGTCTAAGACCAGTTCTAGGGCAGTTTTCCAAAATTCAAATCCCCCAAATAGATGATGCCAAAGCGCTAAAACGCGATTTGGTCAGGCTTCCAAAAGCCCCGCCTTGGCCAATCCATCAATCAAATGGACGGCGTGCTGCTCGACAAAACTTACGGCTTTCACAATTGAACTTACCTCTTTGCCATCTTCATAAAGCGTAATGCGCCCATCACGAACTTCTGCCGCCAAGTCAGTGATCAATTCGCTTTGCGTGCGCGTTCCATCCATGTGGCGCAACAAAAACCAGGTTGCCGGTTCCAGTGCGATGGCTTCGTGTTTGGGGTTTGTGGTGAATGCCGCACAGGCTTCGGCATCTGCCTGTGCGATGCGCGTTGCCTTGGGGTTTAACGGCGCTGGATTGATCACGAAAACAGGCCGTATCGTCGGCGCAACCACGCCCGCCATCATCAAATTTCGAAACCCACGCTTGACATCAGAAGCTTCAGACCCCTCGGGCAACAAACTTTCGATGGCGCTCGTGGAGGGCAATTTTGCAATGAACTTTTGCAAAGCCACGCACATGGCTTGCGATTTGATCCAGAAAGCTTGGCCATCCGCAAGCGTGATTTTGGCCTCATCGCCTTCGTTTTCAATGTGCATTCCAATTTCAGCTTCGAGGTGCAAACCATCCAAGCAATCGGGTTCCAGGTCACGCCCTATTTCTATGGTTCGCCTTTGATGCACCAAAAGTGTTTGACGAAAAGTTCTTCCGCTCACCAGGTCAAGCAGCTGCTCAGTTGCAATCGGATCTCCATTCGCACGCCTGCGAATTTCGATCGCAACGGATGTGCCATGTTGATCGACAATCATTGACTGTAGCTCACTCTCGGCCAGAAAACCCAAACCATGTTGTGCGGCTCGCGTTGCAAAATCGCTGAACAAGCAAGGATCATTTGTCTCCTCGAGATATTCATGGGCCACATAGGCAGCCGAAAACTTTGGAAACTTGTCCCTTATAGATTTTAGAGCCTGGTGATAACCCGTTTTCGCGGCCGAAGCCTCGCTGAGAAAACCCAACAACTTTGCGGCCTCTTTCACGCGGTCGGTCCCTTCCGCAGTTTTTGGTAAAGCGACGTGAAAGGCATCGCGCAAGGTCTGCAACATGCGCCAACCCGGCAAAACATTATAACTGATAAAAGCCACACCGTCAGAGGCAAGATGGTTTTGGCAAAGCCGGAAAATTGCATCTTGTAAGACCTGAGGAACCCATGAAAATACGCCGTGGCAAATGATATAGTCAAATTTGCCTTCATCAGGCCCGAAATTCGAAAAACTCTCGCAGCGGATCGTCAGATTTTTTAAACCGAGCCGTTGTATGCGGTCGCGGCCAGCTTGAACCTGCTTAGGAGAAATATCAATTCCGACAAACTCCGCCATGGGGTGGTTCAATGCCATGGGCACAAGATTACCCCCAGAAGCGCAACCCAATTCAAGCACACGAGCAGTGGCAAGGGGCTTACTTTCCAACCCAAAGATCTTGGCCATGGCCGCAAGGCGGGCTGGATGACTTTGTGGAATGGGTTTTGATTCATACGGCAACAGATCATACGAAAGAGCATTGCGGGCGATACTTTGTTCAGTTTGAAGATCCATTTTCATTACAGCCACCAGTGCAGAGGAAATCACATCCTAGAGCTATTTGATCGCTGGGCGAAAGCCTTCAATTTTCAGTGTGCAGTTTAGCGAAACTGCGGCAGTCAGGCTGCATCTGAACTTACTGATCAACTCAGCAGAGAGAACCCCAGCGGTTTAATCGCGGGGCAATGAGACAGGGACTCTACATAAAACTGGATCATAGTTAGGGTGGACTTACCCGGAAAAAGTGGAGGGACATTCTGTGGTTTAGTTCATCTCAGTCATTTGGGTTTCGAAAGTGATGGGTGATTTATATCCCAAGGCTGAGTGTCTCCGGCGTGGATTATAGAAGCCGTCGATATA
>Ga0209069_10000002_pt1 | contig 81043 bp, 74 predicted proteins | sample Str013_2_FD_187202 | JGI IMG/M metagenome (GOLD analysis project Ga0209069, IMG submission 187202) | Freshwater sediment microbial communities in response to fracking from Pennsylvania, USA - Straight Creek_MetaG_SC_2013 (SPAdes) (version 2) | ecosystem: Environmental > Aquatic > Freshwater >...
GGATGAAGGCAACGGCCCGGTGAACGGGTCAAGCTTTTGGGCATTCTTGCGCAACAAAAAATGCAGATGGGCAAACTGGGCGGCACCCGAATAACCAATCTTGCCCAGCGGCGTCCCCACCGCAATTGTATCGCCCGTCTTCACGGCAACGCTGCCCTTGCGCATATGGCAATATTGCGTCTGATAACCCCCCTCATGGGCCAAAACCACGCCATTGCCGCATTCGATCTTCAGCACAGCGCGCAACAGGTCCGGCGTATTGGCCAAGTGGTCTTCAACCCCGTCGCGCGTCGCAATCACCGTGCCTGCCGCCGCCGCAAGCACGGCAACATTGGCTTTGGCATTCAGCGCCCGAAAATCTGTGCCATCGTGGCGGTCATAGCTCTCGCCGCCGCATTTATAATCCTTGGCGCCGTCAGTTGCGTCATGGTCAACATATTGCTGAATCCAACAATCCTTGCCGATCTCGCAAGCCAAAGGAAACGCCAATTCCAAGGCCTCCGCCGGTCGCACGCCGCAGAACACCACCACCCAACAGACCATCAATCCGATCATGCGCATAGCGCAACGCTAACATGATAAATTAAACTACACAATTCAGTTTAAAAATCTCAATCCCATAGCCATTGATTTAACCCGCAAAATACCCCACAAGCGCCGCTCAATCTTCAAAATTAGAATGTGAGAATGACAAACGAAATCTCAATTGAATCGCAAATTCTGGCCAAGTTGAACTATGCTGTTGGCAAAGATGCCTCTGCCGCTAAAGATCATGATTGGTTGGCCGCAACCATCTTGACGCTGCGTGATCATATTATTGATCGCTGGATGGATTCAACCCGCGCCGCCTATAAGGCGGAGGCCAAGCGCGTCTATTATCTGTCACTTGAGTTCCTGATCGGCCGCCTTCTGCGCGACGCCTTGAGCAATCTTGATCTCACCCAGAGCTACCAGCAGGCTTTGAAGAATCTCGGCGTTGATCTGGACATCACCGAAGCCTTGGAGCCAGACGCGGCCTTGGGCAATGGCGGCCTGGGCCGCCTCGCCGCCTGTTTCATGGAGAGCATGGCAAGCCTTGGCATCCCTGCCTATGGCTATGGCATTCGCTACAAACACGGCCTTTTCCGGCAGTTGATTAAAGATGGTTGGCAAATTGAAGTGCCGGAAGATTGGCTGGAAAACGGCAACCCCTGGGAATTTGCCCGGCGTGAGTCCGCCTATAAAATTTCATTTGGCGGGGCCATCGGTGCCGACAAGAATGAGGATGGCACTGCAAAAGCCAATTGGGTGCCCGATGAAGTGATGTTGGCCACAGCCTTTGATATTCCCATGGTCGGCTGGCGCGGCAAACGCGTCAACACCTTAAGGCTTTGGTCGGCGCGCGCCATTGATCCCATCCAACTCGACGCTTTCAACCAAGGTGATTTCACCGGCGCCCTCTCGGGCAGCAACAGAGCCGAAATCATCACCCGGGTCTTGTATCCTTCGGATTCAACACCCGCCGGGCAAGAGCTGCGCCTGCGCCAGGAATATTTTTTCACCTCAGCCTCATTGCAAGACGTGATCCGCCGCCATCTCCAGCAATATCCCAGCGTCCTCAATCTCGCTGACAAAGCCGCGGTCCAGATCAATGACTCGCATCCCGCCATCGCCATTGCCGAACTGATGCGCCTTCTTATCGATGAGCATCACGTGGTGTGGAGCAAAGCCTGGGAAATAACCCAAGCCGTCGTGGCCTATACAAATCATACATTGCTGTCCGAAGCCTTGGAGAGCTGGCCGCTTCAGCTTTTCGAACGCCTGCTGCCGCGCCATATGCAGATTATTTTCGCCATCAATGATCAAGTCATCGTGCGGGCCCGCAACATTGCAGGATCAACGCCAGATCTGGTGGCCTCCGTCTCCCTGATCGATGAACACGGAAGCAGACGCGTGCGCATGGCGCAATTGGCCTTCACCGGGTCACACAGCGTGAATGGCGTTTCCGCGTTGCACACCGAGCTGATGAAGAAAAATGTCTTCAAAGATTTGAACACGCTTTATCCTGGAAGGATCAACAATAAAACCAATGGCATCACACCGCGCCGCTGGCTGCACAGCATAAACCCTGAACTTTCGGCCCTCCTCACCGAGGCCGCAGGCCCTGAATCCTTAGACAATGCCGAACTTCTGGTGCGGGCCGCCGCCAAATCAGGAGATGCGCCTTTCATTCAGAAATTCGCTGCCATAAAACTCAAAAACAAACAAGAATTGGCCCGCCTGATTGAAGCGCGCATGGATTTGAAGGTTGATCCGGCAGCAATGTTTGATGTGCAGGTCAAACGCATCCACGAATACAAGCGCCAACTCTTGAATATCCTCGAAACCATCGCGCATTACCAAGCCATCAAAGCAAACCCAAAGGCCAATTGGGCGCCGCGCGTCAAGATATTCGCAGGCAAGGCGGCAGCGTCTTATGTGCAAGCCAAGCTCATCATTAAATTGATCAATGATGTGGCCAATGTCGTCAACAATGATGCGTCTATTAAAGACGCACTCAAAGTGGTGTTCCTGCCAAACTATAATGTGAGCTTGGCCGAAGTGATTGTGCCGGCCACCGATCTCTCAGAACAAATCTCAACCGCAGGCATGGAAGCTTCCGGCACAGGCAATATGAAATTTGCGCTCAATGGTGCGCTGACCATCGGCACCTTGGATGGTGCCAATGTCGAAATGCGCGAACATGTGGGCGCAGATAATATCTTCATCTTTGGCCTCACGGCCGATGAGGTGGATGCCAAACGCGCCAAAGGTATTGATGGCCGCGCCGTAGTTGAATCTTCTGCGGCACTCAAGGCCGTTCTTCAGGCCCTCAACGCCGGAGAGTTTTCAAAAGGCGACGCCAACCTTTATCGCCCGATTGTGGATTCCATTTATAATGGTGATTGGTTCATGGTGGGATCAGACTTTGATGCCTATGCAACATGCCAGCGCAAAGTTGATCTTTTGTGGCACAATCAAAGGGACTGGACGCATCAGGCAATTCAGAATAGCGTTCACATGGGTTGGTTCTCATCGGATCGAACGATCAGAGAATATGCCCGCGATATTTGGAACGTACCGACAGGATAAGAGCCAACAAAAATGGCCGAACCGAAGTGGAAAACCAGCACCCCTGAAATCGAAGCCATTGTGAATGGCCGACATGCGGACCCATTTAAACTTCTCGGCCTTCATCCAATAGGAAAAAGCTGGGTCGCCCGCGCGTTCATTCCGGGTGCTGAAACAGTTTCCGCCCAGTCCCTCGACGGCACGAACCTCGGTGAACTGACCCGCGTTCACCCGTCTGGTTTTTTCGAGGGCAAAGTAAAAGCCAGCGCCCAGCAGGTTTTGCAATTCGCCTGTGCTAATGCGCAAGGCCGGTGGACGGTATCAGACGCCTATTCCATCGGCCCCGTTCTTGGCCCACAGGATGATTACTTCATGGCCGAAGGCAACCATCTCAGGCTTTATGACAAGCTCGGCGCACATCCCTTGAAAATGGACGGGATTGACGGCGTACATTTCGCCGTCTGGTCGCCCAATGCAGAACGCGTCTCGGTTGTTGGTGATTTTAACAACTGGGATGGCCGCCGCCATGTCATGCGCAAACGCATGGACGTTGGCGTGTGGGAAATTTTTGTGCCTGATGCCCACGTCGGTCAAGGCTATAAATTTGAATTGATCGACAAGCACGGCGGCCTGCACTTGAAGTCAGACCCTTACGGCTTTGCCGCCGAGCTGCGCCCCAACACCGCAAGCAAGGTGACACGCACTGACCACTTCAAATGGTCAGACGAAAAATATCTCAAAGCCCGCATCGCCCCCGACAAGCGCCGTATGCCAATGAGCATTTACGAAGTGCATCTCGGCTCTTGGCGCAAGAAAGATGGCGACGCGTTTCTGAGTTATGATGAACTCGCTGATCAGCTCATAGCTTATGTCGTCGATCTCGGTTTCACCCATATCGAACTCTTGCCCATCAGTGAATATCCCTATGATCCGTCTTGGGGCTATCAACCCGTGGGCCTCTTTGCGCCCACCTCGCGCTTTGGTGATCCTGAAGGCTTTGCCCGCTTTGTCGATAAAGCTCACGCTGCCAATATCGGAATTATTTTAGATTGGGTGCCGGCGCATTTTCCAGTTGATACGCACGGTCTTTCCAACTTTGACGGCACAGCGCTTTATGAACACGCCGACCCCCGCCAAGGCTTCCACCCCGATTGGAACACGGCAATCTATAATTTTGGCCGCAAGGAAGTCCAAAGCTTCCTGCTCAACAACGCGCTCTTCTGGCTGGAGCGCTATCATCTCGATGGGTTGCGCGTCGATGCCGTGGCCTCGATGTTGTATCTCGATTACTCCCGCAAGGAAGGCGAGTGGATTGCCAACCAATATGGCGGCCGTGAAAATCTCGAGGCCATCGCTTTCCTGCAGCGCATGAACCATGAAACCTATGGCCAACACCCCGGCATCGTCACGATCGCCGAAGAATCAACCGCTTTTCCCGGCGTGTCAAAACCCACCAGCACAGGCGGCCTCGGCTTTGGTTTCAAATGGAACATGGGTTTCATGCACGACACGTTGCAATATATGCAGCGCGATGGTGTGCACCGGAGACACCATCACAACGATCTGACCTTCGGCCTTCTCTATGCTTTCACTGAAAACTTTGTGCTGCCGCTGTCGCATGATGAAGTGGTACATGGCAAAGGCTCACTGCTGGCCAAAATGTCCGGCGATGATTGGCAGAAGTTCGCGACTTTGCGGGCTTATTTCGCATTCATGTGGGGTTATCCGGGCAAAAAACTTTTGTTCATGGGCCAGGAAATGGCGCCATGGACCGAATGGAACCACACCCAAAGTCTTGATTGGAATCTCCTGCAACACGCCCCGCACAAAGGCATGCAGTCGCTTATTCGCGATCTCAACCACCTTTACCGCAACAACCCCGCCCTCCATGCGCGTGATTGCGAACCCGAAGGCTATGAATGGTTGATTGGCGATGATGCCGAAAACTCCGTCTTCGCTTGGGCCAGGCACGCAGGCGACGGCAGGAAGCCCTTCGCCATCATTTCAAATTTCACCTCAGTCGTGCGCGAAAACTATGTTCTGCCCTTGCCAAAATCAGGAATCTGGCGTGAAGTCTTTAACAGTGATGCACAAAATTACTGGGGAACAGGTAAGGGCAATCACGGAAAAATAGAAGCAATGAACGGGCCGTCGCATGGCAAGCCAGCCTCAGCCCGGATCACATTGCCACCCTTGGCGACGCTTTATTTTGTCGCTGGAGATTAGAGTAACGCTGGATGGGGAGAGACAGCAATGAGTGAGATCAAAAGATCAGGTCCGTTGGCCCGTGATGCGATGGCCTATGTTTTAGCTGGCGGCCGCGGCAGCCGCTTGATGGATTTAACCGACCGCCGCGCCAAGCCAGCCGTGCCCTTTGGCGGCAAATCCCGCATCATCGATTTTGCGCTCTCCAACGCGATGAATTCCGGCATTCGCCGCATCGGTGTGGCCACCCAATACAAAGCCCACAGTCTCATCCGCCACATGCAACGCGCATGGAACTTCTTTCGCCTTGAACGCAATGAAAGCTTTGACATTCTGCCAGCATCCCAGCGCGTGTCTGAAGATCAATGGTATGCCGGAACGGCAGATGCCGTTTATCAAAACCTCGACATCATCGAAGCTTACCGCGTCAAATATATTGTCATCTTGGCAGGCGATCACATCTACAAGATGGACTATGAGTTGATGTTGCAAGACCACGTTGACCAAGGTGCCGACGTGACCATTGGCGTGCTGGAAGTGTCCAAGAAAGAAGCTTCGGCCTTCGGCGTGATGCATGTTGACGACAAAGACCGGATCATCAATTTCGTCGAAAAGCCCAAAGACCCACCAACCATTCCCGGCAGCACAACCACCTGCTTGGCTTCCATGGGCATCTACGTGTTTGAAACCGAATTCTTGGCGGATCTGCTGCGCAAAGACGCAGCCACACCAGGATCGAGCCGCGATTTTGGCAAAGACATCATTCCCTATGTAGTCAAAAACGGCAAAGCAGTTGCCCATCGCTTCACCAAATCTTGCGTGCGTTCCTCGCTTGAGAAACAGTCTTATTGGCGCGACGTCGGCACCATTGACGCCTATTGGGAAGCCAATGTGGATTTGACAGATACGCTGCCCGCTCTTGATCTTTATGACAATGAATGGCCCATCTGGACCAACGCAGAAGTCACCCCACCAGCCAAATTTGTTCATGACTTGGAAGGCAGGCGCGGCCAAGCCACGGCATCCCTGGTATCCGGCGGCTGTATTATCTCTGGCTCAACCATCAAGCGCGCTTTGCTCTTCACCAATGTACGCGTGAATTCATTTTCCCATCTGGAAGATGCCGTGGCGCTGCCGCGGGTTGAAATTGGCCGCAATTCCAGCCTCACCAAAGTGGTCATTGATGGTGGTGTGAAAATTCCAGAAGGCCTCGTCGTCGGCCAAGACCCGGTGTTGGATGCCAAGCGCTTCACCAGGTCGGAAGGTGGCGTCTGCCTCATCACCCAACCGATGATTGACCGCCTCACCTGATGCAAGTTCTGTCGGTCACCTCTGAACTCTATCCGCTGATCAAAACGGGCGGCTTGGCCGATGTCACAGGTGCCTTGCCTGCGGCCTTGAAAAAACGCGGCGTGACGATGCGCACTCTGGTGCCGGGTTATCCAGCTGTCATGGCAGCACTGGAAAAGCCGACAGCCGTTCACAAATTTGCCAAGCTGATGGGTGGCTCAGCAACCCTGCTCAGCGGTATGGCCAAAGGCCTCGATGTCTTTGTTTTGGATGCACCCCACCTCTTCAATCGCCCCGGCAATCCTTATTTGGGAACCGATGGCAAGGATTGGCCGGACAATGCCCAGCGCTTTGCCGCCCTCTCGCAAGTGGCAGCCGATCTGGCGCGTGGCGGGCTCGGCAACTACAAAGCCGACATTCTTCATGTGCATGATTGGCAAGCCGCCTTGGCGCCGGTCTATTTGAAATACAATGGCGGCCCAAAATCTGTCCTCACCGTCCATAACATTGCCTTCCAAGGTCAATTCCCTGCAACTTATTTCAATATTTTAGACCTGCCGCCGCAAGCCTTTGCCATTGATGGCGTCGAATTTTATGGCAACGTCGGTTATCTCAAAGGTGGGCTTTCAACGGCAACAGCCATCACCACCGTCAGCCCCACCTATGCCAATGAAATCTGCACGGCAGATTATGGCATGGGCCTGCAAGGCCTGTTGCAATCTCGCCGCGCCAGCCTCAGCGGCATCGTCAACGGCATCGACACCGATGTGTGGAACCCACAAACCGACAAATCAATCGCAGCCAATTATTCCGTAAAAACGATTGACCAACGCAAGCTCAACAAACGCGCCATCGAAAAGCATTTCGGCTTGGAGGAGAGTGATGATATTTTGCACGGTGTCGTCAGCCGTCTGACGTGGCAGAAGGGCCTCGATATTTTTGCCTCGCTTCTTGATTGGCTGGTCGGCTCTGGGGCGCGCCTCGCGCTGATCGGAACCGGCGAAGCCGCCATTGAACAGGCGGTCTTGGCCGCATCACTTAAACATCCGGGCCGAATCGCCGTGGTCACCGCCTATGATGAAAACCTCTCGCATCTCGTGCAAGCAGGTTGTGACACGATGCTGGTCCCCTCGCGCTTTGAACCCTGCGGCCTCACCCAACTTTATGGCTTGCGTTATGGCTGTGTGCCCGTCGTCGCCCGCACAGGGGGCCTGGCCGATACAATCATCGATGCCAACGATGCAGCACTTGCGGCAGGTGTCGCAACCGGCATCCAATTCTCACCGGTCGACGGTTCAAGTTTACAAAACGCTTTGACCCGCACGCAAACACTCTATCGTAACCCGCAAGCATGGGCCGGAATGCAACAACGCGGCATGGCCACAGACGTATCATGGGATCGCAGTGCTGCGGCCTATACAGATCTTTATAAATCGGTGCTGAAATGATTGAGACGGTCACTACCAAATCCTTCGACGGCCAACGCCCCGGCACCTCGGGCCTGCGCAAAAAAGTCACCGTCTTTCAACAACCGCATTATGCCGAGAATTTCATCCAGTCGATTTTCGATTCACTGGAAGGCTTCGCAGGCAAAACCCTGGTGATCGGCGGCGATGGGCGCTTTTATAACAAAGAGGTTATCCAAACCGCCATCCGCATGGCCGCCGCCAACGGTTTTGGCCGCGTGATCGTGGGGCAAAATGGTTTGCTTTCCACACCCGCCGCATCGCACTTGATTAGGAAAAACCAAGCCTTCGGCGGCATTATCTTGTCGGCCAGCCACAATCCCGGCGGGCCAGATGGGGATTTCGGTATCAAATACAACGGCAGTAACGGCGGCCCCGCACCAGAAAAAATCACTGAAGCTATTTTCGCGCGTACCAAATCCATTGCCGTCTACAAAACCACAAAATCCGCTGATGTCGACTTGAATGCAATTGGCACCAACACACTTGAAGGCATGGTGATTGAAGTCGTCGATCCGGTGACGGACTATGCGGCCCTGATGCAAACGCTCTTTGATTTTGATCTCATCCGGTCACTGATCAAATCCGGCTTCACCATGAGATTTGATGGCATGAGCGCCATCACAGGCCCCTATGCGCTGCGCATACTCGAAGACCTGCTGGGCTTTGCCAAAGGCACCGTGATGAACGGCATTCCCCTGCCCGATTTCGGCGGCCATCACCCTGATCCCAATCTGGTCCACGCCAAGGAACTGTGTGATCTCATCTTGGGTGGCAAAGGTCCGGACTTCGGCGCAGCCTCGGATGGTGATGGCGACCGGAACTTGATCGTTGGCAAAAACATTTATGTGACGCCATCAGACTCTTTGGCGATCATCGCGGCCAACATGCATATGGCCCCCGGCTACAAGGCTGGCATCACAGGCATCGCGCGTTCCATGCCCACCAGCGGTGCTGCTGACCGTGTCGCAGCGAAAATGGGCCTCAAATGTTACGAAACCCCCACAGGTTGGAAATTCTTCGGCAATCTGCTCGATGTCAATATGGCCACAGTCTGTGGTGAAGAAAGTTTCGGCACGGGTTCCAACCACGTGCGCGAGAAAGATGGCCTCTGGGCGGTTCTCATGTGGCTCAATATTCTGGCGGCGCGCCAACAATCGGCCTTACAGATCGTCACCGCGCATTGGAAAGAATTTGGCCGCAATTATTATACGCGCCATGACTATGAGGAAGTTGATCTTGCGGCGGCAACCTTATTGATGAACGACCTGCGCACACAGCTGCCAAAACTCATAGGCCAACAGGGCATCGAACAGGCTGACGATTTTTCTTACGATGATCCCATCGATGGATCGCATACGACGGGCCAAGGCATTCGCCTGCTCTTTGCCAATGGCGCGCGCATCATCTACCGCCTTTCAGGCACAGGCACAGCCGGCGCAACTTTGCGCGTCTATATCGAGAAATACGAAGCAGACGCGAGCCGCCATGACATTGAAACGCAAGCGGCGTTGCAAGACTTGATTTTACAATCGCGCCAATTTGCGCAGATCGAAAAATACACGGGCCGCAACGCGCCAACGGTGATCACCTGACACCCGCCCTTGGAGTGACCCTCACACCGGACGGTGCCAATATTGCGGTTTATTCAAAACACGGCACCAAAGTTTTCATTGGTGTGTTTGAAGGTGCCATTGAACACCGCACGGAACTCACCCAGCGCGACGGCGATGTGCATTTTGATTTCATCAAGGGCATCAAATCTGGCACACGATACGGCTTTCGCGTCGAAGGCCCCTGGGCACCGGAATTGGGTTTACGTTTTGACTTATCAAAACTCCTGATTGACCCCTACGCTTGGGCGCTCGACCAACCTTTCGTCTATGACGACGCCCTGTCGCAGCGCGGCCAGGACACCGCAGCCCTCGTGCCCAAATGCATCGCCCAGAAAGAACTTCCCGATGCCAAGCGCCCTGCATATCGCAAGCCGGAGTTCATTTATGAACTCTCGGTCAAAGCCTTCACGATGCTGCATCCTGATGTGCCGACGTCTAAACGTGGAACCATCGCCGCCCTGGCTGAGCCATGTATAATCGAACATCTCAAAACCATCGGTGTTGATACGCTAGAGCTCATGCCAATCACCGCGTGGATCGATGAACGCCATCTCAAGCCGCTCGGCCTGCACAATGCCTGGGGCTATAACCCCGTTCAGTTTTTTGCGCCCGATCCCAAATTAGCGCCCGGCGGTCTCACTGAAATTCGCAATACAATTGCGGAACTGCACAAGCATGGCTTCCGCGTTATTCTCGATCTCGTCTTAAATCACACAGGCGAGAGCGATAGGTTCGGCCCTACGCTCTGTTTCCGGGGCCTCGGCAATCCAACTTACTACGCCCATGCCCGTGGCGAGTTGATCAACGACACAGGCTGCGGCAATACCGTTGCACTCAATGAACCGCATGTGGTCGAGATGGTCATTGCCGCTCTGCGCCATTGGGTCTTGAAAGCAGGTGTCGATGGTTTCCGCTTTGATCTCGCAGCCGTCATGGGCCGCATGGCCGATGGCTTCCACGCCGATGCGCCACTTCTCAAAGCCATTGAAAATGATGATGTGCTCTCAACCTGCGTGATGATTGCTGAACCATGGGACATTGGCCCCGGCGGCTATCAACTCGGAAAATTTCCGCCGCGATGGCACGAATGGAATGACAGATTCAGAGATGATGTCAGGCGCTTCTGGCGCGGCGATGACTACGCGGCAAACAGTCTGGCGACACGTCTGGCCGGCTCGTCAGATATTTTTCAAAATCCATCCCGCAGCATCAATTTCATTTCTGCCCATGATGGCTTCACTTTGCGTGATCTAGTAACTTACACCCACAAGAATAATCTGAACAACGGCGAACAAAACCGTGACGGAAAATCTGATGAAATCACTTGGCCCGGCGGCAATGAATATGCCCTCCTGGCGTCCCTCTTCCTGGCACGCGGCATCCCCATGCTGGCAGCAGGCGACGAATTCGGCCGCACGCAATTGGGCAACAACAATGCCTATGCGCAGGACAATGAGGTCACATGGTTGGATTGGAAAAACAAGAATGAAGACCTGATTGCGAAAGTCGCGTGGCTTTCGAAAACCAGAAAAGAGCTTTCAACCCTAACGCAAGATCAATTTTTAGTGGAACCAGGCACAGTCAAGGCAGATGCAACGCAAGCCACTTGGTTCGATCAAGTCGGCAAGCCGATCACCTGGTCAAACGCTTCACAGCGCTATCTTGGCTTGCTGTTAAAAACAACGTCTTACCGTTTGGCGCTCATTTTTAATGGCACATCCACGGCCATGCCTCTCCTGATTGCATCCACACCCAAGAGAATGTGGCAAAAACTCAGTCCCATGCCGCAAAAGGACGCCGCACCGATGCCCACTGTCGAAATCTATTTGGAAAAATGAGCCCAGTTAACTCTGCTTTAAGACGTAGGCGATATTGATTTATCTGAGTGTTGGAGGGATTCATGAACAGACGTGATATAGCATGGGGCGGAACCGTGGCTGCATTGGCCGCAGTCGCCGGAGCTGTGACAAGCGCTCCAGCCCTGGCCGATGATACAGGCGACGTATTGGGCGCTGTGGAAGAATTTCGCAAAGCCATGGTTGACGGCAACGGTGCCCGTCTCTTGGAATTGTCGCATGACGACATGAGCTTCGGCCATGCCGGCGGTGTGGTGCAGACCAAAGTTGAGTTCGTAAAAACGGTTGTCGATAAAGTGGAAGTGTTCCACTCGATCAAGCTTTATGATCATTCGATCAAAGTTTCAGGTGATCTCGCCATCGCGCGTCACACCTTTGATGCCTTCATCCTCTATCAAGGCAAAGATCAAAATTTCTTGCTGAACGTCGTGCAGGTTTGGAAGAAGCAAGACGGCCGTTGGCGGCTGTTCGTGCGCCAAGCTTATAAGCTGCCGTCGTAGAGGCCCAATACATTAACAATTCATGAAGTCCGGCGCCCTATGGGTTGGCCGGGCTTTTCATTTTGTGCCGATGACCTGCATCCCGCCAAGCCGCAGAACAATCTTTTCGAGCGACACCATGGCGACGTGGCCTTCGCCAGCCTTGGTGACAAACGCCAGCGCTGTCACAGGAATATAGGCAGGCATAACCCCAGCCGGAACTTTTTCGTTCAAAGTAATCTTGAATTTACCAGACTTGATTTCATCACTGCTCCACAGCACCGATTTTTGAAACGAGCCAATGTGAATGTCGAGCCGAACCGTGGATTGCGCTGTTTTGACAACATGGCCTTCCAACTCAACCACCATTTCGGGCCCAAAGCTGGTGCCTGGTTTATCAACCACAATATTGCCAGTGGCGCTGGCAGAGCCTTCGCCCTTGCCGCCATCGGCATTGGCCACCATCGGCCCAAGCACCCAGGTCAGCGTTGTTGGCGCCTCACGCAAGACAGGTGCGGGAGCCTTGACGATTGGGGATGGCATAGTTGCAGCAGGCAGAGCGGCAACCAGTTGCGGTTTGTCACTCGTCTTTTTGACAAGATGCGCGACCATTTTAGGATGCAACGTAGCTATTTTTGGATGAACTGATGTTTTTTGATGGTGAATGATGGCCTTTTTTTCAATCAGTAGCGGCAAGTCTGCCGCCGAAGCAACGCCCGCAGCACAAGCCAAACCCAACCCCAAAGCTACCAAAACACGAATCATCATTCACCAGTTAGAAATAGTTAATAGTCGGTAAATGAGCCTACGAAAAGTAGCAAGAGGCCTCTAATTCTTTTCCCCACTGATCACATTGATCACAGTCACCAGCGCAATCACGTGTTGTGGCATGATTTCAAGGTGTTCAAGGCACCACCTCTGACCGTCCAAAGCTGGGCCACTGATGCGATAGTCCAAGGCCCCGCCTTTGCGCTTAACCGTGAATGTATTCAGACCATCAACAATGCCTTTGCCCACGGCCTTCAAACCAGCTTCTTTGGCCGTCCAGCAATGCAAAAAGGCCAAACCCTGCGCGGCCTTCGGCGTGGCAGCCAAAGCATCGGCCTCGCCCGGCGTGAAATACCTTCCCGCCAAGGCAACAGCATTTTCGATGGGGCGGACTCTCTCAACATCAATCCCCACAACGCCGTCCTGACGGGCACAAGCAATGGCTGTAGGGCCACTCGATGAGAAAGACAGACTGAGCCCCGGCGCATCCAGACATTGTGGCGGCATATCGCGTCGATGGATGAGAGAAAGCTGTGCTGGTGCTTTGTTAAAAGCAACAACGCCGCAGATAAACAGCCGCTGGAAACAGCGCCGCGCAATAAAATGCCGAAACTCCACGCGGTCATGCAGCCCAGCCGCCTTTTCCTTTTCAATGGGAGACAAGCAATCCATCAATGCAGCATCGGGCATTGCGGCATCATCTGTAAAAGTCGCAAGGGCCGTGCCAGCCTGTAGAGCTTTGTGCCAGATCAGATTTGCCACGAGAGTTTTGTTACGATTCATAAACCAATCAATCCAAATTTTCGGAATAGACAATTTTTCCGTTCATTCGCATTTGCGATAAGAACCGCATCTTAACCGATCATAGCCTAGGACAATCACGAAAAGGCAAATGTGCTTTGCAGTGTTGGAAAGTCCAACGTTGAAAAGCCATCAGACGCAGGGCACCAGGTAGACACATGATGATCACGAAGACAGCGATTCCGTCGTTCTTATTCTTGGCACCCTTGGCAGGCACCGCCATTGCAGCAGAAACATGGGATATGCCCACGGCCTATCCAGCCTCAAATTTCCAAACCATCAACGCCCAAGAGTTCAGTTCCTGCGTGAGCAAGGGCACCAATGGCGATATTATCATTTTGCTGCACCCCAATGGATCTTTGTTTAAAGGCAATGACATCAAGCGCGCCGTGCAGACAGGTCAGGCTCAGATTGGCGAACGGCTGCTGTCATCACATGAAAATGAAAACCCAATTTTCGGCACAGATTCGATCCCCTTCATCGCCACAACTTATGAAGACTCGGTGAAACTCTATCAAGCTGCGCGCCCGGAACTGGACCGCGTTTTGGATGGCCAAGGTCTGAAGCTGCTCTATTCCGTACCATGGCCACCAAATGGCATGTTTTTCAACAAAGATGTGCAATCCGTTGCCGATATGGCAGGCATCAAAGTGCGTGCGTACAATAAGGAAAGTGCTCGGATTGCGGCTTTGACAGGCATGACGCCAGTGTCACTCGAAGCTGCAGAAATCAGCCAGGGCATGGCCGCTGGCGTTATAAATTCACTGATGACCTCGTCGGTGACTGGCAAAGACAGCCGCGTCTGGGAACAGCTCAATCACTTCTATCAGGTGAAGGCTTGGATGCCGCGCAACTATATGATCATCAACAAAGGCGTATGGACGGCACTGCCCAAAGAAAAGCAAGATGCGGTGCTGGACTGTTCAGCAAAAGCCGAAGCGGCAGGTCTTGAAAAGTCCAAGTCCGCAGACGACGAAGCACTGACCGCTTTGCGCGCCAATAGCGTGAACGTACTTCCGCCATCTGATACATTTGCCGCAGAACTGACCAAGATCGGCCTAACGGTAGCCAAGGAATGGACCGCCAACGCCGGTGATGCAGGCACTAACATTATGAACCGCTACAAAGCAAAGTAAGGCGTGACACAAATCTATCGCCACAAACCAGCGAAGCGCCACGTCAACTGTTCTGAAACCTATTGCGGCCAAGCAAATATTGCTTGGCCGATCTATTGAAGAAAACCAAAAATTGCCGGGGGAAATAATGACGGCTTCCACAACCCAAAGTGCATTAGAAAATCGCGGGCCAGCTTTTTGGACACGCGTCGGTTTGGTGCTCGATCGCGCCTATCTTTGGGCGGGCTGTGCGGCGGCGGCCTGCATTTGTCTCGTTCTCGTTGTCACCCTCACCCAGATTGCCACGCGCTACCTCGGGATCAATCTGCGCGGCCTTTCGAGTTATGCGGGCTATCTGATGGCAGCCTCTACTTTTCTTGGCCTGGCATATGCGCTCACCCGCGGATCGCATATCCGCATTGAGACGATTTCGAAACTTATGGGGGCGCGTCGCATTTATGTAGACCTCTTCGCTTTCGCCACAGGTGCCGTCATCACCTCGTGGTTCGCTTGGTATTCCTGCAACATGGTCCATACAACTTTTAGCCTGAACGACGTCAGCACCGACCTGGACGCAACGCCGCTGTGGATTCCACAAGCAACAATGGCCATTGGCAGCGTGCTTTTTGCCATTGCTATGATTGACAATTTTTTCACCCTCCTGCTGACGCGCAAATATCGCTTTCAGCCCAGCGTCCAAACAGTTTAGGCAGAAGTTCAAATATGGATCCCATCGTCACTATCAGTTTACTTCTGGCGCTCATGTTTGCGTTATTGGCGGCCGGGGTGTGGATTGCTCCTGTTTTAATGGCAGTTGCCGCAATTGCGATTGATCTGATTGCAGGCAGGCCCGCCGGTTTTTCAATTACCACCACGGCGTGGTCAAGCGCTTCATCCTGGATGCTGACGGCCCTGCCGATGTTCATCTGGATGGGCGACATCCTGTTTCAATCGCGGCTTTCGGAAGACCTATTCAAAGGCCTGTCGCCGCTGATGCGCCGCATTCCCGGTGGATTGTTGCATACCAATGTTGTCGGCTGCACGCTTGTGGCCGCAGTTTCAGGTTCGTCAGTTGCAACGCTGACAACAGTCGGCAAAATGACAATTCCTGAATTGCGCAAACGCGGTTATCCCGAACATCTGATTGTCAGCACTTTGGCAGGCCCCGCAACACTGGGCTTGATGATCCCACCATCGATCATCATGATCGTCTATGGCGCACTGACCAATGAATCCATTGCCGCGATCAACATCGCTGGAATCATACCAGGCCTCGTCTTGGCAACAATGTTCTCGGCCTATGTTGCAATCGTGTCGCTTTTTATGAAAGACAAGATGCCGCCTCAGGAAACCAAAGTAGGTTGGCGCGAAAAATTAATCGGCGCGCGCGCCCTGATCCCGGTGGTCTTGCTCCTGTCAATGGTGATCGGCACCATGATGTTCGGCATTGCCACAGCCACTGAAGCAGCAGCCGTGGGCGTCGTCGGCGCACTTTTCTTGGCACTCCTGCAAGGCACCCTCAATGCGAAAATGTTTATCGACAGCCTGATGAGTGCCACGCGAACCTCGGTGATGATCTCGCTGATCCTAGTGGCCGCTGGCTCACTTTCGCTCGCCATGGGTTATCTGCGCTTGCCAGAACTCTTGGCACAATGGGTGGATGGCCTTCATCTCAGCGCCTTCTGGCTTCTGATGGGGCTGCTCGTTCTCTACACAATTCTCGGCCACTTTCTCGATGGCATCTCTTGTGTGGCCCTCACCATCGCGATTGTTGAACCCATGGTGCGCCACGCCGGCATTGATATGGTGTGGTTTGGAATTTTCATGGTGCTGGTCGTGGAAATGGCACAAATCACGCCCCCCGTTGGCTTTAACCTCACGGTCCTCCAGTCAATGACGGGTCACGACCTGTTCAAAGTGGGCTATTGGGCAATGCCAATGCATGCCGTTATGCTGGCCATGGTCTTCATCTTGATCGCCTTCCCGGAATTGGCGACCTGGTTGCCCAAGCAAATGATCCCCGTTCACGGCATTTGAGAAGTCCCCGCAAAGCCCCGATCGGCTCTGCGCTGATAGAATATCCAAATAAAAAAGCCCCAGCTTATTGCCGAGGCTTTTCAGTTTTTGATCGCGGCAGGCGCGGGCTGACTGGATCAACCTGAACTTTGACGGAATCGTCAAAGTTCAGATAAGTTGATCGCCACAATAACTTAGGGCGATTTTGACTTTTCCGTGAAAAGGCAAACGTTCTAGGCCGCAGAACGCTGACACTCTGGCGGCAAGGAAACAATTTCCACCCAATAATGGCCCACTGTTTTCACAATATCGACCAGCTTATCGAATGACACAGGCTTACATATGAAGGAATTTACCCCGAGATTATAGGTCTTGATGATGTCTTCTTCAGCTTTTGAAGTTGTGAGGATGATCACCGGGATGCGGTGCAACTCCGAGTTTTCTTTGATTTCCTTCAATACGGTGCGGCCATCCTTGCGCGGCATGTTGAGATCAAGAAGGATGAACCCAGGATAAGGCTGGCCCACCAAATGGGACCATTTGCCTTCGCGTCGCAAATATTCCATGAGCTGCACGCCATCTTCAACAAAATCGATAGGATTGTTCAGCTTTGATGCTTCAAAAGCATCTTTAATCATCATGCGATCATCCGCATCATCATCCGCAACGACGATACGAACTGGAAAACTGCTGCGCGTCATAAAGCTGTACCTTTTTTATTCTGTTCAATGGGAAGCGTAACATAAAATTTCGAGCCAACATTTAACTGGCCCTCAGCGTCAATCGTGCCGCCATGGCGTTCGACAATTTTGCGCACTGTGGCAAGGCCAATGCCTGTGCCTTCATATTCCGTGCGACTGTGCAAGCGCTGGAAGATCGTGAAGATCTTGTCTTTGAATTGATTATCAAAGCCAATACCGTTGTCCGCAATGATCAAATTGGCATGAGCGCCAATACCTTTTAATTCATCGGCAGGCACCATTTCAGTGCTCACGGTGATAATCGGCAAAACATCAGCCTTGCGGAACTTCAGCGCATTGCCCAGAAGATTTTGTAACAACTGCCGCATCTGCATCGGCTCACATTCAATGGTCGGCAACTCAGCAAAATTGATTGTGGCTTTCGTGTCTTCGATGCGGATTTGCAAATCGGAAATAACTTCTGTCAATATCCTGGCGAGAGAAACCTTCTGGAATTCCTTGGCGCCCGTAGTTACCCGCGAATAGGACAGCAAGTCGTTGATCAAAGTGCGCATCCGACCAGCGGCATTCTGCATCCGATCAACAAACATCTTACCATCATCTGGAAGAAGCGACGCATATTTACTCACCAGCCGCTCACCAAAGGCTTCGATCTTCCGCAAAGGCTCTTGCAAGTCATGCGAAGCGACATACGCAAAATCCGCCAGCTCACGATTCGAATGTTCAAGCTTCTGCGTATATTGCAGCATCATCGTCGCGTTGCTTTCAACTTCGGTAATATCCTGGTAGGTCGCAATCGTTCCGCCATCTTGCATCGGCTCGTTCATCACAGCGATAACGCGGCCATCCTTGAGGAATTGCTTGATAACGCTGCGGCGCGCCAACTGGCTCGGATCGTTGCGTTGCGCCAATGCGCGATCGGCTTCTTCAGCGGTATAGTTGCCGAGACTCACCGAATACTGCATGATTTCTGGCAGCGAGATGCCGGACTTCACCACATCAGCCGAGAAGCCGTAGATTTCCAGATAGCGCTTGTTGACCACGATCAGCTTTTGATCTTTGTCGAACATGCAAAGGCCTTGCACCATGTTGGTGAGTGCCGTGTCAAAATGCAGATTGCGCGCATGCAACTGTTTTGAAATGCGCAACATTTCCATTTCGCGCAATTTGAGTTCGGTAATGTCAGAACGCGTTCCAACGATACCGCCATCATTTGTGCGCTTTTCAGTGATCAGAAGCCAACGACCATCGGCAAGTTGAACCTGATAAGGCTCGCTTGGATTGCGATGCTTTTCGAGACGCCATTTAATATATTGCTCTTCGCTCATGCCGTTCAGAACGAAAGCTCCGCGCGAGGTTGATTTGCGCAGAATTTCCTCTTTGTCAGCACCAGGCATGATCACGTCCGCAGCAAGCGGGCTGTAATCCAAATATTTACGATTGTAGAGAACCATACGGTCATTGGCGTCATATAATGCAAAGCCATCTGCCATCACATCTAAAGCATGCATCAAACGTGAGCGCGATTGCTCCGCAATCATTTCATATTGCGTATTGAGGTCCATGCCCGATGCTGGGCCATCGATCTGGCGCGCTGTTTCCACTGCCGTTCCATTTGGCAGACGGCGGCGGCGAACTTCGACCATGCTGCCGCTCGGCGCAGTATAACGGAATGTATAAGCCGTGCCGGGTTGCAACCGCTCAATAATCTTCGAAATTTTCTCGTCAATATCACCTGCTGCAACATTCAAACGCTGGAAGGTGATCTGCATTAACCTTTGCAGCTGCGTGCCCGTTGGCATGTCTGAACTGAGATAGCCACAAAGCGTCTTATAAAGATCATTGCAGGCCAAAAGGCGCAGTTGGGAATCAAACAGTGCCAAACCAACATCGGCCCCTGCGAAAAGATCAGCAATTTCGGAATTGTCTCTTTTGGTAATCATTTCGGTCTGGCCCATTTCAAAACCAGCATTGAAAGGCGTCACATTACTGTTGATTTTCACGTCATTCCCCAAATTTCCGTCATGTCTTAGCGGAAAGTCATAAATGAAGCGTGAAAGCGAATTGGGCTGCGCAAGGCATTGGCATTTTAGGTGTTTTAACGAATTTGTCAGATAAAGCCCGCAGGGCGATTTCAGTGGCCAACTATTCCAGTGGGCAGTCTTGGGTTGACCCGTAGCTAAAAATGGAACGGGACGGATGCTTTCGAGTTTTGAACGTACAATAGCGTGTTGGCTCTTGGCAGGTGCAATTTTTGCGGGGTTCTTTGTTCCGGGTCTGTCGGAAGTGCTCAAACCCTTCACGTTGGGAAGTTTGTTCTTCCTGATTGTCATGTCACTGCTGCCCATGGGGCGAATGGACGTTAGCGAAGTCTTTACCTTAGATTCAAAAGTTTGGCAGATCGTGTTGTGGCAATTGCTGGGGTTGCCAACGATCATCGTCGCTGCGGCCCATTTGGCACGCATCGACGGAACAATTACCATGCTCTTGGTCACCACTGCATCTGCGGGCTCACTCTTTGCGTCTCCAACTTTTGCTGAATTGCTCCAGGTCAATAAGAAGCGCGCGCTTCAATGCATGGTTTTGTCGACATTTCTCATGCCGCTTTCGTATTTCATCTTCTTCACCCTCGTCTTACACGCAAAAATCTCGTTGGATTTGACGCTCTATATCTATCGCTGCATGATCTTCCTGGTGATGCCGCTTGGGTTGTTTCTCGTCTATATGGGCGTTTCAACAGGACTGCGCCCGAAGATCGCAGATATCATTGAAGGCATTTCGCGCCGCTCAACCATTGTCGCCCTTATTATATTCGGGATCGGTGTTGTCGGCCCGGCGCGAGATCTCCTGCATGAAGACCCGTCGCACTTCATGCTTTATCTGCTGATTGTGAATGCGCTGGGCATTGGCATGGCTTATCTCACCGCCGTGGTGATGTTCCGACAAGGCATCAATGATGCATTAACCGCAAGCATCGTCAGTGGTTTCCGCAACGTGGGCCTTGGTTTTGTGCTTCTTTCCGGCGTCTCAGGCGTCAGCACGGCGCAATATGTTGGTGTGTCTCAGATCCCCATTTTCTTGGCACCACTTGTCCTCAGCCTGTTGCTGCGCAAGCAACGAGATTCCACCCCAACAACAGCGCGTGATCCAGCGATTGAACAGCTCTCGACTCAAGCTGCAGCCTAAGTTGAATGGCCACGTCAATTAACCCTTCATTCACCGCAAGACTCGAATCCAATTCCATGAGCCGACGCGCAAACCGCGATTAACATTTGCTTAGAAGCGCACGTGTTAGTTGATCTCTGGGTAAGTTGCGTAACATGGGGCAGTCGGCGTGAGTTTAGTTGTAGAAAACATTGCGGAAAGCACAGATGATCTTGTGCGCGCGTTGCGCTTTGCATCCGCAGCCGCATCGGAGCTGCCACCCGCAAAAGCCTTTGATGCCATCGACGGTCAAGCCAACATCCATTCAAAAGCCAGAAAAGCCGCCAGCCAGCTTCTCTATGGCATGGCATTCCTCCTCACATTCGCCACCAGCATGGGCGCCATCTGGTATGCCAACCAAGTCTATGGGCCAGAAATGTATGGCCAGGGCGGCATGATGCCCGCCGCTGAAGCCCATGCCGCAGGCAATAACTATGCTGTTTTTGATCTCAATTTAAACGTCCGCGCGCTGCGCGATGAACAGATCGCGCGCATGACCAAGACGCCAGAGCTCATCATCCTTGGCGCGAGCCAATGGCAAGAAGGTCACAAAGAACTGCTAAGAGGAATGGATGTTTTCAACTCCCATATTCACCGCGACTATTGGGAGGACCCGCTGGGCATGGTGGAACTCTTGGTGCGCCACAACAGGTTGCCTAAAAAACTGATTATCGCCATCCGCGACAAACAATTCACGCCGGTTGATGCACGCAAAGACTGGCTTTGGGAGCCAGGCATTCCAGCCTATCGCGGCATGACCCAGCGCCTCGGGATCGAAACTGAAAGCTATTGGAAAACCGCGCCGTATCACAGGCTTCAGGCTTTGATTTCGCTGCCCATGTTGTTTGAGAATTTCACGCGTTGGTACAATGCCTCGGAACATCCAGGGCCAACCACAGCCATGCAACTTGACAACATGGATCTGATTCTGCCCGATGGTTCAATTGTGTGGTCGAACTTTAAGAAGAAAAATATTTTCACGCCGCAACGCACGGAAAATGAAGTTAATGCGCTGGTTCAGACAAATTTGAGCAGTCCGCTGTTGATCGACCCTAAGGGTGTAACCGCATTCGAATCGTTATTTGCCTTTCTGAAAAGCCAAGGGGTACAAGTGTATCTCACTAACCCTCCCTACAATCCGGCCTTCTATGACAAAATTGTGGGAACGCCTTTTGCTGAAGGCGTGGCGCGCGTTGAAACACTGACGCAGAAGTTCTCAACTGAATATGGCTTTCCGATTTTTGGAAACTTCAACCCGCACAAAGTTGGCTGTACCGCAGATATGTATATTGACGCGGAGCATTCAGGCCCAAAATGCTTGCAGAAAGTATTTGACCAATTCCTGGCCCTCGACAGCGTGAAGAAGGCCAGCTGATGTCATTCACCTCGCTTCAATTCATTTTTCTATTTCTGCCCGTGGCATTTATTGGCTTTGTGCTGGCGCACCGCTTTGGCGGGGCCAAACAGGCGATCAATCTACTTGCCACCATTTCGTTGGTTTTTTACGGCATGTGGGGCTTACCGCTTCTGGGCATCTTGCTTCTTTCAATGCTGTTTAACTTCACGGTGGGCAAGGCGATCACCAATGTGGACGATGACTTGAAGAAGAAAAAAAATCTTCTGTTTGGTGCCATCGCGGCCAATATCGCCATGCTCGGCTATTTGAAATACAGCAATTTCTTCATCGATGTTGCCAATCAAGTGTCTAGCGCGGGCCTGAATCATCTCAGTATTGTGGCCCCCCTTGGCGTCTCATTCTTCACCTTTGTGCAAATCGGTTATCTGATTGATGCGTCCAACGGCAAGCTGCTGAAGCATGGTTTTGCCCAATACGTTGTGTTCACCGCCTTCTTCCCCTGTGTGACGGCCGGTCCCTTGGTCATGCAGCGCGAGATGATGGAGCAATTGAGCCATCCCAAATTCCCCGCGCTCGATTTGAACCGGATTTTAATTGGCACGACCATGTTCGCCATGGGCCTGTGCAAAAAGGTGCTTTTGGCAGATAGCATAGCGCCATTTGCCGACAGCATTTTCAGCAGCGCGCAACACGGGCTTGTGCTTGGTGTCAGCACATCTTGGATCGGCGCCCTCAGTTATACATTGCAGCTCTATTTCGATTTCTCGGGCTATTCCGACATGGCCATTGGCCTGGGCACGATATTTGGAATTAGGCTGCCGCTGAATTTTGACTCGCCGCTCAAATCTACAAATATCTCAGATTTCTGGCGTCGTTGGCACATGACCATGACGCGCTTTTTCACCGCCTATCTTTATTCAGGATTGGCGATGTCTGGAATGCGCAATGGTATGCGCTGGAATTTGGGCCGCATTGGCCGCTTCATGCTCTCGGCCGCGCTGCCCTCAATCTACACATTCTTGCTTGCCGGTGTCTGGCATGGCGCTGGTTGGACCTATGTCATCTATGGCCTGATGCATGGCATTGCGATCGCCTCCTTCTTGGCCTGGCGCGAATTCTCACGCTTCAAACTGCCATCGCCACTGGCATGGATGATCACCATGTTAACAGTTGTCGCCGGTCTCGTGATGTTCCGCTCGCCGGACGTTGCAACCGCATTTTCAATCTTTGGCGAGATGGCGGGATTAAATGGATTTGGTCTCGATGCCGCACCAATGACTATCGATAGCGCACAAGCCTTGTCGCTGATTGTGGTGATGGGTGCCATCGCCCTGCTCTTGCCCAATACACAGCAAATTTTACACCACGAATGGCCGGTGATCGACACCATGCCCGAAGAAACGCCAATCGCCGCAGGTCTGGTGGCGTGGAAACCAAGATTGGGTTCCGCCCTTCTGACAGCCCTCGTGCTCACTGCCGGTATCGCTTCAATCGGATCCAGTTCTGGGTTCCTCTATTATAAATTTTAAGGGAGATAAAAATGAATACGCACAATCATAATTTCAGCGAGTTCGTACTGGACCTGTCGCGCGAAGTAGACCGCGAAGTTGCAGGCGACATTGAAAAGGAATCAGTATTCGTCTCGCCCTATATTGAGCGCATCCATGTCAGCGAAGATGGAAAGTCCGCCCGCGTCGTGGTGCGTCCCGGTGCTGATCTCGAAGAAACCCGCGAAAAGACCAAACGCTTCCTTGATGTAATGGTTCGCCAGATCACCGGTTTCGAGATCAAGGTCTTTGTCGACACCAAACGCAAAGATACTGGCCCTTATTATGCCGGCGTAAATGATGAATTGGTCAAACGCGGCTGGATGCATGACTATGGCAAAGGCCAAGTGGCCTATAGCGGCCCGGTCTTGAAACTTGCGAAGCTGATCAACGACAAATCTGGCGTACTCTATCGTGCTGCTTTTGCCGCCAAGGAATCGCATTTCCCAGCGATGATCGATGCCGATACCTTGCACAAATGCGGCTATTTTGATTCACATCCCAATGCCGTAACTTTCGTTGGCAACGTGATTGAAGATTTTGATGCAATTGAAGAATTCCGCCGCGCCAATTCTTGCTCGGAAGGTGCTTTGATGCCCCAGCAAGATCACATTCACATCGATGGCATGTGTCTCAATCCGGCGGCCTGCTTCCCTTGCTACCCAACCCTGACAGGTCAATCCTTTGAAGAGGGCCAGTGCTACACATGGCTGGGCCGCGTATTTCGTTATGAATCACGCAACATCAACGGGCTTGATCGCTTGTACGAATTCAACGTGCGTGAGCTCGTGTTTGTGGGCGATGAAGACTTTGTGCGCGGTGTGCGTGCCAAGGCTTTGCCTGTTGTCGAAGAACTTGCCTCGTTCTTTGATATTGATTGCCAGGTACAAACTGCCACTGATCCGTTTTTTGCCACAGTGTCTGCCGCCAAAAAGTTCTGGCAAGCCTCTCAAGAAGTGAAAAACGAAATCAAGATCCCCGCCCTTGGCAATGATGGCAGCGTGAAACAGCTGGCTTGCGGCTCGATCAATTTACACGGCAACTTCTTCGGCAAGCGCTTTGGCTTTACCACCAAAAACGGTGAACCCGCACAAACCGGCTGCGTTGGCCTTGGCATTGAACGCTGGGTTCTGGCCGCGTTTACGCAACATGGCTTTGATGAAATGCGCTGGCCAGAAGCCGTGCGCAACGTGATTTTTAACTAAAACAAAAACATAATTTAACAGGAGAGTAAAAAATGCAACTTTATAGCCTAGTCGGAAAAGTTCTCGATGTTGAGTCATCCTTGCTCAACGAAGAATCCAATGCCCAAAATACGCCAAAGTGGGATTCATTGCGCCACATCGAAGTTCTTTTCGCCATCGAAAATGCCTTCCATGTGCGCTTCACCATGCCCGAAATTTCCGGCCTGCGGAAACTGGGCGACATTCGCAAACTTTTGGCAACCAAGAATGTGCCTTTGAACGTCGACACAACAGAAGAAATTCGCAAGTTCGGTTGATCAGATCACAGCAAGTGATTTTCCAGGGGCAGAATGTATAAACCAGTGACCATCGGGGCAGCGACCAAAGTTTTAATCGTCGACGACGATGAGGATGATCTTTACCTCATCACCGACGCCTTGACTCAGGTCGCGAGCAATTGCTACGACATTACAACGGCGTCATCGCCGCTCTCGGCAATGTTGGAATTGGCAAAGGCCACTTTCGATGTGATCTTCAGTGACTATCGGTTGGGCGCAGCCACGGGCATTGATTTCATCAACAGCGTGCGCGCTGCTGGCATTGACACGCCGATCATCCTGTTGACAGGCATCTCCGATCAGCTGGTTGACAATGCCGCGTTGAAGGCGGGTTCATCGGATTTTATCTCGAAAACAGCGCTCACGCCTGACATATTGGATCGCGCCGTGCGTTATTCACTGGCCCACGCCAATCGTCAGCGCCTGTTGCAAAGCATTCTGAAAAACACCAAGTCAGCCATCGCAGTGATGAATGCCGACGGCACCGAAAACCTAGCCAATGGCCAAATGACCCACTTCGCCAAACAGATTTTCGGCGATGACACTGTTGGAAAACGGCAGCTGATTGAATTGGCATTTGCTTCGGAACAAAAAGATATAGTTCTGGGCAACATGGTTCTGGAACAGCACGTCACCAAACTGGCTGACGGAAGTTCAATTTTGACATTGCATGATGTGACTGACCGCGTGAACGATCTGCGAGAGCGCGAACAGGCCGAAGAACGTATCCGCGCCATTGCCATGAAAGATACATTGACCGGCCTGCCAAATCGCATGGCCTTCAACACATTCCTGGATGAATGTCTGGTCAAAGCCAGCAGAAGCGGCAGTAAATTGGCTGTGTTACTATTTGACTTTAATCGCTTCAAAGAAGTGAACGACCTGTTTGGCCACGCCGCCGGAGATCATATCTTGCTGCAGGCGGCATCTCTGCTCAGCTCCACATTGGCGGCGGGTGAATTCTGCGCAAGGCTCGGCGGTGATGAATTCGTTTTGATCAAGCAAAACGCCGATCAGATCAGCGCGCTGAACCTGGCCGAGCGCATTTCAAGAAGCTTGGCCATGTCGATGAAATGGGAAGACAAGATCATCGAAACCAGCGTCACCCTTGGTGTGGCGCTCTATCCGCAACATGGCCGCGATCGCCAGGAACTATTGGGCAATGCAGACTTGGCCATGTACCGGGGCAAATCCGAACTTGATCGGTCCGTCTGCATGTTCGATGCCAGCATGGACCAATTCATCCGCAACAGGCGCGCCCTCGCCCATGATTTACGCCACGCCATTCAAGAAAATCAACTAAGCTTGGACTTACAGCCTCAGTTTATTACGACAACCGGGCACCTTGCCGGCTTTGAAGCATTGCTGCGCTGGCGCAGCCCTACGCGTGGCCACGTTTCGCCTGCTGAATTCATTCCAGTGGCCGAAGAAACGGGCCTCATTATTGAAATTGACAAATGGGTTCTGCGCCATGCCTGCAAGCAACTGGCGCGGCATGAGTGGCTGCCCCGCATGGCCGTCAATATATCTGCCAAGGCCATCTGCCAGCCAACAATCGTTTCAGATATTCATGCTGTGCTGGTGGAATATGGCATCTCACCAAAGCGGCTGGAATTGGAAGTCACGGAAACAGCTTTGATCCGTGATTTAAATCGCGCCCTTCACAACCTGCGCCAAATCAAAGCGCTGGGGATTTCCATCGCCATGGATGATTTTGGCATCGGCTATTCATCGCTCTCTCTGCTCAACTCTTTCCCCTTTGACCGGATCAAAGTTGATGGCTCCTTCATCCAACTGACAGGCACCAACAAACGCGCCGATGCAATTTTCAAAGCCGTTGTGGGCTTGGGCGCGGCCCTCAGCGTTCCCGTTCTCGCCGAAGGCGTTGAGTCAGAGTCACAACATCAATTCGCCAAAGCCTCTGGCTGCCACGAATTGCAGGGCTTCCATTTTGGCCGCCCCGTGTCAGAGTCTTTACTTCCAGAGCTTCACAAAAATCTCGGCGGCCAACTGAGCTTGGAAAATGTCAAAGCCTGGCAAGATCGGATGCGATTGGTGCAGGACATAAAATCCGATCATGCGAGACCTGCCAAAGCCAGAAACTCTTGACGTAACATCAAAGATCAGCGCTTTCAGCGCTAGGTCTTGCCTATACCGCCGCTTTGGGTGAACACACGGCTATTGCGCACATCGGGTTCATCCAATGTTGAAAGCATCTCCGGCGTCACCACACCATCACCAGTTTCCAACAAGCGGTTAGCATGGCGCAATCTCGTGCGATCCAGTGCGTTGCGAATAGAGCGCGCATTGGCAAAATGCGGCTGGGTGCGCCGCGCACGGATATAATCACCCATGGCTTGGCGAGCTTTGGGTGAAAACTTATAACTCTGCTGATCAAGCATGATTTCAGCAATATGCAATAGCTCATCATCCGAGTAGTCCGGGAAATCAATATGATGAGCGATACGCGAGCGGAAGCCCGGATTGCTTTCATAAAACTTCGCCATGCGGTCGGCATAGCCCGCTAAGATGACCACGAGATCATCGCGTTGATTTTCCATCACCTGCAACAGAATTTCAATCGCTTCTTGCCCATAGTCGCGTTCATTGTCAGGCTTATAAAGATAATAGGCCTCATCAATAAACAACACACCGCCCATGGCCTTCTTCAGCAGCTCTTTAGTTTTAGGCGCCGTATGGCCGATATATTGGCCCACCAGATCATCACGGGTGACAGAAACCAGCTGACCTTTGCGCACATAGTTTAACTTATGCAACAAACCCGCCATACGATTGGCGACAGTGGTTTTGCCAGTTCCAGGATTTCCCGTGAAGCTCATATGTAACGTTGGCGTTTCATGTGCCAAGCCCAAATCTTTACGCACGCGCTCCACCATCAGCAGCGCCGCCGTTTCGCGGATCCGCTGTTTCACAGGCGCAAGACCGATCAATTCCCGGTCAAGCCCATCCAGAATTTCCGCCACACCCGACGACCGAAACGCCTCGCGCAGATTGAAAGTGGCGGACATATCTAGTACTTTGTCACGTGTTGATAGGCGATATTGCGCCCGCCCATTTCAAGGCGCGTCAACTCAATCGTAGGCTCCTTCTTCGGCCGCGTTGCAATGAAAGACATGCGCACAGTTTCCCAGCCACGCGTTGAGTCAAATGCATTGATGCGGATATAGTGTTCAGGATGCGCTTTGCGGCAATCGCGAATTTCCATCATCACGCCCGCCGCATCTTTCAAATCAAACATCGGGTTGCCCCACATGTCCCAATAAGTGTTCCGTGGATGCGGGTCACGGGTGTATTCCACACCCACGGACCAATTATTACGAAGACAGTATTCGATTTGCACGGCAATTTGTTCGTCATTCAAATCCGGCAGAAATGAAAAACATCCTTGAGTGATACGCATATTTTTCTCCCTTAACCCATAACCGACTCAAGCGGCACAAAGTCCGATGTATCGGTAGATTGATAATTAAACGAAATGTTGCCCCACGTATCCAGCGCGGCTTCCACGGGCTTGCACCATTTGGCGGCCGAACGCAGAATTTCGGGGCCTTCATTGAGAATATCCCTGCCCTCATTGCGCGCCATAACCATCACTTCCAGCGCCACGCGGTTGGCTTGTGCGCCGGCTTGAATACCCATCGGATGGCCGATGGTGCCACCCCCAAATTGCAACACCACATCATCACCGAAAAGGTGCAACAACTGATGCATCTGGCCTGCGTGAATGCCGCCTGAAGCAACAGGCATCACTTTTAAAGTGTCGGCCCAATCCTGTTCAAAATAGATACCGCGCGGCAGATCGACCTCATTTTTGATTTCGCGGCAAATATTGTAATAGCCCTGCACCGTCATCGGATCGCCCTCCAGTTTTCCAACCGCTGTGCCTGCGTGCAAGTGATCAACCCCCGCAAGGCGCAACCACTTGGCGATGACACGGAAGGAAATGCCGTGATTTTTCTGGCGCGTATAAGTGCCATGCCCGGCGCGGTGCATATGCAAAATCATGTCATTCTGGCGGCACCATTCGGAGATGGATTGAATGGCCGTCCACCCAATGATCAGATCGACCATCACAATCACCGAGCCAAGCTCTTTGGCAAATTGCGCGCGGCGATACATTTCCTCCATCGTGCCCGCCGTGATGTTGAGATAATGGCCCTTGATCTCGCCTGTTTCAGCACAGGCCTTATTCACAGCTTCCATGCAATAAAGAAAGCGATCGCGCCAATGCATGAAAGCTTGCGAATTAATGTTCTCATCATCCTTCATAAAATCGAGGCCGCCTTTGAGGCCTTCATAAACCACGCGACCGTAATTCTTGCCGGAAAGGCCCAGCTTTGGTTTTGTTGTGGCCCCGAGCAATGGCCGGCCGAATTTATCGAGACGTTCGCGCTCCACCACCAAACCTGTCGGTGGGCCTTTGTAGGTTTTCACATAAGCCACGGGCAGGCGCATGTCTTCAAGTCGTGCGGCTTTCAAGGGCTTGAATGAGAAGACGTTGCCGATGATCGACGCTGTGAGGTTGGCAATTGAACCCCCTTCGAAAAGAATAAGATCATAGGCCACATAACAGAAAAATTCGCCCGGGCGGCCCGGCACCGGATCCACCCTATAGGCCTTGCCGCGATATTGATCGGCAGCCGTTAAGCGGTCTGTCCACACCACTGTCCAAGTGGCAGTGGAGCTTTCGCCAGCCACGGCAGCGGCGGCTTCGACAGGGTCAACACCATCTTGCGGGGTAATGCGAAACAGCGCGATGATGTCAGTGTCCTTGGGCACATAATCGCCCACCCAATAACCCATCTGTGCATATTTCAGCACACCCGCTTTATAGCGTTCTTTGCCGCGCAATTCTGTATGCGATTTATCTGTCATGTTGGTTGCTCCTGGCGTTCAAAGTGCCTTTTTGTGTGCGTCATAGAGGCGCAAAATCAGAGGTGTGAGAATGAGTTGCATGGCGATGTCCAGCTTGCCGCCCGGAATGACAATGGAATTGGCGCGTGACATGAAGCTGCCGTGAATCATTGAAATGAGATAAGGAAAATCGATGCCCCGCGGATTGCGGAAGCGGATCACCACCATGGATTCATCAGCTGTCGGAATCCACCGCGCGATAAACGGGTTGGATGTATCCACCATAGGCACGCGCTGAAAATTGATGTCTGTCTCCGTAAATTGCGGGCAAATGTGGCGCACATAATCCGGCATACGGCGCAGAATCGTATCCATCACGGCTTCGGTTGAATAGCCGCGTTGTGCTTTGTCGCGGTGAATTTTTTGCGTCCATTCCAAATTGATGACCGGAACAACCCCGATTCTGAGATCAGAATATTTCGGCAGGTTGAAATTTTTGTCAGCATAGGCACCGTGCAACCCTTCATAAAGAAGCACATCAGAGTCACGAGCAATGTCATGCCAAGGCGTAAATGATCCGGGTGAAACACCATGCTGATCAGATTCTTTCTGGTCATGAACATAGTAGCGGTTCTTGCCCACACCATTTTTGCCATAGCTGATGAACAGGTCCTGCAATTCTTCCAGCAGATTTGCTTCGGGGCTGAAATGGCTCATGTGATTATTGCCCGCCGCCGTAGCTTTGGCGATGGCCACTTTCATCGCGGCTCGATCATAACGATGGAATGAATCACCTTCGACAAAAACGGCTTTGATGTGTTCGCGCCTGAAAATTTGGTCAAAGATATGTTTCACCGTCGTGGTGCCAGCACCTGATGAACCTGTCACGGATATAATCGGATGTTTAACAGACATTAGGCACCACTCCTGAAAAGTCCGCGCTCGGAAAACAACGGAGAATACTGGCGTTCGCCGGAGATTTTGGCCTCTGCGAAAAGTTGCATCTGTGTGGATGAACCGAAACACAAAGGGCAACGGCCATGTAAAGTTTCTGGCACCAGATCAAGAATGGCAGTTGCGCCATCCGTGGCCACCCCGCCGGCCTTTTCGACCAAATAAGCAATGGGGGCGCATTCATAAACATAGCGCAAGCGGCCGCGTTCATAACCTTGGCGCTTGTCTGCCGGGTAGAAGAAAATGCCGCCGCGCGCGAAGATACGGTGCGTCTCACCGCAAAGTGCCGCCAACCAGCGCATGTTATAGTCCGCAGCCAAGGGGCCATCTTTGCCGTCGATACATTGGTCAACAAATTGCCGCTCACGCTCGGACCAGAAGCGATAGTTTGACATATTGATGGCAAATTCACTGGCAGACTTTGGAATAACCCCATCACGCACGAAGAGCCAGTTCTCGCGCGCCACATCGAGCGCGAAGACTTTTGGGGTGCCGCCGAGTGATATGACAAGCTCGGTTCTGGCTCCATAAATAAAATATCCCGCGGCGCTAAGATCGCGTCCGCTACGAATGAAATTTTTTGCAATCTCATCTGCTTTCGCGGGGTAAAGGCCAAATATTGTTCCAATGGTGGAGTTCACCCCAATGTTCGATGAGCCATCGAGTGGATCAATGGCCAGCGCCAAAGTTCCCGTTTTTGAAAGTGAAACAGGCAAATCCTCCTCCTCGGACAACAGGCAGGCGATAGACGCTTTGCGGGCCGCAACGAGGAAGGCATTATGAGCGAAGACATCAAGATATTTCTGCACTTCGCCCTGAACATTGATAGCACCCTCTTCAGCGAATTTTGTATTAGAGGCCCCATCCGCCACGGCGGCGGCCACTGACGCCGCAGCATCAGCCAAATGTCCAATCGTCTTGGCCACTGCCACGAGGCTTTGGCTCTTGAGAAACTCTTGAAGTGTTTGAATTCCCATTGCAGGCGTTTCCAGATTTTTTTGTTGATGTTTTGTTGCTGAGTTTGACGATTAAGTAAAATTGAAATAACTTGAACTCATGTTGAATTCTATTAAATGCGAAATCTGACCCTCAAACAGCTCCGCGCCGTGGCCCGCATTGCTGAATCGGGCACAGTGACAGCGGCGGCGGCACGTCTCAATCTTTCGGCTTCGGCCGTGTCCATCACGCTGAAACAACTGGAAAATGATTTGGGCATCAAGCTGTTTGAACGCACTGATCAGGGCTTTCGCCCGACGCTGGCGGGACGCGAGGTGATTATGGCTGAGGCGCAGATCAGCGCTATTTTGAGCGAACTGTCCGAAGTCACCGGCGCAATTCGCGGTGGCCAGCGCGGTCAAGTCACCCTCGGCGTGGTCAGCACCGCCAAGTATTTTGCGCCATTTATGTTGCGCGCTTTTGAAACACTGCATCCCCAGATTACGATCAATTTGAAAGTGGGAAACCGCCAAGAGATCTTGACCCAGCTTGCAGATTTTACTTTGGACATGGCCCTGATTGGGCGCCCGCCGCAGGAGATTGATGTTGAGCAACAGGAGATCGGGCCACATCCGCATGTGGTGATCGCAGCCCCCACTCATCCGCTGGCCCGCAAAAAAAGTGTGGCGGCGGCTCGCTTATCTGACGAAGTATTTCTGGTGCGCGAGCCTGGTTCGGGAACAAGAGCTCTGGCAGAGCGCATTCTATCTGAGATTGGTGCCGTTCCGCGCCCTGGCATGGAGATCAGCTCAAACGAAACGATCAAGCAGGCCGTGATGGCGGGTCTCGGAATTTCGCTGTTGTCTTATCACACTGTTGCCCATGAAATTGAGGAAGGCAGATTGACGATTTTGAATGTTGAGGGAACCCCCGTCATCCGAAAATGGCATGTGGTTCGCAACAAGAAAAAATATCTATTGCCCTCCGCCGCAGCCCTGTGGAACTTTGTGACGGCACAAGGTGCAAGCTTTTTGCCCGCCATGAAGTCCTCCCGTGTCAAGCAACAGCGCGGCTGAGCGCGCAATGGCTCCACAGGTCAGACAAGGCTTTGGTAAGTTTCACGATATCTTCATCGGTATGGAAGGGTGATGGCGTAATGCGCAAGCGCTCGGTTCCTTTGGGCACCGTGGGATAATTGATCGGCTGAATATAAATGCCATACCGATCCATCAGAATATCGCTGATCATTTTGCACTTGGCCGCATTGCCCACCATCACAGGCACAATGTGGCTGTCGTTGTCCATCAGCGGGATGCCGATGGCGGTCAGTGCTTTGCGCACTTTGGCCACCGCGCGGCGTTGGCGCATACGTTCAATGTCGCTGGTCTTCAAATGATGGACGGCAGTGCGCGCTCCAGCAGCGATGGCGGGCGGCAGGGCCGTTGTAAAAATAAAGCCTGAAGCAAAGCTGCGAACATAGTCGCAGAGCTCGCGTGAGGCCGCGATATACCCACCAACAACGCCGAAGGCCTTTCCCAACGTGGCTTCAATCACGGTGAGCCTGTGCATCTGGCCTTCCCGTTCAGCAATGCCGCCACCGCGTGGGCCATACATGCCCACGGCGTGAACTTCGTCAAGATAGGTCATTGCGCCATATTTTTCGGCAAGATCGCAAATACCTTTGATATTGCCGATATCGCCATCCATGGAATAGACCGACTCAAAGGCAATCAGCTTGGGGCGATCTAAAGGAATTTCTTTCAGGTGTTTTTCGAGATCCTGCAAATCATTGTGTTTGAAAATGCGCCGCTCAGCGCGGCTGTGCCGAATGCCTTCGATCATTGATGCGTGATTGCCAGCATCGGACAAAACGACGCAATTAGGAATGCCGCCCGCCAGCGCGCTGAGTGCCGCCCAGTTGGAAACATAGCCCGAAGTAAAGAGCAATGCGGCCTCCTTACCATGCAGATCAGCCAGTTCCTCTTCGAGCAACACATGTTCATGGCAGTTTCCAGAAATGTTGCGTGTGCCGCCGGCCCCTGCTCCATAAGCTTTGAGCGCCGCACAAGTTGCCGCAATCACTTTAGGGTGTTGGCCCATGCCCAGATAATCATTGGCGCACCAGATCGTCACATCCTGCGTCACGCCGTCTTTATACCGGCGCGCATTGGGAAAACTGCCAGCCTTGCGTTCAAGTTCGGCAAAGACACGGTAACGGCCTTCTTCGCGCAATTGATTGAGTTCGGCGTTAAAGAAATTCTGATGGTCAAATTTAGAAGAGTTCATAACAAGGCTCCAACTGCGGTGTGATGATGATCGGTTTTGTTTTCGGAATTTTCTGGCTGCGCGCGATTTGACAGTGACCATGTCCACAATTTTTCAGTGGGCAATGGCAGCATCAGAAGAACATGCTCAAGCAGGCCAATGGCAGCCAAGGTTGCAGCCATGGTGATTTCAAAAGTTTGCGGCTGTGCAGCAAGATAAACAGTGAGAGCCACCAAAGCCGTGCAGGAAAATGGAAACAGCGCATTCATATTGCGGCGTCGCAGGAAGCCTTTCAGAATGTCCATATGGTCGGGAACGAATTCCGCACTCACATTGCGCGCACCTAAGAAAACATTCAACCGCGCGCTGAGATGCATCAGCCATAGCATGGTGAAACACCAAAATGCAGTTTGGTTTGCGCTGAGATAAATGACGGATGCAAAAACAATGACGGTGATTTCATGCCAGAGATTGGCACTGACCGCATGGCCGAAGTGATGCGCACCAGAACAGCCTTCGGCACACCGTGTTTTGCGCGGGCCCGTGATATAGCCCATATAAAGCGCCATTTCCGTCCAGCCCCAAGCCAAAAGGCCAGCAGCGAAACTAATGGCAACGGCGAAGGTTGAAGCCTCACTGCGCAGCTGCCAGATGGCAAAGCCACATCCAATCAGCACAAGAGTGGCCGCCGCCATGCTCCATTTGAATGTGCGTGTAGGCAGGCTGTCGAGATAAAAGATGACAGCCGTGGAAGCACTCCACATCACAATCACGAAGGCAATGGCGGCGAATGCAATCATTTTCAATAACTCGGTGCCAAGCGAATATTGGCTGGCGCTTTGTTGCGTTTGCTGCGCATGGTGAAGAGCTGCAAGAACACAAACCCAGCTTTGGCGCTGGTGGTCAGCTTGCTGATTTTCGCCGTCAACCCGCCCTTGGCCTGTTGCGCCGCTGCCTTGTCCGTGATCACAATCAGCTTGTTGAGCAGAGCCATGAACCGGGGGTTATCGATGTCAATCTCCAGCGGAAACACCTGGCGCGCGATTTCCGAAGTGATGCGGAAAACCTTCATGCCATATTCAGTTGGATCAACACCAAGTGCCTTGTGGAAATAAGGCCGCTGATGATCGCGCACAAACATGGTGGCAAAAATGGCGAGCAGGAAGAACTTCACCCAATATTTGTTAAGCCCGGTGAGCAAATGCGGATTGGCGCGCATCAACAGAGCGAAGGCTTCGCCATGGCGAAATTCATCATTGCACCACTTTTCAAACCATTTGAAGATCGGGTGAAAGCGGCGTTCTGGATGTTGCTGCAACTGGCGGAAGATAACAATGTAACGCGCATATCCGATTTTTTCTGACAGATAAGTTGCGTAGAAGATGAACTTCGGTTTGAAGAATGTATATTTTTTGGCCTTGGTCAAAAAACCAAGATCAACACCAATATCAAAATCTTTCAGCGTATCGTTGATAAAACCAGCATGGCGGGCTTCATCGCGGCTCATATATTTGAACAGTTCGGTAATATCAGGATTGGTGCCGCGCTTGCGCATTTCAGCATAGAGTACACAGCCGGAAAATTCTGCGGTCAGCGAGCTCACCAGAAAATCCACAAACTCTTTGCGCAAGCCCGGCTCCAGATCATCAAGTGAAACTTTGTCCCATTCTTCACTGCGGCGGAAATGTGCTTTATTGGGATCTTCGCGCATTTCTTCCAAAAGCTTGTCCCATTCCGCGCGCACAGGCGAGACATCCATCTTGTCGAGTGCAGCAAAATCGGTGGTGTAAAAGCGGGGGCTGAGCACCGTGGTGGTGGCCGCCATCTCTGTGGTGTTCTTGGCCTTCAGGCCCAAACGTTCAATGGTCATAATGCCTTCTCCTCTGAGAATGAGAATTCGAGCAATTCCATATATTCCATATTTCCGGTGAGTTCGGTCCACTTGCGTTCGAACCAGCCGGCACGTTTGATTTCGGCTTCGCGGCGCTCGCTATGGGTTTGGCCATAAGGCACACGAATTTCTTGGCCTTGAACGAGAACTTCGTCGCCGGGTTGAATTTTAACATCACCATCTAAAACCACATGGGCCGATAGCTGTTCAAACGTATTCACGACATTGACAGTGCACATGACGTGTTCGCTCACTTTAGTGGCGAAGGGATTCATCATTGACTCTCTCCTTGTTTGGGGTTGGACATAAGTGCGGCGAAAACCGCAGTATTGGCGGGGCCAAAGGCATTCATCGGAAGCGCTTTTCCCGAGACCTCGTCAATCAGAAACAGCTGGTTGCCCGAGTGGGTTTCCAGCCGAAAGTTCCCCTCTAAGCTCAAGCCCTTGTGCAAGCGGTCATGCACCAGGGTTCTGAGGGTAGCGCGAAAGAAGCTGCCTTCACCGCGCTGATAGGTTGTGATGTTTTCTCCTGTTTGCGCATCGCGCACCGTGACAGCGCCTTGGGCGGAATCTTCAACTTGCAACACGCGTGTTTGTGTCGCCGGATCATCCGGCAGGGACGACGGCGGTTGGTAGCCAGCCAGACGACCAGCAGCAATCAAAGCGAAGACAACAACCAAACCAGCGAAAATTGCTCTGAAAGGTTTCGTCTCTGAATGCACGGTGGCGCTGGTTGACATGGTTTTCACTCCGCCGGAATCATGTTGCCTTGTGGCATTACATATTTGTTTTCATTCATTGGCATTTGCCCGCCCAAAGCCATGGCCAGGCGCGAGGCCACGTTTTCAACATCCGCAATATCGCGGAAGGCAGGTTGTGGCTTGTTCACATGCCAAGGCTTGGCATGGGGCCAAAGCAACAGATAAGCGAGGCGCGTGTTACCGCCAGTCTTGAAGCAGATGGTGCCGCAGCCCTGGCCTGTCACGGCGAAGGAGGCCCCATCAATCTGGCGCAGAGGCAAATTGATGATGACGGGTAAAGCAATGCCCACTTTCATCAAAGCGCGCTTGTTGGTCAGCGTGTAATGGGTGGTGCGCGCGCTGGCATAGGCGAAAGCCAAAAGAATGGCACAGGCGACAAGACCGAGACCAGCCATCAAAGGCACGGCGTGCAAAGCTTCGCCAACCGAAGCGCCGTTGGAAAGTTTCCAAACGCCTTGTGCCAAAATCAAGGCGGCGAAATAAATCGTCACTTTGCGAATGTGAAATGCATTCACGGCCAGTTGCTTCCAATCCGGCCTGCCTTGCCAGAGCAGGCGTTCGCCCTCTGGCAGATGATCAGGCAGGCCTGCTGGAATGATGTCAGGATTGTTGCTCACAGCAATGGCTCCGCGCGTTGTGGTGTGGCGTACAAGGTGCCAGCGCCATAGAAGCCGAAGATTTTTTCTTCTTCGAGGCGGGTCACAATGTCTGGTTTCTTTTGTGTGGGCACTAAAGAAAATTGGCTGCCCAAGATGGACTTGACACGCACTTCTTTGGCGGCACCGGAGACGCGAGCCAGAGTTGCAGGCAAAAGCACATTGCGCTTTTTACCCTTTTCACCTGTTTCAACTTCGAAATAGCGGATCAGATATTCTCCGCGATCAACCCACACGTCGCAGACCACACCACCAATTTCGCCGTCAGCACCGATCACGTTCATGCCAATGGGATTTGGATCGGATGGGTCAACATAAAAATCAGGCGCTGCGCGAAGCGGCACAAGTTTTGGTGTGCCATGAACCGTAACATCAGGAATATCGCGGCGCTCTGCATAAGCGCCGGGGCCAACGCCTGCTGTCATCGGATCGCCATTGGGAACCAGTGGCGCGCCGGGGAAATTGGCCGCTGGCGTTGCATTGACCGGGCGCATGTCTTGAGGCTGCGCGCGTGGTGCCTGCACCGTTGTTCCATCTGCAAGCAAATAGGTTTTAGCTTCTGGGACGCGGGGAAAACCCTGCACGGTGATGAGATCCGAACGGTCGCTTTCCAGTGGATAGCCTTCACGCTTGTTTTCGCGATGAAGGTAATAAACCAAACAGAGGAAGAAGCCGATGAAGAGATATAGAATGACTTGCGCGAGATCGATATAGGCTGTGAAATTCGTATGCATAAGTTGCTCCCTTTCTATCCAGGATATTGAACGAGGCCGAATTTTCCATTCGGCTGCGTTATGGTTGAACGCCCGGCCACGCGAACCAGCGGGCCGAGTGCGATGAGCGTGATAAACAACAGACAAATCTCTGAAGTATAGACAAAGCCATATCCTGTGGTGTTGGATTGCAATGTGCCGCCAAACGTTCCACGCATGGCATAGGTGCTCACAAAATCGCGCATCAATCCACTGAAGGCCACGGCAAGCCCGCCCGCCGTGGCTTGCACAGCGCCCCAAGCGCCAAGCGCTAGGCCCGATGAGTCTTTGCCCGCCAGCTCCATCGCCGCCGTCAACATGCCGACGGCGAACAGGCCATTGCTCAAACCAATGAAAGTCGCAGCAATCGAGAATGTTTGAGCAGAGTTGATGGCCGGAGCAATGACCACGGCCGAGAAGGCCAAAATGCCCAAAAGTGCTCCCATCGACGCAACGCGACAAGGATCGCTTCCTGATGAAAGAAGATGCGCCGAGACGGCAAATCCACACAAAGTTCCAATCGCCATGAATGAGTTCAGCAAGGTGGTTTGCGCCACCGTCATGCCAAAAATTTGCCCCCCGAAGGGCTCCAGCAGAATATCCTGCATCGCAAAAGCCGCCGTGCCAAGGCCGAGCGCCACGAGCAAGCGGAACACGCGCCCCGTTTTCAAAAGCGCGGAGATGGCCGCTGTGAAGCTGATGCTGTCTTCGTCCCCAGAGGAGAGTTGCGGGTTGCGGACTTCTTGCTTCCACATCGCTGTGCAGTTCAGCACCACCGAGACAACGGCCACGCCTTGAATGATTTGAATGAGATGAAGCTGGCTGAAGTTTTGCAACAACTTGCCAAACACCAAAGCGCTCACGGCCATGCCCATCAACAACGTTACGTAAAGCAAAGCCACAACACGCGGACGCACATGGTCGGGCGCCAAATCATTGGCCAGCGCCAACCCGGCCGTTTGCGTGGTGTGAATGCCAGCCCCCACCAGAATAAACGCCAGAGCAGCTCCGGCTTGTCCAATCCACATTGGGCCATGGGTATCACCTGACAGCAAAATGAGCGCGAACGGCATAATCGCAAAGCCACCAAACTGCATCATTGTGCCAAACCACATGTAAGGCACGCGCCGCCAGCCGAGAACTGATTTGTGATTATCGGATTTATGACCGATCAAAGCGCGAAAGGGCGCAAACAACAATGGCAGCGAAACCATCAGACCGACGAGCCAAGCGGGAACGCCCAGTTCAACAATCATCACCCGGTTGAGCGTGCCCGTGAGCAACACCATCGACATGCCAATGGCAACTTGAAACAGCGAGAGGCGCAAAAGGCGCCCGAGAGGCAGCTCATCTGTTGCAGCATCCGCAAAAGGCAAAAACCGCGTGCCGATCGATTGCCAAATATTTGTCACGCGGCTCATGTGCGAAGAAGTTCCTGTGCCTCTGAAATGTAAAAGCCGGTGGCCACGCGGTGGCTGCGTCCCAGTTTTACATTTCCGAGTTTTGCGAGTGCGCCGCGCAGTTTTTGCGGCGGCTGCGGCTCTATGGCCGGTGATTTGTCTCCGCGTGGGAAAAGTTTGCCCACACCCCAGAGCACAGCCAGCGGAATTGTGCGCGGCGGATAGGAGAAGATCATCGCTTTGGTGGCCCTGCGCGACAAAACCTCAATAATGGCGATCATGTCCTTGGTCGGGTAGTGGATGATGCTATCCATCGCCACAACACAGTCAAATTGGCCTAAGTCTGGGTCAAGCATGTCACCCGACAGGAACGTCACATCGAGATGTTCAGGCAGCCGCGCACGCGCCACTGCGACGAGCTGTGGCGAAAGATCAATCGCTGTTACTTTTGCGCCCCGCTCAGCAGCGGCCACAGCCAGCGCACCTGTTCCGCAACCTGCATCAAGAATGGTCACGCCGCGCAGGTCAGCCGGCAGATATGACAGCAGAGTCGCCCGCATTTCATCACGTCCAGCCCGCACACGGGCGCGAACACCACTGACCGGCGCATCAGACGTGAGCCGCTCCCAGGCTTTGACAGCAGTGCGGTCAAAGTAGGTTTCAATTTCCGAACGGCGGGTGAGATAAGGTGTTTGCATCAGTCAAATCCCAAAAAGTCAAAGATATCGCGATCTTTCATCGGCTTGGCATCTTGTGGTTCAACGCCTGCCCAAAGCTGAGCCGCAAGACGCATATATTCTTTTTGCACGGCGAGAATTTCGGGGGTTTCTTCCACTTCGAAAAGTGTGCGCTTCTTCAAGCGGCTCATGCGAATGGCATCGAGATCGGGGAAATGCGCGAGAAGTTTCAGGCCAATGGCTTCATTGAAGCGATCAATCTGATCGGTGTCCTTGCTGCGATTAGCGATCACACCGCCCACGCGCACTTTATAATTTTTGGCCTTCGCCGTGATGGCGGCCACAATGCGGTTCATGGCGAAGATCGAGTCAAAGTCATTGGCGGTGACGATGACCGACTGATGCGAATGCATCAGTGGTGAAGCAAATCCACCGCAAACCACATCACCCAAAACATCAAAGATCACGACGTCAGTTTCGTCGAGCAGGTGATGTTCCTTGAGCAGCTTCACCGTTTGGCCAACCACATAGCCGCCACAGCCTGTGCCAGCGGGCGGGCCGCCGGCCTCAACACACATCACGCCATTATAACCTTCGAAAACGTAATCTTCAGGGCGCAATTCTTCGGAATGGAAATCCACTGTTTCGAGAATGTCGATAACCGTCGGCACCAAACGCTTGGTCAGCGTGAAGGTCGAATCATGCTTGGGGTCGCAGCCAATCTGCAAGACGCGTTTGCCGAGTTTGGAGAAGGCGACAGAGAGGTTTGAAGAAGTGGTACTCTTGCCAATGCCGCCTTTGCCATAAACCGAGAAAACTTTTGCTGTGCCGATATCCAGATTAGGGTCCATCTGCACTTGCACAGAGCCAGCACCATCCAGGCGCTTGTGCGTGGGTGTCCGATCAAGAACCAATGTCATGCTGCGACCTCCATGCCGATACCTTCCAATTTATCTTCAAGTTCCTCTCCCGCGCGCTCAAGCGCTGCAAGCGTTGCCGCATCGGGCTTCCAATAATCGCGGCGATGAGCTTCCAAGAGCCGCGCCACAACTTTTGTCGTTGCTGTCACATTGAGATCAGCCAAGCGGTTGCGCATGGCTTCATCTAAAACGAAAGTTTCGGAAATCTTCTGGTAAACCCAGGGCGAAACTTGGCCCGTAGTAGCAGACCAGCCCATGGTGTTGGTGACATGCGTTTCAATTTGGCGCACACCTTCATAGCCATGTTTCAACATGCCCTCGAACCACTTGGGGTTCAGTGTGCGGGTGCGGGTTTCAAGGGCCACTTGTTCGTTCAACGTACGCACAGCACCTTGGCCGCTGGTTTGGTCACCAATATAGACGGGTGCTGGCGTGCCGCCGCGCGCGCGTTGCACAGAACGGCTGATGCCGCCCAGCGTATCAAAATAGTTATCAACCGTGGTCACGCCAAGCTCAACCGAGTCAAGGTTTTGATAAGCGAGTTCCACATCACCCAGAACGCTGTTCAGCAAGGCCTTCTGTTGAGATGGCTTGCCACTGCGGCCATAAGCAAAGCTTTTGCGGCTTGTGTAAGTTTCAGCAATCGCGTCTTCATTGTCCCAATTGCTGCTTTCAATCAGGTTGTTGACATTGGCACCGTAAGCACCATCAGCATTGCAGAACACCCGCAAAGCTGCTGTCTCCATGTCGCAGTTGTGAATGCGTTGATAAGCGAGCGCATGTTTGCGCACGAAGTTTTTGTCGAGTGGCTCATCAGCGCTGGCAGCAAGGAAGCTGGCTTCGGCAATCAGTTTGATTTGCAGTGGCAACAGATCACGGAAGATGCCGGACAGTGTTGTCACGCAATCAACGCGCGGACGGGTCATTTCTTCGAGCGGAATAAGGCTTGCCCCTGCCAACCTGCCAAAGCTGTCAAAGCGCGGCTTGGCGCCCAATAATGCCAGAACCTGGCCAATCGGCCCGCCTTCATTCTTGAGGTTATCTGTCCCCCACAAAACAATGGCCACAGTTTCAGGCAGAGCATTGCCGTCTTTCATGTGGCGGGCCAGCAAGCGCTCGGCCTGTTTGGCCCCATCAATCACCGCATAAGCGCTGGGAATGCGGAAGGGATCAAAACCATGAAGGTTCCGGCCCGTTGGCAAAATTTCGGGTGTACGCAACAAATCACCGCCTTGGGCCGGATGCACATAACGGGCATCCAGAGCAGTGAGTAAACCATTGATCTCATGATCCTGGCCCAGCTTCGCAGACGTGGCCGAAAGTTCTTTGAACATCGCCTGCGTTTGTTCAGTGGCTTCCAATCCGCTGAGGCGCAAAACCTTGGCCGAATTTTCGCCGCGCACCACGGCTTCGATCGAAGCGCGTTCAGGCCGCACGGCATGGGAGGCTTCGGCGACGGCCATCAGCATATCCGCGCGCTCTTCATCGCTGGGTGTGCTGCCCACGACATGAAGCCCGTGTGGGATCAGCGTATATTCAAGCTCAAGAATGGCGGTTGCCAAGGCACTGACGCGCATATCGTGCTCATGCAGCGGCCAGGCAGGAGTTGCATCAGCGAATTCTAACACAGAAGCCTGCGCTTGAATAAGCTCCACAAGAGAATCGCTTTCAACGACATCCTCAGGGGCCAGCTTACGAAAGCGATCAATCGAGGCTTTCAAATCCACCAAGCCACGATAAAGCCCAGCATGGGCCACAGGAGGTGTGAGATAGCTGACCAACGTGGCAGCACCGCGGCGCTTGGCAATCATCCCCTCTGACGGATTGTTCGATGCATAGAGATAGAAATTCGGCAAATCCGAAATCAACCGATCAGGCCAGCAGGCACCCGACATGCCGGATTGTTTGCCGGGCATGAATTCCAAAGCGCCATGAGTTCCAAAATGTAAAACAGCGTCAGCCTTGAAATCTTCACGCAGCCAGCGATAGAAAGCTGAGAAGGCATGGGTTGGCGCAAAGCCTTTTTCAAAGAGCAGGCGCATCGGGTCACCTTCGTAGCCAAAGGATGGCTGCACGCCCACAAACACATTGCCAAATTGCGCACCCAAAACATGAATGCTGCTGCCATCGGTTTGTTGCTTGCCGGGTGCGGGGCCCCATTGTTTTTCAATCGCACCCAAATATTTTTCGCGCCGCACATGATCATCAGCCGAAATGCGCAAAGCCACATTGGCCATGGCGCCATAGCGATCTTTATTGCCGATAATAATGGCATCGCGCAACGCATCAACCGTGACCGGAACATCAACGGCATAGCCACCATCGCGCATCGCACTTAACGTGTTATGCAGCGATTCAAACACCGCGAGATAGGCCGCGGTGCCAGTGTTGCCGGCATTGGGTGGGAAGTTGAAAATCACAATGCCCACTTTGCGGGCAGCGCGTTCGCTGCGGCGCAGACTGACGAGCTTTGCAACGCGTGCAGCCAGCATGTCAGAGCGTTCACCGCAGACAAACATTTCGCGAGATTTGGAGGGCGGGAAAACACAACCGCGTTCACAGCCCGTGCAGGCAATGGACGACCCATTGGAACGGCCACCGAATATAATCGGCCCGGTTGAGCCTTCAAGCTCAGGAATGGCCACCATGATGGTGCTTTCAACAGGTTGAAGCCCGCGATCTGATGCGCCCCATTCTTCCAGCGTTTGGAATTCCAGCGGATGGGCCGCGATATAAGGCACATCCAACTTTGCCAAAGTTAGTTCTGCGGCCTTGGAATCATTGTAAGCGGGGCCACCCACCAGCGAGAAGCCAGAGAGCGACACCACAGCATCAACACTAGCCATGCCATCTTTCATGAAGAACGTATCGATCGCCGGGCGAGAATCAAGCCCCGCAGCAAATGCCGGAATAACCCGCAAGCCCTTGGCCTCAAATGATCTGATCACCCCATCATAATGGCCCGTATCACGCGCCAGCACATAAGAGCGCAGCAAGAGCAGGCCCACCGTACCTTTTGATTTTGTATTGGGCAGCTTGCGCACATCATTTGTTATGCGCTCGACGATGCTCGGGTGATAAAGACCAACGTCAGGATATTCGCGCGGTGCCGCCACTTTTGAAGGATCGCCAAGGCCCGCCACATAGCGTGTGCTGAGATAACGAATGAGATTGGCAATGTTTTCTTCCGAACCCGCCAACCAATATTGCATGGACACAAAATAAGCGCGAACATCTTGCGCAGCGCCGGGAATGAAGCGCAGAATTTTCGGCAAGCGGCGCAGCATGGTCATCTGTCTGGCGCCTGAAGAACCACCGTCGGATTTGCTGCCCTTCAGCTTTTTCAAAAGTGACATGAAGGTGCTTTGCGGCTTGTCCATACGGAAGCGGCCAAGCTTGGTCAATTTAATCGCTTCACCAGCAGACATGAACACCGCCATGGCATCGCAGGAGTCTTGGCGGGCTTTCAATGCCGGCATGATGGCTTGCACATGCTCTTCAATGAACAACATATTGGCCACGATCACATGGGCCTTGGCGATTTCCTGTTTGCAGTCTTCCAGCGCTGCCGGGTTGGTGCTCCAATCGGAAACAGCATGAAGCGATAATGTAAAGCCCGGATATTCACGCGCCAAAGTTTGCCGGACACGGTTCACCGTACCCGCCAAATGATGGTCGAGCGTGACAATGACGCAGCGCAAAGCGCTACTTGGAGAAGTATGCTTTGGCATCATAGAGGGTCTCGACATTGATCTTGTGCAGGCCATGATTGGCTGCAAAGGCTTCGGTGTTGCGGCGTGCTTTTTTGCGGACGAAGAAGGGAATCTTTTTAAGCTCGGCTTCAGCATCAGGAAGCCAGATCACATTGTCGGGTGTGGTAGCGACAGCAGGTACCGCTGGTTCCTGCTTTTGATGACCAAGATGCGATGGCGCTGCTTGCTCGTTGAATTCAAAATCATCTCGGAACATATGCAAAAGATGTTCCTCTAAGCCCATCATCAAGGGGTGAACCCATGTGTCGAATATGACGTTCGCACCTTCAAAGCCCATTTGCGGAGAGAAGCGGGCAGGGAAATCCTGCACATGAACGGGTGCAGAAATCACCGCACAGGGAACCCCAAGACGCTTGGCAATGTGGCGTTCCATCTGGGTGCCGAGCACCAGATCAGGATGGAGATCAGCAACCTTCTGCTCAACCTCAAGATAGTCATCAGAAATCAAAGCATCGCAGCCCAATTCAGCCGCAAGCTCACGCATAGGCTTGGCAAATTCGCGTGAATACGTTCCGATGCCAATCACATCAAACGCCAGTTCGGTTTTGGCCATGCGGGCCGCAGCCATCGCGTGAGAAGCATCGCCGAAAACAAAAACCCGTTTGCCAGTGAGATAAGTGGAATCGACAGATTTAGAATACCAAGGCAAACGACCAGTTTCCCGGGCCAGCAATGGTGCAGCGTCCACACCAGCGAGTGCGGCCACTTCGGTCAAAAACTTGCGGGTAGCACCCACGCCAATTGGAATGGTGGTAGTGAACTTCTGGCCAAAATTCTTTTCAAGGAAACGCGCTGTGGCATCAGACACTTCAGGATAAAGCGAAATGTTGAAAGCGGCTTCGGGCAAACGCGCAATGTCGGCTGGCGTGGCATTCATCGGCGCTGTTACAAGAACTTCCACGCCGAGTTCAGCCAACAACCGCTTGATCTCCACCAAATCATCACGGTTGCGAAAACCCAAGGCCGTTGGCCCCAAAATGTTGCAAGTTTTCGGGCCGCGCTTTTCGCAAGGCTTGGCGAGTGCACGCGTCAGGCGATAAAAAGTTTCTGATGCGCCCCAGTTTTCTTTTTTCTGATAGGCGGGAAGTTCCAAAGCTATCACTGGAATGGGCAGGCCCAACGTGCTGGCGAGACCCCCTGGATCATCTTGAATAAGTTCCGCCGTGCAGCTGGCACCCACGATCATGGCTTGTGGCTTGAAGCGCGCATAAGCATCTGCGCAAGATTTTTTGAAAAGCTCCGCCGTGTCGCCGCCCAGATCACGGGCTTGGAATGTGGTATAGGTGACAGGGGGCCGTTCGCCCCGGCGTTCAATCATCGTGAACAGCAGATCAGCATAAGTATCGCCTTGCGGGGCGTGCAACACATAGTGCAGGCCCTTCATCGCTGTGGCCACGCGCATGGCCCCGATGTGGGGCGGGCCTTCATAGGTCCAAAGGGTCAGCTGCATGTTAAACCGCCAACCTTTCGCGCCGCGCGATGGGGCGGGCAAAGAGCGCGGCCAAATCGCCAGCCTGTTCGTAACCATGGATGGGTGAGAATACGAGTTCGATGGACCATTTGGTGGTCAGGCCCTCGGCTTCCAATGGATTGGCAAGGCCTAGGCCGCACACCGTAATGTCTGGCCGTGCCGCGCGGCAACGGTCCAACTGCTTGTCAACATCCTGGCCTTCGCTGAGGAAAGTGCCCGCGGGCAACATGGCCAGTTCCTGCGACATGTGTTGGGTGTGCAGGTAAGGTGTGCCCACTTCGACGAGTTCCATATCCAATTCGCGGGCGGCAAAGCGCGCCAGAGGCAATTCCAGCTGAGAATCAGGGAAGAAGAAAATGCTCTTGCCGCCAAGCTTTTCGCGGTGATTGGCCAGAGCCTGTTCGGCGCGGCCACGGGGTACCGATATTACGTTCTCAAACAATGCATCAGACACGCCGAAATGATGGGCCGCAGCTTTCAGCCAAAGCGTTGTGCCTTCAGCGCCAAAGGGAAATGGCGCTTGCAGAGCTGTGGCCCCTTTCTCTTTCAACACACGGGCCGTATCACCCAAGAAAGGCTGCGCCATCAAAAACACCGTATTGGGCCCAACGGCAGGCATAGCGCTCGAACGACGACCAGGCAGAAAGCTCACATCAATGCTCATGTCTTTCAGATAGCGCGTGAACTGGTCTTCAACCGCGTCGGGCAAAGAACCCGCAATCACCAAATTGGCCGTACCATCATGTTGAGGCAGGTCTTCAGCCAAGCTTGCGAGGCAGGCGTCTTCGCCTTGGGTGAAGGTGGTTTCAATGCCGCTGCCGGAATAATTCAGAACACGGACGTTTGGCAGATGCTCGCGGTTGAGCCGCTGGGCAGCGCGCTTCAAATCCAGTTTGATCACTTCTGATGGGCAAGAGCCGACAAGGAACAGCATCTTGATTTCGGGGCGGCGTTCCAACAGACGATTGACCACGCGGTCAAGCTCGTCATCAATATCAGCAAGGCCCGCCAGATCACGCTCGTCTATGATCGCTGTGGCAAAGCGTGGCTCAGCAAAAATCATTACACCTGCGGCTGATTGAACCAAATGCGCACAAGTGCGTGAACCCACCACCAAGAAAAAGGCATCCTGAATTTTGCGGTGCAGCCAAACGATGCTAGTGAGGCCGCAGAACACTTCGCGTTGCCCGCGTTCACGCAGCACGGGAGCCGTCACACAGCCAGCGGCTTTGATATTCTTAGCAATGATATTCATGCCCGCACCTGGGTCATTTGCGCGTGCGCGTATTGCACGCGGGCTCGGCGCAATTTCCACAGGAACTGTGCGGCATTCACAGCGTAAGTGGCATAGGCCGCCAATACCAAGAGCATCAATGCGTGTTGCGTCAGGCTGGCCGACATCAGCGCGTAAACATAGAACGTGTGCAGGCCGATCACCACAAAGCTCACGGCATCTTCCCAGAAGAAAGCTGGCGCGAAGAGATATTGGCCAAACACATCCTTCTCCCAAAGGGAGCCAGTGATCATGATGGTATAAAGGACGAGTGTTTTGAAAATAACCGATGCATTGGCGGCAAACGCACCCTCACCCGTGACCAAAGTGCGCAGCACCAGAAGCAGACTCACGAGGAAAACCAAAAACTGGAAAGCAGCTAAAACACCTTGCACCAAAGTCCACTTCGAGGAATCGCGGCGTACGCGCTCTTCTGCGCTGTAAAGGCCTTGTTGCCCGGACTGGTGTCGCGGCTTCCCCATCTTTTCCCTCGAGCCCGCTTCTGCATGAATGTGTCTTGAGCGGGGCTTCGAAATGAGGTTAGACCGAATTTAACTATTGTGTCAATATAACTTGACGTCCAGTTTAATTGACACTATGAAGGATGATAGTGACATTACGGAAGCACCTGTCAATTTTACTTGACGCGCAGAGTTGGCGGGTGTGAGACTGTTTCCTAGTGAATAGATCAGCATATCAAGACTGACGTTCTGGGAGGGGTCGAGCAATGTCGCAGGAGTTGCAGTGGAACCGATCGAGTCAGCGAGACTCAGGGCTCGAACGCTTGAAAACGTTCACCCAACCCCTCGCTCCCGTTGTGGCAAAGCCAACTGAAAGCCATCTACAAGAATTTGCGTCGGTTATCGAAAACATCATCGTTCCACGGCTTTTGATGAGCCATGTGAACAGTAATTCAGCGATGATTAAAGAAAAGGTTTCGCTGCAAAATGTTGCCGTGTCTGACTTTTTGACCCTCACCACCAAGGACGATCCAAGCGTTGCGTTAGATTATGTGAGGCATTTAATGGCCAATGGCGTTTCATTCCAAGATGTGTTGCTGGACCTGATGGCTCCCGCAGCACGGGTTCTTGGGGAGCGCTGGGAAGATGACAAGGCCAGCTTTGTTGAAGTTGCCCTTGGCGTTTCGCGGATGCATCGCATTTTGCGCGAGTTTGACGGCGTTCCGTCTCACTTGTGGAGCAATGCTGGCTTTGGCCGCCATGCCTTGCTGTTGCCAACGCCGGGTGAACAGCACTCTTTTGGCCTGAGATTGGTTCAGGAGTTCCTTTTGCGGGAAAGCTGGACTGTGACCAATAAACCTGTCAAAGATGTCCATGAACTTGGACAGTTGGTCGCGCAAGAACACTTTGACATAGTGGGCCTATCACTCAGCGGTCAAACTGTTGTTGAATCTTTCTTGGAAGCGATTCGAATTATTCGAAAAGACTCGAAGAATCGTCACGTAAAAATAATAGTCGGCGGCCATCTATTTGTAGAGAAGCCGGAGTTAATTGAGTCTTGTGGTTCAGACGCCTACGCCGTAGATGCGCCTGCAACAGTTACGATTGTCAACGGTTGGGCAAATCAATTGTCCTCCGTGGCACGAAAGGAATTAGATTTTGGCTAACCTCGCGGGTACTTCGGGTTCCTTGCAATTTGATCCAACAATGGGTTTTCAGGATCCAGCCTTGGTGGCCTCCATTCTTGCCTCGGCGGTTGATGTGACAATTCTGATGACGGCTGAAGGCATCATCTGCGACCAAGTGTTGGCGGCCTCCGAAATGCCGCGCAGTATGTTTACGGGTTGGCCAGGAAAATCGCTTGCTGACACGGTAACCGTTGAAAGTCGCATAAAAATTGAACAACTGTTGGGTGAGGCCGGTAATGGCAATCCACGCTGGCGGCAGGTCAACCACCCGATGGTTGGTGGGCTGGATATTCCGATCAGCTATAGTGCGGTGAAAGCCGGACCAAATGGTCATATCATTGCCATTGGCCGCGATATGAGCACGGTGTCTCAGTTGCAACAGCGTTTGCTGTCAGCCGAACAAGCCGTTGAACAGGAATATCAGCGCTTGCGCAACTCTGAAACGCGCTTCCGCGTCTTGCTGCAATCCGCCACTGACGCAATCATGATTGTCGATGCCCGCTCTGGCCGAGTGGCTGAATGTAACCCAGCTTCATCTGCACTTCTTGGCCGCCCACTGAAGCGCATCGAAGGGGCAATGCTTGAAGACGTATTTACGGCTGATGATTGGGCTTCGATAAAAATAGCCCTTGATATACTGCGCAACTCGGGCCGCTCAGAAGACATTGTTCTGCGCCCATCAGAGGATCGCCAGCAGGCCGTTTTGTCTTTCAGCATGTTCCGCCAGGAAAACTCCACCTATTATCTTCTCCGCATGGTGCCCCATGCCATTGGAATCTCGGCGGTGGTTTTGCCGAAAGCCCAGTCAAAGGTTGTGAAAATCATCAGTGAAATGCCTGATGGATTTATCGTGACAGATACGGATATGAAGGTTCTTACGGCCAATGCCGCTTTCCTGGAATTGGTGCAGCTGGCCTCCGAAGAACAGGCCCGCGGCATATCGCTGGATACGTGGTTGGGCCGGCGCGGTGTTGATGTCAGCCAGATGGTCAGTCAGTTAAAAGACAAAGGCGAGATTCGCAATTTCCACACGATTGTGCGTGGCCAATTTGGCGCGGTGGAGGATGTCGAAGTATCTGCCGTTGCAGTGATGGAAGGTGAAACACCGTGCTTTGGTTTTGCTTTGCATCACGTCAGCCGTCAGGCTGCAAACACCAATAGCAAGAAGCAAGACCAGGGTTTGCTGCGCTCAGTGGATGAATTCACCAAGCTCGTCGGTAAAGTTCCATTGAAAGAACTGGTGCGCGAGTCCACCGATATTATTGAACGCCTGTGCATCGAAGCCGCGCTGCAAATGAATGGTGACAATCGTGCCAACGCTGCCGAAATGCTCGGCCTCTCGCGCCAGAGCCTTTATGTGAAACTGCATCGCTATGGCATCGACGACATGGGCCTCAGCGAATCGTCAAATTGACGATTAAAAGTGTATATCTGAATTGACACATTAGGGAGATGGTCCTATCTTTTTTTGATGGACCATTCTATTGCAAAAACGGCACCTATTTCTACGCCAAGCTTGCGCGCCAGCCTTGAGCTTTTAAAGCCCGTCACGTGGTTTGCGCCGATGTGGGCCTATGGCTGCGGCATCGTTTCTTCCGGCGTTTCCATCAGCGATCATCTGTGGACCTTGATTGCGGGCATTGCGCTGTGCGGGCCTTTGGTATGTGGCACATCACAAGCCTGCAATGATTGGTACGACCGCCATGTGGACGCCATCAATGAACCGCATCGCCCCATTCCGTCTGGCCGTATTCCGGGCCACTGGGGGCTATATATCGCGATGGGTTGGACAGTTCTGTCACTGCTGGTCGCATATTCTTTGGGTCTTTGGGTCTTCTATCCCACGATTGTCGGTCTCGTTGCAGCCTGGGCCTATAGTGCGCCACCACTGCGTTTGAAGATGAATGGCTGGTGGGGCAATGCGGCTGTGGGGTTATGTTATGAAGGCCTGCCGTGGTTCACCGCTGCTGCTGCAATGCTCGCAGGTCGCCCTCCACAAGAAGTGATTATATTGGCCCTACTTTACAGCGCGGGCGCGCATGGCATTATGACCTTGAATGACTTCAAAGCGGTTGAAGGCGACAGGCTGATGGGCATTGGTTCGCTGCCAGTGAAACTGGGCGAAGCCAATGCCGCAAAACTGAGCTGCGTGGTGATGGCGATCCCACAAGTGATTGTGGCTGTCTTGCTGTTGCAATGGAACAGGCCGTTCTATGCGGATATTGTTGCCGTGTCTCTCGGTTTACAAATTTTTTGCATGTTGCGCTTGCTCGATGACCCCAAGAAATATGCCCCTTGGTACAATGGTACAGGTGTCACACTTTATGTTTTGGGCATGTTGGCCTCGGCCATTGCCGTGCGTGGGGGGCTTTGATGGCAGAAAAATCACTCGGATGGCTTGGCATCGCGCGTCTTGGGCTCATACAAGCCTCTTTAGGTTCAATTGTCGTACTCACGACAACCACGATCAACCGCGTCATGGTCGTTGAGCTTTCAATGATGGCGATCATTCCCGGCCTTTTGGTGGCGTGGCATTATGCGCTCCAAGTATTGCGCCCACGATGGGGCCATGGCTCTGACAATGGTGGCAAGCGCACACCGTGGATCATTGGTGGCATTGCCACTTTGGCCAGCGGCGGATTTCTCGCTGCCGTTTCTGTTTGGCTTGCGGCCAGTTATTTCTGGGCGGGCATAGTGCTGGCCACAATCGCTTTTACTTTGATTGGTATCGGCGTGGGCGCGGCGGGCACGTCACTGCTGGTGTTGCTAGCAGAAACCGTCAAACCAGAACGGCGTGGTGCTGCGGCCACGGTGGTTTGGACCATGATGATCGCGGGCTTCATTTTGACAACAGTTCTCGCGGGCAAATTCCTTGATCCCTTCTCAATGCAAAGACTAGTGGTGATTGCCGCAGTGGTGACAACAACCGCCTTTGCCCTCAGCACCATCGCGGTTTGGGGTCTTGAAAAAACCTATGCCAAACGGGCAACGCCAAAAACTGACTCCGAAAAAGTGAAATTCAGTGCCGCCCTCAGAGATGTTTGGCAGGATTTGGAAGCACGGCGCTTTGCAATTTTTGTATTCATTTCCATGGTGGCCTATAGCGCACAAGAACTGATCATTGATCCGTTCGCAGGATTCCTGTTTAATTTCACGCCGGGCCAATCCACGTCTCTTTCAGGCACGCAACATAGCGGCGTCTTGCTCGGCATGGTGATTGTCGGTGTGGCTTCATCCTTTGCCAACAAGGCCAAAGCCTTGGCCTTGCGCAATTGGACGGTGTTTGGCTGTCTCTGCTCGGCCTTGGCTTTAGCAGGCCTTGTGGGTGCTGCCACCGTGGGAGCGTCCTGGCCGCTCAAACAAAATATTTTCGCTCTTGGATTTGCCAATGGCATGTTTGCCGTGGCCGCAATTGGCTCGATGTTCAGTGCTGCTGCGGGCCAATCTTCACGAGAAGGCATACGCATGGGCCTGTTTGGTGCTTCACAGGCCATTGCCTTTGCGGCAGGCGGATTCCTCGGTACAGCGACTGCGGATATTCTCAAGTTTTTCACTCACTCGAATGCGATCAGTTATGGCAGCGTGTTTGGGCTGGAAGCCGCCCTCTTCATCGTCTCGGCACTGCTCGCAATTCGCATTGGTGCCGCACAACCTCTATCGGCAAAATCGCTCAAACTGGCAGCGCAGCCTGATTTGGGATGATCATCATGAATGAAACCTTCGACATCATCGTTGTTGGCGGCGGCCCATCCGGCGCAACGGCTGCAACGATAACGGCCAAAGCCGGAAAACGCGTTCTGCTTTTGGATCGTGCGGGCCGCATCAAACCTTGCGGCGGGGCCATTCCGCCACGCTTGATCCGCGATTATCAAATTCCCGCACATTTGATCGTCGCCCGCATTGACGCAGCGCGCATCGTCTCACCCACAGGACGCATTGCCCATATGCCGGTCGATGGCAGCTATGTGGGCATGGTGGACCGCGCGGATTTTGATGAATATCTGCGAAGCCGCGCCGCAGAGGCAGGCGCCACGCGCGCCACAGGCACTTACACAAAATCCACCCGTGATGAAGATGGCTGTTTGCGCATCCACTATGAAATGAAAGACGGCACGGAAGCCTCGGCGCGCACCAAAATGGCCGTTGGCGCAGATGGGGCGTTGTCCAAGCTCGGCCGCGATCACGTCAAGGGGGCTGACAAAACCAAACTTGTGTTTGCCTATCACGAGATAGTGGAACGTCCTGAGACTGCTGAAACTTACTCAGCCGAGCGATGCGATGTTTATTACAATGCGCGTTATTCGCCGGATTTTTATGCTTGGGTTTTCCCCCACGGCAAAACCGCTAGCATTGGCACAGGCAGCGCGCATAAGGGCTTTGCCTTACGCGACGCCGTGGCAAAGCTGCGTGATGACGCGGGCTTTGCGGGCAGCAAAACCATTCGTAAAGAAGGCGCGCCTATTCCGTTAAAACCGCTCAAGCGCTGGGACAATGGCCGCGATGTTCTTCTGGCGGGAGATGCCGCTGGCGTTGTGGCCCCGGCTTCGGGCGAAGGGATTTATTATGCCATGTTGGGCGGCGAATTGGCCGCCGATACGGCGCTGGCCTTTTTGCAAACCGGAGATGCGCGCGTTCTGGCGCAGGCCCGCAAAAGCTTTATGCGCGCCCACGGCCTCATCTTCCGCATTCTCGCGATGATGCAACATTTCTGGTATGGCAGCGATAAACGGCGCGAACGCTTTGTTTCCATGTGCCGCGACAAGGATGTGCAGCGCCTGACCTGGGCGGCCTATACGGAAAAGAAAATGCACCGGGCCAGCACTTTGGCCCATGCGCGGATTTTCTTTAAAGATATGGCCCATCTCTTGGGGATTGTTGCACCGTGATGCCCACCAGCCCATTTTACCAAGCCCTGTTGGGTGGCGTTGCCTTTTGCACGGCTTTGGGTTTAGCAGGCGGGTTGCTCACCCAACTATCGCCTTGGTATTACGCATTGCGCCAACCGACGTGGAAACCGCCTGACTGGGCCTTTGGTCCGGTGTGGACGACGATTTTTATCTGCCTGAGTTTTGCAATTGCCTATGCTTGGGATGCTGGCAATGCTGCGCAGCGCAATGCGATTTTGGTGGCAGTCGGGTTAAACGGGCTATTGAATGTCATGTGGAGTTTGCTTTTCTTCACTCTGCATCGCCCCGCGCTTGCATTTGCAGAACTCACGATATTCTGGTTGAGCATTGTGGGTCTCATTTATGTTTTGGGTGGTGTTTCACAAAAATCGCTTTTCTTGCTGCTGCCTTATATTTTGTGGGTCACAACGGCTGGTGTTCTCAACTTCCAGATTGTGAAGTTGAACCCATGATATGGCTTGAAGAGTTCATCGGGTCTGGTGCTATCACCCTGATCATCCTGGCGATCTTAGCTGGTGAAACCTTGGCCTACATGTTCTACTTTAAACGGATGCGCCCTATGCTCCCCACACTGGCGGCGGGTGCTTGCCTTGTGTTGGCGTTGCGCACGGCACTGCTGCATCATAGCACAATTGAGCTTGCCGGATTTTTAGCACTTGGATTTATCTTTCATATCTTGGAGGTTTGGCAATGGTTGCAAAAATCAAAAACCCAACCACAATAACCAAGCTTGACAGTGCCCGCCTGCGCGGGCGCGATGGCGATATTGAGCAGCGCAAGAAAGATCATATCGATATTATTCTTTCAGGTGCCGCCCGCCACCACAATGACAGCGGCTTTGGTGCCATTTCATTTGTGCACAATGCCCTGCCCGAGATTAACTTTGATGAGATTGATCTTTCCACGGCGTTCTTGGGTAAGAATTTGAAGCTGCCCTATCTCGCTTCCTCGATGACGGGTGGGCCAGACCTAGGCGGGATCATCAACCGCAACATTGCCGAGGCCGCGCAGGAAATGGGTTTTGCCATGGGGGTGGGCTCGCAGCGCATTGCGCTGGGTGGCGGCAGTGGCCATGGCCTCAACCGCGACATCCGCCGCGCCGCACCAGACATTGCGCTCTATGCCAATCTGGGGGCTGTCCAATTTGTGCAAGGCATGAGTGTTGATAATGCCAAGCGCGCGGTCGACGCCATTGCGGCCGATGCGCTGATCCTTCATCTCAACCCCCTGCAAGAGGTTTTGCAGCAAGGCGGCGATGTGAATTGGAAAGGTGTTCTCAACGCCATTGAGCAGGTCTGCCGCCAGATTGGCGTTCCAGTGATGGCCAAAGAAGTGGGCGCTGGCATCAGTGTTGATGTGGCTATACGGCTTTCGAGGGCCGGTATTTCGGCCATTGATGTGGCCGGTGCGGGCGGATCAAGCTGGGCCGCGGTTGAGGGCCTGCGCCGCGCTGATCTGCAAGGCCAAAGCCTCGGCGAAATCTTCCGCAATTGGGGCCTGATGACGGCTCAATCTCTCCATGCCGTGCACAAGGCCATGCCTGATATGCCGCTGATTGCCTCGGGCGGTATTCAAGATGGCCTTGATGGGGCCAAGGCTATTCGCCTCGGCGCCAACCTTGTCGGGCAGGCCGGCGCTTTGCTGCGCGCCGCAACACTGGGGACAGAACACGTATTGGCCCATGTGGCCGCCTGGGAAAAAGCCTTGCGCATTGCCTGTTTTTGCACTGCATCACAAAATTTGGATGAATTGCGGCAAGCGCCGATGCGTCAATCTATGGCTGATCCATAAGAAATCTGCTGCGTAGAAGAGAACAGACAATCCACAATAATTCCACAATTTTTCACTAAGCATTCGACAACAAAAGAGGACAAAAATGATCAAGACATTGAAGACGGCACTTTTGGCCACCGCACTGCTCGGCTCCGCCAGCCTTTCGGCTTTCGCGGAAGAGCATGTGATTAATCTATTGAACAAGGGTGCAGATGGCACAGCGATGGTGTTTGAACCCGCCTTCGTGCGCGCGGCTGTGGGCGACACGATCAAGTTCGTGCCCGTCGACAAAGGCCATTTCGTGCAAAATCTGCCAATGCTGTGGCCCGAGGGCGTTCCCGAGGTCAAAGGCCAGATGAACCAGGAATTGGTCGTCAAACTGGATAAAGATGGGCTCTATGCCTTCAAATGCGCGCCGCATTTCCCCATGGGTATGGTGGCCTTGGTGCAGGTGGGAACAGCCCCTGTGACCGACGCCGTAAAAGCCATCAGCGTTCCCGGCCCTGCCGGAAAGCGCTTCGCTGCTGAATTGGAGTTGGCCGCCAAACCCTGATCTCAAAACGTTAGAATCGCAAAACGCCCGGCACGATGTGTCGGGCGTTTTGGCGCGCTATGGCGCTTGCGTACAAACTTTCAGTACGGAGAAGATTTTGAACCGATGGCCAATGACATTCCCTCAAAAGAAAACCTAGCAGATATGAAATCTGCTAGGGCGCCGGGGTGGGGCAGTTTTCGCGGGTCACGCATGAGGGTCAGGGACAACCCGCGTAGAGTGTCCGTTTATTTTACTTGGGCAGGGGAACCGTCATGTCATAGGGCACGCCTGACGACAGGCCGTGTTTGATGCCCCAGCTGTACCAATCATCCACAACCGTGCCGGTGAGCAGGATGCCAATGCCGCCTGCAATCGGGCAGAGCACGGCAAACCACCAGGCCCAGCGATGGATGGATTCCATCGTGGCGTTAAAGCCCATGGTCCAGCGCCAGAAGAGAGCCGCACGTTCAGATGCCGTACCGCGATCCACAATCTGCTCAATCTCGCGTTCGCCACCATAGCGCGACACGGCGAGAATGGTGCCAGCATGCATGGCGAACAGCAGGGCTGAGCCATAAAGGAAGGCAATCGAGATCATATGGAAGGGGTTGTAGAAGAGGTTGCCGTGGCTGACCGAGAAGTTGTTGGTCCATTCCAAATGCGAGAAGATGCCAAAGGGCACAGCTTCACTGAAATTGCCCATAAGCAGCGGACGGAAGAAACCCAGCACCAGGAATAACCAGATGGCCGCAGCAAAAGCGTAAGTCACATGCGTGCCCATGCCCAAAGCGCGGGCGCGGCGATATGTGCGCGCCAACCACATCAACACAGAGGCCGTGAGGAAGAAGCCAGCAATCTGCCACCAGCCGCCTTCATTCAAAGGAGCCAAAGCCAGACCATATTTCGCAGGCGGGGGATCGAGCGTAAGCCAGAAGAAGCGCTTGACGAATTGTATAGGGCTCCAATGCACGGATGCCAGCATGTTGAGACCAATGATTTCAAAGGCCACAAAGAAGCAGATCATTGAGGCAAGGCCCAGGAAGCCCAGATAGAATGGGCCAACTTGCGCATCACCAATCTTGCCCAGCAGACGACTAAAAAACGGCGTGCCCTGGCGGGTGAAATTGGTGTGCCGCAGCGGCACACCCATATCGGCGGGGCCGTGAATCTGTACGCGCGTAAAGATATTTTGATATTCGTACATGTGTGCCTCCCGTTAGGACCAAATTGGAAGTTGAAGCCACCAGTTCCACCACTCAGGCCAGCTGCCTGCATAGAGTGGGCCACTGATGATGATGCAGATCGCACCCCAGAAGGCAGCGCTTAAGGCGATGAACAAGCCAAGCCTGTGGATGCCAAGTGTGCCAATGGAATAGCCGATGAAGTCACGGAAATAGGCGTTCTCATGTTCAGCCGTTTTCACTGGCTCACCCTTTTGCGGGTTGGTTGCCGACAGGATCAATGATCCATGTAAAGCCAAGGCCAAGCAGGTGGTGAAGAAAAAGCTGACGGCGATCATATGAGCGGGATTGTAGTGGAAATTCGCATATTGATAGCCGGTGTTGGACACCCATTCGAGGTGGCTCATGAAGCCGTAAGGAAAGCCATTGCCCCAAGCGCCCATGAGAATGGGGCGGAAAATGTTGAGTGTGCAGAAGGCAAAGATCGCCACACTAAAAGCAATTGGCACATGAAAGCCCATGCCCAGTTTCCGGCAGATTTCAGCCTCACGCAGCGCCCAGGAGCTAAAAGCGCCCACCGCGCAGAAGGTGATCATTTGCCAAAAACCGCCAAACTTGAGCGGTGCCAGGGCCAAACCATATTTCAAATCAGGCGGCGCGATATTGATCTGGAAGGGATTCCATGTCGGGCCTAATGATGCCGCATATAAAATCATGGCGATGCCGATCAATGTAAAGAACATTCCGGTCACACCAAAAAAGCCCACATAAAAAGGACCGACCCAAAAATCAAAAAGATCTCCGCCGAGCAGCGTTCCGCCGCGGACACGATATTTTCTTTCAAAGCTCAGCATTGCCATCGCAATTCTCCGAAAACAAAGTGAAGGAAGTCTGCGGGCAGACAGGTTCCTGTACCGCCCGCAGAATGTGCGGTCGCGCGACTACGCGACCATCTCGGTTATTTGAACATCCATGGATGCTGCTTTGCGAGGACCTTCAATCCAGTTGAAGCGGCTCGTTGACAACAAAATGAAATGGATGATGATCGCCAAGACGAACAGGAAGGTGAACAAAGCCACCAACGTCCGCCGTGGATCAAACATTAGCCACATGCGCCACATGTTCTTATCTCCTCAAACCATTTCCGCCGTGGGCAAATAGGCCCCAGGCAGGACGAGTTCTAATTGTGAAGCTTTATAGCCATCGACTCCAGGGAGCCAAGGACGCCATTGCCACACGAGAAAATGCGCGATGATCGCGATGACCGTGAAGATAATGAAGCTCTTGACGAAAATACCATGGAACTCTCTGGCTTCCGCTTCGGTGAGGCCTGACAGACTGCCAGACCGGTTGTTGTCAGCCATGTTTGTTACTCCGGCTGGGGGCATCGCTGCCCCTATTACCCCGGCATTCCCCGGGGCGAGATTTCATCCAGTCTCCCAGATGAAAGGCGAACCGCTCCACTTTCATCACATGAAAGCAAACGGAATAGAATTATAGGCGGCACAGCGCGTGGCTGTGAAAAGGGAACGCTTATCGCGGCCCCAATTCCACGGCATCACCCGATTTAAAACGGTGGTGACGAGAAAAACCGGAAGCGTGAACGCAAGAAGCAACTTGAATTCAAGTTCACCGTCTTTGCGTTTGTGTTTTGTTGCAATGCTCATGATTTTCTTGCCCTCTCTAAACGCCAGCCAGCAGATTGCTGGCCTTTAAAACATCTTGTTCTTCCACCCGCTCCGCCGCAGAAGAGCGCGCCAATCTTTCTGCTTTGTCGCGTAGGTTTTTGGCGGCTGAGATGCGCACCAATATCGGTTGCTTTTCGACAATCTCGTCCAACATGGCTTTCGCCTTCTCGCTCCAATCAATGATGCGGTTGCTGGTGGCTGGTGTGGCATCAACCTTGTCCAAGTCAGTGCCCAGCGGAATGATGTTGAACAGCATATCAAAAAGACCGTTGCAGACTTCCTGGATGATGTAAGTCGCCCCAGCGTAACCCATAAAGGGTGTTCCGGTGTGGCGGCGGATAATGGCACCGGGGAATGATGCAGGGATATAAGCCGCCTTCACTGCAGCTTCAGCGGCATACATGCGCTCATTGAACGAGCCAAATAGAATCAACGGCGGCTTGTCTTTGATCATTTTGCGCACTTCGGCATTGTCCGTTTTTTTGCCGGCAAGGCGCGAGACCGCGAAGTTGCAAGGTAAACCCATTTCTTCTTCGAGGAAGTTTTTGACGCCACGTGCGTAGGTTTCGCTGGCCACAATGCCAAAGCTCGCCGTGCCGAAGAAATCCTGTGTAACCGAGCGCCACAGATCCCACAGCGGTTTTATGGTTGTGTGTTTTTCACGCTCAATAAAGGGTTCTGGGTCAAGCCCCAAAAGTTCACCGAGCTTGCGCAGGAATTTCGTTGTTGAATGCAACCCAATCGGCGCCTGCAGATAGGGCCGATCCAATTGTTCGCAAAGCTTGCGGCCAAATTCGCGGTACATGCAGATGTTGACATCCGCATTGGCGAGTTTGGGCACATCAGCCAAATGGCTGCCCATCGGGAATGATAAATTCACTTCAGCCCCGATGCCTTCAACGAGGCGGGTGATTTCAGCAAGATCAGATGGCGAATTGAACGTGCCGTAAATCGTGCCGAGAAGGTTCACACGTGGGCGTTCGCCCTCACCCTTTGGCTTGCGCTGCGTGGCATTCTTTTTCTTGGCCCCAAATTCCGTCCATAACCACATCAGGGCACGATCAGCACATTGCCATTGATCTTCATCAATGGTGCGCGGCAGAAAGCGTTGAATGCCTGTGCCTTGTGGCGTGACGCCGCCACCAATCATTTCAGCAATCGAGCCTGTCACCACAACAGAAGGTAAACCCGGATCAAGCGTCTTATGGGCGCGGCGCATGGCACCTTCGGTACCGTGTTGGCCGAGCTCTTCCTCGCCAAGCCCGGTGACAACGATAGGTAATTCATGCGGCGGAAGCGCATCGGTGTAATGCAGCACGGACGTGACGGGTAAATTCTCGCAGCCCACGGGGCCATCAATGATCACTTGCAGGCCCTTGATGGCGGCAAAAGTATAAACCGCGCCCCAATATCCCCCTGCTCTATCGTGATCCAGAACCAGCATTATGTGCCTACCGATTCTTCGGCTTTGGCTTTGGCGGCCAACATGCCAGCGTATTTCTTTTTGAATTCGGGCCGATCAACCGGAACGTCGCGCCAGATGCCCGAGGCATGGCCAGAACCTACGCCTTCAAAGAAATCGCTCATCGCATCAAAGCGGTGTTGGTTACCAATGGCCGCCATGATGACCTGTTGGAGAGAGCCAGCACCCGCCGGCCCCATCAAAGGCCGCGCGGAAATAAGATTGGTGAAATAGAGCGATGGAATGGAAAGGGCTTTGGCTTTTTGCACCACAGGCGTTGTGCCAATGGCCAGATCAGGCTTGTGTTCCAACACGGCAGCAATATCATTTTCAAGTGAAGCGCGGAATTGCACATGCACACCGCGCTCTTCTAGCCAAATCCGATCAGGGTCAGACCAGGCCGTGCGCGGGCAAGCCGTGCCGACATATGGCACGTCCGCGCCGCTTTCGATCAACAGCCGCGCCACCAAAAGCTCTGAACCCTCATAGCCGGAGACAGTGATGCGGCCTTTAATCGGCTTAGCGGAAAGTGCGCCTTTGATGGCGGGCAAGATAGCATTCTGAGCGGCAGCGCGGGCTTCAGCTGAGATGCCGCAGGTTTTACCAATGGCTTCAAGCCAAGCCGCCGTGCCATCATATCCCACGGGCGCTGAGCCCACCACGCTGCGACCAGCGGATTCAAATTCGCGGATACTGGCGGTATAAAACGGATGAATGGCGGCCACAGCAGCGCAATCAAAAGCCGCAAATAATTCACGCCATTCGCGGGTTGGCACAACTGGGCCAGCAGCCAGACCCATGGGGGCCAACATGCGGCCGATCATCACTGGATCAACCGGGAACATTTCACCCAGCATCGTGATGGTTGGTAATTCAGATTTGGTTTTCGGACGTGCGACTGGTCCGTTGCGAATTTCCCCAGCTGCATATTTGAGCATGGCGCCAGAGAGAACATCCTTGGCTTCAGCATGGGTGGGAACACCAAAGCCCGGTACATCAATGCCGATGATGCGCACACCGTTGATTTCCTTCGGCAGCAATTGCAGTGGAACGCCTGAGGCCGTCGGCACACAAAGATTGGTGATGACGATCGCATCATAATCTTCCGGCTTGGCCATGGCGAAAACGGCTTCGCGAATATCTTCGAAGAGTTTGCCCGTGACCAATGTTTCCGAATTAAACGGCACATAACCCACGCTGCGTTTCGCGCCATAGAAGTGTGAGGTGAAGGTCAGCCCATAAACACAGCAGGCAGAGCCTGATAGAATGGTGGCCGTGCGCCGCATCCGAAGGCCCACGCGCAGTGATCCAAAAGCGGGGCACATGCTTTGTGGCTGATCATGCGGGCCAACCGGATAGTCCTTGGCATATTGCTCAAGCGTTTCTGACTTGCCCGCTTTGGCCGCAGCTTCGCGCAATTCAGATTTGTTGTTGCAAGAACCTTCTGGTGTTGACGCAACGGGTGCTGCTGGCGCTTGCGGCGCTGGCATTCTCCCTGCTGTATCAATCACTGTGGTCATGTCATTGCACTGTGTCGTAAATCACTTCGAGTGAGGGCTTATGCGTGAGCGTGCCGCCGCACATATCTTCTTGGCTGGCAGGCAACAGCACCACGTCACGGCCCGTCACATCGCTTGAGAACAAGTTTAACAGACCATCTTGAGTGAGAGGCGTTGGCCGCATCGGTTGGGCTTCACCGACATTGATGGCGAGGGCTTCAAACAGTGGCCCCCACTCGCTGGCGTTGGTGCCGATGATTTCATAATTGGCAGACTTTTTGCGAATGTCATCATTGGCGGGGATCGAGGCGAGAACCGGAATACCAACCTTTTCAGCAAAGGCCTGCGCCTCGCCCGTGCCATCATCCTTGTTGATGACGATGCCCGCCACGCCGACATTGCCGCCCAATTTGCGAAAATATTCAACCGCGGAGCACACATTATTGGCCACATAAAGCGATTGCAGATCGTTTGATCCGACCACGATCACCTTCTGGCACATGTCGCGCGCGATCGGCAGGCCGAAGCCGCCGCAAACCACATCGCCTAAGAAATCCAGCAAAACATAATCAAAGCCCCATTCATGGAAGCCCAATTTTTCGAGAAGTTCAAAGCCATGGATAATGCCGCGCCCGCCGCAACCCCGGCCCACTTCTGGCCCACCGAGTTCCATCGCAAAAACGCCATCGCGCTTGAAGCACACATCGCCGATTTTAACTTCTTCGCCAGCGAGTTTCTTCTTGGCCGAAGTTTCAATAATCGTTGGGCAAGCTTTGCCGCCGAACAACAGCGAGGTAGTATCGCTCTTCGGGTCACAACCGATCAGCAACACGCGCTTTCCGGTTTGCGCCATCATGTAGGAAAGATTGGCCAGTGTGAAACTTTTGCCGATGCCGCCCTTGCCGTAAATGGCAATCACTTGGGTTTCTTTTTTGATCTCGCCCGTGTGAACGGGGTCGGGCTCAATTGCCGCTTCAGCCTTGAGCTGCTCGGCATTAGTCAAGAAATTATGGTTGAGAGAATTCATTGAACGCTTCTCCAATCAAGCACCATTTTCAGGCATTCGATATTTTGAAATGCAGTTTGATAGGCAGAGGAAGCATCAGCAGCGGCGCTGCGATGCGTGATAAGGCCATCGAGTGAGAGCTTGCCGCTGGCGACGAGTTCGAGCGAGGCCATTAAATCTTTTGGCTCCCACTGTGCAGCGATGCGGATGGAGGCTTCGCGCATGAAAGCCGGTGGGAAAATGAAATGCAGTGGCGCAGAATAAAAGCCAGCAAGAACGATCTCACCCCGGCGGGCCAGATGCATCATGCAACGGTCGAGTACATTGGTATCGCCACTGGCATCAAGAATGCAGGCATAGTCTTTGCGGTTGTCTACGGCGGCATCAATCACGCTGTAGCCAATTGAACCTGAACGGCGATCTGTACTGGTTTCCCATACTGTGGGGTAGCCACCCAAGGCCTTCGTGATGCGGGCAATCAAGCGGCCCAACACACCATGGCCGATGATAAGATCGGGCAACCTGCCAAGTGTCACCGCGTGATGCGCCGTGGCGGCAAGTGCGAGAAGAGTTCCATTCTCGCCAAGGGACTCATCAATCTTGGTAAGTTTGTTGGAAGCAACGGCGATGCGACTTGCCGCGCCACCAAAAAGCCCACGCACAGGGCCATAACAATTAGCACCTGGCACATAGACCAAATCACCTTCTGCGAGGCCAGAATTTTTTGGAGCAGTTGCAACCCGGGCGACGGTTTCATACCCCGGCACCAGCGGATAACCCATTCCGGGAAAGGCCGGCATGTCACCGGTCCAGAGCAAACGCTCCGTACCGGTGCTGATGCCGCTGAAGTTCACATCCACAATGGCGTGGGGCCCATCGGGCAGAACCAACGGAAGGAATTGGAGGGCCAGTTGACCGGGAGACGTAAATACAACGGCTGTAGTATTTGTCACTGGCTTCCTCCCTTCCCCTTAAATTATTGAGTCACGTTAATCGGACTTCTTGTAATGTCAGATTATATTGACACTATTAAATGTCAATTGTTTTTTACAGGGGTGTTCAAAGGGGGTGGAATGTCATCACCCCGGTGATCAGGGGCATGTTGGTAGGCCATATGCGGGCATGCCCAAAACCAGCTGCGGCTGCCATGGCGGCAATCTCTTTTGGGGCGCGGGTGCGGCCTTGGCCCATGGCAGCAAAATAGAGATTGAAATAGGCATCCGTCACTTTGGCGTTGGCTGGATTTCCGGCGAAGGGTTCGGCGATTAATAGGGTGTTTAGTGGTGCGGATAGGGTGTTTAGTGGTGCGGATAGCGTGCGGATTTGGCGCAATAGTGCGTTTACAACGTCATCATCATGGTCATGTAACACCCGGACGAGTGAGATCATATCCATGCCTTCGGGCAGAGGATCGACGCGAAAATCACCACTGTGTATTTTCACAGGTGGCATTTGGGTTACCAGTTTGGTGACGCCCGGCAGGTCAAAAAGATTAAGACCAACCTGAGGATAACGCGCCCCAACAGCCTTCAGGAATGCGCCAGAACCTCCCCCCACATCCAGAATATTCTTCTGCTTGCTGAAATTATAGGCGCCCAGAATTTGCTGTGAAACGGCCTCTTGCGATGCCGCCATCAGATCGGAATAGGCCTTCTTATCCGACTCACTTTCATCATATGTCCAATAGCTTTTCAAACCGTCTTTGGCGGTCTTGCCATGCAGAAGTGCAACCGGGTCTTCGAGATCGCGGTAGAAATATTTGTGATGTTCAACAAAGCGCATGATCCATGGCTGGCCCAAAAGGGCTGCGCCATGTGGGCCGAGAATGATGCTGGTTTTGGCTACGCCTAAAATATCCAGCGCAACAGCAGCGCGGACCAGCGTGTCGGTTCTAATTTCGGTGAGACCGATCTTCACCGCCAGATCAGCAAGTGAAATACCGGCCTGCCCCACATGTTCAAGAACCCGCAAAGTCACGCAAGCATAGAGCACCTGAGAATACGAAAAACCCGCCAAAAGATTGAATAAATCCCGCGATCTCGCACGCGCGACGGGCCGCGTGAGCGGAAATTTCTGCGCAAATTCCAAGAACTTCGGATCAGCCAAAAGCCTGTTGCGAAAGCGTAAGAGAAAGCTAGGCAGCGCCACGGTAAAGCTGTTTTGGCACCATGGACCGAGAGACAAGAACGATCTGTTGGCCCAAGGCATCGCGGCCCGGACAATCCGGAATGCTATCGACAACATGGGCGAGGAGATTTTCCAAATGCTGCACAGCGCCGTCATAACCCAGTGTGGAAACCATGTTGGGAAGGCCGTGCGCTGCGTCTTGACCGGTTGGCTTGCCGATCTCACCTGATACACCTGCCACATCGCGTAAATCATCGGCAACTTGGAAAGCCTCGCCGATCAACATGCCCAGATTGCGCCAAGGTGCTGGATCACGCCCCGCCGCTGCCGCACCCACCATGGTGCAAGCCGCAAACAAAGCCCCGGTTTTGGCACGCTGATAATTGACCAAGTCCATTGTGTCTTCGCATTCCCAAGCTTGGCCCGCACAAATGCCATACGGCGCACTTGCGGCCTGGACAATGATCCGAGTGATCTGGGGGAAATTTGCCGTTGCTGAGAAAGCTTCAACAATCAACGCATCGCCCACCAGAACAGCAAGCCGCTCGCCATAAGCCACATGCACCGAAGCCTTGCCCCGCCTATAGGCCGCACCATCAAAACAGGGCAGATCATCATGTACTAAAGACGCACAATGCAGCAGCTCAACGGCACACGCACCCGCTATAAACGCACCATAAACGGCGTTATCGCATGCTTTAGCCACAGCAATCAACAGCTTCGGCCGTATACGCGCACCGCCGGGGAACACCGCATAGTGCAAAGCACTGGCAAATTTTGGCGGGCAATCCGCCGACACGGCACTACTGAGTGCGGCGCTCAAAGCCTTCTCGATGGGATTTTCGGTTTCCACCTCGGCGTCTCCCCTGGATGACACTTTTTGTTGTCTCGATTATGTGTCAATCTAACCTGACATAGTTTAAAGGCTTTGGCAATTGGCATGACGACAGTGATCATCGGCGCGGGTTCAGGTGGCTTGTCAGCCGCCATCGCCCTTGCGGCAAAGGGCGAACCTGTCATGGTGCTTGAAGCGCAAACTGGTGCGGGCGGCAAGATGCTGCCCGTCACACTGGGCAAAGCGCAATTTGACAGCGGCCCCACGGTTTTGACCATGCGTTGGGTGTTTGAAGAACTTTTCGCCTTGGCGAGCGATGACTTGGGCGAGCGGCTCAAGCTTATGCCTCTGCACACTTTGGCGCGGCACTATTGGACAGGGGGCGCAACGCTCGATCTTTTTGCAGACGCCGCCCAAACGACCGATGCCATCGGCCACTTTGCGGGGCGCATTGAGGCCGAGGGCTACCAAGCTTTCGCTGCCGCCGCAAAACGCATTCATCAATCTCTGCTGCAACCCTTTCTCAAAAGCCAACGGCCCACCCCCTGGGGGCTGGCATCGGCCATGCCTTGGCGCGATGTGTTGAGCATCAACCCATTTGAAAACTATTGGCACGCCTTAGGGCGCTATTTCAAAGACCCGCGTTTGCAACAGATCTTCGGGCGCTATGCCACCTATTGCGGCTCCTCACCCTTTAAAGCGCCAGCTACTTTGATGTTGGTGGCGGATGTGGAAGCTTCAGGTGTCTGGCGCGTTGACGGTGGTATGGCCGCTTTGGCTGCTGCCTTAGAGTTCGTTGCACGCAAATTGGGCGTTGTGTTTCATTTTAATTCTGCGGCGACGCGAATTGAAACGGCGGGATCACGGGTGAGCGCTGTCGTGGATGCGCAAGGAACGCGGCATCCTTGCGACGCGGTTATTGTCAATGCCGATCGTGGCGCAGTTGCTGATCTGCTCGGGAATAAAACCAGCGCCGCGACAAAAATTGAAGATCAATCGCTTTCCGCCATCACCTGGTGCGCCGAGACAGAAGAACAAGGAGTGCCGTTGGAGCATCATACGGTTTTCTTTTCGGACAATTACCAAAAGGAATTTGCCGAACTAACCCATGGCCCGGCAAGCGACCCGACAGTGTACATCTGCGAACAGGGCCAGGGCCGCAAGCTGATTCTGGTCAATGCGCCCGCTAATGGCCAACGGCCGCCAACGAATATTGACGCAACAATGCTGCGCCGTTTGGAAAAATCCGGTTTAAACTTAAAACTGAAAAACGCTTTCTGCCGCAGCCCGCAGGACTTCGCAACGCTTTACCCCGCCACACAAGGCGCACTTTATGGACGTGCTGCTCACGGATGGCGATCGACATTTCAAAGGCCACAGGCCCGCACGAAAGTTCCGGGGCTTTATCTGGCGGGCGGATCCACCCACCCGGGGCCGGGCGTGCCAATGGCGGCGCTGGCAGGCATGAGAGCAGCGGAGGCCTTATGGCAAGACCGCGTTTTGATGTGAACGTTCCACCCAATGGTTATCGCTGGTGGTATATTGATGCACTCAGTGCTGATGGCCAGAATGGATTGACGATCATTGGCTTCATCGGCAGTGTTTTCTCGCCATATTATAGACGCGCGCGGAAAAATGGCGAGGCCAATCCGCAATGCCATTGCGCTATCAATGTGGCACTTTATGGCAGTAAACGCCGGTGGGCGATGACCGAGCGCGGTGCTTCCTATGTGAAGCGCGATGCGCAAGCCCTCAATGTTGGGCCTTCATCAATGGTGTCGAATGAGTCCGGCCTGACCATCGAAATCAACGAACGCTGTGCGCCCCTGCCCTTTGCTTTGCGCGGAACAGTTCGGCTGTTGGCAGATCATTTTTATAACGCGCCTGTAAAGCTTGATGACGATGGAAAACATTATTGGCAAGCGGTGGCACCACAGGCCCGAGTGGCCGTTGAATTTGAAAATCCAAACCTCTCATGGCAGGGCCAAGCCTATCACGATATGAACTGGGGGAGTGAGCCCTTAGAAAACGGCTTCAAGAATTGGACATGGGCGCGGGCGAATACGGCTCAGGGGATGCAAGTTCTCTACGATGTCGAACACCGAGATGGCTCACACTTCTGCTTTGGGCGGCAATTTAAAGGTGGGATCGTGAGTCAACGCGAAGTTCCTCCCTTCCATCGCTTGCCCAGGGGCCTGTGGGGAATGACGCGCCAGGTACGTTCTGAAACATCCCCACGTATCATTGCGAAATTGGAAGACACCCCATTCTACACGCGTGACCACATTGCGATGACTTTGGATGGCGCAGCTTGTGAAGCCTTTCATGAGAGCCTTTCACTGGACCGATTTATCAACCCCGTAATTCAGAGGATGCTGCCCTTTCGTATGCCAAGGGTGGGGTGAATTACTTCTTGTCTTTGAATTTCTTCAGCTGGTGCAATTCCCATAGGCCCCAGCCGACAACCGCAAAGAAAGTGATCGCTGCTTCTGCCAGAAATAAATACGTGCCGCTCATGATTTGCGGGTTTCCACAGTAATCAGCATTTTCATGACCCAACCCATTTGTTGTTCAAAGTTCCGCACATGCAACACAGGTGCGGCAGTCTGCGCCACGGCATCAATCAGGAATTGTCCTTCGACCAAACATTTCGCTTCGCCGCCGCGCCGCAAAAATGGCGTTTGTGCGATGGCTTTTGCGACCAGCGCCAGTTTGTTGGCACTTGGCACGATAGCCCGGCCTTTATGTTGTTGCCTTTGGGCAGCCAATCCTATGGCACGATAAAGCAACCGCGCAACATTGATCGAAGCCCGGCACGCACGCGGCAACATTGCAATGCCTTCAGCGCCACGATCATAAATACTTTCGGCCTCCTGCACCAACCGCGTTGCTGCTTGAGCAGGAGACCCCGCCAGCCAATCGGCAGGCAAATAGACCCGCCCAAGCCTTGCGTCTTCATCGACATCGCGCGCGATATTGCTGAACTGCATCGCAACACCCAGATCAATAGCGCGGGCCAAGGCGTGTGGCCTGCGCTCGCCCATGATCAGCGCCATCATCACACCGACAGTGCCGGCCACGCGTGCAGCATAAGCTGTCACATCCGACAGAGTTTGATAATGCCGCCCTTCAGCATCCCACGCAAAGCCTTCGATCAACGCATCCGGCACAGCGCGGGGAATTGCAAACTTCAAAACCACATCAGCAAAGGCCCGGTCTGTGGGATTATCGCAAGGCACCCCGGCATAGATTGTATCAAGCCGTTGAGCCAGCTGCGCCACAGCCTCGCGTGGCAATTCAGCCTCATCGACCAGATCATCCGCCATGCGGCAAAAACCATAAAGCGCTCTGGCATGTTGGCGATACATGTCAGGCAACAGCAGCGAGGCGAGGTGAAAACTCTTCGATCCCTGCTTGATCATCAAGCGGCAATGCGCCAGATCCTTTGGCGTGGCAAATTCAGGCGCGAGCATGGGCAAAGACTTCGGCGGACGGCACAATGGAATCTAACACCCGCGCCGTTGAAATCACACCCGGCACCCCGGCACCGGGGTGTGTGCCAGCGCCGACGAGGAACAGATTTTCAATCTCTTCGCTTTTGTTATGTGGCCGAAACCAGGCGCTTTGCGTGAGCACAGGTTCAAGCCCGAAGGCCGCACCTTTGTAAGACAAGAGATCATGTTCAAAATTCAACGGCGTCATCATGCGCTGGGTGACGATCTGTTTTTCAAAGCCGGGCAGCATGGTTTCATTCAGGCGCTTGGCAATCCGCTGCCGATAGGGTTCAGCCATCAAGTTCCAGTCAATGCCAGAATCCTGATTGGGCACGGGCGACAAAATATAAAAACACTCACAGCCTGTTGGCGCAAGTGATGGATCGGTTGCCGTCGGGCGGTGCAGGTAGAGACTCATATCATCAGCCAAGATTTTCTTCTCAAAGATGTCTGCAATCAGGCCTTTGTAGCGCGGGCCCATGATGATCGTGTGATGGGGCACGGATTCGAACTTCCCCTTCGTGCCAAAATACCAAACGAAGAGCGACATCGAATGCTGCGCCTTGGCCAGTTTGCGCTTGGTCCAACGCTTCTGTGCGCCGCCTGCGATCAATGTGTTATAGGTGTGGGCAGTACAGGCGTTGGAAACCACAATATCGGCAGCAACGCGCTCGCCTGAAACGAGCCGGACACCCGTGGCGCGGCCCTGCGTCGTCGTGATTTCGCCAACGTCTGAATTGCAGAAGACATCGCCACCTTGGCTCTCGATCAGCCGCACCATGGCATCGACAATAGCACCGGTTCCCCCCATGGCGCAGTGAACCCCAAACTGGCGCTCCAAATAGGCGATCATCGAATAGACTGAAGTGGCGCGGAAAGGATTGCCGCCCACAAACAGCGGATGGAAACTTAAAGCCATGCGCAGTTTCCGATGGCGCACATGCGAGGCCACATGCGCATAAACCGATTGCCACGCTTTCAATTGCAATAGCTTTGGCACGATTGCGGCCATGCTTGCGACCGACCCAAAAGGCACGTGACCCAATTGTTCAAAGCCAACTTTATAAATCGCTTCGCTCTCGCGCATGAAGTTTTCATAGCCCGCGACATCATCGGGGGCGATCCGCGCCACTTCTTCGCGCATGGCAGCAAAATCCGAACGGTTGGTGAAAGTGTCGCCATCATCAAAGCGAATGGTGTAAAATGGTTCCAACGCCTTGAGTTTCACATCATCATAAAAATTACGGCCCGCGAAGTTCCATAATTCTTCCAGAACAAAAGGCGCTGTGATGATGGTGGGGCCCGCGTCAAAGGTAAAACCATCCTGTTTAAAAACTGTCGCCCGGCCACCGGGCACGGGCAAACGGTCATAAACTGTGACCTTGTAGCCCCGCGCGCCAAGCCTGATGGCCGCAGCAAGCCCACCAAGGCCTGCACCAACAATCACCGCTCGGGCCATAGTATTGACTGTCAACATTGCGTGACATTAAAGCCCGCAATTTAAATTGACGCAAGTGCTGGCGTCAAACGTCATGTAAGGATTTGTGGAAGCGGTAAAGACCAAAGCCAACAATCGCCAAAACCACGGGAATGGCACAGCCGGTTATAAATTCAGCCGAATAGACCGACGATTTTGGCCAAAATGCTTTGGCTGCGTAATAAACCAGACCCACAATGTAATAGCTGATGGCCGCCACAGAAAGCCCTTCCACCGTCTGTTGTAAAAGCAGTTGCAAATTGGCGCGGTGGTCCATGGATTTCAAAATGGCTTGGTTTTGTTTCTCGCGGGTGACGCTAACCCGTGTTGAAAGATGCACTGTGGCGTGGGCAATGCGTTCTGACAAAGCACTCAACCGCGCCGACACATTGCGGCAGGTGGCGATGGCCGGCAGAAAACGGCGATCATTAAATTCGCGGAAGGTTTGAAAACCTTCGATGCGGCTTTCGCGCAGTTCTTCAATGCGCTGCTGCACCAAATCATAATAGGCATTTGCCGCAGAGAAGCGAAAATGATTGTCCGTATACTGACGTTCAACCGAGGCCTCCAATTTCGTCAGGCGATCGAGCAATATTGGCTCTTGCGTTTCACCTGCCGTTTGCATCACGCTCATAATTTCTGAAAGCTCAACTTCCGCTTCAGACAAGACGGGTGAAAGTTTGCGTGCCACAGGCAAGGCCAAAAGCGCCATCATGCGGTACGTATCAATTTCCAAGAGGCGTTGCACCAAGCGGCCCGCTTGCCGCGGCGTCATTTGATGGTCACACAGAAGCAAGCGCCCAAAACCATCAGCATGAATGCGAAAGTCCGTATAGGCCCGGCCCGTGCCGCCGGAGATCAATGAGCCGATGATTGTGTTGCCGTTGAAATAGTCTTCTGAGGTTTTGACCGGGTCTGGGGCTTTGGCACCGCGCAGCACATTGGCATGAATGGCCGCAATGGTTTGGCCTTTGAGTGCGCGCAACCAATCTTGTGGCACCAATGAGATGGCGGGCTCAGAGAATGGCTTTTTCTCCACGCCCTGAACATAGAACGTATAACGGCAAAACTCGGTGTGACGTTCCCATTTGATGCGCAGCGCGCCCAAGTTGGCGCTAAAATGATTGGCGTCTGCTGCTGGCTTTGGCGCACCGCTTCCTTCAATCAGGCGCGTGAGCATCGTCAAATCATCGGCCCGGCTGCCAGACCCCATCAAAACCAGATAGGACAGGCGCACCGGGGCAATTAAAATATCAGGAGGGCGGGCGTGCACTTCATCATTTAAGGCGCGGCGCTGGGGATGGTCCTCTGGCAGGTAAACCGGGGAATTGCTCATGGATAAGTGCCTTCAATAATTGCTGCCGCCAAGCTTGGTTTTTCTTCATGCAGCATATGCCCAAGATTATTTATGTGCACAGATTGCACCGTTCTGCAACGGGAGGCGGCGCGGTCTGCTGTCTCAGGCGGCACGGCTTTGTCGCGGTCGCCCGCTACAAACACACACTGCTGAGTGAGACGCGTGAAATTATCGTCCATGCCACGGAGATCCCAAGACGCCATCATCCCCAAAGCAGCTGCAACATGCTGTGGTTGTTTGAAGAGCTCCAGGTAAAAATCGATGCCTTGGGGACTGAGTGTGGAACCCGTATCTTGAAAAAGCTTTTCAACTTTCGGACGCGTGGCAAAGCCAGAAACGATGCGTGGCAACAGAGGATTGAAAGCCGCAAGTTTTGCAATGGGCGAAAACAAGCTACCCGCAATTCCGCCAAAGGGATAGAAGGCACCGTTGAAAGAAATATAGGTTTGGGGGGCAATCAATTGGCGAGCGCAAGCCACAGCCAAAATCGCGGCCCCTGCTGAGTGGCCAACAACAATGTTTGGCGAAAGCTGCATCGCCTCCATCACAGCGCTAACGCCAATGGCCATTCGCTCCAAACTGAAATGCTTGGAACCCTGCGCGATGGTTTTTCCATGGCCCGGCAAATCCAGCGCAACCAAGTGATATTGATCCGCCAGCAGCGGCATGACATCGCGCCATGAATGCACCGAGGCGGCCGTGCCATGCACCAGCAGAATGGTGCGACCGCGGCCCATTTCTTCGACATGCCAGTTGAGGCCATCTGCTTCAACAAAGCGGTTCGTGGGCACGATCATGAAGATGCGTTTTTGAGAGCCATGCTCACCGGCCTTGCAATGTCGGATGCACTGGCGCGTGGCATGGGCAAATAAGTGGCCCGCATATTGGCGGCTAAAGCCTTTGCCGATTTCTGTGGCTCAACTGAAACATCAATCACCATCGCATCAAAGCCTTCATTGGCAAAAAGCTTGGCCGCTGCTTCACTCTCCTCAAGCGCCCTAGGCTTGTTGCCTTCGCCAGCGCGCGTGACGTTGCCTTTGCCGTCTGTCAAAACAATTATAATGGGGTTGCCACCTGCGCGGCGCACTTGCAGCGCAAGGGCGAAGGTTTCATCCAAGCCAGAAGCAAGTGGCGTTCCGCCACCGCCCGGAAGGCCCGCCAGCGCGCGCTTGGCGCGCTCCAATGACCTCGTGGGCGGGAGCAGCACTTCGGCTTTTCTGCTGCGAAAAGCCACCAGAGCCACCCGGTCGCGCCGCACATAACATTCTGCCAAAATGGTTTCGACTGCGCCTTTGGCTTCCGCCAAGCGTTGAAAAGCTGTGGAACCAGAAGCATCAACCGCAAAGATCGCCGTGGCCTCATTGCGCTGTTTGATGCGCGAGACGCGAAAATCATCGCGGGTGACCATCATGCGCGTGGCACCGGCCATTTTGCGGCGCAAGGGCTGCCACGGCGCTGCGGTGCGCAACGTGGCCAAAATATCCAGTCGCTGGCCCGCCAAAGATGAGGCGCGCTTGTTGCCAATGCGCCTGCCCCTTTGGCCACCCTGCTTGCGTTGCGCCGCCGTTTTCACATTGCGGCCAGCACCGGGCTTGCCCAAACCACCTGCGGCCAACTGCAGGAGATTTGCCGGCAGGGCTGCTTTGATCGCTTCGAGTATCAATTCCGCGTCTGCCGGATTTGGCAGGGTATTGTCTTCGGTCTCAGCACTTTCTTGAGTGTCCGGCAGAGGCGGCTCTGGCGGTTGTTCGGGTGGATCATTCTGCTCTTGCGGCGGCAGGTGTTGGGCACGGTGCGCCAAGACCAACCGCCCCGCCAAAGCCACTGCGGCCTCGTCAATCCGCTTTAAACCTTGCAACGCTGCCAAGGCCCGGGCCACATCAACCGCCTGCACAACAGCACGCGGCGAAGCAGTGCCAATACTCAAGGCCACATCGCATAAATCTGCGATCCACTTCGGGTTGACATCTTCAGGCATGATTAATTTTGCCAGCGCGATGTCTGCCGCCGTCCAATAAGCTTCGGCCTTGGTTTTAACCTGAAAAGGCAACCGTTCGGAAAGCTTGGGCGAGAGCGCCGCATCTTCATCGCGCAGATCAGCGACAGCGATCAACATCAGTTCCCTTTGGTCCAACGCCTGCGCCATCAATGAAACGCAGGCTGTATCCAGCCGGTCAGCCCGGCGCAGCAGCAGGCGCGCCTGTAGGATTAAGAGGCCCTGTGTCTCAACGGGCCGTCCCAAAGCCAAGGTTGCGGCAAGATCAATGGTGCCCGTCAAAGCATCTGAAGCCAAGGAAGAAGAGACCGTGCGGATGGGTCCTGCCGCCTTGTTCAAGGCAGCAACAAAATCATCGGCTACATCATTCTCGACAACAGCGCCGCCAAGCTTGGGGCCACACAAGGCCAAAAGCCCCGCAACCCATGTAGCATCGTTGAGGCCGTCGTGCATCACGGCCCCAGCACGCCCAGGATCGCCCGTTCGATGCGTGACGCTGAGCCTGTTTCCTCCAGCGGGTTGCGCCGCAGGCGGTGGCGCAGCGCAGGCAGCGCCATGCGTTTGATATGGCTGAGTGTGACAGTTTTTTGTTTTTCAAAAGCAGCCAAAGCCCGCGCCGCACGAATGATCGTCAGCTGGCCCCGCAAGCCATCGGTTTTCAAGGCAATGCAAAGCTTTGCCGCACTTTCCTGAATGGCATCGGGCACCACTACGTCTTTTAGTTTTTTGCGGCCCGCTTCAATGCGTGATCTCAGGGCCGATTCTTCGCCCTGCCACTGCGCATAGAATTTCTCCGGCTCGCGCTCATAGGCATCGCGCCGTTTCACAATCTCCACCCAGCTGGCCACATCTTGCGGCGTTTTAACTTCGACCGAGAGGCCAAAGCGATCCAACAACTGCGGGCGCAACTCGCCTTCTTCAGGGTTGCCACTGCCGATCAGCACGAAACGGGCGGGGTGGCGCACACTGAGGCCTTCACGCTCAAACAGGTTCTCGCCCGAAGCCGCCACGTCGAGCAGCAAATCCACCAGATGATCTTCGAGCAAATTCACTTCATCAATATAAAGAAAGCCCCGGTTGGCCTTGGCCAACAAACCGGGCTCAAAAACTTTTTCGCCACGTGACAAGGCCCGCTCCAAATCCAACGCACCCGCCACACGGTCTTCCGTTGCGCCCAATGGCAAGTCAACCACCGGCACAGGGATCGTTTGCGTTATCAGCCTGGCAGCAGCGCGGCACTGATCGCAGGCCGTTTGTGGCGAGGCCGGATCACAATGATAGGGGCAACCCTTCACGGCTTTGATGGGCGGCAGCAAAGCCGCAAAAGCCCGAACGATGGTTGATTTGCCCGTGCCGCGATCACCCATGGCAAGCAGGCCGCCAATATGCGGGTCAACGGCTGTCAGGATCAGGCACGTTTTAAGTTCCTGTTGGCCCTCCACTGCCGAGAACGGAAAAACCGATCGCTTCAACGCACCCACTGCAAGTTCGTTCTTATTTTCCTTTAACATCAATGATCGATCTCAAACCCTATGCGCCAGCGTCAATCTGACATGAGCAATTGTGCTGTCAATCATTATTGACGGGCCAAGGCTGGCTCTCTCACATTCGGTCATAAAATGAAATCCATATTCATCTGGCACCGCGGAAAGTGACTGGTGGAGCGAAGGGGGATCGAACCCCTGACCTCGGCATTGCGAACGCCGCGCTCTCCCAACTGAGCTACCGCCCCGGATGACCCAGGTGGCCCAGTCTAATAAGACGCCGCAGCGCCGTCAACAATCCTGCCCTTGTCAACGCCGCCCACACATCATACATAGCGCCAAACAGGAACCCTCAGAATGAACCCTTTTATCTGGCTCGTGCTCGAAGTGATCAGGCTCTATCGCTATGTGGTGATCGCCAGCGTGGTGATCAGTTGGCTCGCCTCATTTAATATCATCAACTACAGCAATCCCGTGGTGCGCCAAATCGCCCTTGCGATCAGCGCGATGACAGACCCGTTGCTCAACCCCATCCGCCGCATCTTGCCCAATATTGGTGGGTTGGATTTCTCACCAATCGTGCTGTTCATCGGCCTGCAATTTCTTGAACAATTCATCTGGTATTATCTGGTGCATTAGTGCCTCTGCGGCAAACGCCCAAGGGCTTGTTTCTTCACCTGCGGGTCACGCCCAAGGCTGGGCGCGATGAAATAGTGGGGATCATTGCCAATGCCGCAGGACAGAAAGCCTTGGCCATCAAGGTTTCAAAACCTGCCGATAAAGGCCAAGCCAATGAAGCGGTAATTGCAACGCTGGCCAAGGCCATGGGGATTTCCAAATCCTCCCTGCGCCTCGCATCTGGAGAAACTTCCCGCGACAAGGTAGTGGAAGTGGTGCAGAATGAGCCGTCCTTGCGCCACTTCATTGAAAAGCTGAAATCATGAAACGCCTTGCCGTCATCGCCGCACTATTGCTTCTGACCACAGCGGCCCAAGCCGAAACCGCAAAATCCATCTATACCAAGATCGATCTCAAAAAATGCGGTCAGGTCAAAAAGCCCGATGGCCAAGTTTTCGAAGGCGCTTGGCGCTGCCCCGGTTACGCAGGCTATGACGTCTTCATCAGCGCCGCAGATTCACGCGAGATGGCGACCTTCGGCCAAACTGACAAGAATGACTGTGCCGGATCAAAGACCTTCAACGGCTTCAACACCACGGGCAGTGTCATCGAATGGCGCATGAAAGGTGCCAAGCCCTTTGCAGCCATCCAGCGTTGGACGGTATCCAACGATCCCGCTAATTCCGCAAAACATGTGACCTGGCTGGTGGTGAACAAGCTTGCAGGCGGCACATCCTGTCAGATGCATTATGTGGCGGGATCCTTCCCCAAGGCCAACGTAGCCGCCCGGAAAGCCGCCGATGAAAAAGCCGAAGCTTTCGATTGCGAAAAAGACAAGCCAACATATGATTCAGCCATCGGCCCGCCCGGCATCAATCTGGAAGCCTGCAACACGCCCGCGAAGAAGTAACTACTCCGCCGCTTCCTTGGCGCGGCTGTGGCGCTTGCGTTCGTTGGCATCGAGATAAATCTTCCGTAGACGGATGGATTTTGGCGTGATCTCAACCAGCTCATCTTCGCCCACATAGGCCAGCGCTTTTTCGAGAGACATCTTGATCGGCGGGGTGAGCACCACAGCTTCATCCTTGCCCGACGCGCGCACGTTGGTCAGCTTCTTGCCCTTGATCACATTGAGCTCAAGATCATTGCCACGCGTATGCTCACCAATGATCATGCCGGCATAAACCTTGGTGCCATGCTCAATGAACATCGGTCCGCGGTCTTGCAGATTGAAAATCGCATAGGCTACCGCATCACCATCCGAGTTCGACAACAGAGCCCCCGTATGGCGGCTTGGAATTTCGCCCACATAAGGCGCATAGGCGTGAAACAGGCGGTTCATGATCGCCGTGCCGCGCGTGTCGCTCATCAATTCACCTTGATAGCCAATCAACCCGCGCGTAGGCGCATGAAAGACAATGCGCTGGCGGCCATGGCCGGAAGGGCGCATGTCGCGCATGGCGGCGCGGCGTTCCGAGAGCTTCTGCACCACAATGCCTGTGTGCTCTTCATCAACGTCCACAACGACTTCTTCGATCGGCTCTAATCTGTCGCCTGTTGCCTCGTCGGTTTTGAACACCACACGAGGGCGGCCAACCGTCAACTCAAAGCCTTCGCGCCGCATGGTTTCAATCAAAATGCCAAGCTGCAATTCGCCACGACCTGCGACTTCAAACGCGTCCGTTTCAGTTTCAGATGCAGTGACTTTCAAGGCCACATTGCCTTCCGCCTCGCGCAGCAAACGCTCGCGGATCACGCGGCTCTGAACCTTGTCGCCCTCTTTGCCAGCCAAGGGGCCGTCATTGATGCGGAAGGTCATGGTCAAAGTTGGTGGATCAATCGGCTGGGCCTGAATGGGCTCGCTTATCGATGGATCGCAAATCGTGTCAGCAACCGTCGTCGTCACCAGGCCCGAGATGGCCACAATGTCACCCGCAAAAGCTTCTTCAACTGGAATACGCTCCAATCCACGAAACGACAGAACTTTGGAAACGCGGCCTGTTTCCACAACGCTGCCATCACGCGCCAAAGACTTGACGGCCTGGTTGGTTTTAATGGCCCCCGAACGAATGCGCCCGGTGAGAACCCGGCCCAGAAAAGGGTTGGCTTCAATCGTTGTCACCAACAAACGGAAGGGGCCTTCTTCCACCACCGGCGGCTTGAAATGTGAAACCACCATATCAAACAACGCCGCCATATTATCTTCACCTTTTTCCGGCTTGTTGGACATCCAGCCATGTTTGGCAGAGCCATAGATGATCGGAAAATCCAGTTGTTCATCGGTGGCATCAAGGGCCGCAAAAAGATCAAACACCTCGTTCACAACTTCAACATGGCGCTCATCGGGACGGTCGATCTTATTGACCACAACAATCGGCTTCAAACCAATCTTCAATGCCTTTTGCAAAACAAACTTGGTCTGCGGCATCGGGCCTTCGGCGGCATCCACCAGCAACACAGCGCCATCCACCATATTCAAAATGCGCTCCACCTCGCCACCGAAATCGGCGTGGCCCGGTGTGTCAACGATATTGATGCGCGTGTTTTTCCAGATGAGCGACGTCACCTTGGCCAGAATGGTAATGCCCCGTTCGCGCTCAAGATCATTGGAATCCATGGCGCGCTCGGCAACCTTCTGGTTGTCGCGGAAAGAACCAGATTGCGACAGCAATCGGTCAATCAAAGTCGTCTTGCCGTGGTCAACGTGGGCAATGATGGCGATATTGCGCAAATTCATGGGAGGCGCGTTCTTTCGTTAAATTGTTCGGAATTGGGCCGGGCCTTAGCATGTGCAGCATGGGTAAGTAAACAACCATCCTCCCCTGAGGGGGAGGTGTCATGCGAAGCATGACGGAGGGGAGACGAGGTCAGGCACTTAGAAAGAACCCCTCCGGCGCTTCGCGCCACCTCCCCCTAAGGGGAGGATAAAAGGAAAGGAGGGGATAGACTACGTATTCCGTTTCCGCGCCGCCAGCGTGCGCAGGCGCAGCGCATTCAAGCGAATGAAGCCTGCAGCGTCTTTCTGATCATAGGCCCCGCGATCATCTTCGAATGTCACCAGCTCATTATTGTAGAGTGACTTTGGCGACTTGCGACCCACCACGATCACATTGCCTTTGTAGAGCTTGAGCCGGACAACGCCCTCAACATGCTCTTGTGATTTATCAATCATGGCCTGCAACATCTCACGCTCTGGCGCGTACCAGAAGCCATAATAAATCAGCTCAGCATATTTCGGCATGAACGAGTCTTTGAGATGGGCCGCCTCGCGGTCGAGCGTCAGAGACTCCATCGCACGATGCGCCACCGACAAAATATTGCCGCCCGGTGTTTCATAAACGCCACGCGATTTCATGCCGACGAAACGGTTCTCAACCAAATCCAATCGTCCAATACCATTGTCATGGCCAAACTTATTGAGCGCGGTGAACAATGTGGCCGGAGACATGGCCTTGCCATCAATGGCAACGGGGTCGCCATGTTTGAATTCAATTTCAATATAGGTTGCCTTGTCCGGCGCATCTTCCGGCGCAATGGTGCGCTGGAACACGAATGGCGGCGGCTCAATCCAAGGATCTTCCAACACCTTGCCTTCGGACGAAGAGTGCAGCAGGTTCGCATCCACTGAAAACGGCGCATCGCCGCGCTTGTCCATTGACACCGGAATTTGGTGTTGCTCTGCAAAGGTGATCAAATCGGTGCGGCTTTTGAACTGCCACTCACGCCAAGGCGCAATCACCTTGATGTCGGGGTTCAAGGCATAGGCCGTGAGTTCAAAACGCACCTGGTCATTGCCCTTGCCCGTGGCGCCATGCGCAATGGCATCAGCACCGGTTTCGGCGGCAATCTCAATCAAGCGCTTGGCAATCAACGGCCGCGCGATGCTCGTGCCCAGAAGGTAAACACCTTCATACAAAGCATTAGCGCGGAACATCGGAAAAACGAAATCGCGGATGAATTCCTCACGCACATCTTCGATATAGATTTGCTTGATGCCCATAAGCTCGGCTTTTTTACGAGCAGGCTCGATCTCACCACCCTGGCCGAGATCGGCCGTGAAGGTAATGATTTCAGCCTGATATTCAGTCTGCAGCCATTTCAGCATGATCGAAGTGTCGAGACCTCCGGAATAAGAGAGGACGATTTTTTTGATTTTGGATGTTTTTGCCATGATGGCAAGCCACTACCAGCCTTCAACAAATTCATCAACCACCTCTGAACAATCTTCTCCCTCCCACGTCCTTACGGGGGAGGGGTGGGGGTGGGGGCGGTTCACCACAATCAAATTTCGAATTTGAACACTTTTCCACCAACCCCACC
>Ga0209069_10000003_pt1 | contig 78297 bp, 69 predicted proteins | sample Str013_2_FD_187202 | JGI IMG/M metagenome (GOLD analysis project Ga0209069, IMG submission 187202) | Freshwater sediment microbial communities in response to fracking from Pennsylvania, USA - Straight Creek_MetaG_SC_2013 (SPAdes) (version 2) | ecosystem: Environmental > Aquatic > Freshwater >...
CTGCCCCTCCATCGCCTTGTACTTCCCCATCCGCGCTCGTCTGCGGAAATCTGCGGCAAGAACTTTCTTCAGCTTCTCCGCGTCTCCGCGCCTCCGCGGTGCGCTCTGGGTCTTGCCTGACTGCTGACTGCTGAGTGCTGACCGCTTCTTCCGGCATCTCCGTCACCAAAAACTCGTCGTCTTCTTCACCGAACGTCGTGTTCTTCACATTGCACGCGGCAATTTGCAGCGAGTAAAACAACAGCCCGGCTTTCTTCACGCTGATCTCGTCGTCAAGCAGAGCCCGCTGTACCAGCATCAACGCCATCTGTATGCTGTTGCCGTCTTCCAGCGGAGGCAGTTCCAGCTTCCGTGCTCGTGCCGCCAGCATCCGTTCATGCGCATAGCAGTAGTTGTACCCATTCATCCGCGGAGACCCGCACACCGTACCGTCTTCCCGCACTTTTTGGCACCGCGGAGCATCGTCCGCCTGGTCCAGGTTCTGGCGCAATTTTTCAAACAGCTCATGCTCCACGGCCTCCGCATCGCCCACCTGCCGCACCAACTGCGGACGGCCCTGGATAAACTCCTGTGCTCGACGAAATGCCTCGCCTGCCTCCCGCACCAGTCGCGACGCCTCTTCCTGTTCGCTCCTTTGCTGTTCCTGTTCGCGCTTCCTTAGCTCTTCGTACTCTTCCCGCGTGTATTTCTGTCCATCAACCGTTACGTAGTGCACGTGTCACTTCTCTTTTCTCCGCCCGGAAAAAAGTTGAGCCTCTACTTATCCTGCCCCCAAATTCTTGATCCGCGATCATCCGCGTAAATCCGCGGTAGAAGGTTTTTTCTGCCCCCCTCCCGTACCCGTGTGGCACCGCCGCCCTCGGCGGTGGTTGTTCCCCAGTTTTGCAATCCTTCGGTGTTCCTCTGCGTCCTCTGTGGTAAGACGCCCCAAAAACACAAATGCGCAACCTCGGCCACCGCCCGGTTGCGCTCTTCGTGAAACCTGAATTGTCTTGGGCCGCAGTCCTCAACCCAACATCCTTATTATAGGCGAAAATGCAGCGAAATGCAAGGGCTTTGTGGGACATGTACCCCACAGGCCGCATCTCCCGCGCGCCCCAAACTGCACTTCAAAACGTCGGCCATTGACAAAAATCTCGTCGTAGAGACGTGGCACTGCCACGTCTCCTAACATTCCGAACTCCAACAACGTCGGCTTTGACAAGAGACTTCACCGTAGAGACGTGGCACTGCCACGTCTCGCTTCTGTTTTTCCGGATGAGATGAACCATCGCTCTTGCCAGCATGCTTTTGGCTTGAACGCTCCAGCGCCGTAGGCGCGACACAGCCTAGCCCACACTGAGGCGAGCGCACGCGAAGCCGTAAGTGTGGGTAAGCGAAAGAGGAGTCGAGCCCCAGCGGGGCGACACAAGCCCTGCTTTGGAAAAAGGTCATGAAGATGGCCCATAAAGATTTGGACTTGAGATAAGTTCGCCACGTCCGAGTTCCGGAAAGGCCTGTCCATTGGCTAGGTACATTTCTAAACCGTGCCCATAGTAGCTAAAGCGCCTCTGAGCAAATGTGGACTCAAAGAGGTCTCTGTATCGATCCTCGATTCCTGGAGGGGATATCCCACGCCGCGACGCCAATAGGTCTTCGAAGGCACATCTAGGTTCGCCAGTCAGGATAGAGTTTCCTGCATTCGCGCCGGATTCATCTTTATTAACAACTATCAACTTGTAAAGCTGATGGTTGTCCGCGAGGCCAAGAGTGATCAAATATTTGAAAAAAGCGTCTGCTTCCGGCATCGAATACCCAATAATGCATATACGCGTAGCCGTATTCAAAGCATCAGCGGCACTTTCCCAAACAGTACGCATTAAAGCTTGGTGTTCGGTTTTGTCCCATGAAGGGGGCACGAGGAGAAGCTGAAAGGGACCCTTCCCGCATTTCGCGCAAACCTGTCGCTTGTAGTCCAACTCGAGGCTTGTTGCTTTTGGGCGGGTCACAACCACGTGCTTACAGTTCTGGCAAACTGCCCAGTTTGTGGAGCCATGCAGTTTCAGCACCGACATCTTGGGTGCCGAAGTTTCTTGCTCAACCTCTGGGTTTTTCAAATGATAGTCCGGCGCTATCCCGAGCCTCCATAATGCATCGTCAAGGACGAGGTCATAGTTAAATGTAATGACCACGCTATCGCGCCAGGTTCGCCGCACTTGAGAGTCATAACACCCTGCAATTAGACCAGCAAAAAAATCGTACATATCTGCAAAGTAACGATTATTGGTTGAGTCTTTTTCTATATTGCTTGGGAAGCTTGAGTCATCGCCAGCCTTAGAGTTCAACGTCCAGGCAATACGACATCGGTGCGGTTTCCGATTCAACGCCAACTGAAGCGTCTTGGCGATCAGATAGACAGTTGCATCCCGAGTGTCCGAATCAGCATCCTTCAACCTGTGGCGCATTTCAACCAATCCAAACAAATGTTCTATGTTGTCTAGATCGATCTTCCTCATTTTTTCGCGGGCTCTTGACATCTCTTGCTTAAAAAAGAAAACCTCGCGAAAATAATTCCGCTCCTCGCTATTCAATCCAGACATGGGGTCGTCGTAAAGTTCTCGGGCAATATCCAGAAAATTGTTTACAAGCGGCGCTCCCGCGGAGACAGAAAAACCGGCTCCGAGAATGAAAACATTCCGATTCTTAATCTCATCTGTCATAGGTTTAACCGAGCATAGAAGCTCTATAGGATACCCGCAATTCGTTTTGCAGCTAGTACTGCTCCTTCCAGGACTATGCGGCGGATCTCAGCTATAGTAATCTCTGCAATAACAGCATCTTCACCAGGACCGGTAAGCAATGGAATATCCCTTGCGGTTGTCGGCAGGCTGAAAGCGTAATAAAGGCCCCTATGTACGACATCGCAACGAATTGAGTATAGAAAATCCACGGCTCCTTCAAGCGGCAAGAAAGCTCCTCCCACTCTTTGAAACGCTTTCTCCAGGCGCTCCTTTTGAGATGACTCACATATCTCAGAGAAGAATTTCTTAACATGCTTCTTCGACTCACCCTCCCCTTCATACCCCGAGACAATTTTGGCGACGAGCTCTGCTGCAGTCAGGTAAAAAAGCACTTGAAAGGCTGGCCTAGCGGCAGCTACGTTGTCGATTTGATCAGCAAGCCAAACCATTCTTACCGTTTGGTGCAATATGATCTTCGCATCATTATTGTCAGAGGCTTTTACAGCTTGGTAGAACTGGACGCTGGCCTCGAGCGATCCGCCGAACGCGTCAACATAGAAAGAACCAAAGTCTATGTCGGCGATATGAACTCGATCTTCTTGCGGCATATTAGTCAGCATAAACGGACTCGCCTTTGCTCAGCAATCAAACAGTTCTTTCCTTTTGCAGTAAGGGCCAGTCTTTCGTCGCGCGCCGCTTCGCTGCGCACGGGCCTACGGCGTTAGGAATTGGTTTCATTTAGATGATACTGGCACGACTACGCAGCCCTCGCCGCTTACTGCGGGCTAAGTGCTCAAGTCGTGCCCTGACACTTGTCGTACTAGGCCCATCCCTTTACCGTTTCTCAAACACCACGATCCACCCCACGATGATTCCCAGAATCACCACCAGGCTGATCCACGGACGCCGGTCAATCCATTTGGCGAACGCGGTTTCCGATTGCATGGCCAGTCCAAACAGCGCGCCGCAGGAGACAAGAATGCCCAACGACCATATGGGCATACCCGAACGAGTATGAAACTGCGAAGTAATGGGATGGATCACCCAATTTGGAATGAGCAAGAAGCAGAGGACGGCCCAGACCATCCCGCCAATGAGCAGACGCATATTCTGCCAGCGGCTGAGACGGGCATTGCGGAGCGGAGGCGTATTGCCCGGCGGATTTTGCGGTGCGTTTTCCCGAGCGTTTTCTGGAGCAGCCATGAGGCAGATTCTATCAATCTTGGCGGTGTGGGGCCTCTTGATCCTTCTCGCCAAATGGCCATCAATTCTTCACAACACTTTACTCGCGAAAGCACATCCCTACACGACTATTTAGCCAGCGCCGGTGTTTTGCTGTTGTAGTGCTTGCAACTTGCGCGAAAGCAACCGCAAGCTGTGTGACCAACTTTAGTTTGCAGCCAGATTTCGAAATTTGCAGTAAGCGCTACGGAGCCAAAAGCCATGACGATGTTTAGGTCTTCAACAATCCCAAAACGGTTCGCACGTTGCGCGCCGCGGACGCCAACCGCACGTATGGTTGCGACGGTCGCCGCCAACAGGTCTCAGGCCTCCCCGCGCTTTGCAGCCTTCGCCGCCATCACCAGCATGCTCATGCTCTCCGGATGCGCCGGGGTACAGGTCAAGCTGGGATGGAAAGTTGATCTCGCCAAAACTCCTGTGACGTCCATTGCCGTCGCCATGCCCAAGGCCACAGGTCTGGCGCCTGGAGAAAAGTCGCCGCTAGTGGTTACCGTTACAGGCCCAGACGGCAAGATCTTGGTCACCGAAGGAGCGGCCGACGGGAAAGTCATGTGGAAGGATCTTCAGATCGCAACAACTGTTGTTACCGCCAACCAGAAAGGCGTGGTTTCGCTCTCCACCGATCCCCAAATCAGTGATGGACAGCTTCCCCATGTCACCATCACGGTTCCCAGCCATCCTGATCTTCGTGCCGACCTCGATATTCCGGTGCAATATAACCGCAAGTTCCAGGCGCAGTTCAGCGGCGCCAGCGGTTTCAGTGGCTCGAGTGGCTCCGATGGCAGAAGTGGCTCCAGCGGTAGTTCCGGCTCCACCGATCCAGATCATCCATCTGCGGGCGGCAATGGCGAAGACGGAGGTAATGGCGGAGATGGTGGCGATGGAGGCCGCGGTGGTGATGGCCCTCCGGTCGATGTCTTGGTTACTCTCAAATCCGGAAGCCATCCGTTGCTTCAGGTAAAGGTTACCGCCGAAGGCCGTACGCAGTTGTTCCTTGTGGATCCCGATGGCGGCTCGATGACCGTTACGTCAAGCGGCGGCTCGGGCGGCTCTGGTGGAAGAGGCGGCAGGGGCGGCTCCGGTGGCTCTGGAGGGAGTGGATCGCCTTCGGGCACGAGCGGCAGCAGCGGTCGCGATGGACGCAACGGCTCAGATGGGTCTTCAGGAAACGGCGGTCAGATTACTCTGGTGTCCGATCCCCAGGTCCGGCCGTATCTTCCGGCCATTAAGCTCTACAGTCCCACCGGACCTCGTCCCGTATATCGGGAAATGCGGTTGGCTGCGGTATGGTGACCCTGATTTTTTTCGCCGTCAGGCTAGCGATGCGCCCGGTTAGCGTTGCGACACGTTCGGCAAAAACTGCAAGTCGCTGTCGTGCCCTTCAGGAAACGTATAGCCGAGCAGGCGTGCCATCATCACCAACTGTCCTTTATGGTGGAATTCATGCGTGATCGGGTGAAGAACGAGCCAGCGGGCATCAAGATTTTCCGTTACGCCGGCGTCGTTCGTGTGCCGGACGGATTGCGGCAGGGCAGTGGACGAAAGCGCTTCGTACACCATGGCGTCCACATCGGCAAAGCCGGCTTCAATCTGGGGAAGACTTTCCGCGCCGAAGGCAGTCCAAGGGCGCCCGAGCAATACGCTTCCGGTCCACCAGCGGTAGGTGTTGATCACGTGCCGTTGTTGTTGCAACAAGCTCTTGCCGCTGGAATCAGGGCGTTCGTATACGTCCGCTGGCACGGTCCGTAGGAAAGCGAACAATGCTTTACGCGTGTGGACTACCCAACTGTAGAATTCTTTTAGATCCAGTTGCATTGGTTCAGTGTAGCAGCGGTTGCGGAGCAACGAAGGGCGCGACGTTAGGCTTACAGTTTGCGGGGAGGAGCTGGAACAACCGCATTGGAACGCAAGCACTGCCGTGTTCCGTCGCACAGCCATTTTGAGTAAAATTGCTTTTGAGGGAAGTGTTGCCCCAACCCCTCAATTCGCCACCGTCAATCTTTGGAGCTTGTATGAGTTATCCCGTGAAGGTTTGTGCCGTCTGTTCAGAAGAGTTTGAGTTGAAGCCGGGTAAGCCGGGGTTTGCCAACCAGTGTCCGGATTGCAGCACGCCTGAAGCCGATCAAAGTGGCGCCGACGCCCTCAAGACTGACCGCGAAGGGAACGCTGCCCGCAAAGAGGCCATGCGCAACCTGCTTTACCGTAAAGACAGCTAGCGCTCTGTCACGCTGGTTGCATGTGCGCATCGCCGGCAAAACTTGCGGACAAAGAAATTGCAGAACAAGAGGTAGCGGACGTGTCGAGAGCAGTCTTGAAAATCATCTTGCCTCTTGCGTTGCTGCTTCTTCCCCTTGCAGCGTTGCCAGGCAGATCGGCCCCAAGCAACGCCCCGGGAGGCAACGACATGATCAGCGAAATTGAGCAAGACAAGCCCGCGTGCACTAAGATCGCCTCCCCGGACGCCGCCGTTCTTTCTCTCTTCTCCGTTGCCGGCGGGCGCCGCTCTGAAGTCCACGTGGACTTGAAGTTCAAAAAGGTGGTCACGGTCACCACGGACTTTGACGAATCCAAGCCTTTTAAGCGCGCACGTGAACTGGATCTGGCCGCGGAAGACGCCGCCAAACTCCACGGCCTTCTCGCGCCTCTTTGCCTGCAAGAGTCGATGGCGCAGGCTGGTCCGCCTCCTGGAGGCAGTTGGTATTTTGAGGTGCGCTACCAACGCCAGACGGCGGGCCTCACAACGTCGCCGCGAATTCTCTCCCGCAAAGAAGGAGTCACCAAAGGAACCGCTTATTACGTGCTTAGTGACGTCCAGGGCAAGGCTCTGCTCGACTTTATCAACGCCGTCTCGCCGCCGATCAAGTAAAGGGCCATGGAAACACCGCGTTTCGGCCTCCCCGAGGACTAGAATCTTCTCAGCGCCCTCCGGTGTCTAATTGGGGTGAGTTTCTTGCAGGTTTATATGACGAAACGTCTTTTGATCGGCTTGCTCTTTACCGTAGTCACTGCGGCCGCCTCGGCGCAACAACCTGGGCTGCTTCCCCCGGAGTTCAATGGCTGGCAGCAGCAAAAACAGTCTCTCAAGTCCGGGACGGACGCCGCCAAGATCGATTCCACGGACGCCGCCGTGCTCAAGGAGTACGGGTTCGTTGACTTTTCCACTGCGAATTACGCTCGTGAAGACCGGGTGATCCAGATCAAGGCCATCCGCTTTGCTGACGCCACTGGCGGGTTCGGTGCCTTCAGTTATTACGTCCAGCCGCAGATGCGGACTGAAAAGATTGGTGACCGCGCTGCGTCCAACAACACCCGGGTATTGTTCTATCGCGGCAACGTGCTGGTTGACGCTCAATTAGACCGCACTACCGCCATGTCCGGCTCCGATCTCCGCGCCCTGGCGGACGCGCTCCCTGTGCCGCACGGCCGCCTGTCCGTATTGCCTACACTGCCTTCGCATCTGCCGAAAGCCAGCGTAACCAATTCTGACCGTTATGTTGTGGGGCCAATCGCGCTGGAGCGCCTGGGAAGCCCGGTTCCGGCCAGTCTTATCAACTTCGAGCTTTCGCCGGAAGTTGAGTTCGCCAAATATCGCGTCACCATGGGCCGCGAAGTCAACTTCACCCTCATCGAATATCCCACGTTCAAAATGGCCGCGGAGCGCATTAAAGCCATGGAGTCCGCGTCTCTCCCCGGCGGACCGTTCTATTTCCGTCGTACCGGACCGCTGCTGGCCGTGGTCAACGGACCTGTCGATTCGGGGGAAGCCCATCTGTTGCTGGATTCCGTCTTCTACGATGCCAACGTCACCTTGAACCAGGCCACCAAGTACAATCCGCGCGACAACATCGGCAACGTGATCGTTACCATCTTTGCTTTGATCGGCATGATTCTGGCTGTTGGATTGATCCTGGGAGTGGCTTTTGGCGGAATCCGCGTCTGGGCCAAGAAGCGTTTCCCCGACCGGTTTTTTGACCGTCCTGAGGACGTGGAGATCATTCAGCTCAATCTCAAGTAGACCGTAAACGGCTGAAAGCAATGGCTGAAAAGTCGCCCTAAGTACCAAAGTGACATTTTTTGGCACTTTGGCGAAGTCTGTTTATAAATTGGTTAAAATGTTGAAAACAAAGGCATTTAAGCCCTAAAAATTCCTTGACACGCCATTCCACCCCCCATAAGATTTTTGACAGAAAGTTCTGATGGTTTTTTGCAACCTCCGTTGGAACTATTCTCCCTTGAAAAGGAAAGGCCGTCCCGTTGCCGGGCGGCCTTTTCCGTTTCAGATGTCGCTACGCTCCACCCCGCCGTTGATTGTCGCTTGGCTTTGGCCCGCGTGCTCTGTCAACCACGGCCTCAGCGCGTGATCGGCTTCGGCCTTTGCGTTTCGTATTTCGATCCACGCAAACGGAAGTTACGAAGCTACATTCGCCCGTCCATGGTTCAGCGCCGTAGGCGCGACGTGAGTTAGCCCAGCGCGGAAGCGCTGGGTAGGCGAGCGTAACGATTCGAGCCCCGGAGGGGCGGCACCAACCCTCACCCCGCCATCTTCGCCGCTGACGGACTCTTCCTGACCGCCTCGTCCATCTCATACGCCTTTTTCACCCAGCGCTTCACTTCGTCGTCGATCTCGTCCACGGACGCGATCTCAATCCGGTGCGTAATCCGGTCTTTTTTCGCGAACCCGCCGGTATCGATCAACCTTGCCGGCGTCTTGGTGTCTTTCAGGGCCAGCCCCAGATCGATGCGCGTTTTTGTCGCCGGTTTGATCTGCGCAAACACGTGGTTGCGATAAAACGGCACCATCGTTTGGCACGGACAGACCTTTACATCGCCTCCCATGCTCCGGCCCAGCTTCAGCAGCGCGTCGTAAACCGGACGCAACCCGGCTTTGGATTTCGAATACATACGTTCCACGTAATCATCCGCGCGGCGCAGATACAGGTCAGGATCGCCGTCTTCGCCTTTGCCCAGAGAGCATTCCGTGATCCACCAGGCGTAATTGGTTCCCAGTTCGTATTTGTTCTTAAGCCACTCGCGGCGTTTCTTTTCGTCCACCGGAGCGTCTTTCTTCACCAGCTTGATCCATTCGTCCAGGGACCGTCCTGTCTTCTCCTTCAGGCTCGTGATCACGTTGTGCACCATGGCTACGCCCGGATGGACGTCATAGGCGGATGAGATTTTGGTTTTTGCTGGCATGCACTTCTCCGTAAGGAATTTTACTCTTGGCTCCTGTGTTCTCATGAATGCAATGAAAAATTCTTACGAGCTGGACTTTCTAGACGTTGTTTGAGCAAATCAGACTTGCTGACGCTAATTTCCATTTCCGGCAGTTACGAATGACGCTTCGTTTGCAGACAACCCAGCGCCGCAGGCGCGAAATAACCTTGGTTCACACTACACATTTTTGAAAGGATCTCTACGGAAGCCACCCATCAGCTTCCCTCACCACGATCCCAGCGCCGTAGGCGCGATATGAGTTAGCCCAGCGCGGAAGCGCTGGGAAAAGTTGTAACGGAGAATTTGAGCCCGTAGGGGCGACACTTGCTAAGCTAATGTTTACCAAATGACCGCGCGTTTCCAATTTTCCGGCCTGCCTGAAATTCTGGCCAAGGCCAATGAAGAAAAGTCTGGCGACCAGCTTGCCGGCATCGCCGCGCGTTCTGAACAGGAACGTGTCGCTGCCAAACGCGCTCTTGCCGATACCACGCTCGAACACATCGTCAACAATCCTGTGATCGATCCTGCCATCGACGACGTAAGCCGCCTCATCCTCGATACCCACGACCACGCCGCCTTTGCCGCCATCAAAAACATGTCGGTCGGCGAATTCCGCGAATTCATCCTGACTGACACCACCACTGAATCCGACCTCCGCCGTCTTCACTGGGCCATCACGCCGGAGATCGCCGCTGCCGTGGCTAAGCTCATGAGCAACAAGGACCTTGTTCTGGCCGCCAGCAAGATGCGTGTCGTCACCCGCTGCCGTAACACCATGGGTGAGCGCGGCGTCCTCGGCATCCGTCTTCAGCCCAACCACCCGGCGGACGACATCGCCGGCATTCTACTCTCCGCTTTTGACGGATTGCTCTACGGCTGTGGTGACGCCGTCATCGGCGTCAATCCCGCCACTGATTCCGTGGAAACCGTCTCCGCCATTCTGCACGCGCTGCAGCGCCTGATTGACGGTTACAAGATTCCCACGCAAGCTTGCTGCCTGGCGCACATCTCCACGCAACTCGCAGCCATGGATCGCGGCGCTCCCGTCGACTTGCTCTTCCAATCCGTGGCTGGCACGCAAAAAGCCAACAAGAGCTTTGGGATCACCCTGGAACTGCTTCGCGAAGGCCGCGAACGCGTGCTCAAACATCACCAGCAAAGGTTTGCAATTGAACAAAGAAGTGAAATTTCAAATGTGAAATTTCAAATTGAAAATACGGCAGCTACCCATGGCCTTCCTCCGCGTTCCTCTGTGTCCTCTGTGGTAAATGGTTCTCACAACGTCATGTACTTTGAAACCGGCCAGGGCAGCGCTCTCTCGGCGGACGCGCATCACGGCATCGACCAGCTCACTCTTGAAGCTCGTGCTTACGGCGTGGCTCGCGTCTTCGAGCCTTTTCTCGTCAACACCGTGGTCGGCTTCATAGGTCCTGAATATCTTTACGACGAGCGCCAGATCATCCGCGCCGGACTCGAAGACCACTTTATGGGCAAGCTTCTCGGTCTGCCCATGGGTTGCGACGTTTGTTATACCAACCACGCCGCCGCTGACCAGAACTCCGCGGACAACTTGCTTATGCTCCTCGCCGCCGCCGGATGCAATTACTTTATGGGCGTTCCTGCGGCGGACGACGTGATGCTCAACTACCAGTCCACTAGTTTTCACGACGCCCTGGCCGCGCGCCGTCTTTTCAACTTAAAGCCCGCGCCGGAGTTCCTCCGCTGGCTGCAAGAAATGGAAATCTTCCACGGCAATGAACCAGCCCAACTCGACGGCGCCGCTCGCAAGCACCTCCTGGCGGGATTGGCCGAAGCAATGGACACCAATCTGGATTGATTCCCGCATTCAAAACAAATTATTCTGTACTCGCGAAGAATGCTTGGCAAAAAACACAGCTTCTAACCCTGTCATCTTGAGCAAGCCTGAGTTCCGGCTCGCCGGAATGAAGGCGAGTCGAAAGATCCCGGGAATGTTTCGGCACACGATGTCGCTACAGGGAGTTCTCACAATGTGCCAGCGCCGCAGGTACGTCATGCCGGTAGCCCATGATGGAAACGAGAAATGATTTCAATCTCCATCGCGGCGGCACGTCTTGGCTAATTGCTTAACACATGACCGACAAACTCGATCCCGCCAGCATCCTCACCCGCATCCGCGCCCGTACACCCGCGCGCGTTCTTGTCGACCGCGTCGGCGCCGCCTACCGAACCGCTACACAACTTGATCTTCGCCAGGACCACGCTGCCGCCCGTGACGCCGTCCGCACCGAGCTCGACGTGCCTAGCGATCTCGGAGCCGAGTTTGCTGCCCGCTGGAAGCTCTTTGAAGTTTCCACCTGTGCAGCCAGCAAAGACGAATACCTTCTTCGTCCCGACCTCGGCCGCACCTTCACCGGCGAAGCCCGCGAAAAAATCGCTGCCACCTGCCCTCCTCATGCCGATCTGCAAATCGCCATCGGGGACGGCCTTTCCGTTACCGCCGTCGCCACCCAAGTCCCGGCCTTGCTACCTTTGATCGCCGACCAAGCCAAATCCCGTGGCTGGACCCTCGGTCAGGCGTTCGCGATACGTTATTGCCGCGTGGGCATCATGAACGAAATTGGCGACATCCTTCAGCCTCAGGTCGTCGTGCTGCTTATCGGCGAACGCCCCGGCCTCGCGACGGCCGAAAGCCTTTCCGCCTACATGGCCTTCCGTCCTCGCCGTGGAGACAATGACGCTCAACGCAACTTGATCTCGAACATTCACGCCCGCGGTGTTCCCGTGGCCGCGGCCGCGCAGCGCATCGCCAACCTCGCTTCGCAAATGATGCGTCAGCAACTCAGCGGGGTGATGGTAAAAGAAAACCTTGGCCCTTCCGGACTGAAGGGAAAAAGCTCAGCGCTACCATGAAATCCTAAAGAGGCGCATTGGCGAACTAACTTAGAGAAAAGTAGAACCCAGCGTCCCAGGACGACTGACAAATCCTCCGGCGAATCGAGAGAATGTTCTGAGTTTTGAGATGCCGGCGCAGCAACCCCCGAACGTTGGGCGACGGACCGGGGATAAACCATGTTCCCAGCGCCGTAGGCGCGATATGAGTTAGCCCAGGCCGGCAGGCCTGGGTAGACGAGGTAATGAATTTCAAGCCCCAGCGGGGCGACACCTGAAAACCGAACCTAAGAAGATATGACCAAAAAATCGACCGCAAAAAAATCCGCTAAAAAACTTTCAAAACCTTCCACCGCAAAATCTTCCCCCACAAAACCCAAAAACCCTGGCTTCGCTCCTGTGTTCTCCGCGCTTTGCGGACTGCTCGCGCCGTATCAAAAGCAGATGGCCTTAAAGAGCACTAACGCCGACTACTATTATCTTGAATCCCGCGAGGCGACTTACAAAGGCAAGCCAATGTTCTTTGCCGCCGTCCGCGCGGGAAAGAACTACGTGAGCTACCACCTCATGCCTGTTTATGGCTGCCCGGAACTCTTGAAAGACGCGTCACCCGGCCTGATGAAGCGTATGCAGGGCAAGGCCTGCTTCAACTTCACAGCGGTCGACAAACCGCTTTTTGCCGAACTCGGACGCCTTACCCGCGCCGGCTACAACAAATTTAAGACCCTCAAATACCTCTAGCCAATCCAATTTACTGGGCACCGAATACCGTCCAAGACAAGAGCTGGACTACGTGTTCTAATCGGTTGCCACTTGGAGCCGCGTGAGCGGCGTCTGAAAATAGCCCGGTATGCAGGACGCCACTGCGAGCCTGCGAGCAGCGGCGGACAAGTGCCGGGTAGGCGATGTGCAGATGGTCCAGTCCCGATAGGGACGGCTGAGCTCCAGTCAGTTCCTATCCCAGATTCAAAAGAAAGAAAAGAAAGATAGGTCCAGCGTCGAATCATGGAAACCAAAAATACTCACGACCCTTCCGCCAACTCGGACAATGCTAGCTTGGACAATGCTCGCTGGGATAATGCTCGCTCGGACAAAGCCACCTGGGACATCGACTACTGGGAGAAAGTCCGCCAACGCACCAGCAAAGTCATCGCCGTCATCCCGCATGACCACTTTGACTGGACGCCGCGCCCCGGCAAGTTCACCTTCGCGGACATCATTCGCCACCTGGCCACCATTGAACGTTATATGTACGCGGAAAATGTCCAACTCAGGCCCAGTCTTTATCCCGGCCATGACAAGGAACTGGCGGACGGCCCCACCAACGTGCTTACCTTCTTTGACCGCCTTCACCGCGAGTCCGTGGAAATCTTCAACCGTCTCACTGCGGACGACCTGAACAGGAAGTGCGTGACCCCTGGGGGCGCACCCATCACTGTCTGGAAATGGTTGCGTGCCATGGTGGAACATGAAATCCATCATCGCGCCCAGATTTATACCTACCTGGGACTGCTGGACATCACCACGCCGCCCATCTACGGATTGACATCGGAAGAAGTCAAGGAGCGCAGCCAAAAGATCGGTTGATCGGGAGATCGCGCATGATCGGTGATTGGTGGTTGGTGATTGGTGATTGGACGATGGATGCCGGCCTTGGACGTGATTGTCCTGAGGTGTTTTCTTAGTTCTGCTGTTCCCCACGAAACTGTTCTGGGGCTGAGTGCTGAACGCCAATTGCTGAATGCCAATTGCCAATTGCTTTTTTTCCGATCTGTGTCATCAGTGTTAATCAGCGGTAAGATTCTTGTGCTCATGCCCATCGCCTATCTCACGCTTGAAATCCGGATTGAAGACGCGCACTCCCTCAAGGACAAGCGTCACGTGGTCCGCAGCCTGAAAGACCGTTTGCGGAATTCCTTCAACGTATCTGTCGCTGAAATTGACGTCTCTGACCTCTGGCAGCGTGCCACGCTTGGCGTGGTCAGTATTTCCGATTCGCGTGACTACCTGGAAGGCCTGATGCGCAACGTGGAAAATACCGCTGTCCGCCTCGCCAACAACAACGGCGCGGAAATCGTTGACTCGTTCCTCGACTATCTTGACAGCGGCGATAGCCAGGAGAAAGTCTAAATAGACAAATTGGTAATTGCGTAAGTTTGTAATTGGGTAATTGAAAACCCGCGTTTCTGGTGTTGAAGTTCAATTACCCATTTACCAAATTACTCACTTACCAAATCTCAACCCGGCCTATAGCTTGGATATCGCCTGCCAACTCCCTATTTCTTCCATAAGCTTTCTCTGATATTCTTGCTAGTTTTTCGTGAAGTGAAAAATGCCGGAGCAAAGAGGCAAGCAACATCATCTCGGACGGATCGTTGAAACTCTCAAGGAAGAGATCGGCGCCATCATTGAAGGCGATCTCGCCGACCCCCGGATCGCGCTCTGCACGGTCAGTGAAGTCGTGATGGTCGATAACAAAAGCGCCCGCGTTTTCCTTCAGGTGGTTGGCGACGAGCGTGAGAGCGAAGAGACCGTCAAGGCCGTCAACGCCGCCAAGGGATTTATCCGGCACGAACTGCTGGAGCGTCTGGGCAAACGGCATATTCCTGACCTCACTTTTATTCTTGACCGCTCGCAGGAATACGGCGGACGAATTGAAGAGCTTCTGGGACGAATCAAGAAGCGTAAAAAGTAAGACCAGCCTCACAACCCGGGGGCCACACAATAGGGACCATGCACCAACTCGAACACGTCTTACAGAAAATTGAGCAGGGAAGTTACTTTCTTGTGACCTCGCACGCGCGGCCGGATGGCGACGCCGTTGGTTCCGCGCTCGCCCTGGCCCAGGTTCTGCGCAAAATGGGCAAGACCGCTGACGTGATTCTGGCCGATGGCGTTCCCGTGATCTACCATCCGCTGCCCGGCGCGGAAACCATCATCCACTCCTCCGTCATTCCGTCTGCCAAGGCCGCCGGCCACTATGATGCGGCCATAATCCTGGAGTGTGACAGTGTTCAACGCAGCCGCGTGGAAGGTCTCAACGGACATTTTTTAATCAATATAGATCACCATCCTTCAGCAAAGGCTTTTGCGGACATTAACTGGTTTGATCACAAAGCCTGCGCTGTTGCGGAAATGATTTTTCGCCTGGCCATCGCCGCTCGTGTCCGCGTTACACCAGACATTGCCACGTGCCTCTACACGGCCGTGCTTACTGATACCGGCTCATTCGCCTATTCGCCCACCAACGCCCATACCTTCGAACTGGCGCGTTGCCTGGTGGAGCACGGCGCTGATCCCGCGCACATCGCCCAGAACGTTTATTTTGCCAACCCCATTTCCAAAATGCGTTTGCTCGGCGTGGCGCTCGGTGGACTGCGCCAGGAGGGCACCGTTACCTGGATGTCCGTTACCCGCCAGGACATGCTCAACTGCAACGCACTCGATGAAGATACCGAAGGTCTGGTGAATTACGCGCTCAGCATTGCCGGAGTTGAAGTTGCCTGTTTCTTCCGCGAAGTCGCGCATGATCGTGTGCGTGTTAGCATCCGCAGCAAAGGCGCCGTCAACGTGGCGGAGATCGCGGAAGAGTTCGGTGGCGGCGGACACGAATGTGCCAGCGGTTTTTCCACTCTGGGTCCAATCGCCGCGGCCACTGATCGTGTTCTCTCGGAGCTTCGGAGTAGAATGCTCAGGTCTTCGTCACAGAAGAGCTCTTCGCACCCGAGCTGAGTCACGCGAAAAACTGATCTTGTTTCCCAAATCCAAGTTTGCCCCGGTGGAACCATGCCTATAAGAGACGGAGGCGCTCTGAGCGTCTCCACCAAGCTGATGGTCTTCCAGTTGATCGTCGTGGTGGGCGTGTCCGCCTTTATTTTCTTCTTCGGCTTGGGTTCACTTGGCCTGCTGGGCGCGGACGAACCGCGTTACGCGCAAATCGGCCGTGAAATGTTTGACCGTCACGATTGGATCGTTCCCACGCTCAACGGCACACCTTGGCTGGAAAAACCTGTCCTGCTTTACTGGATGGAAATGATTTCGTATCGCTTTTATGGCGTGCATGACTGGGCCGCGCGGGTTCCTTCCGGGATGCTGGCCCTCGGCCTCACTTTGGCTACCTTCTTCTTCATGCGCCGCTTCCGCCCGGGGACTGAAATGGACGCCGCCCTCATCACCTGTTCCATGGTCGGAGTGCTGGCCTTTGCCCGCGGTGCGTCTACTGACATGCCGCTTTCCGCGCCGTTCTGCGCCGCTCTGCTCGCTTGGTGGGCATGGAATCAGACGGAAAGGAAAACCTGGCTCGGCGCGTTTTACGTTCTGCTGGGAATAGGCGCGCTGGCGAAAGGTCCCGTGGCTCCCGCGTTTGCCGTGTTGATCGTCGCCGCGTACGCCGTCCTGCAGCGCCAGGGAAAGTTTTTCTTCCGGACGCTTTGGGCGCCAGGCTTTGCTTTGTTTGCCGTGGTAACTCTGCCGTGGTACATCGCGGTCCAGAGTAAAGTGCCACAGTTTTTTCACATCTTCTTTGTCGAGCACAACCTGGAACGCTTTGGCACCAACCTTTATCGTCATTCGCAACCGTTCTGGTATTACATCCCCGTCTTTCTGGCGTGGGTGATGCCGTGGATTCTGTTTACCGTGCCGGCTTTGTTCCTGGCCGTGCGCGACATCATCAAGCGCATTCGCAACGCCGGTGAAGACGCTGCGCCGCAGCTTAGCCTTCAAACCGAGCCGCAAGCATCTTCTACTTCGCGGCCTGATGCCGCCAAACCAGATGCCGCCAAAGACGATGGACTCACTCTCTTTCTGGCTCTCTGGATCATCATTCCCATCGTCTTCTTCAGCATTTCGCGCTCCAAGCTGCCGGGATACATTCTTCCGGCGATTCCGCCGGCCGGCCTGCTTACTGCTACTTTTCTTCATCGCCTCAAAAAGATTCCGCGTGTCCTGCTGATGTGCCATTCACTGCTCTGCGGAACTCTCCTGGCGGCGACCCTAATGGTTCCCTGGCAGATGTACAAACAGCCTGTACCAGTGGCTACCCGCTACATCATCATGGTTTCAGCCGGGGTGATTGCTATTGCGGTCTTGCTGTTGGTCCGGCGGCGGGGCCTGCAAACTCTGCATTTTGCCACCGTTCTTCCCCTCATGTTGGGAATCACTTTCCTGCTGCATCCCTCGGTTGGTTCTCTCATTGACCAGAAAGTTTCCGCCCGCGCCGTGGATTCCCGCTTGCGTGAGCTCGGCGTTGCTTCCGGTCCTATTCTGGCCTTTGACGTGAAAAGGGAAGTGTTCTACGGCCTGAATTTCTATCGCAACCAGAACATTCTTCGCTATGAAGACGGCGTCCCTCCGGACCAGCACGTTCTCGTCACCAGGCTCGGCAACATTGACGCGGTTCGGGCCCTGGTCGGCGATCGTCAGGTCTCGTCTCTCGGGATTTTTGCTCCGCGGAGCCTTGAATTCTTTCAGGTGGCAAAAAGCAAGTAGTTGACCGTGGCGCTGCTGGTTCCTACTGCTTTGGTTCGCAAAACGGCGATACATGTTTACGCCGCTTGCCTATCGCGCTAGACTTTTAGTTTGAAGCCGTTTTGCCTTGAGGCGGGCCGGCCAGGGAAGCTTCATGGCGTTGCATACCCCAATTGACACACACCGGACTCATGGCTCTTTTGGCGTGGAAATCCTGGATCTAAGACATTTCAGTTCCCACCACCTGCGTCCTTTGCTGGACCAGGAGACCCGGCTCTGGTCAGACACCATGTCCTGGGACTACCGTCCCTCCGCGGAGATGATTCTCCGTTACATCGATTCCAAAATCCTTCCCGGCTACGCCGCCGTAAAAGACGATCACATTGGCGGCTATGCTTTCTTCGTTTATGAAGGCAGCAAGGGCGTGATTGGCGACCTCTATGCCGATGGCTCTCTACAGATCGAAGGCGACACCGTGGAGCGCCGCCTCGCCGAACATGTCATCGAGACCCTGCAGCGTTCTCCCGGCGTTCGGCGCATTGAGGCCCAGCTCCTGCCTCACGAATCCGGTGTGCTCAGCGAGCCGTTTCTGCGTGAAGGTTTCCAGCAATTTCCTCGTTTGTTCATGATGCTGCCTTTGAACGGCAGCTACCGTCCGCGGATTACCGCCGTGCCGGATATTGAATACCGCCGCTGGATTGAAGCCGATTTCCAGCTCGCCGCCGCTGTCATCACCACGGCCTATCGCGGACACGTGGATTCTGAAATCAACGACCAGTACCGCAGCCTCAGCGGGGCTCTGCGCTTCCTGAATAACATCGTCCGCTTCCCCGGATGCGGCATGTTTGATGCCCACGGGTCATTTGTCGCGATCCACAAGCCCACACGCTCCATCGCCGGACTCCTGCTCTGTTCCCGCGTCCGCGACGATATCGGCCACGTGACCCAGGTCTGCGTCCTCCCGGAATATCGCGGACGCCGCATCGGTGAATCTCTCATGGGCCTTTGTGCTCAGGAACTGCGTACCCGTAATTTCGCCGCGCTCAGCCTTACCGTGACGGAAGCCAACAACAAGGCCGTGGATCTTTACCGCAAACTGGGCTTTGATACCCGCCGCCGCTTCGATGCGTTCGTCTGGGAAGGCTAAACCAGATTACCGGTGCGCAATCTTCGGAGTGAACGCCCGCACGCCGATGCGCCAAGCGCCGTAGGCGCGACCACAGGTTAGCCCACCGCGAAGCGGTGGGGTTAGCGTAGAAAAGAAACCGAGCCCCGTAGGGGCGACACCCCGCCCCAAATCCCATTGCTTCTCTCCGCCTCTCCAACATAAGATGATTTTGTAGACAAGGGGGCAGACGCTATGGATGGCCCGGCCAACATCGATCCCACCGCCAAGATTCCCGCTGAAATCAACAGCCGGTTGCGTGCGCTGGCGCACGATTTGAGCAACTCGATTGAAACCATCTTGCAGGCTTCATACCTGCTGGCGCAGATGAAGCTGGATGACGATGCCCGCCGCTGGAATGAACTGATCGATAAGGGAAGCCGCGAGTGCGCCAAGATCAACCGTGAAATCCGCGACATTCTGCGGGCCAGCGCCTGACCGCCAAACCAACACCATGAACAACAAGCCGCAGTTTGCCCCCATCGTCGCCGTCAATGAAGTGCCCAACCCTGTCACGGCCGCCGATCCCGGAACCTACTGCCCTACCTGCGGCTCCAAGATGAAAGAATCCCGCTGCAAGCTGTCTTGCAAAACCTGTGGTTTTTACCTCAGTTGCAGCGACTTTTACTGATGTGTGGCGACGTCAACGAAGTTTAGGAAATGAAAAACGTTTCCTCTAACCACGAACCAAGTCCCGCGTAGCGGGACGGCCGAAAATAGCCCGGTACGTCTTCGAGGCGCGCAAAGCGCGCTGAGAAGTAAGTGCCGGGTAAGCGAAGAAAAGATTCCTTCCTTACTGCCGTAGGCTCCGCGCGAAGCGTAGCGGAGCACCTACAAAGAGGGAAGCGTAGCGGAGCACCTATAAAGCGCGAAGCGCCAAAAGCCCTACTCCGCCAGACTCTTCACAAACAAATAATAAAACTCCACGCCGTCGTAGAAATCCTTCACGCCCACTCGTTCGTCTTTTCCGTGCGCGCGTTCGTCGTCCACGTCCATGAATACTCCGGGTACGCCGTACGTTGGAATCCCGCCAATACGCAGATACTTGCCGTCACTCGCTCCGGTATCCATCACCGGGACTACGGGAATGCCGCCATAAAGCTTCTTGCTAAATTCTTCCAGCTTCTTCATCAGCAGCGGATGGAGCGGTGAGGCCGGCGCCGTTCCCGGATCGCCGACCACCGTGATGCTGATGCGGTCGTCCGCTAAAACTTTCTTCAACGTATTTTCGACGTCCGCCAGCTTCGCGTCCGGCAGCATGCGGCAGTTCACGTTGGCCTTAGCGGACTGCGGCAATGCATTATGGGCGTGTCCGCCTTCCAGCAAAGTAGCCACACAGGTGGTCCGCATGAGCGCGTTGAAATATGTGGACCGTGCCAACCGCGCCGCGGCAGCCTTGTCAGCAGGATTTTTCACGATCGCCCGGAAGTCGGCCGCCGTCGCCGCATCCTGTAGCGAGGCAGTGCGTTCAAAAAACGCTCGTGTTGTTTCGTTTAAGTCCACGGGGAAATCAAACTCTCCCAACCGGACCAGCCCCGCGGCCAGCCGGTTGATTGCATTGTCCTTCCCCGGACGCGAGCTGTGCCCGCCGTTGCTCTTTACTTCCAGCGTAAAGTCCACGTAATTCTTTTCGCTGGTTTCCATGCCCAGCAGCAGACGTTTGCCTTTCTGCCATTCAAAATCTCCGGCGTCGGTATTCACGGCGTACTCGGCGTCAATCAGGTCGCGATGCGTCTTCAGCAGCCACTGCACGCCATTCGAATCGCCGCCCTCTTCGTCCGCCGTCAGCATCAGGATCAAGTCGCGTGACGGCACAAAGCCTTCTTGCTTCAGCTGTATGAACGTGGTCATCAGGAACGTGTCGCCTTCCTTGATGTCCGTTGTCCCGCGCCCGTAGAAGAACCCATCCACTTCATTCAGCTTGAAAGGATCAAGGTTGGCTGACCAGTCCTTGGCCAACGCTTCCACAACGTCCAAATGGGCGAGGAACAGAATCGGCTTGCCCGGACCCTTGCCGTGAATCCGCGCCACCAGATTCCTCTTGTTCCGCAGAGGCCCCAATACGCGGATGTCTTCCATGGGAAACCCGGCAGCCACGAGCCGGGCCGCCATCGCCTCGGCCGCTTTGCCTACGTCGCCTGCCGGCGTGTCCGTGGTGTTGATTTCGATCAACTCTTTAAAGATGTCCCGTGCCAGCTGTTGTGGAGCCGTCAGCGAAGGCTGCTGCGCAAAGCTGACCGCTCCAGTCGCCAAAACGAAACTCAATAAAATGAAACTCGACCAAACAAGCTTGAAGACAAAAGCATTTTTCATTACGGATTCCCGGGAACTAAAGATGAAGAGCGTTCGCGATTATAAAGGAGACGATGGCCCTGGATAGCATCCTCTCCCGGAGGGATATACTGCCGTCGGCAACAAGCGTGGACTATCACCAGTGCCTAGGAGTCACTGAAAAATTTAACCCCTGTCATCCTGAGCGAACTCGGACGAGCCTTGCGAATCCGAGAGAGCCGAAGGACCCCGACTATGCCTCTGCCGCCATGCAGTGTCAGGGAGTTCTCACGATGAAAACGATCCTACCGCCCCTAAGCTCAGCCAACAACCTCTTATTTCATCTGCACGCTCTTGAGCATCTGTTCAAACGTCGGACGCAGCTTATTGAAGTCATGTTCCGGCGCAACAAACACCATGAAGCTCAACGCGCCGCTGCGGTTCAGCATCGTCACCAGCCAGTCGCGTTCCGGCAGAGGTTGTCCGTTCACTTGCAACGGAGAATAGCTACTCAGATAGGTCGATCGCGCTTCCACACCGTTCACCGTAATGGGTTTCGAGTTTTCCGTCACGTGCATGCCTGCATTGTCATTCTGCAGGTTCTGGATCAGCGCTTGGGTCGCCGCATCCAGCGTTCCGCTTGGCGCTGAACTCATCACCACGCCGTAAGATACTCCGTTTTGCGTCACGCCTTCGGTGGGACCAATCGTTGCGTTGTCGCCATTACCCGCCGCCTTCCAGTTGTCCGGATAAGAAATAGTCAAGCTGGTGAGTGACATCTGCGCAAACTTGCCGCTCGGCTTGATGAGCTCATAAGAAACGCCCGAACTCGGCGCCGCTGCTGCGCCCGCCTGGCCCGATGTTTGCGAAGTGGTTTGCGAAGTAGGCTGTGTTGCAGGTTGCGATCCCGTTTGCGGTGTGGAAACCTCGCCGTTCGCCGGAATCGGAACACCGGATGGCCACGCTCCGCTTCTCTGGTTGTTGGCCTGCCACGCGCCCGATTTCGCGCCTTCGGAAATTTCCTTGGCCGTATAGGTTTTCAGGCCTTCGGCTTCGCGGTGCGCCCGTTCAAACGTGTTGCTGGAGCCGATGTAATCCTTGCGCGGCCACGGGCGAATCTCCGTCTTGATCGCCTGCTGGCGGTTGCCCGGGTTCGGATGGTCGCTCAAAAACTGCGGTCCGCCTTTGCCGTACTTCTGTTCCAGCTTGGTAAAGAAGTCCGCCATGGCCTGCGGATTGTATCCCGCTTTGTACATGATGATCGCGCCCACCGCGTCGGCCTGCGATTCATCCTTGCGTGAATACTTTGAAAGCACCGAGCCGCCCGCGATCTGTATTCCCACGCGTCCCAGGTTGCCCAAACCGGACTCCGGTAACAGCACGCCGGCCAGTCCCGCAAAAATTTGTGTCACCGCGGCCTTGGGAGCCTGTTTGGCGGAGTGCTGCATGTAAACGTGCGAGATTTCGTGCGACATCACCCCGGCTAGTTCCGCCTCACTGTCGGCAGATTGAATCGTGGCCACGTTCACAAAGATCGGTCCGCCGGGCAACGCAAACGCATTGATGTCTGACGCCGGGATCACGTGGAACTGGTACGGCCATGTATGGTCCGGTGGCAGGACTTCCGTCAGCTTTTTCCCCAGATGCTCAATGTAACGCGACAGCGGATCTGAATCTGGCAGTACCGGCATCTGTTTATAAACTTCGCCCATGCCCTGCAAGCCAAGTTTTTGCTGCTGCTCCGCGTTCATCGATACTTTGCCGGGATCCGGCAGTTGCGGTGATGAACTCTGCGCCCGCAGTCCCAGGGGCTGAACCATGATCAAGGCCAGAAAGAGTGCAACAAATTTTACGGAGAACGCTTGCAGATGTTTTGTGATTTGCATTGTTTTCCTCAAAGCGCGGCAAGCAATCGCCGCGGCGTCACGCGGAAATTATAGAAGAGCGCGATAGTGGAAAGCGAAGCAGCCCCGGACCTTGGGATGATGGCGTTCTTATTCTTATAGGAAATCAATCGCGTAGAAATTCGGTGGCTTCCTTCAGGAACAAATCCAGTTGGTCGTGATGCACCCAGTGTCCGGCTTTCGGGACTTTGATCATTCGTCCGTTGCGGATCGCCTGCACTCGCGGATCATTTTCCGGGACAGGCGCAAAGCTTTCCATCCCCCAGAAGACCAAAGTCGGCGCGGTGATTTGTCCAAAGAGTTCCACCGCGTCCAGCAAGTGATGGCCGTAAAGAGAAATGGCCCGCACGTAGTTGTCGAACTTCCAGACTATCGACCCGTCGGATTCCCAGTTGGTGCCGTGCCGCGTCAGGTGGCGTGCCACTTCGTCCGTCAGATGCGGATTGGCTTCCTTCATTCTGGCCACCGCCGCGTCCAGTGTGGGATAAGGCTTCTGCGTGCGCTTTTCAATATCGCGGACGTTCTCAATCCATGTCCGCAAACGCTGGCTGGCCGTTCCTTGTGTACGATGAGCAGCCGGAAAACCGATGCCTTCAATCGAAATCGCTTTTGCCACGCGCGCGGGATAAATACCGGCATAGTGCAGCACGATCATGCCGCCCAGCGAGTGTCCAACCAGGCGGATAGGGAACTCGTCGATGATGTCCAGCAGCGCGGAAAGATCCAGCACGTGTTCCGCAATTCCGTACATCGCTCCCGGAGCCCACGCGCTGTTGCCGTGTCCACGAAGATCGAGTGCGTACACGTGGTAGTGTTCACGCAACGAACGCGCCACCCAGTCCCAGTTGCGCGCATGGTCCAGTCCGCCGTGGACCAGCACCAGAGAGGGCTTGCCGTCTTGTCCGTAATCCCACAGTTGCAGCTTTAAGCGGTCGGAATAGAAGAAGTGCGAGATCGGTTCCATGGCTGCAAACATTCTATCGTGCAGAGCCGACCTACGCTGCGCGGCCATCGTCTTCTCCAACGAAGTACTTGAATATGCACCAATAAACTTTAACCACTGTCATCCTGACCGAAGTCCGAGCGCCATCCGGCGTGAGGGCGAGTGGAAGGATCCTGAGGACGTGTCCCAACCCATGACGATACGGGGTGTTCTCACGACGCACTCGTGAGATTCGTTGGAAGAGATCTCAATGGTTTTTTGTTACGGAATCAAAACTCCCTGCAATAGATCGACTTTTCTTGCGCCGCTTCACATCGCCCGCAGCCGCACCTCTCCTGTTCCGCTTGACACCGCCGCCATGGCCGCTTAGACTCCGTTGCCTCATTCGTGTCCGGGCATTTCTGAGAAGCAATCACATCCAAATCAAGGGAGGAAGTTCCCCATGTCCTCACGTCTCACAAAAACCTTTAGTATTTTGCTGGTACTCTTTTTCGCCTTGGGAGGTACAACGCAAATGATGCCGAATCCTTACGGTCCGCCCATCACTCTTGAAAACGCCAAGAAAGCCGCCGCTGCCGCGCAGGCTGAAGCCGTGAAAAACAAATGGAATATGGCTATCGCGGTCGTCGATCCCAACGGTGCTCTGGTCTACTACGAAAAAGCTGACAACACCCAACTGGGCAGCGCGGATGTTTCCGTGGACAAAGCCCGGTCTGCCGCGTTGTACAAGCGTCCGACCAAGGCTTTCCAGGATGCACTAGCCTCTGGCGGTGCGGGACTTCGCGTGATGACCCTTCGCGGCGCCATCCCCGTGGAAGGCGGAGTGCCCATCGTTTCCGATGGAAAAATCATTGGCGCTATCGGCGTTTCCGGAGCCAATAGTGATCAGGACGGCCAGTGCGCCAACGCTGGAGCCGCCGTAATCAAGTAGCCGCGAATAAGAAATAAGAACCAGGCACGTTGCCCGGCGACCGCCGTCTGTGCGGCGCCGAGGGAGGGACTCATCACATGAAACACACCCGTAGAAACGTATTAAAAGGAGCCAGCGTTCTGGCGGCTGCTGCCGCTACCGGCGGAATTGCCGTCCCACAGGCGGAAGCCAATAAGCAGCCATATCCCAAAGGGATGGCCCACGGTCTCACGTTGTTGACGATGCGCCGCAACAGCTCAGAAGACTATCGCCTCGGTGTAAAAACCGAAAAAGGCATTCTGGACGTCGCCGCCGCCGCCAAGCTGCTGCGCATTTACGCCCCGGAAACCATGGACGATCTTCTTCAACGCGAACACGGCCCGGCCTTGAACACGCTTGTCGCCACGGCGCTCACCGCTGCTGCCGCCAAACCGGCTTTCGTCAAGGAAGAAACTGTCGAATACGGCCCGCTCGTCTCGCGTCCCGCAAAGATTGTGTGCGTCGGCCTTAACTATCGCAAGCACGCGCAGGAAACCGGCGCGCAGGTTCCCAAAGAGCCGGTCCTTTTCAACAAGTATCAAACTTGCCTTAATCGCCACAACGGCACCGTCAAGTTGCCCGTGGACCTGGCCAAGAAGTTCGACTATGAAGTGGAAATGGTGATCGTCATCGGCAAGGAAGCCAGCAACGTTCCGGAAGCGGACGCGCTCACTTACGCCGCCGGCTATGCCACCGGCAATGACTTCACCGCCCGCGACCTGCAATACGAAACTGGCGGCCAGTGGATGATCGGCAAAGCCATCGACCAGTTTGCGCCGCTCGGACCGTACATGCTCACCGCCGACCTCGTCGATCCCGACAATCTGAAGCTGGAATGCCGCGTCAACGGCGAAACGCGCCAGTCGTCGAGTACCGCTGACATGATCGCCAATACGCGCCACATGATCAGCTACATCTCGCGCTACATCAAACTCAAGCCCGGAGACATTATCTTTACCGGAACGCCGGAAGGTGTGATTCAGGGCAAGCCCAAGGACAAACAGGTCTGGCTTAAGCCTGGAGACAAGATCGCCTGCAGCCTGGAAAAGCTTGGTGAACTGAAGTTTGAACTGGTGTAGGCCATCGCGGAGTTTCTTTTCTAAAGTTGAGGAGCGCGTGACTAAACGCGCTCCTTTTTTCTTTCATTAAAGACGCCATCTATGGGATCATTCAGTCACCCCCCAGAAAGAACCCAGACGACGGATTATGAAACTTAAGGCCCTTGTTCTTGCAGGACTGCTTACACTTGTACTCAACCTTGCGGCTCAACAGGCGGCGCCCATCCCGCCAGAAGCCGTGCCTCTTACCGTTCCCGATATTCAGGTCGTGAACCAGTTCGGTGAACACCTGAACTTCAACTCCGGAGTGGTCAAAGGACGCATCGCAGTGATTGCCGGCTTCTTTACCAACTGTACGTCCATGTGCCCCATCACGCAGGAAAACATGGCCAAGCTGGCCAAGCTTTTGGGCGACCGCATGGACCGCGAAGTGATCTTTATCTCGCTCAGCACAGACGCCGCCAATGACACGCCGGTCAAGATGAAAGCTTGGGGTGAAAAATATCACGTCGGTCCCGGATGGACTCTGGCCAGCGGCAACAAAACTGACGTTGACACGCTGCTCAAATCGCTTGGTCTCTACGTGGACATCCCGCAGCGTCACCAATCGGCTTTGATCATCGGCAACCAGACCATCGGTTGGACGCGCGCCAGCTCGTGGTCGTCACCGCAACGTCTGGTGAAAGCGATTGACGCCGCGGCAGCGCCCGCGCCTAAGCAGGAACCCAAAACGCAGGCCGCGTCAACGAACTAGATCGAAGACATCTATATACTTTTCGCGATTCGTCATCCCGACGGCCGTTAAGCGAGCGCGCGTAGTCATCAGCGCGCGAGTAGGCCGGAGGGGCCTTGTGTTTTTTCCCTCTACGTGCGCCCTGGCGGGAGGTACGCTTGCACGTATCAAATGTAGGAGCAACTTCAGGAACCCGTTTTTGATTCGGAAGCGCTGCTTTAGGCTCACATCGACCAAGTCCCGTCAGGGACGACCGACAATAGCCCGGTACGTTTCCGAGTCCCGGCGAAGCCGGGATGAGGGATAAGTGCCGGGTAAGTGAAAGGGAAATGCCTTCCTCACGCCGTAGGCCCGGCGCGCAGCAAAGCGTAGCGCCTAAGAAAGGGCTTGATCGATGCAGAACCGTTATGTGGGAGACGTAGGAGATTTCGGCAAATTTGCATTGTTAAGGGCTCTCGCGGGCGAAGATATCGCCCTTGGCGTCCTCTGGTACCTGAACACTCGCGAAGAAAGTAACAACGACGGCAAGCACGTTAACTACGGCAAACTCCGTGAATATGCCCCGGCTTTGTTTGATGCGTTAAGTAATATTGTAAGAAACAGGAAACGGAACGTTTCTGAAATTGCAAGAGCAAGGATTCTGCCATCCCGCACAAAGTACTTTGAAAGGCCGCTGCCGTCTTCCGGAAAGACACCATCGCAACAAGCCAGGGAAACTCGCGAAGAGTGGTTTAACGACGCCTTACGGACTTTGAAGGGTACGCAACTGGTCTTTTTAGATCCCGATAACGGCATCGCGGGAGAGCGGGTTACAAAATTAAGGAAGTCGAGTGTTAAGTACACCTTTCTGGACGAAATCGAACGGTGCATGGCAGCGGATCGGAGCGTCGTAATCTATCAGCATCAACCCCGTATATCACTTGAAGGCTACATCGCTGTGCAGCGCGAGCGCCTGGCAGATAAGAGAATGCACCCGACGTACGCTTTAAGCTTCCATCGTGGATCGGCTCGGATTTACTTCGTAGTTGCGGCTCCTTCCCATAAAGACCGGCTACGCGAGCGGGCGCAATTGTTCGTTCGCGGACCGTGGGGTCTGCAAAAATGCTTTCGTCTGCACTCGTTCTGACTAGTATTGACCCGCATGCCTTGCTTTGCCGCTCTCTGTCGCTGACTGCCTCGCTGCAAATAGGTGCGCTCTGGATACAATCTTTGCACTGGAGCGAATCCCGTGCTTGTTATTTTCCTGACCGTACTGGTAACACTTCTCGCCGCGCTGGCGGTCACGCAGTTGATCTGCGCCCGTATTGACGTCCGCAAATTTCCCGCCGCCGGCGACATCGTCAAGATTGATTCCGGGACCATGCACGTCCGCCGGATGGGTGAGCGCGGCCCGGCCGTCGTGCTCGAATCCGGAATCGCGGCCTCATCTTTAAATTGGTGCCGTCTTCAGCCGGAGTTGGCTCAGTTCACCACTGCCTATAGCTATGACCGCGCGGGCTTCGGTTGGAGCACCACTAACGACCCTACCTGCTCGCTCAAAAAAATCACCAGTGACTTGCATTCGCTGCTGCACGCCATGAACGTTCCGCAGCCCTATATTCTCGTCGGACATTCCTTTGGTGGATACATCACTCGCGCCTACGCGCACCGCTATCCGGACGAACTCGCCGGCCTCGTCCTGGTGGACCCGCTCACTCCGGAAGAATGGATCACACCGACTCCAGAACAGCTCTGGCTGTTGCGCCGCGGCATATGGTTCGCGCGCATCGGTGGCGCGTTGGCAACCTTTGGATTTGTCCGCGGCCCGCCCTGGCTGATGCAGCGCGGCAACCGTGAAGCTCCGCGCAAAATGTTGGGTACCTTCGGCCCCAAAGCTGTTGAGACCGTCAGCCGAATTGTGCGCGAAGTCACCAAGCTCCCGCCGGACGTGCTGCGCGTGATCCGCGCGCTTTGGAGCCGTCCAAAGTTTTATTGGACCATGTCCCGGTACCTGGAATCGATCCCGAGCTGCGCCAGGGAATTGCAGGACGCGCGCTTGCCCCATGATTTGCCGGTGACCGTGCTCTCCGGAGCGCACCAACCTGAAGTGCGCCTTCGCGAGCATTCGCAAATCGCCGCGCAGTCCAGCGCGGGCAAACATGTCATTGCCGATCAAAGCGCGCACTGGGTTCATCTGGATCAGCCTGATCTGGTGAGCCAGGCTGTGCGTGAGATCGCGTTGTCCCTGACGGAAAAGACCATGGCCGGATGAACGGCACACGCCTAAGCCAAAAGCGTTGTGCTCAATTGTTCATATTCGGGGCTCGGGCCCAGCCCCTGCCTTAGCAAAATCGCTCGCACCATATAAAATGCCTTTCGGAGAAATTCCCCGCAATGAAGAAGGTTGTCGAGCGCACACGCAACAAGGGATATTACCGTGTCTTGCACGTTCCCATTTGGATCTGGGCTTTCTGGATTCTGCCCGGTCATCTCACCGCTGATCTTTACGCGCACGGGCCTGACCGTCGCCATTGGATCTGGCTGGCTATTGTCTCCGCGGTATGCGCGTGGCGCGGATTGGCCGGTCGTCTCCCCGGCGCCGAGACGCAGCCCTACATTACTCATTACGGTGAGGAGAAGCCGAACCTCTGGTATCGCGTGATCTGCTACACCACCGCGTGGATTGACCTGCTTATCCCCTTCGCCATCAATCTTGCCGGACTTGTCATTTTCTTCTTCACCGGAAAATGGCTGATCAACCAGTTGTATGTGAAGCTCTATTACATTCTGGCTGCAGCCGTGGTCGCCGCCACCATACTCGACTTCACGCCGCGCGCTCGTCGTTCCACGCGCGGTGAAGGCGCCGAAAAAGGATGGTTCTATGTAGCCGTCTGGACGGTCGTCCCCACGCAGATCATCGGCCTGCTGATGTGGCGGATGGGTAAGTTCCTGAATCTCTCACCCACCAACTTGGGCAACCTCCGTCTCGCCACGTTCCTTATAGCCGCCGGAGTTTTTCTCACTCTCGGACTCCTGGGCCGCCTTCCGCGATCGCAGCGTTATCACGTCCCCAAGGGCACAATTTCTGACATGGTGGTTTCCGGCGGAGCTTGATACAGATTTACTTTGCGATGTTGCCGTCGCAATGTGTCGTCCCGAACCAAGCACCACCTAAAGCCGTGCGTTCTTCGGGGACCAAAGTGCGCAGGTGAGGGATCTGCTCTTCTGCGGCAAACGGCTTGGTGTCCGTTCCACATTCAATCGTTGCGCAACTGTTTGGGAGAATGGGCTTTAACCCGCATACACGTGTGTGCAACGCATTGCAACCTTGCCGCCCCTGCTTCCCAAAATTAATTTTGAAGTCTCCTAAATCCCTTTCCTGCGCTGCCGATAAATGTACTGTTGGGCGACAGCGGATATCTCTTGCTTTACTAAGAATTTACTTAGCCCTCGCGACGTCTGCTGCATCTAATTACGAAACACCCGCGAACCTGCGGGATTATTTCGACGGAGAAGTAAAAATGAGCTTGATGCATTCCCCTGCAAGCCCAGACCCTTTGTTGCAAGAACTTTCGCGTTGCGAAGGCCGGTTGTCCTCGTGGTTATCCTGCTCCCAAGCTAACGCTCAACTCTTTGCCGCTGATCCTGTAGCCGCTTTGCGCGCAGCAGGACTCGGTATGGACGAAAACATATTCAAGGACCTGCAAGAAATTACTGGTTCCATCGCACGCAAGATTCAAGCGGTGATGTAAAGAAGCAGTACCGCAATTTTTTTTACCCCTGGTCCGCTCCAAGAAGGTTCGCTCCTGAAGACGAACGTTCATCCTAGAACGAAGACAGCAAAACTGAAGAGAAAGCCCAGCCAGAATTGGCTGGGCTATTTTTTGCTGGCAGGTTCATCGTCAAAACAAAAGCTCTAGTGATGTCCCTTCGTATCCGAGCCAAAGAACAGGAAGAAGTTCGTGGGTACATCCGCGCTGGCCTGTCCCAGTTGCTGCGCGCGCCGCAGCTTGTCCAATGATGTAATGCCGTGCTTGCCATCGGCCGTGGGCCACTGGCTGGGATCGGTAATCAGCACGGAGACGATCTGCCACCAGATCGGTCCGGTGTGCAGTTGCTGATCGATGATGTGGCTGTGGTTGATCGTGGGCGTCACCACGGAAGTTCCTTTCGGTACTGCGCCAAGCTGACCCAGGAGCGGACCGAGATCAATATGGTTGGTGTGCATGGTGCAGGTGCCGGGAGCGCCTACCTGGTCCGTAAGCGGCAGACCGGGCTCCGGACATTGCACGGCAACCCCAGGATGGTTCTTGAACGCGTCGGGAACAAATCCAAACAAGCTCTTCAGGGCCGCGCCCAACTCCGGAGTGAATGCCGGTTCGGCTGGATTAGTTTCAAAGAACGGAGTGATCACATACAGCTTCACCACGTCCTTGATTTCGTCGCCCGTGGGGCCAATGGTTGACTGGTGACCTACCGTGCACACCGGGCGCTGAAATTCGCTGGGATCAATCGCGGCAACTTTGCCGTTGTTGTCCAGATCGTCAAAAGGTTGATGAATGCAGGAAAAGTTCTGGCCGTACGTAAACACGAGTAATTGGTCCTTGCCGAAACCTTCTGTCTGATTGACTTTGAGTGGTTGCGCTCCAGCGGCCGCCGTAAACAACGCCAGGCAGGCCACCGCAAGAAAGTGGGGAAACTTGCGAAACATGGGTAAATCCTCCTCGCCTTGTATTACGGGAGGGGGAAGATTTTGGATGTTGGGTTTTACGCAAAAAACGGCGAAAGTTTTGCCGGCAAAAGTTACCTGGCCAAACAGAATGCAACAATCGTGCTGCCGCTCTTCCCGCTCTTGGTCTCAGCTTCCTTCAACACCTTCGATTCCAGATCATCCGGGTCGGGGACCATTTCGCAAGCGGCGATTTGCTCGTCCGTTGCGCCGTGATAACACAATTCGCAAACGCCGAGTGCGCCTGCTTCTCCGGAACGTACTGGCGGACCAAACGTCCTGCACGTCATGGGGCGTGCCGCGTAAAGATCGCAAAAACCAGTAGCGGGATCGAGCGCCGGACAGGGCTCATCATCGGCGAATCCGGCAAAGCGCGCCTGCGACGCTTCGTCTTCAAAAAGCATGCCTGTTGCAGGATTGCCGGGAAAATCCTTCTTCAATCGTGCAACTGATTCTTTTGCCCGACGCCGCACCGCGCCCGCTCGTGCAGGATCGCTCTTCGCCAGATCGGCCATGCCTTGCCGCAAGCGCGCTACATCCAGTTGGCTGATGGCGAACGGCCCAATGCAGCATTGCGTGCATCCTGGACGGCACACCAGCCATTCGCCGCTTTTGCGCGCGGCTTCGGTCAGAGCAGCATCCACAATCTGCACCAGTTGCATGTCCTTTTTGGGAAGTGAAAATATAGCCGGCCCAGGCTTGGGCGGCGCCGGTTTCTTCTGCGCTGTTTTTCGCTCTGCCGATTTGAAATGAGAAGGCCGCACTCAGCAAGCATAGCGTACTGCGTGCGGCCCAAATTGATTTATTAAAAACGGATTGTTAGAACACTGTTCTTACGCTTTTACTTTTTCAGCAAATTTCTTTTCGAACTTCTTTACTTTGGGTGAGACCACAAACTGGCAATACGGCTGGTAAGAATTGTTGGCGAAGTATTCCTGATGATAATCTTCGGCTACAAAAAATTCCTTCGCCGGTTCCACCGTGGTCACCACTGGGCCAGGCAGCGTATTCGACGCATTCAGTTCCGCGATTGTCTTTTCCGCCTGCGCGTGCTGCGCTTCTGACGTGTAGAAGATCGCCGAACGGTACTGCGTGCCTACATCGTTGCCTTGACGGTTCGGAGTTGTGGGATCGTGCACGGTGAAAAACACTTCCAGCAAATCGGCAAACGAAATCTTTTGCGGATCGAACGTTACGCGGACGATTTCCGCGTGTCCAGTGTTGCCTTCGCACACCTGGCGGTACGTGGGTTTGTCCACGTGTCCGCCCATGTAGCCTGACTCCACTGACGTTACGCCTTGCAGACGGTCAAACACGGCTTCCAGGCACCAAAAGCATCCGCCGGCCAGGTTTGCTATTTGAACGCCTGCGGTTTCAAGACCTGCTCTTTCAGAATTTGACATGTCCTTTAGATGCGCCACGGACGGAGAAGTTTCCATACCCGGGCCGCCGCGATCAGTGTATCCGTTGCTGGCGAAAAATGCCGCGTCTCTTGTCCACGGGCTTACTTCTTGGGTTTGTAGACCGTTTCCACTTCAGAATCCAGCTTTTCCAGCATCTCGCGCGCCGTGGCGGCATGCATGCTGTAAGGCGACATGGCCAGATATTTGGTCAGCGCTTCGCGCGTCTCCGGAGGAGCCGCGTACCTACCTTTTTCGAGTTTCCCTTTGCCAAACAGCGCGGACGCTTTCAGGTAATACGCTTCCGCCATCGAGGGATCAGCGGCAATGGCTTTGTTGCATGAGGTCGCCGCGTCTTCCATGCGATTAGTGTTGTAGTACGTGGCGCACAAGTTGAACCAGGGCAGGGCAGCGTACGCGGAAAACTGCGCTGATTCCGCAAACATTGCCTCAGCATGGTCATATTGCTTCAATTTTGCGTAGATGTTGCCTTCCGCGTTCAGCATCTGGCCCAGGCCATTTTTTTCGCGGCCAGAGTCTGGAGCCTTGGCCAGCATTTTTCGGGCTGCCTGGATTCCTTTGTCGTAACTGTCCAGGGCTTCCTGTGGTTTTTCCGCGTTGTTATACACGCTCGCCAAAGTCTGGTACGGCTGCCATTGTTTTGGATCGGCGGCCACGGCCTTGGAGCAAGCTTCAATCGCGGCCGCATGGTTGGCGTGATTGGCCTGCGCGCTGCAAGCACGATAGAGCGGCACGGTCGGGTCTACCGAGAGTTCCGCTGCTCGCATGTAGACGGCCACCGCTTCGTCCACTTTGTCCAGGCGTGAGAAGCAGTCGCCTTGGTACGTCATCATCCCGGCCAGATCGGCTTTAGCTTTGGCGGGATCTGCGGCGCTGGCCAGGACTTTTTCGGCCACTTCAATGCCTTTGCCAAAAGTCTCTGCCGCTTCCTTGTATTGCATTCCAGTTGCCTGTATGGTTCCCAGGTTTTGATAAAACTCCCAGCGGTTGGGGTCCAGTGCGATCAGTTGTTGCAGATCGTCCGCGGCGTTCTTCAAGTCCCGGATTTCTGTTGCCGTTTGCAGGTTTACGATCAGCCGGTTGATCTGCGCGGCGTTGGCGTTCTCTTTGCGGATCAGTTCCAGTTGGGCTTTGCTTTTCTTACCCGAACCAAGGTTCGTCCCCGACCCGGCTTCCCCGGCGCCGTGCAGCGCCATGGCCGACAGATCGATCAGGACGACGTTCTCCATGTCTTTGTCGTTGTTGTCGCCAATCGATTTCTTGCCTGAATAAACATGCTTGCCGCTCGCGTCAGCGATATCCACCTGATAAACGCCAAAGCCCAGGCCTACGCCAATGAACTCGCCTTTTTTGTCGGTTTTGAATTTGTACGTCTTACCCGTGCCGCTATCCATCTTGGGGGAGGGGGAACCTTTGCCCACATGGTCATGGGACAGTCCGAAGTTAATGGTGCCAATATGCGTGTAGGTAACTTGCGCGCCGGCGAGAGGGTTGCCTTCGCGATCGAGTACGCGGCCGGAAACCGTGGCCGTCCAGCGCTGGGCCAGCAACAGCAACGCGAGCGTGGCGATGGTGCGGATTCTCATCATGCCTCTTGGGGAAATACTAGTCCTATCTCGTGGTCGCCTCAACCGTGGCGTCTTCAGATTGCAGACACCGCTGTGCTGTCCCAAGTTCCGTATCTTTTAATCTTTCCTTAAAGTCAATCTTTCCTTAAAGTCCCTGGCCTTTGGTTAGACGCCCGTTTGCTAGCCAGCCCGCGGTAATGGTCTATATTAGTTTCACGAACTGTGATTCATTAAGATCGCGGGTTCTATCGATGGAGTGTGGAGGATTCTGACGTGTTCAAACGGACTCATTTTTCATTTCTGTTGGTTCTCAGTGTATTTCTGGCGCTCACTGCGGTAGCCAAGCGCCACAAATCTCCCGGCTCCACCAACACGCCCGCGGGACAATTTGATTATTACGTGCTCTCTCTTTCCTGGGGACCGAACTATTGCGCCGGTCATCCGTCCGATCATTCCAAAGAGTGCCAGGCGGGCGGGCATGTAGGATTCGTCCTGCACGGCCTGTGGCCGCAGACCAGCGCGGGCCGTCCACCGCTCAGTTGCACGGATGTAAGCCCGGTTTCCGCGGAGACCACGCGCCGTATGCTTGAATATTTTCCTGACCGCGGCATGGTGCAGCACGAATGGTCCACGCACGGCAGCTGCAGCGGACTTTCCGCCGACGAATACTTCGGCAAAATGGAGCAGGCCTACAAAGCCATCAAAGTCCCGGACCAGTTCCGTAGCCTGAACAACTCGTCCACTCTTCCTGTGAAGCAAATTGAAAAAGCCTTTGCTGACGCTAATGGCGCACCCGTGAACGCTTTCCGTCTGTCTTGCCATGCCGGAGAACTGGTTAACCTGGAAGCCTGCTTGTCAAAAGACCTGCAATACCAGGCTTGCACCCAGAGCGTGCACGATTGCTCCAGTCAACAGCTGCTGATGAGGGCGGTGAAGTAGCCTTCAACCTCTGTCATGTTGAGCGACTCCAAGTCCTGGCGTCACCAGAGTCTAGTCGGATTTGTCATTCCGAATCGCTTCAGCGGTGAGGAATCTGCTTTGCGCTTGTCACGCGGGGCGAATCATGCGCGACTGATCCGGAGGAGGAGATTGTGGAGCGTAGGCCCGTGGCCCCCGACGCGCGCTTCGCGTGGCGGGGTGGAGGTACCCTCGTCTGCGGCATTTTGTCCGACATGCCAAACGCAATTTCGGCGATTTCGGCACTCTTGGCAATCATGGCAATTCCTCTCACTCACTCCCAATCCACCGCTCTGCCCACCGCCTTCTTCCACATCTGATACATCTCATGGCGACGTCCAGCTTCCAGTGCCGGCTTCCACGTCTGTTCGGCTGCCCAGCCTGACCGCAATTCGTCTGTGTTCTTGAAAAAGCCCACTGCCAGTCCCGCGGCGTACGCTGCGCCCAGCGCCGTTGTCTCTTTCACCGCCGGCCTCACCACGGGACGGTCCAGCATGTCCGCCTGAAACTGCATCAGCAGATTGTTCACCACCATGCCCCCATCCACCCGCAAAACTTCCAGCTGGATGCTCGAGTCATTCTCCATCGCCTCCACCACGTCGCGCGTCTGGAACGCGACGGCTTCCAGCGCGGCGCGCGCAATGTGCGCTTTCGTGACGTAGCGTGTGAGTCCGGCCATGATGCCGCGTGCTCCGCTGTTCCAATACGGAGCGAACAGTCCGGAAAATGCCGGAACCAGGTACACGCCGCCGTTGTCCGTCACCGATCGCGCCAGGGCCTCAATCTCCGCGCTGCTGTCGAACATGCTCAGGTTGTCCCGCAGCCATTGGACGAGCGCTCCCGCAATGGCCACGCTGCCTTCCAGCGCGTAGACCGCCGGGGCGCTGCCCAGTTTGTACGCGACCGTCGTCAGCAGTCCATGTTTTGACGCGACCGGCTTCTCGCCGGTGTTCATCAGCAGAAAGCATCCAGTGCCGTAAGTGTTCTTGGCTTCGCCGCGCGCGAAACACGTTTGACCCACGAGTGCCGCTTGCTGGTCACCCAGGATTCCGGCCACGGCCACTCCCGCCAGCGGACCTTCTTTCACGTGACCATAGACTTCGCTGCTGGAAGCGATGCGGGGTAGGATTTGTTCCGGGATTTGCAGCGCTCGCAGCAACTCGGCGTCCCAGGCCAGCGTATGCAGGTTCATCAGTTGCGTGCGGCTCGCGTTGCTCACGTCTGTTGCGTGCACACTGCCTGTTAGATTCCAAAGCAGAAACGTATCGATGTTGCCGAAAAGTATTTCGCCGGCTTCAGCTCGGCGCCGCAACCCGGGAATGTTCTCCAACAACCACCGGATTTTCAGCCCGCTGAAATACGTGGAGATCGGCAAACCGGTGCGGGACTTGAAAAACTCATCGCCTATTTCGTTCGATAGCCGTGCTACCTCGCTTGCCACGCGCATGTCCTGCCACACGATGGCATTCGCCGCCGGCTTGCCTGTCGTGCGTTCCCACAGAAGGGTAGTCTCGCGTTGATTGGTAATGCCAATGGCTGCAATCTCGGCCGCCTGCAATCCGCCAAGCTGCATGGCTTCCGCCATGACTTGCTGCGTGCGCTGCCAGATCTCTTCCGCGTTGTGTTCCACCCATCCCGGCTGGGGATAGATTTGTTCATGTTCGCGCTGCGCGCTGCAAACCGTTTTGCCCGCGCGGTCAAACACCATAAACCGCGTGCTGGTGGTGCCCTGATCAAGAGCTGCAATGTACTTGGACATGGGGCTGTGGGACAGCAATCTCCGGCGGTCATTCTAAGCGATGCCAGCGGCCTGCGCATGACAATGTGCTTGGTTCCCGCCGCTGCGCATCCGTGGACCGCAGCGACAATCCCGCGTTTGTGTTACTTTCTTGGTCTCACAGGAATGCGTTAAATTTTGTTCTTAAGAAACTTCCCCGGAGGCCATCCTTGGATAATCAGTCGCAGTCGTTTGCCAGCCATTCTAAGTTCGATCCGTCATTTCATTTTTTTGTGCTTCCCATCCTGCTGATCAACGTGATCGTCATCATCGTCCAGTTGTTTCGGACGCCCACTGTGCTTGGCGCGTGGCTCATGTTAACGTCCATTGCTCTGTTTCTTTTCGCGGGCCGAACGCGCAGTTACGCCACGCATCTCCAAGACCGCATCATCCGCATTGAAGAGCGCGTACGCATGCAGGCCATTTTGCCCGAACCGTTGCGCGCCCGCATCGGCGAGCTTACCGATGACCAGTTCGTCGGCCTCCGCTTCGCCAGTGACGCTGAATTGCCGGCCCTCACGCAACGCGCACTGGATGAAAAGCTTACTCGCAAGGACATCAAGAAAGCCGTCACCAGTTGGCGACCGGACAACTCGCGCGTCTAACCATAAGCAATCCGGTCGTAACTGAACCAGCGCACTGCATTCCAGTAATTTGAATTACAAGGACCCACAGCCTATGAAACGCGCTATCTCCGCCATTCTGCTCTGCCTGATCGCTCTGCTTCCGCTTTCCGCCGCCAATGTGCAAGACGATCCGCTCTATGGCTTCACCTCGGCCAGCAGCAAGGTGGAGCGCGATTTGGAAACCAAGTTTCGCGCCATGCCCGATCCCAAAATCATGCGTGACGCCATGCAGCGCTTGAGCGCGCGTCCGCACCACGTGGGATCGCCGTATGACAAGCAGAACGCCGAGTGGATTCTTGCGCAATTCAAGTCTTATGGCCTGAACGCGGAGATTGAAACCTTTGACGTTTTGTTTCCCACGCCGAAAGAACGCGTGCTGGAACTCATCGGCCCCACGAAATATGTCGCCAAATTACAGGAACCGCCGGTCGCCATCGATCCCACTTCCAACCAGCAGAGTGAGCAGCTTCCCACTTACAACGCTTACTCCATTGACGGTGACGTGACCGCCGAGCTGGTTTACGTGAACTACGGCCTGCCGCGCGATTACGAAGAGCTCGATCGCCTGGGCGTTTCGGTGAAAGGGAAGATTGTCATAGCGCGTTATGGAAACTCCTGGCGAGGCATCAAGCCCAAAGTTGCGGCGGAGCACGGCGCCATCGGTTGCATCATTTATTCTGATCCGCGCGACGACGGCTACTTTGAAGACGACGTTTTTCCAGAAGGCCCCATGCGCAATGAAAACGGAGTGCAGCGTGGCAGCGTAATGGATATGCCGCTGTATCCCGGCGATCCCACCACGCCCGGCGTCGGAGCCAAAGGGGACGTGAAGCGTCTCGGGCTCAAAGACATCACCACGCTCACCAAAATTCCCACGCTTCCTATTTCTTATGGTGACGCGCGTCCGCTGCTGGCGGCGCTCAAGGGGCCCATGGCTCCGCAGGGATTCCGTGGCGCACTCGGTCAGGCGTATCATGTCGGTCCTGGCCCGGCGAAAGTGCATTTGAAGCTTCAGTTCAATTGGGACATCAAGCCGGTCTACGACATCATCGCGAAAATTCCCGGCTCCGAATCACCCGACCAGTGGATCGTTCGCGGCAACCATCATGACGCATGGGTAAACGGCGCGGAAGATCCCATTTCCGGCCAGATCGCTTTGCTGGAAGAAGCGCGGGCTCTGGGCGAATTGCTCAAGCAAGGTTGGAAGCCTAAACGCACCATCATCTATTGCGCGTGGGACGGCGAAGAGCCCATGCTGCTCGGTTCCACCGAATGGGCCGAATACCACGCTGACGAACTCAAGAAGCACGCCGCGCTCTATATCAATACTGACGGCAACGGCCGCGGCTACCTGTTTGCGGAAGGCTCGCACTCGCTGGAAAAATTCGTCAACGGCGTTTCCCGTGACATCACCGATCCAGAAAAAAATGTTTCCGTGTGGAAGCGCGGCCAGGCCGGACTTCTCCTGCGCGGCCGGCCAGAAGACCGTAAAGAAGCTCGCAGCCGCACTGATCTACGCATTGGCGCGCTCGGCTCAGGCAGTGACTACACTGCGTTCATTGACCACCTGGGCGTGGCGTCACTCAACATCGGCTATGGCGGCGAAGATGACGGCGGCATTTACCACTCCATCTACGACGACTTTTACTGGTTCACGCATTTCTCTGACGTCGATTTTGTTTACGGCCGCGCCTTGGCGCAGACCGTGGGCACCATGGTGCTGCGCTTTGCCGATGCTGACTTGTTGCCCTACGAGTTTGGCGACTTTGCTGACACCATCCATAAATACAACGACGAACTCAAGGCCTTGCTGAAAAGCCGCCAGGAAGAGATTCGCGACCGCAACCAGAACCTTGACGATGGCACGTTCAATCTCACGTCCGATCCTCGTCGGCCCACCGTTGCGCCGCCCAAGGATGAAATACCTCCGTTCATCAACTTTGCGCCGCTCGATAACGCGCAGTCCGCTCTCGACCGTAGCGCCGAGCATTATTCAAAAGCGGTGAAAGCGTTTCACGCTGGAACTGGCGGATCGGCATCCGCACTACAGAGCATTAATGACAAGCTGTTGCAGGCCGAGCGCAAGCTCACCAACCCCGGTGGTTTGCCGCGCCGTCCTTGGTACCAGCACTTGATCTACGCTCCGGGCTTCTACACCGGCTATGGCGCCAAGACTCTTCCCGGTGTTCGCGAAGGTATTGAAGAAAAACGCTACCAGGAAGCGGAGAAAGAAGTTGTCCGTGTAGCACAGGCTCTGCAAGACTATGCCGCGGCGATTGAATCCGCGGCGGAAGAACTGGAAAAGTTGGGGCGCTAGGAATAGGCCCCAAAACGAAAGGCATCGCACCTTGAAATTTGGCCGCTACCGGGTGAGCAGGCATTCATGCCTGCTTTTAGCCCCGCAAATCAAATCGCTCAACGGAGTCTCACAGCCCCCAGTTAAACGAAATTGAAGGCGAACAGCTTGCGCTCTTGGCTGTGATCTCAATGATTCCGTTTGTCCGTCCTTTGACCGCGGGCGTAATGGACAAAAAGAATTCGCCTTGAGCGTCAGCTTTCGCTGGCTGGTTGTGCACGTCCTGATAAGACTGTGTGTGTACGTTTAGGTCTTCGCCCGGCTTAAATCCTTTCCCGCGAATGAGTGCAAGCTCGAACGACGGGCTCAGCCGGATAGCTTCCAGGCTGCATGTTTTATTGGTTTCCGTAATGGGCGAAGGGACCACGGAAAAGAAAACACGGGACTGGTCGTCTTCAGAGATCAGGGCTTGCCGGAAAATCTCGCCAATTTCCGGTGCGTAAGTCAGGTGGACTTCAGTGCCTTTAAAACGTTGTGTGCATGTGCCCTTGGAATCTGCCGGACACATTACCGTACCGTCAGTCCCCACGGCCAGGCCGTCCATCATCTGAATCGGGCTGCGGACCGTCACGGGCCACACGAACAACTTGTAACGTTTGTCGCGTGCCGCTCCTTCTACCTTTAGCCGGTAGTCCACCACATTCTTGCCGCTGACCAGGCCTTTCTTAATCAGTTCCAGATGCGCTTTGGTTCCGGGTGTGCTGGATTTGTCCCAGTTGATAGTAGCTTGTGCTGTCTTGGCGGCTTCTGCCTGGATGGCCGCGTCAATCTCGGCAGGCTGCGGAGCTTGTGCTTGGGCTGGTGCTCCTGCCGGTGAAGTTGGTTCGGATTTTTGCGCTGTCGCTGAAGACAAGAGTGCGAAGAGTGCCAGGATAACTATAGGTTTTAAGGGCATATAAGCTAGGAGAATACCACAAGTCGCCTGATTGCTGGCTGCTGGCCGCTGGCTGCTGATTGCCCGCACCCAGGACTTGTCTGATCTCCTGGATTCGCAGCCGTTGCCGAAGCTTAGTGTGCCGCGGTTGGTGGCTTCCACTTGTTCAGAAAGTCGACCACGTCTTCTTCATTCAGGCTGCGCGCTTTTTCAAACTGGCTTGTCGAGTTCAGCACCGCGCCCTGGGAGCCGAGTACAGCAATCGATGGCACGCCTTTCTTGAGATCCACGTTGTACTTTTTGGCCAGATCAAGGTTCTTGGTGTACTCACCCACATCCACGTGGACGACCAGATAGCCGCTCTCCAGAACTGGAGCGACTCTGGGCTGATGGAAAGCGCGATCCAGCACGTGACAATCCAGGCACCAGTTGGCGCCGAAAACCAAAAGGATTCGTTTTTTCGATTTTGTGGCCGCTGCAACGGCTTCTTTGATTTCTTTCTTGGCATCAGCGTCTTCCCGGTAAAGATTCGGGTTGATGTACGAGGGCCTCTGCAACGGCGTTTTCTTCCATTGCGCGGAGCAGCAGACGGATGCCAGCACCATCACCGCCAGGATTGTTTTACTTGGTCCGGATTTCAAGCTCATGGTTCTTTCACTCTATCGCAAACCGTTTACTTTGGGGAAACCACGCGGCCATAGTCGGACGCGCGTCCCACGCGGTCAAAGTAACTGTATGTAAGCTCGGCTATTTTGCGGATGGCCGCCGACCCTTCGTGTTCGTCCTTAAGGTAAGTAGTCATCACGCACAGAATATAAGGACGGTTCTTGGCGAACACGATTCCTGAATCGTTCCTTACAGCCTCAAGTTCGCCGGGTTTGTTCGCGGCCACGGCGTCGTCGGGCAGGCCCTGGAGCATGGCGCTCTCTTTATGCGTGCTAAGCACTTTGAAAAAGTCTTCCGTCATTTCTTTATTGAGCAGTTTGCCGCGATGCAGCATTTCCAGCAGGGTCATCATCTCGTGGGGTGTGGAAACGTTTTCCCGTCCTTCAGACGCGGCTTTCAGGTCCATCATCTTGCGCCGCAACCGGGTGCCGTGCAGGCCAGAGTTCTCCAGCATGGCATTCACGTTTTCCATGCCCACGCGGTCAATGAGAATGTTCGTAGCGCTATTGTCGCTGACTGCGACCATCATGGTCGCCAGGTCGCGCAAGGTCAGTTTGGTCACGCCCGGCGTCAAGCCCAGCACAATGTCGCTGCCGGAGACCATGTCCTCTTTGCGGACAACATATTCGTCCGTCAGCTTCAGTTTGCCGTGCTGCACCTGCAAGTAAAGATTCGCGAGTACCGCAATCTTGATCGAGCTGGCCTGCGGCATGATCTCGTCGCCATGGATAAAAAACTCATCGCCGGACGCCAGGTCTTTAACGGCGATGGCCATCACGCCATCCAGATGCTGGTCCACCAGATGCAAATCCTCCTGAAGCTTGTGCCACAGAATCTGGCGTTTTTCCGTGGATGGCTTTTCCGGACAGCATTGGGCTTGCGCGGCAACACAGCTCAGCGCCGCAAATAGAAAGACTGCATTTAACGCAACAACTCTTTTCTTCATGGCGATGGGCAGTGTACACAGGGCTTGCGGCTGGAGTAAACAGAGTTCGTTGCAGCGATTCGGCTCTACAGAGAAGAACTGTGTGCGGGGGGTATACTGTTTTGGAATGGCTATAGTTGATAAGCACCCTCCCGGATCGTTTTGCTGGATTGAACTGGTCACCACCGACCAGGCCGCCGCTAAAAAGTTTTACAACCAGCTATTCGGGTGGGCCATCACCGATAGTCCGCTCGGCCCGGACGATTTCTACACCATCTTTAAGATTCACTCGCGCCATGCAGCCGCCGCTTATACCATGCGCAAAGACCAGCGTGCACAAGGTGTCCCCGCACACTGGATGCTCTACATTGCAGTGGAAAATGCAGACCAGGCTGTAGCCAAGGCAGCGAAAACCGGAGGCGTGGTGGTTTCGCCTGCCTATGAAGTGGGTGACGCCGGACGCATGGCTGTTCTCCAGGACCCAACCGGCGCGGTCTTTTCGATCTGGCAATCTAAAAAATCTTCTGGACTCGGGATTAACGGCGTGGACGGCGCCTTGTGTTGGGCCGATCTTACGACGCCCGGTCCTGATCTGGCCGCGAAATTCTATTCCAACTTATTTGGCTGGAAGTTTGTGCCGGGCGAAAAAGATCATTCCGGCTACATGCACATCAAAAACGGCGAAGATTTCATCGGGGGAATGCCTCCAGCCCGCCTGTACAGCGGCAAAGTCCCGGCGCACTGGCTCATCTATTTCGGCATGAATGACGTGAAAGCGTCCGCGGCCCGGGCCAAGCAACTTGGAGCTAGCATCCATATTGGGCCGGAGACCAAAGACCGTGTGGGCACGCTGGCGGTATTGGCTGATCCGCAAGACGCGGTCTTCGCGATTTTCAAGTCCGCCCGCAAGTGAAGAGGTTGTGATGCCGGAGCCGTATAAGCTGGTCAACGAGCAGGTGGTTCCGCGTCCCTTGGACGAGGTATTTTCATTCTTCTCGCGCGCGGAAAACCTGGCAACCATCACTCCCGATTTCCTGCACTTCAAAATCCTGAGCATTGCCCCGCAACCCGTTCAAGTCGGAACCCTGATCACATATTCGTTGCGCGTGCGTGGCCTTCCTTTGCGCTGGACCAGCAAGATCACCGAGTGGGAGCCGCCCAACCGGTTCGTGGACTTCCAGGTCCGCGGTCCCTATAAGCTCTGGCATCATACTCACCGTTTTATCGCCAAAGGAAGCAGCACGCGGATCATCGATGAAGTGCTCTATGAGCTTCCCCTGGGACCTTTCGGACGTCTCGCGCACCGCCTGATGGTGAAGCGCGATGTGCGGAACATCTTTGCGTTTCGCGAAGAGAAAATTCGTGCGCTCTTCGGGTAGTGAGTCAGTTTCGACTGACTATCTGCGCATCCGCGTCTAGCGATTCACCTGCGCCCCGCCAGTCGGTTGTCCTTTTTAAGGACTCTCTGTAGTTCCAAAACGGGAAAGCTACTGCAAACTATTAACACAAAGTAAATAAGGATACATTCGCCATACTTGTTAAGTAGTTCATGGGTTTGTTGCTAGATTGAATGATATCTAAAACTAATCACGTTAGTTTATGCGAACTCACGCTTGAGCTTATATCTATAACTAACTATAAATAAGATAGTTATGGCGGTAACGGGTGACCTATAATCCCGTCTACTAAGTACCGGAGCCATCCTAAATGAGAGATGTGTACTATGACTCACTTCGTGAACTACTACCATATAGTCCTGGGCTAGATAGTTCGAGACGCCAATTATCCTACTTAACTTATCTCTTCCCACCGGCAATCGCCGCGCCTGGAAAATCTACCCACGCTTTCTCCTTTGCGTTTGAGCAGAGAGGAGGCAGCCATGATCATGGTCGGTTGTGATTTTCATCCAGGTTGGCAGCAAATCGCCTGGCTGGATACGGACACGGGAGCAAACGGCCTCAAAAAACTCATTCACTCTCTCGGGGAAGCTGAAAGTTTTTATCGCGAATTGCCCCGCCCCGCCCTTGTAGGTCTGGAGTCCACCGGCAACAGCCACTGGTTCGTGGATATGGTGGCCGCTCTTGGACATGAAGTGTGGGTGGGTGATGCCGCGCAGGTCCGCGCCAGTTGCGTGCGGCGCCAAAAGACTGACAAGCGTGACGCCAAACACATACTGAATCTTTTGGTGGAAGGCCGGTTTCCCCGGATATGGGTCCCCACGAAAGACGAGCGTGATCAGCGGCAACTGTTGATTCATCGCTGCCGGCTGGTGGCCATGCGCATTCGCGTGAAGAATGAACTACAGCATCTTGCCCTGGACCAGGGATTGCAAAAGAACACGCGCCTTTGGAGCCGCGCTGGATTAGACCAACTTCGTCAACTTCCTCTTAAGCCCTGGGCCGGTCGCCGCCGTGACGACTTGCTGGGCTTGCGTAAAGTTCTGGACGAACAGATCAGGTTGCTGGACCGGGCCGTGGCTGAGGCCGCCCAGGGCAATCACCAGGCGCGCCTTCTCATGACTCAGCCGGGAGTAGGCCCGGTAACGTCTCTGGCTTTCGTCCTTATACTGGGTGACGTGACACGCTTCCACCGCGGCAAGCAGGTGGCCAGTTATCTGGGCCTGATCCCACGGGAGTTTTCTTCCGGCGGCGAGCAGCGTCTTGGGCCCATCAGTAAGCAAGGCAATCAGTTTCTCCGAACTTTGCTCGTGGAAGCCACTCGCACCGCGGTCCGCCTGGATCCTGATTTTCGCAAGCAATATGAACATTGTTGCTGCCGGAGGCCATCAGCGGTGGCCACGGTAGCTGCAGCCCGCAAACTGGCCATCCGGCTCTACTGGATGCTGCGTACCAATACGCCGTATCCGGAGATCGCGCGCCATGAGGGCAGCCCGCGTGACCCCTTGATCGAATAACGTCGAATAACGCCGAATGATGCCGGCGAAATTCGCGTTACTTCAGACCGCAGGGTTGATTGGGCGCTCCGCTTCACCAGATGCGGCGCTGCTACATTAAGATCCCGGCTCATACCCAGTAATGGACTTTGCATAAGACAAATCATGGCCCGCAAGAGGTCGAATCGATGGTTGGTGGTACGACGGAACCATCCATAAAAGTGATTGAAGCAGGTTTTGTCCAAGCTGGCCGGCAATCGCGGGCATGCTCGTGATTGCCGGGAGCCGCAATCCCATGGATCTTGTTTGTCCGCTTCAACGATGCCGCCACATCGTCGTGCCAGAGTGTGCCCGCTTGGTGATCGCCTGCTCATCGAGGCAACCCTAAAAGGAAAAAGGCCCTCGCGCTTACTTAGCGAAAGGGCCTTCACCCATGGAGACACACAGCAAAGACACACCCACAGCAAAGACACACAACGTACAACAGGCTTATCCAGCTTTTTCCAACTTGAGTTTTGTTGCCTCGAATTGCTCGGTTTCCGTCGATCCTTCCATGGCCGTGATGGACGCCTGTCCATTCGCCAGGGTTTGCGTGATTTCGTCAAAGTATCCGGTGCCCACAAAGCGTTGGTGCCGGACGGCAGTGTAACCAAATTTCTCCGCGCTCTCAAATTCCTGTTCCTGCAGGCGCGAGTAAGCGGTCATGCCTTCATTGGCGAATTGCCGGGCTAGTTCGAACATGCCGTAGTTCAAGGCGTGGAAGCCGGCCAGCGTAACGAACTGGTACTTGTATCCCATGGCGGCCAGTTCGCGCTGAAACTTGGCGATGGTGGCGTCATCCAGCTTCCGTTTCCAGTGGAAGGAAGGCGAGCAGTTGTAGGCCAGCATCTTGTCCGGGAACTTGGCGCGGATGCCTTCCGCAAAGATTCTGGCTTCTTCCAGGTTCGGCTCGGAAGTTTCGCACCAGAGCAAATCAACGTACGGCGCGTAGATCAGGCCGCGGCTGATGGCGGCATTCAAACCGCCTTTGTATCCCAGGAAACCGTCCGGAGTCCGTTCGCCGGTCAGGAACTCAACGTCGCGGATGTCGCTGTCGGTGGTCAGAAGGCGCGCGCCATTGGCGTCCGTGCGGGCGATCAACACTGTGGGTACGCCCAAAATGTCGGCGGCCAGGCGCGCCGCAACCAGCTTCTGTACAAACTCTTGCGCTGGCACCAGGACCTTGCCGCCCAGGTGTCCGCATTTCTTGGCGGAAGCCAGTTGATCTTCAAAGTGTACGCCGCCTGCTCCAGCTTCAATCATCGACTTCATCAGTTCAAACGCGTTCAGCGGACCGCCAAAGCCGGCTTCGGCGTCGGCCACGATCGGCGCGAACCAGTTGATGCCGTTTTTACCTTCCGCGTGATGAATCTGGTCAGAGCGCAGAAAAGCGTTGTTGATTTCCTTTACCACCGCCGGAACGCTGTTGGAAGGATAGAGACTCTGGTCGGGATACATCTGTCCGGCAAGGTTGGCGTCGCCCGCCACCTGCCAGCCGCTCAAATAAATGGTCTGCAGTCCGGCCTGGACCTGTTGCAGCGCCTGGTTCCCGGTGAGCGCGCCCAGCCCGGAAACGTAGGATTCTTTGTTCAGCATCTCCCATAGGCGCTCGGCTCCAAGCCGTGCCAGGGAGTATTCAATGTGGACCGTGCCCCGGAGCCGGACCACTTCTTTGGCCGCATACGGCCGGGTAATGCCCTTCCACCGCGCTTCAGTGGCCCAGGCGTTCTTCAGTTCGTTTTCGTTCAGTCCGTTGTGTTGTGCCATTCTTTTCCGTCTCCTGCTAGTTGTTATGACTTCGCCATTGGGACAAGGGTTGTGTCCCCGCGCGGAGAACTGTATGTCAGCAGCCAGCTTGCTCCAAATCGACTCGTCCGATTCGGACGAGTTGGTCAAAACGGACGAGTTCGCCTCGTCACCTCCGGGCGCTTGTTCCTGGTCACTTCTCGGACTATGATTCGGCCGTGGCCACCGTGCTCACCGTCGAAAAAGGCCCCGGCATTCCGGACTCCCTGCTGCTTCAGTTGCGGGAACATCTGGTCAACCGCGAGATATCCGGCGGCATTGCCTTGCTGGACGCCAATGCCCGCCTCCTTAACAACCTTGACGCCTCACAGCCCAACGCTGCTGCACTCGTTGGCGCCGTGGCCCAGTGGGTTGACGTCGGTTATCGTGGGCCGGAACTTGTCGAACAGTTACTCGCCCGCTTCCCCAAAAGCCAGCGCGGACGCCTCGCTGTTAGCGACTACGTTCACCTGCGCATGGCGGAAGGCTTGCTCGCCTTGCTCCGCGATCTCCCCGACTACGCCTTGCCGCACTTTGAGCAGGTACTCTTTTTGCAGGATGAGACGGAAGACAGAGTCGTTATAGCGATTGCCAATTACTGGAATGCCCGTTGCCATCGCAAGAAAGGTGAGTATGACATTGCCCTGAAGCGTGCTGCGGCTGGCAGCGACCAGGCCATGAAGCTGGGATTTCCGCGCATGGCTGCCGTGATCCGTGTGCTGGAAAGCTGGCTGCATTTTCAAAAAGGCAACGTTCTTGAAGCGCAACGAATTCTCGACCAGGCTGAGAATGACCTTCGGTCCACTGACGATGACATGACTCTGGGCAACATCTATTCCGCCCACGGACGCATCATCCGCCGCCAGGGTCACTACAAACAGGCGTTGCAGTTTTTCAATCGTGCCATTGAACACTTCCGCAAACGTAATCCGCAACATCGCAATCTTGCGCGGTCGCTGGCCAACGTGGCATACGTGCAGCGCCTCATCGCTGGCCAGATCCGGCAGCGTCTTGACGCCGCTACCCGCAAGCGGAGGGTTAAGGAATCGTCCAAGTCCGCTGCGAGCGCCAAGAATGCCGTCTCCCGTCCAGACACCACCCGTCTAGACACCGCTCGTCTAGATACCAAGGGTGATCGCGAACAATACGAAGAATTGCGGAAGCAGGCGTTTGCCAATCTGGACCACGCGGAGCAAATCTACCGCTATCACAACCATCACCACGGCATCGGCAACATCTTTGAGAACCGCGGCCTGCTTTATCTGGATAGCGGAGAACTCGATCTGGCCGCCGAGCAAGCGGCGCAGTGCTATGCGGCAGCCAAGGAACAGCATGACAACATCGTCATGACCCGTGCCCGCCTGCTGCAATGCAAGGTCGAGCAGGCCCAGCTTGACGAGGAGATTGAAGACGACACGCGCACCTGGGAACACATACAGGCCGCACGCGACTATGCCCGTGACGCCGTGGAGGCCGCAGGCCGCACGCAGAACATGCGACTCCGTGCCCGCGCGTTGATCTGGCGCGGACTGGCGGCGTGCCATCCTTCAATCAACGACGCGGACGATGCTCGCCACTGTCTGGAGCAGGCCTCAGCGTTGATGAAGTCCGCCCAGGACGAAGATGTGTGGAGTGAACTCCAGGTACTCAAACAGAAACTCACGTCGCGTGGCAGTATTGATCAGAAACTGCGCGCTTGGTCGCGCGGCGTTACCGAAGGGAAGAGCTTTCAGGCTCTGGCCGATGAATTTGCCGAACTGGTGATCCCGCGCGTGTGGGAGAGGGAAGGCAAGAAGATCGCCCGCGTGGCCAAGGTGCTGAAAATTTCACCCAAGAAGGTTCGTAAAATCCTGACTCAGGCGGGAAAAACCAAACGTTAATCACCTTTCTTTAAGTTACAAATCAAGTAACCCTCAATACCTCTTTCGTTGGCTGCCTCTGTCACGGATGTTATCCTCACAAACATGGCTCGATATCTCGTCACTGGCGTCGCTGGGTTTATTGGATCGAATATTGCTCACGCGCTGGTGGTGCGCGGAGAACAAGTCCGTGGCATTGATGATTTTCGCCACGGCCGCGCTGAGAACCTGGCCGGAATCGCCGACAAGATTGACCTGCGCGAAGCCGACATCACGAACACCGCGGCCATCGGATCTGCCTGCCGCGATATCGATTTCGTTCTTCATCAGGCGGCGCTCGGGTCCGTCCCGCGGTCCATTGAAGATCCTGTTTCCAGCAATGACGCTAACGTGGTGGGCACGCTCAAGGTGCTGGAGGCCGCGCGTGCGGCCGGAGTCAAACGCGTCGTCTATGCCAGTTCGTCTTCTGTTTACGGCGATACGCCGGTGCTCCCCAAAAGGGAAGATATGCCCTGCCATCCCATTTCGCCGTATGCCGTGACCAAGTATGCCGGTGAGCTTTACGCGCAAAGCTTTTCCCGCGTCATGTCTCTGGAAGCGGTCTCATTGCGTTACTTCAACGTATTTGGTCCCCGGCAACATCCCACGTCGCAGTACGCGGCGGTGATTCCCAAGTTCGTCCGCTCGATTCTGGCTGGGGAACCGCCGGTGATTTTTGGCGACGGCAAACAAAGCCGCGATTTTACCTACGTGGACAACGTGGTCTCAGCCAATTTGTTGGCCTGCACCGCGCCGGCTGAAAATGTTGTTGGCAAAGTTTTCAACATTGCCGCCGGGAAAAACTTCAGCGTAAATGATCTTTACGCCATGCTCCAGGATTTGACCGGCTTCCGCCGTGCTGCCGTGAACGAGCCGCCCCGCGGCGGAGACGTTCGCGATTCGCTCGCTGATATTTCTCGCGCGCAAAAAGCCATGGGTTACAAGACCCTGGTGGAATTTGAAGAAGGTTTGCGGCGTACCGTGGAGTGGTACAAACGCGAATTTGCGCGCCAGCCCGGGTCGTCTGTCGCCACTGTTTAGTCCGCGATATTCTGTTGGCCTCGGCGTTCTTCCTTTTTGCTATCCTTGCCGTCACTGATGAAAGTTTTTTCAGAAGATCAAGTCCGTGCCCTGGCCGACGTGGATAGCGTCATCCGCGAGTTGCGCCTGGCATTTAGCCGTGATTTTGCCGCGACCTTGCAAATGCCGCCGCGAATTACGCTGCCTCTTTCCGGAGGCCTGGCGCTGGTGATGCCCGCGTTTGATAGTGCGCTCAACGCCGCCGGCGTAAAAATTGTCTCCGTGACTGGAGCCGGCGTAAACGCTACCTACGAATTTCTTGACACCGTCACCGGCCGGACGCTCGCCGTGATGGAAGCCAACTGGCTTACGGAACTGCGCACCGCCGCGACGTCCGCCGTTGCCACGGACCTGCTCGCCCGCGGGGATGCCGGCGTCCTGGCGATTTTTGGTTGCGGAAAGCAGGCCATCGCGCACTTGATCGCGATTCCACGCGTCCGTAAGATTCAGCGCTTTCTTGTTTGCGGAAGGACGCCAGCCGCCACGGTTGAATTTTGCGCGAAAATGAAAAACGATCATGGCATCAACGCCCAACCCGCGAATGCGGAAACATGCGCCCGTGAAGCTGACGTGATTTGCACCTGCACCAACGCGGGCACACCTCTCTTTGATGGTCACTGGCTGCGTGACGGTACGCACCTGAATCTGGTCGGCACGTTTCAACCCGACAAGCGCGAAGTGGACGACGTCACCGCGCGGCGGTCACGCATTGTGGTGGATACTTACGATGGCGCGTTGGCGGAATCCGGCGATCTGATCATGCCTTTGCAGAACGGCGTCATAACCCGTCAGCAAGTCGTTGCCGATTTACATGAGATCGCTTCAGGCAAGAAGCAGGGTAGAGTTTCGCCGCAAGACATCACGTTGTTCAAAAGCGTTGGCTGTGCCCTGGAAGACCTGGTTACGGCCCAACTTATTTACGCAAAGGCGGAAGCTGGGCTTTCATAACAACGTCATAAAAACAACGTCATAAAAACAACGGCATGAAAATAACGTCATGAAAACAACCTACGATTTTGCCGTGATCGGCGCCGGCGTGTTTGGAGCCTGGACGGCTTATTTGCTTCGTCGCAGCGGCGCCAGTGTGGTTCTGCTCGATTCCCACGGCGCGGCCAACAGTCGTGCCAGCTCCGGCGGTGAAACGCGCGTGATCCGCATGGGCTATGGTCCTGACGAACTCTACACCCGCTGGTCCATACAATCTTTGCCCGCTTGGGGAGAGTTTGAAGCTCGTTGCGGAACCAGAATTTTTCATCGCACCGGAGTGCTATGGCTGGGCCACGATTCGGATCCTTACACCGCGGGGCTTTGGGATGTGATGCAACGTCACGGTGTCGACTGCGAAAAGTTATCTGCTGAAGACGTTCGCAAACGCTATCCGCAAATGACATTCCCGGATATCACTTGGGCCGTGCTGGAACCGCAGAGTGGATTGCTTATGGCCCGTCGTTCAGTACAGCTGTTGGTGCACGAGGCGATCAAGAGCGGCGTGACGTTCCAACAAGTTGCAGCCTTCGCTCCGCAAACGCCTGGGGGCGCAAACTCCACGCGCTCAGCTTTCCTGAAGACTGGAACCGGAGAAACGATTTCCGCCGGTAACCTTATATATGCATGCGGACCATGGCTGCCAGCGCTGTTCCCGCAACTTCTAGGCGACCGCATTTTTCCCACCCGCCAGGAAATATTTTTTCTCGGTCCCCCCGCCGGCAGCCTGGACTACCAGCCTCCGCGCATGCCGGTATGGCTGCACCATACTCATGCTGAACGGCCATACGCGTTACCGGACATTGAAAATCGCGGTTTCAAAATCGCTTTTGATCGCCACGGTCCGGAGTTCGACCCGGAGACCGGTTCACGCGTGGTTGAAGAGTCTTCCCTGGGCGTCTTGCGTGAGTATCTCGCGACGCACATACCCGGCTTGGCCCAAGCCCCTATCCTGGAGTCACGCGTGTGCCAGTATGAAAACACCTGGAACGGCGACTTTCTGATTGACCGCCACCCGGACTACGACAATGTCTGGATCGTTGGTGGCGGCTCCGGCCACGGCTTCAAGCACGGACCGGCCGTGGGCGAGTACGTGTGCGCCCGTGTTCTAAAAGACGCTCCCGCAGAGCCACGCTTTTCACTCGCTAGCAAGCAGTCCATGCGTGCGCGCGCAGTTTTCTAAGCAGCCTCCGCGCCGCCAAAATCGATGAGAAGTTTGAAGGAATGGTGGCCAGGGACGGACTTGAACCGCCGACGGCCGGCCTTTTCGCGTGCTGCGGGCTTTTCTCCAACTGGCTATGCCAGTCGTTCAGTGAGCGCAGAGGGTTTCTGGATGTAGTGAAATAAATGGTGGCCAGGGACGGACTTGAACCGCCGACGGCGGGCCTTTTCGCGTGCTGCGGGCTTTTCTCCAACTGGCTATGCCAGTCGTTCAGTGAGCGCAAGGGTTTCTGGATGTAGTGAAATAAATGGTGGCCAGGGACGGACTTGAACCGCCGACGCCAGCCTTTTCAGGGCTGCGCTCTACCAGCTGAGCTACCTGGCCAGGATTTTGAAATGCTGCCACAAGTGAATTTCCGGTGGGGCTGGGAAAGATTGTAGCCGTGTGAAACTGCTTGATTATAGCAATCTTACGCGTTTCGCTCAAATCGCCGGCCCGGACTCTCTCTATCGATATAATTGTCCCCCGCTTCATTAACAGCCCGTTCAGGATGTTGCCGAGGCGACCTGTTTTGGAGGATCCCATTGAAACTCATTTCTAGTGCCATCATTGTTTTTCTGCTTGCAGGGTTTGCCGCTGCGCAACGCAATTTTGATCAGCCGTCTCCATATTCGGCCCAACTGACTGCGGAACTCAAACTGTTGCGGGATGGCGCACTGAAAAGTGACTACGCCTGGGACCAACTCGCTCACCTTACGAACAATATTGGGCCGCGTCCCGCAGGATCGCTGCAGGCCAATTTTGCAGCCCAGTACGTGGCGGACGAAATGCGCAAACTGGGATTCGAAGTGAAGCTGGAAAAAGTCGTGGTCCCGCATTGGGTGCGTGGTGAGGAAACCGGGGCCCTGGTGCAGTTTCCCGGTATGGCGCCGGGCACAACCCAGAAGATTGCTCTCACGGCCCTGGGAGGCAGTGTGGCCACTGCTGGGCAGGGCGCGACGGCAGAAGTTGTGGTGGTGAACAATTTTGATGAACTAAACGCGCTATCCCCGGACAAGGTTGCCGGCAAGATTGTTTTGTTCAACGCCAGATTTGATAAGCAACTTGCCGCCACCGGTCATGGCGGTCCCGCGTATGGGCAAGCGGTGATCTACCGGGCTATCGGCGCCAGCGCAGCGGCCAAGCAAGGCGCCATCGCGGCCTTGGTCCGCAGCGTTGGAGGAGCCGACTATCGGTTGCCGCACACTGGAGGGATGTTCTATCAGCCGGATGTACCCAAGATCCCGGCTGCCGCCGTGAGTGCGGAAGACGCCGACCTGATAGCTTACCTGGCCCGCCAGGGAAGCGTCCGCATGCGCCTGGTGTTGACGCCGCAGCAACTGGCGGACGTGGATTCCTACAACGTGGTCGCTGATCTTAAGGGCAGCGAACTACCAGACCAGGTAGTGATTGTTTCAGGCCACCTTGATTCCTGGGATCTGGGTACCGGCGCGATCGATGACGGCGCCGGCGTCGCGGTGGCCATGCAGGCGGCCCACCTGGTGAAGGAGTTGGGGCTGCATCCCCGGCGTACCATCCGCGTGATTGCCTGGATGAACGAGGAATTCGGCAATTCGGGCGGGCGAGCCTATGCAGCCGCGCACAAGGAGGAGGCCGGCAAACACTTTGCTGCGATCGAGAGCGATCTTGGAGCGGGCCACCCGCTGGGAATTCACATGGTGGCCCCGGCCGTCAATATGCCGTTACTGCAACCTGTTGCGCAAATCCTTCAGGCCAGCGGATCCGGCATGCTGCAGACATCAGAAGATGCGGAAACCGACATCGGCCCCATGTGCGCAATGGGCGTGCCGTGTTTCGGACCGATTCAGGATGACCGGTTCTACTTCAACTACCATCACACCGCCGCGGACACGCTGGATAAGGTTGTCCCTCGCGAACTGCAGGAAAACGCCGCGGTGATGGCGGTTCTGGCCTACGCGCTGGCCAATCTTCCGAAAGATTTGGAGCGGCCAACAGCGAAGCCGGCGCGGGCCTTGTGACCAGAACCTGACGTAGGCGCGGCGCTTTGATTTCTCTGAGGGCCCGAAGTTGGCGAGAGATTTGAGAATCACACCGGACGCCGCACGGCGTTGTGTTATGTTTTTGCCTGACACGGCCCTGGAGTAACTTGATGGTCCCGGAACATTTTGACGTACTGATCATGGGCGCTGGCCTTTCTGGCATTGACGCCGCTCATCATCTGCAAAAACTCTGTCCTAAAAAAAGCTACGTCATTCTTGAGCAGCGCGAGCGCATCGGCGGGACCTGGGACCTGTTTCGCTATCCGGGAATCCGTTCGGATTCTGACATGTTGACCATGGGCTATTCCTTCCGTCCGTGGACGCACCCTAAAGCCATTTCCCCCGGCGACGACATTCGTGACTACATCACGGCCACGGCGCGTGACGAAGGAATTGATCGTCATATTCGCTTCAGCCATCACATCAAGAGCGCTGCCTGGTCGTCTGAAGATGCGCAATGGACGGTGCAAGCCGTGCGCAAATCGTCGTGTGCTGGTGAATCGGGTGCTGGTAAACCGAGCGCTGGTAAATCGGGTGCTGATAAATCCGGCGCTGGTAAAGATGATGGCCAAGACGACGGCCGAGACGAGCCCGTAACGCTCACCTGCAATTTCCTGTTCTCGTGCGCGGGCTATTACCGGTATTCTTCCGGTTTTTCTCCGGAATTTCCCAACGCCAGCCGCTTCCAGGGGCGCGTGATTCATCCCCAAGCGTGGCCTGAGGACTTGGACTACACCGGCAAGCGCGTCGTGATCATTGGCAGCGGCGCCACGGCGGTTACGCTTTTGCCGGCCCTGGCGAAAACCGCCGGGCACGTCACCATGTTGCAGCGCTCACCCACGTATGTGATATCCGCGCCGGAGCAGGACAAGATCGCCAACTTTCTGCGCCGCGTGTTGCCCGCGATGTGGGCCTATAGGCTCAGCCGCTGGAAAAACGTCAGCTTCATGACGTACATCTACCAGTTCTCGCAGCGCTTCCCGATGGTGGTAAAGAAGAAGATCCTGAAGCAAGTACGCGAGCACTTGGGCCCGGATTACGACATCGACAAGCATTTCACGCCGCGTTACAACCCGTGGGAGCAGCGGATGTGTCTCGTCCCGGACGCTGACATGTTCGAAGCCATCAAATCCAACCGCGCCAGCGTAGTCACTGACCAGATTGCAACGTTCACCGAGAAAGGCATTTTGCTCAAATCAGGGAAAGAACTTGAGGCCGACATTATTGTCACGGCCACGGGTCTGGTCATGCAGGCTTTTGGCGGAATTGATCTCGTGGTCGATGGAAATCGCGTGGAGCCCGGTCAATCCCTCGCCTATAAAGGAGTGATGCTATCGGGCGTGCCAAATCTTGCGTCGGTGTTCGGTTACATCAATGCCTCCTGGACGTTGAAGGCGGATCTCATTTGCAACTACGTCTGCCGTTTGCTGAACTGCATGGACAAAAAAGGTATGCGCCAGGTAACCCCCAACAGCCGCGGAGAGAATGCAGTGGCGCCGTTTGTGCAAAAATTCACGCCCGGCTACATCGAGCGGGCCCTGGCAAACTGGCCCAAACAGGGATCCAAGTCACCGTGGCGCGTCTACCAGAACTACGTCCGCGACACCCTCAGTTTGAAATGGAGTTCCGTGGACGATGACTCGCTGGATTTCTCAAATCCGCTGCCGGTTTCCTCCGGCGTGCAGGCCAGAGAAATGGCCGAATCGGTGAAATAAGAGCAGGCCGGATTGCGCTTGCAAGGAAGCAACTAAGCCCGCCGTCACTAGCCCTTATGGATCGCAAACTATTTCCGCATGGCGATCTGCAAAAGCGTTTTGCTAAGTGCAATATCTCGCAATAGACCACACGTTGACTTCGCTTCCTTCCCCGACATAGCATTCCACTTGGCCATTCCATCTTTGCCTGGAGCGCAGTATGGATTGGCCGGTGTTGCGTTGGATGCCAACAAAGGTTTTTGTAACTTATTCAGGGTTTTTCGGTAGGATACAGTTGCTTAGCCGCTGGATTTGAGTCCCTGCATCTCGGGCGCGTTCATGCCAGGGCCAGAAAGGCTGCCTCCGAAGCCGGTCCGGAAACTGCCGGCGGGGAAGGCAACTTAAGGAGTTACCGAGCTGATGAGCAAATTCATTGACACCATCAAGCATGCGATCATCGAAGACGATGACGATCCCAAGGCTTCGCAATCCGGCCAAACAAGTCCGCAAAGCAACACTCCCAAGGCGGCGCCGGTAACGCAGGCACCGGTGGTTTCCGTAAGCTCGTCCACTCCCTACCAGTCGCAGGATGAAGAAACCGGGCACGTATATAAGAGGATATTGGCCAAGACGGATTTCCAGTCCACGCCGGTTGCCGCCACCATCCACAAGTATCTTGATCCTCTTTCCGCCATTCCCTCCATGGATGAACGCACCAAGTTCAAGACCGCGGTGGTACAAGCGCACGCCCAGGAAGGCTTGACCCAGGAAAAAATCCTGGCGACGTTTGATGGTTTAAAGGTCGCGCTGCAAAACGAAAAGGAATCGTTTGGGTCGGCGGCTGGAGCCACCAAGCAGCGGGAAGTCGCGGACCGGCAACAGAAAGTCCAGGAAGTCACGGACGCGATTGCCGCCAAGCAACGAGAGATTTCTGACTTGCAGCAACGCTTGTCACAGATGTCAACGGAGTTGATTGAAGCCCAGGGCAAAATCCAGCGCGCGGAATCACAATTTGACATCGCGGCGCAGCGCCGGGCACTTGAGATTGATCAGGAAAAGGCCAAGTACGTAAGCCTTCTCCAAGGATAAAAACCCAATGAGCATAACGCCTGCTACCCCAAATCTTGGTGACAATTTGAAGTCTTTCTGGTCGCGTCCGGAAGGCAAAACCGGGCTGATCGTGCTGGCCGTGGCGGCCGGAGCGCTCATTTACGGATGGGGCATGGTGGTGCCATTCGTGGTCTCCATGCTGGCGGATACGCTCCACATGGTTTTTCTGGGCGGAATTCTGGCAGCTGTCCTTTTTGTTATCTTCAGCAGCCGCACGCACTTGCTCTTTCGCTTGCTGATGCGCGCGCTGACCGGCTTGATCATCAATATCGATCCCATCGGAATCTTGAAAGACCACTTGGAGCAGATGCGCAAGCGCCGCGATGTAATGAACCAGCAGATCAGCAACGTCAGCGGCCAGCTCAGGTATCTAAAAGACGTCATTGAGAAGAACCATGCCCTGGCCGATGAGAACATGCGGCTGGCTTCGCACGCGAAGAAAGTAGCCACCTCCACGGCCGACCAGAATGAGCAACTGCGCATGGCGCTGCAGATGAAAGCCAAGGCCAATCAGGCCGGGCGGCTGGAAAAATCAAATCTCAGCTACCAGCAACTGCTGGCCAAGCTACAGAACATCTATGACTTGCTCAGCAAGTGGGCCGTGCACATCGATTTCTATATAGAAGATACGGAAAACGAGGTCAAGCAGTCAGAGATCGAATATAAAACGATCAATGCCGCGTATCGCGCCTACCGCACGGCGATGGCGGTGATCAAAGGCACCGGGAACGAACGCGAACTTTACAACGCCACCATGGAGCACCTGGCGGAACAAGCCGGGCGCAAGCTGGGCGAGATGGAAGACTTCCAGCGCCTGGCCCAAAACTTTATGGACACCATTGATCTGGAAAACGGAGCCGTGGAAACCGAGGCGCTACAGAAGCTCGATGCCTACGAACAGAAGTTGCTCACTTCTGGCGACGCGGACACGGCGTTTCTATTGCCCGGAGCAACCGCTACTCCCGCGCCGGTCGCCGCAAAAGGTTCGCCGAGCCAACCGGCTGCGCCTGGAGCCGGTGACTACGGAGATTTATTCAAATAGTTGAATTCGGCCGGTAAGTGTTAGCGCGAAGATCGCGCTTGAGCTAGTGAAAGAAGCAGAGCAATAGGTTGTACCACTAGGTTGTACTTCACGGAGGAAACACCCAATATGGCACGGTTACGCACTGGACCGAAGGTTATCGTGATTATTCTGGCGGTCATCGCTTTTGTTTTCGGGTTGCGGAAAGCCGCTGAGATGGGCCTCATTCCCACGCCCGGCGTGATGAAGGCGCTGGTTCCCGAAAAAGCCGCTCTGCCGGATGTGAAGGAAGCCATGGTGCAGAACGTTGACCCGGCTCCATTGCCGTCGTCGAATCCCGCCAACGTGCGCGCGACCTTGATTCGTGGCGAGATCTGGGAATGGAATGCCCAGATGGGAATGATCTATGCCAACGGCGGCGCGGCCACCACCAAAGGCTCCCTGATGGAAAAGCACGGTGTGAACCTGATGCTGATTCGCCAGGACGATACCAACAAAATGCAGGAAGACCTGATCGCCTGCGCCCGGGAAATTTCCAACGGCGCGGCGCAGTGTTCCAACGGCGCGAATTTTGTGGTGATCATGGGCGATGGTTCCGGCCAGTTCCTTGCCGGCGTAAATCCGCAGTTGAAGAAACTTGGCCCGGACTTCCAGGCCAAAGTGATCGGCGCCACCGGATACAGCCGCGGTGAAGACGCGTTCATGGCTCCGCCAGAAGTCAAACGCGATCCGAAAGCCGCCAACGGCCTGCTAGTCGAAGGCGTGCTGCGTGACGGTGATTGGAACATCGCCCAAAAGTGGGAAGGCGACAACGGAATCAAGAACAATCCAGACGAAAAGACCTACGATCCTGACGCCGTGAACTGGATCAACGCGTCTGACTACAACGTGGCTGCGGCCGATTACGTGGCCGGCAAATGTGATGACCGCAAAGTGGTAAAAGACGGACATCTCACCGGCGAAACCAAACACGTTTGCGTGAACGCGGTTGTTACCTGGACGCCCGGTGACGTAACCGTCGCCAAGGGCAAGGGCGGGCTGGTGAAAGTTGTCAGCTCAAAACAATATCGTTCGCAGATGCCTGCCGTCATCCTGGGACCAAAGAGTTTCTTCGAACGTAACCGTCAGGCAATTGAAGGTCTGCTGGCCGCCACGTTTGAAGGTGGTGACCAGATAAAGGCTTTTGATCAAGCCTTGCACAAAGCTTCAGCCATCAGCGCCAAGCTCTACAACGACCAGGATGAAGCCTACTGGTACAAGTATTACAAGGGAGTGACCGAATCAGACGCGCAAGGGTTGAAAGTCGACTTGGGCGGTTCGGCGGTAAACAATCTTTCCGACAACTTGATTCTCTTCGGTCTGGAGCCGGGGACGAACGATAATTTCCGCTCCACCTACACGGTGTTCGGCAACATCGCCACGCAACAGTATCCGGCGCTGTTCAAAGACACTCCGATTCCTGACGTCAAAGACATAGAAGACAAATCATTTGTCACCGGCGCGCAGGCGCGCATGAGCAGCACAGGTGCGGAAAGCGAAGCTCCGCAGTACGCAGCCAACGAGCGTGGCCCGGTGGTTTCCAAACGTTCTTACTCCATCAATTTTGACACCGGCAGGGCCACCTTTACCACGGAAGGCGCGCGTACCATGCAGGAGTTGAAGGACTCGCTGGCGATTACCGGGCTGTTTATCCAGGTGGATGGATACACCGACAACACCGGTACCGAACAAACCAATCAGGCGCTTTCCGATGCGCGCGCCGCTGCGGTGAAAGACTGGCTGCAGAAGCATGCGCCGCGAAATTTCCCAGACAATCGTTTCCGCATTGTCGGTCACGGCTCGCAGAGCCCGGTGGCCACTAACGATACGGCTGCCGGTAAGGCCGCAAATCGCCGCGTGGAAATCACTTTGTCGGGTAACTAACGCGAACTTTCACGGATCGGGGAGGGACGGATTTTGCCCTCCCCATTTTTTCATCGAACAAGACTCATCGACTAAGAAGCATGTGAGCAGAAGATAACGATATGAATGATGCGATTCACCTGTTCGCACCCAACAAGGTTGTCTCCAGGAACACCGTACGCTGGCTGGTGACTTTTCAGCTCCTGATGCTGGTGGCCATATGGGTCTTTTCGCCCACGGTATTTCTGCCCAAGCCAGGAGAAGTTTTTCAATCGCTGCATGATTTGTGGTTTGAAGGGCTGGGCAGCGAACTGATCACCAGTTTTTATCTGAACCTCCAGGCGATCGCTCTCTCAGCCATTCTTTCCTTGCTGCTGGCGTATGCCACGGTGATTCCTTTCTTTCGTCCCATTGTGGCGTTGCTGAGCAAGCTGCGTTTTTTGTCGATGGTGGGTCTAACGTTTTTCTTCACGCTCATGGCCACCACCGGCCACGAACTGAAACTCTTTCTGCTTGTTTTTTCCGTCGCCGTATTTTTCGTCACCGGCATGGCGGAAGTGGTGGCCGCAATCCCCAAAGAAACATTTGATCTGGCGCGGACGCTCCGCATGGGCGAGTGGCGCGTGGTCTACGAAGTTGTAGTCCTGGGCCAGGCCGATAAAGCGTTTGAAGTTTTACGCCAGAACGCCGCCATGGGCTGGATGATGCTCACCATGGTGGAAGGCATATCGCGTTCTGAAGGCGGCGTGGGCGCCATGCTGCTCAACCAGAACAAACACTTTCATCTCAGCGCGGTGTTTGCAATTCAGCTGACGATCCTGGTTCTGGGACTAGGACAGGATTATGCCATCGGCTTGCTGCGCAAGATCTGCTGTCCTTATGCGGAACTGACGCTGGAACGAAAATAAAACACTAAAGACGCGGAGCAGGAACTCGCTCAGAGAAAAACAAGCTTATGGCTTCTCATACCTACGGCAAGACATTACTAAAAATCGAGAACGTCTCTCTCGAGTACGATGGCCGCCCCATCCTCAAGAACGTGAGCGCGGAGATCAAGGACGTCATCCGTGCTGGGTGTACAACTGGACAGGTGGTGGGATTCCTGGGGCCCAGCGGCATCGGCAAGACACAACTGTTCCGCATCATCGCCGGGCTGAACCCGCCTACATCCGGCCGCGTGACCATCAATGGGTTTGACCGTCCCGTTCAGGCCGGCCAGGTTGGCGTGGTGGCCCAGGACTATCCTCTGTTTGAGCATCGCACCGTGCTCTCAAACCTGTTGCTGGCGGCCGGCCAGAAGGAAAATGATTCCAAGGTGGCGCACGACAAGGTGATGCAGTATCTGGCTGAATTCGAACTCAGCGACAAAGCACGGCTTTATCCGGTGCAACTTTCCGGCGGACAGCGCCAGCGCTGCGCCATTATCCAGCAGATTTTGTGTTCAGACCATTTCCTGTTGATGGACGAGCCGTTCAGCGGCCTCGACCTCTTGATGCTGGAGCGAACCTGCGCGCTCATTCAAAAAGTTGCGAACATGGATGAGTTGAACACCATCATCGTGGTAACGCATGACATCACGGCGGCCGCGTCCGTGGCCGATCATCTTTGGCTTATGGGACGCGATCATGACTTGAACGGCAATTGCCTGCCGGGGTCGCACATTGTGGAAACATACGATCTGATCGAGCGCGACCTATGCTGGGAGCCGAATATCATTACCCAGCCAAGATTCATGGAATTTGTTCGCGAAGTGAAAGACCGCTTCCGCGGCCTGTAAGGGCGCTCGCCCGCTAGACGTAAATGCCGGGCGCTTCGTGTCCGATCTTCTGGACGTATTCCACGTACGTCCCGGGATAGACGTGTGGTTCGCGGTCTGTTCCGCTTTCCCCGCCCAGTTCCAGTACGCGTGAGCCCAGTCCGCGCAGGAACATGCGATCGTGCGAGACAAAAATCATAGTGCCTTCAAAGTCCTTCAGGGCGTCAACCAACATTTCTTTGGTCGCCAGATCAAGATGGTTCGTGGGTTCGTCCAGGACGAGAAAGTTTGGAGGATTGTAAAGCATCAGGGCCATCACCAGCCGTGACTTCTCTCCGCCAGAGAGCGCGCGGATTTTCTTGTCCACATCTTCGCCGGAAAACTGGAACGCGCCGGCCAGCGTGCGCAAAGATCCAATACTATCCTGCGGAAAATCTCTTTGCAGTTGTTCGCTGATGGTCAGATCAGGTTTGAGCACGTCCAGGGACTGCTGCGCGAAATATCCCATGGTGAGGCTGGCGCCCAGTTTTACCCGTCCGGAATCCGGCTGGGTGGCGCCGGCGATCATCTTAAGCAGAGTGGTTTTGCCAGCGCCGTTTCTGCCCATTACCGCCCAGCGTTCGCCGCGCCGGATGGTGAGATTGAATCCGTCATAGATCACTCGCTTACCGTAACTCTTGTGCAGGTCTTCGATCACCGCCACTTGTTCGCCGGAGCGGGGCGGTGTGCGGAATTCAAACTTTACGATCTGGCGTTTCTTGGGCAGCTCGATCTTTTCAATCTTGTCCAGGGCCTTGATGCGGCTCTGCACCTGCGCGGCTTTTGCGGCATGCGTGCGGAAGCGGTCAATGAAACGCTGCTCCTTGGCCAGCATGGACTGCTGCCGCGCAAAGGCTGCTTGCTGGTTGGTGGCGCGGATGTTGCGTTCGCGCTCGTAAAAGTCATAGTTGCCGGAATAGGTGATGATTTCGCCGGAATCAATTTCCGCGATCTTTGTCACCAGCCGGTTCATGAACTCGCGGTCGTGCGACGTCATCAGCAATGCGCCGGCATAAGACCGTAGAAACTGCTCCAGCCAGATAATGGATTCAAGATCAAGATGGTTCGTGGGTTCGTCCATCAGCAGCACGTCGGGACGGCCGAGCAGCACGCGGGCCAGCGCGACGCGCATTTTCCATCCGCCGGAGAGCGCCCCTACGTCGCCATCAATCTGATCGTCCTTGAATCCCAGGCCGTGGAGCACCTCCCGGGCCTGCGCTTCCAACGCGTAGCCGCCCAGATGTTCGTACTCTTCCTGAACATGCCCAAAACGTTCCAGCACACTGTCCATTTCGCCGGCTTTGTCGGGATCAGACATTGCGTGTTGCAGGGCTTCCAACTCGTGATGCAGGTCGCCCACGCGTCCGCTGCCGGCAATGGCTTCGTCGATTACGGAGCGTCCAGACATTTCTTCAACGTCCTGACGGAAATAGCCAATCGTTAGCCTCTTAGGGACGGAGACTTCACCCTCGTCCGGCTCCTCTTCGCCGACGACCATGCGGAAGAGAGTGGTTTTGCCGGCTCCGTTGGGTCCGACAAGCCCGACTTTTTCGCCCGGGTTAAGCTGAAAAGAGGCGTCGACAAAAACGAGTTGTTTCCCGTACTGCTTATTGATATTGGAGAAAGAGATCATCTGAATTCAAGCTAACAGAATCCGGCGCGGTTGTGTAACCGCCACTGATTACCAGTGTGTGCGCGGTTTCGCGGCCATACCTGCAAGCCTATGATCGGTCCATCGCTAGTGCGATGGACGTCTGCCTAAAGCCCCGCGCTTCTTCAAGCGAATCGTTAGACGGTGCTACGCGCTGGTGGGGCAGCTTTGACTGGCCCACTACCAGCCAGCGGAAGGAATATCTGAAAGCGCGTGTCGCCCGGCTGTGACGTTACCTCGATGGTGCCGGAGTGTTTTCGAACGATGCGTTGGGCGGTGTCCAGGCCCAGGCCGGTACCTTGGCCAACGCCTTTGGTGGTAAAGAACGGCTCAAAAATGTGGGGTTGGATGTTAGGCGGTATGCCGGGACCGTTGTCATCAATTTCCACGACGACGTTATTATCTTGCCGATAGGTCCGCACGCGTAGCTGACCTTTGCCGCCCATGGCGTCAATGGCATTGTCGATAATGTTGGTCCAGACCTGGTTGAGCTCGCTGCCAAAAGAATCCACCATCAGGGGCACGGGCTGGTAGTCGCGCACCACGGTGATGCCGCGCTTGATCTTGTGGTTCAGGATCGTGAGTGTTGTCTCCAGGCTGCGGACGATGTCCACGTTCTGCACCGGGGCCTGGTCCATAAAGGTGTATTCCTTGATGGCGCCGACAAGATCCGAGATTCGCGATGTACTGCTTTCAATTTCGTTGAGCAAGCCGGCAATTTCCAACGATGCGGAAATCCTGAGCAAGGCGGCTCGAGCCGTGTCAGCGTCAAGAGAAGCGAACAAGGATTCCAAGATTTCCGGCCGCGCGCCTTTGCGGGCGAGGTCTCCCGTGAGTTGCCAAAGATCGTTTTGTCCGTGGCTGCGCAATACGGATTCCAGCTGGTCTTCCAGGGCGTTGATGGTAAGCAGATCCGGCGGGGGTTCGTCGCGCTGTATCAGGGATGTTTCCAGTTTTTCAATTTCACTTTTTTGTGCCGGGGTAAGTTCGCGCGCGCCCAACTGGTGAACGGCTTCCTTGATTTGCATCATCGCGCTACGCAACTGGCTGGTGGCGCGCTTGGCCGCGGACGCTGGATTGTTGAGCTCATGGGCCAGGCCGGCGGAAAGTTTACCCAGTGCGGCCAGGCGGTCACGTTGCTGCTCAGTCCGCGTGGCTTCACGGATCCGGTCGGACATCAGTCCCACAAGGCGCTGGGCGAGCTCCGGCATCTTTTGTACCAGTTCAGGAAAATGAGAAGCGGGGAAGCGCAGAACGCGGCTGGGGGTGAGAGCTTTCCCCGTGAGCGGAAACTGCTTCATCCGGGAGAAAGGCAGTACGCCAGTGACGTCACCCTGTTTGGCGCCGATGGTCACGGCCTCACCGCCCAGTTCGCCTCGGCCTTGCAACTGGCCCTCAAGGATCACAAACATCGCATCGGCGGGATCGCCCTGATGCAGGTAAATCTCATCGGGCTTGAGTAAGAGTTCGGTGGACTGGCTGAGGAACCAGTCAATCTGGTCGTCAGGCAAACCAGCCATGACGGGCAAACTTACGAGTTCTGATCGGGTGACCATGCTATACCTTGCTCAAATATTGGTGGATGAACTGCACCGCCACGGAACCTTCTCCCACGCCGGAAGCCACGCGCTTGACCGAGCCGTGGCGGACATCGCCCACGGCAAAAATGCCGGGGACGTTCGACTCCAACAGAAAAGGATCGCGCTCCAAGGTCCATCCCTTCGGACGATTTCCTTCCCAGAGAAGATCGGGGCCAGTGAGAATGAATCCGCGGTCGTCTCGTTCAACCACGTTGGTCAGCCAGTCCGTTGTAGGCAATGCGCCGATAAAGATGAACATGGAGTTGGCGGGCACGCGTTCGATTTTATTCGTATCAGAACAAAGGACGGAAACTTCTTCCAGGCGCGTGGAACCGTGGACTTCCGCCACGCTGGCATGGGTCCACAGTTGAATATTGGGTGTCTCTTTGATCTGGTCAATCAAGTATTGCGACATGGTGCTGGCCAGCGACTCACCGCGCACCAGAATCACCACGCGCTCAGCATGTTTGGCGAAATTCATGGCTGCCTGGCCGGCAGAATTCGCTCCGCCCACCACGTAGACGGTTTCGCCGGTACAGGACAAAGCTTCCGTGGCTCCGCCGCCGTAATAGATTCCGGCGCCTTGCAGCCGGTCAACTCCGGGAGCTTCCAGCCGCCGCCACTGCACGCCAGACGCAATCATCAGCGCGTGGCAGGAAATTTCATTTCCGTCCGCGAGCTTGACGATGCGATACGGGCCTTCCACGCGAACGCCTACAGCTTCCTGGGGAGAAAGAATCTCCACGCCAAACCTCTGCGCTTGCACCACGGCACGCCGCGCCAGATCGCCACCGCTCAGTCCGTTGGGGAAGCCAAGATAATTTTCAATACGGGAACTCATGCCCGCTTGTCCGCCGGGCGCTTCACGCTCAAGAATCACCGTGTGCAGACCTTCTGAAGCTCCGTAGACAGCGGCGGCCAAACCAGCGGGACCTCCGCCGACGATCGCCAGGTCGTAGAAGTTGGTTTGCGCGCGGGTCCGCAGCCCAACTTTTTGGGCGACTTGTGCCGGCACTGCGTCAAGAAGTTTGGTGCCATCCGGAAAGAGCACCACCGGAAGACTCGCGGCATCTTCACCTAATGCGTCCAGCAGGCGTTTGGTTTCCGGGTCGTGGGCCGAGAGTTCAACGTCAATCCACTGATACGGTACGTGGTTGCGCGCCAGAAAGTCACGCAACTCATATGATCGCGGCGACCAGCGTGTTCCCAGCACCCGAATACCTTCAAATCCCGGACGATAGGATGCTCTCCAGTCGTCCAGCAGATCGTCAAGTTGCGGATAGAGATGTTCTTCGGGCGGGTCCCAGGGCTTCAGAAAAAAATAATGTATGCTGACCTGGTTGATCGCACTGATGGCGGCATTGGTATCAGCGTAAGCGGTCAGTAGGGCGCGCTTGGCGTCAGGAAATATCTCCTTGGCTTCCTGAAGAAAGCCGACTCCGTCCATTTTGGGCATGCGTTGGTCAGCCAACAATAGAGCAACACTGTCATTGCGCAATTTCAACTGCTTCAGCAACTCCAGCGCGGATTCCGGAGAGTCGCTAGCCAGTACGCGATAGTCGGCGCCGTAGTGGGACCGCAAGTCGCGTTCTATGGCCCTTAGAACATCAGAATCATCGTCAACGCTGAGTAAAATCGGTTTTGCCATCGTGCCCTCAGTCTACTGCGGTAAGGTTAAGAGGTAGTGAAAGTTGTAAAGCAGATGTCTTGGATGCCGCAAGTGGGATTTGGTCGCACTTTTCGCGAAGGGCGAAACTCTTCCTGAAACAGGCCATTGACTTGTGGCGCGGGATTGCCGGCGGAGTCGCGATGGGTGGAGTGATCTTGCTGACGATAGCGCTGACCGCGTTAGGAGTCAGTGCGGGGAGAAGGCAGATTACATGCGGTAGCGGCCGAAGTCTTCGTCGTTCAATCCGCCCAGCCAGCGGCGAATTTCTTCTTCGCGTTCCGAACGCGAAACGGAAGCGGTTTTCAACACGCTTTCTTCCACAAAGATCGGACAATCCAGTCGCAAAGCCAGGGCCAGAGCGTCACTGGTGCGGGAATCCATGGCAATATATTCGCCGTTGTGGTCGAGCCAGAGAACGGCGTGGAAGGTGTCGTCCTTGAGTTCGCTGACCACAACTTTACGCAGGGGCATGTTCAGCCCGAGTAGAAGGTTCTTGATGAGGTCGTGAGTCATGGGCCGCGGCGGCGCATGCTTTTCAATTTCAAAAGCAATGGCCTGCGCTTCATACGGGCCAACCCAGATGGGCAGCACCCGGTTGCTGGCAAGGTCTTCCAGCAGGACGATGGGCGAGTTCGTTGCGCCATCCACCATCAGGCCGCGAATTCTCATTTCAATTTCCACTGGGCCGCTTCCTGAACGTACTATACCACAGCAGACAGGTCTTGCCGCCGCGCGTGGCATCAGCCGGCGCGAGCGCAAAATGGTTTCCATGCGCCACTCTATTTAAACACCGCGCCGATTGCGATTGGTATAGTTGAGAGGGAGCACAACAGGGAATTGTTTGAATTCCACATTTCGCGGCAGGTGCGTGACCGTTACGGGTTTGAGGACGTGCTGTTCGCGCTGACCGGCAACGTGGTGCTGGCCAACATGGCGGCCAGCCGGGAGTTCAGCGAACGCATCAACCGGGTGCGCGCCGCCGCCAGCCATCCGGAGCGCGCCGTCCATCCCGCGCAACTCAATGCGATGGGTTTGATTGATGAAGCGCTGCACGCCGTGGTGGAAGCCTATCGCAAACAGATTGACCCGCGCGTCATGCTGGACGCGCTGGATTGGTTTGGCGCCCGGCTCGGAACGGACGCGCTGGACCGCGTCCTATTAAATTTTGCGGACACGTTTCCGGTGGTCGCTGTCTATCGCGGACGTCAACGCGCGGACGAATGGCTGGCCGGCTCAACCGATGGAGTTACGCATCGCACCGTTGCCTTGGAAGAGTTGCTTTTGTTGTGGCTGGCGAATGCCAACCCGGCGTTCACGCCGTTCAAAGAGTTGTTTGACGATGGCGCTCTGGCGAAAAGCAGTCCGTATCTGGCACTGGCGTCAATCTGGCGGGAATATTTTGCCACGCGTCCGCGCTACGGCCCGGAAAAGCAAAACCTGGTGGACATGCTGCGCGCTCCAGCACTCGCTGCTCCGGATTCACTCGACGGCCAGCTGGCGTTCCTGCGCGATAAGTGGCCAACTGTGCTGGGTGATTTTGTCCGCCGCATGCTCGTTGCGCTGGACGTACTCAAGGAAGAGCAGACGGCGGTGTGGATGCGCTTTCATCCTCCGGCAAGGCAAGAACATTTTGGCCAGCCCCAGACCTGGGCTGGCGGAGATTCCAGCGTAGCCGCCGTGCCGGAGTTCAAACATCTGGAACCGGAGTATGAACGTTTTAGTCCAGACCTGGATTGGATGCCGCGCACGGTCATGATCGCCAAGACCGTTTACGTCTGGCTGGATCAACTGAGCAAGGAGTACAAACGGCCGATTACTTCGCTGGACCAGGTGCCGGAAGAAGAACTGCAACAGATGGCGCGCCGCGGGTTCAACGGACTTTGGCTGATCGGCCTGTGGGAGCGCAGCCGGGCGTCGCAACAGATCAAGCAACTGTGCGGCAATCCGGAAGCCGCTGCTTCCGCGTATTCGCTCTACGATTACACCATTGCGGAAGACATGGGCGGCGAACATGCCTATGAGCAATTGCGCGCGCGTGCCGGAGCCAGCGGGATTCGCCTGGCCAGTGACATGGTACCGAATCACATGGGCATTGATTCGCGCTGGATGATGGAACATCCTGACTGGTTCCTGTCACTGCCGCAGCCGCCCTATCCCGCTTATAGCTTCAACGGGCCAGACCTCACGCCCAACGGAGGCGTCGAGATCAAAGTGGAAGACCACTACTTTGATCGCACGGACGCGGCGGTTGTGTTTCGGCGCGTGGACCGCTCGTCCGGCGACACGCGCTATATCTATCACGGGAATGACGGAACAAGTTTTCCCTGGAACGATACGGCGCAACTCAATTACCTGATGGCCGAAGTTCGCGAAGCAGTGATCCAGACGATTTTGCATGTGGCCCGTAAGTTTCCCATCATCCGCTTTGATGCGGCCATGACGCTGGCTAAGCGACACTATCAACGCTTGTGGTTCCCTGAACCAGGAACAGGCGGCGCGATTCCTTCCCGCGCTGAACATGGACTCACTAAAGCGCAATTTGATGCGGCCATCCCCGTGGAGTTCTGGCGGGAAGTGGTGGACCGCGTGACCGCGGAAGCTCCCAGCACATTGCTGCTGGCGGAAGCCTTCTGGCTGATGGAGGGATACTTTGTCCGGACGCTGGGCATGCATCGCGTATACAACAGCGCGTTCATGAACATGTTGCGCGACGAGGAGAATGCCAACTACCGCAGCGTGATCAAGAACACGCTCACGTTTGATCCTGAAATTCTCAAGCGCTATGTGAATTTCATGAACAACCCCGATGAACGCACGGCGGTGGACCAATTCGGTAAAGGCGATAAATATTTCGGCGCATGCACGTTGATGGCGACGCTGCCCGGCTTGCCAATGTTCGGACACGGCCAGATTGAAGGCTATACCGAACGGTATGGCATGGAGTATCGCCGCGCGTATTACGACGAACAACCGGACGCGTGGCTGGTGGCCCGCCACGAGCGGGAGATTTCTCCGCTGTTGCGCCGTCGCTATCAATTTGCTGAAGTTGAAAATTTTCTACTGTATGACTTTTTCAGCGATGAAGGCACCGTGAACGAAGACGTCTTCGCGTATTCCAACCGGTCCGGGCAAGAGCGCGCCCTGGTGGTCTTCAATAATCGCTATGCCGGCGCCAGCGGATGGGTGCGCATCTCCTGCGCATACGCGGAGAAGCACGCGGACGTCAACAAGAGTCTCCGGCAGAAAACGCTGGGCGAAACGTTTGGATTGTCTGATGACGCCAGCCTGTTTGCGGCGTGTCGCGATTCGGCCAACGGACTGGAGTTTCTGTTCCGGGCGCGTGATCTTTCGGGCCGCGGCATGAACCTGGACTTGCAGGCTTACCAGTGCCACGTGTTTCTGGACTGGCGTGACTTAAGAGAAGATGGCGCCCATCCGTGGGGCGAGCTTTGCGATTCGCTCGCCGGCAACGGCGTGCCTAGTCTGGAAGACGCACTGCGTAGTCTCCAGTTGCAGCCGGTCCATCGGGCCGTGCTGGCATTGCTGGACGCGCCAATGGTCCAGTTGCTCGCGGAGAGCGCACACGCGAAAGACGCGGATTTTGCCGGCGTGCCGGCCAGTGGCATGGCACGGCTCGATCAGCGGATGTCCTCGCTCTTAAAAGAGATTCAACGCTACGTGGCCAGCGGCGCCGGAGAGACGGCGGGCATTCGTCCGCCGCAAGGCTGGCGCCCGAATGCCGAAGCGGCGCGAAAATTGTTTGCTGCAAGAATTTCTTCCGCCGTGCAGCTGCCTACTCTGCTGGCGGCGTTGAAATGGCCGCCCGAATCGAGTGAAGTCCTGCCCGTGGGGCAGAGTGCGCCCGTGGTCTGGACGACTCTGCTGGCGTGGAGCGCCGTGGAAGCTATCGCGCAATTTATTAACTCTGAAACCGGTGGCCCGGAAAAGATTGACGTTCAAGCGCAGTCGTTCAGTGCTGTTAATGTGATCGACGGCTTGCGTCTGCGTGAACCGCTGGCCGAAACGCTGGCGGCCTTAGGGCTGGAAGGGGACGAAAAGTGGCGGACCGCGGCGCGTGTCCGCGCCAGCTTCGCGCACGCTGGTAATGCCACGTCACCGTGGACTTGGGCGCACGATCCTGATGTGGCTTGGGTGTCGGGCGTCCACCAGCATGAAGGCACAAGCTACCTGGTGAAAGAGCATTTTGAGCGGCTCTTGTGGTGGATGATTGCTCCTGAGTTGCTGGATATTGCCGGGGAAAGAAAGCCGGACTTGTTCAAGGTCGCCGGGCTTCATCAGAGAGTGATTGCCATCCTGAAGCGCGTTGCGGAAGCGGGATACCGAGTTGAATCGTTGCAAACCGCCGCGCCGCCTAAGGCAGCAGTGAAAGCGGTTCAAGAAACCGCAAAGGATGAAGTCAGTGACGTTGTGGAAGTGAAAGCGGCAACGGAAACGGACAAGCAGAGTTGATCCGCAACTCGCACCTAGCCAACCTGCTGCGTTACCTCCGGAGAGACGTTCCCACCGCAGATCACCACGACAACGTTCTTACCTTTATATAAGGACATTGCCTGGTCCGCAGCGGCCACGGCCACGGCGGCGGCGCCTTCCATGAGCCAGCCTTTGGCGTCACGGACGCGACGCATCGCATAGAGAATTTGTTCTTCTGAAACCAACACGGACCGGTCGATCACGCCGCGGCAAACTTCCAGAGTCACCGATCCGCTTTCCAGTCCGCCGGCCGTGCTTTCAGAGAGCGTATAGCTTTCCGGGACGTGAATGATCTTTCCAGCTTTCATGCACTCCATCATGACCGGCGAGTTCTTGGGCCAGCAGCCTACAACTTCCGTGTTCGGCGAGGCATGTTTCATGTAGGCGCCGATTCCGCCAATCAGCCCTCCGCCACCCACGGCGACAAAGACGGCATCGACTCGCGGAAGCTGCTGGAGCAATTCCACGGAGATGGTGCCCTGTCCGGCCATCACTTCAAGATCGTTATAAGGCGAGATGAAAACCTTGCCGACTTTTTCAGAATCGGCGCGAGCGGCGAGTTCAGCTTCCAGGGGACTGGACCCAGCGCGGCGAATGCGCGCGCCCAGTTCTTCAATGCGTTGCGCCTTGGCCGGCGAGACGTGCGAAGAAACGAAGACTTCCGCGGAAATTCCCGCCTGCTTGGCCGCCCAGGCAACGCCCAGTCCGTGGTTGCCGTTGGAAGCGGCAATTACTCCGCGCGCCGCCTGGTCCGGGCTGAGCGAAAGAATCTTGTTGGCGGCGCCGCGCAGCTTGAACGATCCAGTGTGCTGCCGGTTTTCAAGTTTAAAGAACACGTTGGCCTGCGTCCCAGGAAACAGGTCCGCGGCGGACTCCAGCGGAGTGGTCAAAACGGACGAACGGATGCGCTGATGTGCAGCGGCGATGTTGCGTCCCAGATCAAATACAAAAGATGACAGGTTGGCTTTGTGGGGGACAGGCGAATTCACGCCCACCATTGTGCCACGCAGACGGTTATTTTTGCTGAATCGACTTCAAGTATTCCGTCACGCTCTTGAGGCGGATGTTGCCGTAGTCGCGGTCGTTTTCCACCTGGTGAAAGACCGGTCCCCAGATGGGCATATCACGCGAACCGTGGGCGGCAAAAACATCGTCGCCCGCAATGATGCCGCGGACGCGTTCGGCGGGGAAGAGCCCGTGGTTACGCTGCGCGATGGTGGTGAGATCGGGGACTCTTACACTCAATGCCGGAACCACCGGACCGTGACCTTTACCGTCTGTCCCGTGACAAGACGCGCAATAGGCACGATAGAGGTCAGCGCCGTCCAGGGAGTGGATCAGCTTTTCAATCTTTTTATCCGCCGTGGGTTTTGCCGGATCATCATACGGCCGGGCTGCACCGACGAGAGCCAGCACCGTAACCACGACGAAAAACAGGATGAGCACGTAGCCGTTAGGCCGATTCTGTTTCATTGCAGCCTCCTCCTGTTCGTGCCTACCATGCTCTGCTGGATTGGCCAGGAAGGATGTGACGTGGGTCACCGCAGAGGGGTATTTATGTACTTTAGGAATCAGGCCGCGAATGGCGTCACGACCGGGCAGGGCCTAACGATTTTAACCGTGTGACCGCCATCACATAACAAAACTACCTCTCCCGCTAAAGTATGAAATCCAAGAGGTGAATAAGTGGTTTCACAGTGTGCCAATCCCGGCTGCAAGGCTCCGTTCCTGTATTTGAGAGACGGCAAGATTTTTGCCGTACCGCGGCGCAATACTCCTTCGAAAATCGAGTATTTCTGGCTCTGTGGAAATTGCTCCAGTGAGATGGAACTGGAATTCGGCCAGTCTGATCTGGTACCCATCATCGTGCCTCGTTCCAGCAAAGACGATCCGTGCCTGGGCGCCGATTGAGATAGTATCCCGAACAAACCCGCTTGATACGCAAGTTTTCTTTGTCACATGTGAGCGTCGTCACTGAGACCGTGCCGCCGTTGGCGCAGCATGGAACCAGCTGGAGGACGCCATGAACGCTGCCATCATCCCTATCGTCACTGCGATTACTGTAAAACGTATTTTGTACGCGACTGATTTTTCCGAACCTTCCCGCGCTGCTCTGCCGGTGGTTTCCGCGATCGCCCGCCGCTACGGGGCTGAAGTGTATGCCGCGAACGTGCGGTCTCCTCTGCCTTATACCATGTACTCGCCGGAAGCGGTTTGCACCGTGGACAACCAGCGTGAACGCGAAGCCCGCGAAGAGATGGGCAAGCTGTTGCATCGCCCGGAAATGGAAGGGCTGGCGGTTTCCATCGTGGTTGAATCCGGCGACCCGGCGGAAGAATTGAAGCGCATGGTCCGCGACCTGGATATTGACCTGGTGGTGGTGGCCACGCACGGGCGTACCGGCGTGATGCGCTTTCTCATGGGCTCGCTTGCGGAAGAGCTCTTTCGCAATCTGCGCGTGCCAGTGTTGACCGTTGGACCGCGGTTGAGCCCCCGCTTTGCTGCCATCAAAGCGGTCAAGACCATCCTGTACGCAACTGATCTCTCTTCCGATTCGCGCGTCATGTTTCCTTTTGTTGCGTCCCTGGCCGCGGAGTACAGGTCGAAGATCGTACTGCTGCACACCATCCCTGCGAGCGAGGCTCTGGACGCCAACGCCATGGAGTTGGCGGCGCGTGTCCGGAGACAGATGCAGAAGCTCTTCGACGGCGAAATTGATCCGCGCTGCGAAGTGGAGATAGTGATTGATTTTGGCGACACCGCGGAAAGAATCCTGAATACGGCGCATGAATGCCAAGCTGACGTGGTGGCTTTCGGCGTCCGGCCGGCGGTGGAGGCTGGCCTGCATTTCCGGAACACCGTGGCCTACAAGGTAATCCTTGAAGCCGAGTGCCCGGTATTGACGTCGCGATTGGGATAGTGATGCAAGCCCACGCAACTTGTGGAACAAGTACGGGAAGATACCGGAGGAGGGAATCATGAACGCCATGCGAGTGAGTGACACCAGGCCGCGCACGCAGTCTACGGCGGCCCGCAAAGAAACCAACGGCTCCAGTGCGGTGCCAACGCTTGAACCTATTGCCGCGCATGAGATCGCCGCCGCCCGCTGGAAAGAATTGTGCGATTGGTGTTCCACGAAACTTCACGGAATCGTTACCGACATTGAGCGCGATACCGGAAAAGAACTGCAGTTGGTGGAATGCCGGCAACAGCCTCTGGAACGCGTGTCCTCGCGCGTGCTGGCCAACGGGGTTACCGGGATTGACGTTACAGTTTCAGTGAACGGCAAGCCCCGTACGTTTGAAATTGCCGGGCCAACCTGGCTGCGCTTGCACTGCAACCCGGCGGGTTTCCCTACTCAGCTGGAAATTGGTTATGACGAAGGCAAGTGGGTGCTGCATTTCACCGGCGCGGCGGTGGCTTCGCCTGTTTTCAGCGGCAATAGCTGGGGCGAGTAAGCGCGAAAAGGACCGGTTCGAAATCACTTTGCAAAAAAAGAGACGACGTCCCAATGGAGACGTCGCCGCTTTTCCTTCTACCTTCAACTTTTGGTTCTAGAACCGCTTTCTTAGGCCACGGCCACTTCCAACGGCGGCGTGAGCGGTTTTTTCCCTGGTGCGCCAAGAGCCAACCGGAGCTTCACGCGCGCTTTGTGTAGCTGTGAGCGGCTGGCGCCGGAAGTGATCCCCAGCAGATGCGAAATATCTTCATGCCGGTAGCCGTGCAGGTCATGCAGCATGAGTACGCGGCGGTAACGCGGGGACAAAGTATGGAGTGTGCGTCGCAAGGAGATGTGCTCTTCCATGTCCGGCTGGTGCGCGGTTTCAGCAATCCTGATCTCGGTGGAAGCAAGCGACGTCTCGTTGTCCAGGGAAAAGGTGTTCATCTTGTGCCGCCGGAAATAAAGCAGGACCATGTTCACCGATACGCGATAAAGCCAGGTACGAAACATTGCCGTTCCCTTAAAGGACGCCACCTTGCGCCATACGTGCAGAAATATGTCTTGCGTGAGATCTTCTGCCAGTGTGGGATCGTGCGTCATACGCAGGCACAGGCTGTATACGTAAGTCTTGTATTTCTCGTAAATAAACTGGAACCCCGCAGGGTCTCCACGCTGGGCGCTTCTAATCGCCAGCATTTCTTTTCTGCGTGCTTGTAAATCAATTGGACCCTTGGGCATGGCTTTCTCCACTTGCGGACGTCAGCAAGTATCAAGGCTAGGCCGGGTCTGGGGCAGTGATGGATGTCACAACCCTGTGAATGAATTTGCGCTGCTCCGGACAAGATTCTCATGAAAAGCACGAAATCCTGTGATCCAGGTCACTGCGGAAACTGCCGGATTGGGAGATTCTAAGAAAAATACCAATTTAGGATTCCCGTTATGGTTCAAGCGCGAGTGAGGCTCACCTTTCCTAATACCCGGCAGTTCATGATGGAAACTGGTTCTGGACATCAATTGATCATTGATGACGCGGTCGGTCAGACCGGCCCCAAGCCGATTGAACTACTCGCTGGCGCGCTTGCGGGTTGCACGGCTTTTGACGTGATTACCTTTCTGCGCGGCAAGCGCCACCAGAATGTGACAGGTTACGAAGTGTCCGTGGAAGCAGACCAGCGGCCCGCGCCGCCACAGGTCTTCACCACCATTCATATTCATCACATTGTTACTGGCCATGGCATTGACCCGAAGGCGGTAGAAGACGGGATTCGCCTGTCGGAAGACAAGTACTGTTCCGTGGGCGCCATGGTCCGGCAAAGCGGATCGGAAATCCGGACGACTTACAGCATCCACGATCCGCAGGAACCTCTTTCCGGAGATGTGCGGACGGTTGAGCCGGTCAAACTCGAACCGGCAAAGGCCAACTAGTCAAAGCGATCAACGAAAGATGCTACGGTCAGGAGCTCACTCCGCAGTCTCTACTCGGCAGTCTCTACTCCGAAACCTCTACTTCGCACTCTCTACTTTTTTGCACCTTTAGCGCGAACTCGGTCTTCTCACACGCGCCGGTGATGGCCGTCACTGTCCCATTTTTTGTACGGTATAAATTCATCCATAAGGGAAGCAGATGACCACTGAAAACACCGTAGCGGCTGAGGCAATCGCACTCCAGGAAGCGGAACCCGCAGCGCCCATGAGCGCCCTTCCCAATGATCGCGGGTCAAGCCTGGAGTCAGCCGGACAGCAAGTCCTGCGTGGAGCGGAACCAACGAAAAAGCGCGCGACACTCGCCGTGCATCAGGTGCGGCATGAAGTTCGCAGCCATCCGCTGATTGCGCTCGCCGCTACGGCCGTAGGATTCCTTGCCGTGGGACTCACCGCAGGCTGGGTCATAGGTCTTAGGCGCAGTCAATAGCTAGAGACAACTTGCGTCACCCCGGGCCGGCTGAGTCCCGCTCATGTGTCTGGCCCGGGACATATTTTTGCCGATCTTTCCACTTTTTTCCGATCTTTCCACAACAACCGTTTCCTTTTTCTGTGCGGCTAAGCTCATATGGTTACGCTGCCATTGTGTGACTTGAGTCACAGAAGGCAAGTGTTCCCAGGCCTATGATGAAAGCGCTAGTAAAGACTGGAGGGAATATGTCCACTCCTGGCGTAGTTTCATCCACAAACACTTCGAACCTAAAATCGAGTCCTGCCGCAAGCTCGTCTCCATTCAAGAACATTCTGTTTGCCACGGACTTTTCTCAGTTTTCGATGCGGGCGCTGCCTTGGGTTACAGGTTTGGCGCGCAAGTTCAACTCCAGCTTGCTGGTGTGCCACGTAGTCACACCCACTCCGCTGGCCATTGGCGCTCCGGAAGCTGCGCCCTATCTCTACCAGTCGGAAAAAGAAAGTGCAGACCGCTCGTTGAAAGATCTGGTGGCGTCCAGCAAACTGCAAGGACTCCCCGTGAAGTCCGTCATGCCTTCCGGACTGCTAGCGGACGAACTTAGCCGCGCCATTGCCGATAACAAAATCAACCTGGTGATTGCCGGTACGCACGGACGCACCGGCGTTCGCCGCTTGTTGCTGGGCTCGGCCGTGGAAGAAATCTGCCGCGTGGCTACGTGTCCCGTGTTGACGGTTGGTCCTGACCTGGACCATAACCCTGAACCGGAGATCAAACACATTCTGGTGCCCAGCGATCTTTCAGAAGAAAGCGCGCGCTCCATACCGTATGTCGCGCAATTGGCTAAAACATACGGCGCCAAAGTTACCGTGTTGCACATCATGCCGGCGGACGCAGCGACTAATCCGGATGCCAAGATGTTGTCTGAGCCGGTGCGGAGCAGCATGATACATGCATACGAGCCGCTGTTTGGAGAAGTGAAACCGGATTTTGTCATCGAGTTTGGGGACACGGTGGAAACCATCCTGACGCACGCGCGCAAGAACAAAGTGGGCTTGATCGGCATGGGCATTCGCAGCGCGTTCCTTCCCGGATTCCAGTTGCGGTCCAGCGTGGCGTATCGCGTGATATCGGCCGCGCATTGTCCTGTGTTAACCTGCCGCTGAGCGTCTTGTGGCGGCGAACGCATCAGGCGCAGCCAGGCGGAGGCGAATGCCGGAAATTTCAGATCCACCAATCCAGGCCCGGACGACAGAAAATGTCCCTCCGGGCCTGTCGTCGCAACAAGCCGCCGAGCTGCTGAAAAAATTCGGACCCAACGATCCCGCGCCGCGGCACCACCGGTCCGCCGTTGCGGAACTGCTTACGCTCTTCCTGAATCCACTGGTCATCATTCTGTTGCTGGCGTCTGTACTTTCTGGATTTCTCGGCCAGTTGATTGACGCCGTAATCATCGTGGTGATGGTCCTGGTGGGCGTGGCCATCAACTTTTACCAGACCTACCGTTCGCAACGCGCGATTGAAGAACTGCGCGCGCAAGTGGCTCCCACCGCTACCGTGCTGCGTGACGGGGAATGGCAGGAACTCCATCGCCATGACATTGTGCCCGGAGACGTCGTCCGGCTTTCGGCTGGCGATCTTGTTCCCGCCGATTCGCGCCTGCTTGTGGCCCGTGACTTGTACGCGCAACAGGCCGCGCTTACTGGCGAATCGTTGCCGTCAGAAAAAGAAGCCAC
>Ga0209069_10000004_pt1 | contig 74749 bp, 72 predicted proteins | sample Str013_2_FD_187202 | JGI IMG/M metagenome (GOLD analysis project Ga0209069, IMG submission 187202) | Freshwater sediment microbial communities in response to fracking from Pennsylvania, USA - Straight Creek_MetaG_SC_2013 (SPAdes) (version 2) | ecosystem: Environmental > Aquatic > Freshwater >...
CCAGGTGACGAAGCCCTTGATGTCTTCCTTGGTAACACTGCGGCCATCTTCAAAGCGCAACAGATTTTCGAGCAGCACTTTCATCGAAAACGGCAAGGCCGAGATGCCCTTCAACCCATTTTTCTCAGCCGCTTTGAGCGAGTAATAAGTATAGGTCTTCTTACCGACCTTCAGCGTTTTGCGGGATTTGAAAGAGTTGAGCGATGTCGATGACATGGGCGGCCTCATATGTGGGTGAAATCTGCGCTGCGCTATAGGCTATAACGCACCGCAATAAAAGACCACATTGCAGGTTTTTCACTCAAACTTGAGGGTTTTTAAACAAAACCCTCAGTTCAGCACGGCCTCAACAATTTCGCCATGCCACGCGGCCACTGTGAGCAGGTAGTGTTTGCCCGTGCTGCGCGAAACAGCAGAGAACAAATAACCAGTGTCATTGCGGTTGACCAAGGCGACAGCTGTATAGCCCTGTGCGGCAAGACCAATGGCCGCAGCGCCAGGTGTATAGACAGCGCTGCGATTGATTACGTTCGCGGCAGATTTGGGTTTGGCTGCAAGAACCGTCAAGCCCACGCCGAAGAAGGCGTTTCCGGATTGCGCTTGCGGCTCGCCTGAATCCATCATCAATCCGGCAAGTACGACAAAGGCTATGGTTGGTTTGTGGTTCATTGTGTGACACTTTTCCCTATAGGACGAAGTGCTGCAATGCGTGTGCCTGACTTGTGAACAGTCTTATGTCGGGCTCACCCGGTTTCCTAGATGTGGCTTCTCGAATTTCATGGTCTCTCGGTTAATCGACGCCGGATTTTCATGGACATGCGCGGCTGTTGGCCAGCGCTTTTTGGTGCCAACACTTGGCCCAAGCAGAATTTGTCCGAAGCGGGCGGGCATTGTTCCACGTAAAGCCCATTTCGTTTTCTCGATTAACGGTTACCTAATGGCCCCCAAGGCACACACCAAAAACAAGATTAACGGCCATCAATGATTTGGCCTCGCTGCGCCTAGGCCTGCGCGGCAATCATCCGCAGCCTTGCCGACAACCGTTCACGTTCGTTGGCGATGCCTTTGTATTTGGCCTCGTCCAAAGTCATGTTCATCAGGATCTGTTCCAATGAAAATGCCAGCGCCGCGCCATCAGGCCTGCGCTCCAGCCAGTCTAGCGGATTCACATGCGTGCGGATGGTAAACAGCACATCGCCGGATTTGGGCAGCTTGCGGAAAGTCTGCCGCTCCAGCCTGATGAAAACCCTGTCGGCAATTGTGGCACCCTCGCCAAAGCGCCGCTTCTCGCGGTGCTTGGACAGCGGCAGATAAAGCTTGTCGGTGTCGTTCAGCGACCAATTCCAGCGGATGACTAAACGCTCCGGCGACAGATTATCAAACATGCGCTCAATGATGCTGTCGTTGCGCGTGCCGCTGGCAAAGCCCGGCACGTGGCCGTGAATTTCCCCCAGGGGCTTTTTGAACTTCTCCACTAAATCCCAAGCGGAAGGAAAGCACACCGAAGCCGCAGCCAAGCGCCAGCCTGCGGGCGATTTGCGCATCAGCACCAGATCTTCTTGAACCAGCAAGCCTGCCGTCGCGATGTCATTGGATGATGGTTCGATGCCAACATGCCGTTGCCCGGCAATGGTCATGCTCTTGTCGTGAAGCTGATAGAAATCAGGAAAACGCTTGGGCAGGTGGTCTGCTAACAGACACAGCACTTCGCCCTGCGCATCTTCAGTGCCTTCATCCGCAACAAGAACTTTGTCCGGCAAGGCTTTGTAGAGATTCAATTTCTCATCAAGATATGAAATGAGATTTTCATCAACCTCTATCCAGTCTTTGAGGTCTAGGCTTGCAAGTCCAATGGTGAAAGGCTTGGATGATCCATCATAAGGCGTATGGATAATTCCACCCTTCACTACTTGCTAAGCTCCGCCTCTTCAAAGGCGATCATTTCATTGATCAGCAAGCGCCAGATTTTCTCGGCAACATCAGGCGGAAATCCGGCCTTCTCTGCATCCGCGCGAATGCGTTTGACAATGGCCTCGATGCGCGCAGGAACCACAGCAGGCAAGCCATGCTTGTGCTTTTCAACAGCGACTTTTTTGACTTCATCAAAACGCTTCGCAAACAATGCAATCAACGCGCCATCGATACCATCAATGGCCTTGCGAATGTTGTCGAGTTCCGGCGTGCTGCTCATACGCGGCGTTCTACCATCATCTTCTTGATTTCGGCAATCGCCTTGGCCGGGGAAAGCCCCTTGGGGCAAGCTTTCGCACAGTTCATGATCGTGTGGCATCGATAGAGGCGGAACGGGTCTTCCAGATTGTCGAGGCGCTCACCCGTTGCTTCGTCGCGGCTGTCGATCAGCCAGCGGTAAGCTTGCAGCAAAACGGCTGGGCCAAGATAACGGTCGCCATTCCACCAATAGCTCGGGCAAGAGGTGGAGCAGCAGGCACAGAGAATGCACTCATAAAGCCCGTCAAGTAGCTTGCGCTCATCCACGCTCTGCTTCCATTCGGCTTGCGGCATTGGTGTGGTGGTTTTGAGCCATGGCTCGATGGAGCGATGCTGTGCATAAAAGCGCGTCAGATCAGGCACAAGGTCTTTCACCACGGGCAGATGTGGCAAAGGATAAATCCGCACATCGCCTTTGACTTCATCGCAAGATTTGAGACAGGCCAGCGTATTGGTACCATCAATATTCATCGCGCAAGAACCGCAAATACCCTCACGGCAAGAGCGCCTAAAAGTCAGCGTCGGGTCTTGCTCATTCTTGATTTTGATCAGCGCGTCCAAAACCATCGGGCCGCACTCATCCATGTTGATATGGTAAGTATCCACCTGTGGGTTTTTGCCATCATCCGGGTTCCAGCGATAAATCTTGAAGGAACGAATGTTGGAACCAGCAGGCATGGCATGAACCTTGCCCTGTTGGATTTTAGAGTTCTGTGGGAGTGTGAATGCGACCATGATTAGTACACCCGTGCCTTCGGCTTAATATATTCCACGTCCTTGCTCAGCGTATAATCATGCACCGGGCGATAGCCGAGTGAGACATTCTTCTTCGCCTCATTCGTCCAGGCCAGTGAATGTTTCATCCACTTCTTGTCATCGCGGTTGGGGAAATCTTCGCGGGCATGCGCGCCACGGCTTTCTTCGCGGGCCAAAGCGCTGTCCACCGTTGCGGCGGCTTGCACGATGAGATTGTCGAATTCCAAAGTCTCAATCAGATCAGAATTCCAGATCAGTGAACGGTCGGTGACGGCAATGTCATCGGCCCCGCGCCACACATCATTGATGCGCTTAGAACCCGTGGCCAAAGTGGCCTTGGTGCGGAACACGGCAGCATCTTCCTGCATCGCTTTTTGCATCTGCCCACGCAACACGGCAGTCGGCGTTTTGCCCTTGGCGTTGCGGAACTTGTCCAAGCGCGACACAGCATAGTCGCCAGCGCCCTTGGCCAGATCGGCGTGGGATCTAGAACCCTTCAGCAGCTCAGCACAGCGCAGGCCAGCCGCGCGGCCAAACACCACAAGATCAATCAGCGAGTTGGAGCCCAAGCGATTTGCGCCGTGTACGGACACACAAGCCGCCTCGCCCACGGCAAATAAGCCGGGCACAGTTTTCTCTGGGTTCTTCGCGTCTCCGGCGAGCGCCTCACCATGATAATTGGTAGGGATGCCGCCCATGTTATAGTGCACCGTCGGCAAAATCGGAATCGGCTCTTTGGTCACATCAACGCCCGCGAAAATCTTGGCGGATTCAGAAATGCCGGGCAAACGTTCGTGCAAAACTTTTGGGTCAAGATGTTCGAGATGCAGATGGATATGATCCTTCTGCTTGCCAACGCCGCGCCCCTCGCGGATTTCAATGGTGCAAGACCGAGACACCACATCGCGTGAAGCCAAATCCTTGGCCGAGGGCGCATAGCGCTCCATGAAGCGCTCGCCTGCGGAGTTGGTGAGATAACCGCCTTCACCGCGCGCACCTTCAGTGATTAGACAGCCAGCACCATATATACCAGTGGGGTGGAACTGCACGAATTCCATGTCTTGCAGAGGCAAGCCCGCACGCAATACCATGGCATTGCCATCGCCCGTGCAAGTGTGTGCCGAAGTAGCAGAGAAATAGGCCCGGCCATAACCGCCGGTCGCCATAATCACCTGATGGGCGCGGAAGCGGTGCAACGTGCCGTCTTCCATATTCAAGGCCACAAGTCCACGGCACACGCCATCTTCCATGATCAGATCAAGGGCAAAATACTCGATAAAGAAGGTCGTGTCATAGCGCAGGCTCTGGCCATAAAGCGTGTGCAACATGGCATGGCCTGTGCGATCAGCCGCCGCGCAAGTACGCTGCACTGGGGGGCCATCTCCCATATTCATCATATGGCCACCGAAGGGGCGCTGATAAATCTTGCCTTCTTCGGTGCGTGAAAATGGCATGCCGAAATGTTCCAGCTCGTAAACGGCGGTGGGGGCCTGGCGCACCATATATTCAATGGCGTCTTGGTCGCCCAACCAGTCTGCGCCCTTCACCGTGTCATACATGTGCCACTGCCATGAATCCGGCCCCATGTTGGACAGCGACGCAGCAATGCCGCCCTGTGCCGCCACGGTGTGGGAGCGGGTCGGGAATACTTTGGAGATGCAGGCGGTTTTCAAACCGGATTGAGAGGCCGCCAAAGCGGCGCGAAGGCCAGAGCCCCCGGCCCCCACAACAACAACATCGAAAGTATGATCAGTGATTGGATAAGCAGACATCAGGCACCAAAGCTTATTTTGAGAATTGCAAAAACACCAACGGCACAAAGGCCAAAGGCAAAGAAAACATTGAGCAACAAAGCTGCCATCTTGCTGGCATGGCCATGCACATAATCTTCAATCACCATCTGCAGGCCCAGTTTCATGTGCCAGCAGATCGACAGCAGCGCCAGGCTCAGCGCAATGGCGCAGAACGGGTTCTTGATGGAAGCCACCACAGCGGCGCGATTGGCGCTGACATGAGCCACTATGAAATAGACCAGATAAAGAACCAGCGGCACATTGGAAATCGCAGTCACGCGCTGCATCCAGAAATGCCCCGTGCCGTCATGGGCGGCCCCAAGGCCACGCACTTTGCCGAGTTCAGTTTTCATGCTCATCCGCGCACCCCATAAGCAACAACCCAAAGCAACACTGTGAGAACGATTGAACCGATGATATTGGCCCGCACCAGCCACTCAACCTTGTTGAGAGCAAAGCCATGGCCCGTATCCCAAACAAAATGACGCAAACCGCCGAGCATGTGGTGGATCAAGGCCCAGCTCATGCCAAACAGCACCAGCCGTCCAAACCAGCCATAAAAAAAGCCCTGAACCAGGGCGAAATAGGCATCTGATGTGGAAGCAGCAGATAGCCACCAAACCAGGCCGACAACGCCCAGCACCAAGCCCACACCTGTAATACGGTGCACAATCGACATGGTCATCGACAACATCGGGCGGTAAATTTGTAAATGAGGGGAAAGCGGTCTTTGCGTCATTTTATGATCTTTATCCGGCATGAATAGGCTGCTCAATAGGCAAATCCATGGTGCAGCGCAAGGTGAGTTTAGTCTCTGTGCAAGGCATTTGTCCATGCTCCTTGAGGGCAATGCCCACAAGTCTCAACGTCAATTATTCAATCACGATAAAACGGTCTGGCAGCTCATTGGGGTTCTTCTTGCCTGCGGGGAAGTGTTTAGCCAACACGACACCGCAACGCGCCACGCCAAGCGCCAGCGCCTCTGCAGTTTGCTTGGCCTTCAGCAGGGGCAGCATTTCATTGATGATCTTCTGCCAGTCCGCCGGCCCAAGTTTGCTGGCTATGGCTTGATCACCAATGACCTCAACATAATGCTCCAGCAATGACACGAAAATCAGAACTCCCGTGTGTCCTCTTGTTGAAGAAATGTTTGCTGCCAAAAACTGCGCCGCCGCATTGCGGTGCGCATAAAGCCGCATCATGCGGCGCGGCGTGATCGCCATGCGAATACGCGTAATGCTGAGAAGCAGCGACAGCACGATGAACAAAACCAACTGAATAATGAATAGCGCCTCAACTGTAATTGTTGACCAGGGAAAGAACCTGGCAATCTGTGGTGCAAAAAGCGGCAAGGCAAAAGCCACAGCTGTGGCCACATAAATCGGCATATGGATATAGTCATCACTGGCACGCGCCGCCACAACAACGATCTCGCCCGTCGTGGCCTTTTCCGCCAGCGTGATGGCTTCTGTAACTTTGCGGCGCTCTGCCGGTGAAAGATCATGGCCAGCAATCATCATCACCAACCACCCGATGCGCCACCGCCACCAAAACTGCCGCCACCGCCTGAAAAGCCGCCGCTGTCAAAGCCACCGCCGCCACTGGAAAAACCGCCACCGCCACTGCGATAGCTGCCACCGCCCATCGGCAGAAAAACCACGCCACGCCCACGCGAAACATTGCTCAGGATGATGAACACCACAATCAGCAGGAATATAATGGGAATGATGCTGCCGATATCAAAACTGGCGGCAGGCTGGTTCTTGGCCGCCGCCAAAACTTGCGCGCCCTCGCCGCCCACGACTTTTTGAATGTCGTCCGTGGCATTCCACAATGCGCCAATATAATCGCCCGCCTTGAACCGTGGCACGATGTCATGGCTGATGATGATCGATGAAGTGGCGTCGGTGAGATCGCCCTCCAGCCCATAGCCCACCTCAATGGAAACCTTGTGCTCGGTGGGGGCCACCAAGATCAGCACACCGTCATTCTTGCCTTTTTGGCCCAGTGCCCATTTACGCCCCAGCTGATAGCCATAGTCACGGATATCCAAACCATCGAGCGACTTCACAATGGCTATGCCGATCTGATGCCCGCTTTGCTGCTCATAAGTCGCAAGCTTGTTGGTCAGCATTGTCACTTGGTCAGGGGTGAGAACCGACGCTTGATCAACCACACGCCCCGTCAGCGCCGGAAAATTCGGCGCTGCAAAAGCATAAGCCGCCATCACCAAGGTGATGACGGCAAATAACGCGGCCCTAAGGCGCAACATAGGCGTTAGCCGCCTGTGCCGGTTTTGGGTTTATCTTTGCCGAAGTTCACTTTCGGTGCCTGATCAGCCCCTGCTTCTGCAGCAAAGGTGGCGGCAGGCTTATAGCCAGCATACATCGTTGCCGCCCACAAACGCCCGGGGAAAGTGACGAGCTCAGTATTATAGGTCTGGGCCGCATCGATATAATCTTTGCGCGCCACCGTGACACGGTTTTCCGTGCCTTCAAGCTGGCTCTGCAAAGCCAGGAAGTTTTGGTTGGATTTCAAGTCAGGATAGTTTTCGGTGATCGACAACAGTTTGCCTAGCGCCTGTGAAAGCTGGCCCTGCGCTGCTTGATATTTTGCAAACTCTTCAGGATTATTCACAATCTCGGGCGTGAGTTGGATGGAGGTGGCGCGCGAACGCGCTTCTGTTACTGCCGTCAGAACATCTTTTTCCTGCGCGGCATAGCCTTTAACCGTTTCAACGAGATTGGGCACAAGATCGGCGCGGCGCTGATATTCATTCTGCACCTGGCCCCACTTGCCCTTCATGGCTTGATCATAGCTTGGGATATTGTTGATCCCGCAACCAGCCAAAGTCATGGCCATCAGGCCCAACATAACAAATTTCAAAACGCGCATCGAAATATCCCTCCAGCCATAATTGCCAACTATATGGGAGCGTGCCTGCTTGAAATCAAGTTTTGCTTGTGATTTCAGCGTGAATGCGCGGCGGTTGGTTTGGCGGCTTGCTCGATCATGCCTGAGGCGCTGCCCTGAAGCAAAGCAGCCCACAGCCCGTCAACGGCCTTGGCGATATCTACAGACTTGGATTTTTCATTGCCAGTCTGGCTAGCAACCTGTGTCGATTTCATCATGTTCTTCCCCGTTATTTTGAAAGCTGGTTCTCTTGTTCGGAACCTTCGCTAGCAATCCAACCTGACAGGAATATTACAGCGTAGCAATAATTAATTAACTAATTGTCTTTGCAAGGTTAATGTTAGCAAGATCGGCAAGAAACAAGCCGCCATGAACCATGGCAACAGCCATAAACCGAAGTGATCAAAGGCCAAACCGGCCACGGGTGGGCCGATGATTCCGCTGACACCCCACAGAATGGAATTGACCGAAGAAGCTGCAACCATTTCCGTGCCTTTGAACTTGTCTCCCAACAAGGCAAAGCCGCCGAGATAAGTGCCAAAAGCTGTCGCCCGCATCAGAACCACCAAAGGCCAAATCCAAATCGTGGCAATGGCCGGAATTTGCAACAATGAAAAAACCATGGCCAAGGCGGCACAAACCGTGATGGTGCCAAGCCGCGACCAATGATCGCCCAGATAGCCGATGGCAAAGAAAAACAAGATGCAAGCAGCAATGCCAAACGACAACAGCTGTGTAGCCTCGCCCGCGTTGAAACCATTCTGCATGGCATAGAGAGTGAAGAACGTGAGGCAGAACGCTTCAAAGAAAGTCACCACACCAACGCACAGAAACGCAAAGGCACCCTTGCCCATCGTGGCGCGCAGGCCGGCAGGTTTTTCGCCCTTGGCGGTTTCGGGCACATTGATCAAAGACATGAGAACCAAGGACAACACGATGGCGCATACACCAAACAGCCAGGGCACAGGGCCCTTGAATCCGATGAATCGGATAAGAAACGGCCCCAGTGCAAAAGTCAAAGTTTGCGATGTCATGTAAGCGCCCATCACGCGGCCGCGCACCACATCAGATGAATTGGCCTGCAACCAACTCTCGCCAGTGGTGAAAACAGTCGCCACCATAAGGCCCGCCAGAAAGCGCAAGGCAAACCAGGAATAGAGCGGCTCGCTATAGGCAAAACCCACAAAGCAAATCACCCCAAGCAAAAGCGATGCCATCACCAGCAAATGGCTTTTCACATAGGGGCGGATCCAGACAAGTGAACCGCCCGCCAGCAAGATTCCCGCTTGGCCAAACATGGTGTTATTGCCGATCAAGAATTTGGAATCACCTTCGGCGTTCATCACCAAGGGTATCGCCTGCACCAACATGCCAATGGCCACATTGCAGGCCCCCATGGCCGCAATAATGCCAATCAGCAAAGTGGCTTTGCGGTTCACGCGATGTGCCACTCATGTTCGATGGTGGCAGTCTTCTCAAACATCTTGGAGGCCGAGCAATATTTCTCAGCCGAAAGCTTGATGGCGCGCTCAACGGCGGCGGGCTTTAAGTTCTCACCCTTCAATGTGTAAATCATTTTCACTTTGGTAAAAACTTTGGGGTCTTCCGAGGCACGCTCAGATTCCAACGCCACTTCGCATCCCGTCACCTTCTCGCGTGATTTCTCAAGGATCATCACCACGTCAAAGGCTGTGCAACCGCCAAGCCCCATCAACATCATCTCCATGGGCCGCACACCAATATTGCGGCCACCAGATTCTGGTGCACCATCAATCACCACAGCATGGCCAGAGCCCGACTCCGCCACAAAGGCACGTCCGTTTAGCCAAGTGATTTTTGCTTTCATTTCTCAATTCCGCATCAAAAAAAACATTGAAAATGCTCATTCGCTTGCCTGAGCATGTCTGTCAAACCCCATAACAACCATGGGCTTCATAATCACCTTAAAAATTCAGGCTATTTGTCCGATAGACTCTCTTACTGGACAATAGCTCAGCAACTCATTCATTTGGATGACGCCAACTTCCTGGGATCGGGCATATTTGCCTCCAAGTGCATTCCTGACGTCTGCTGCTTTCTAAGTTGCGACAGGTCAGATTCTTTGCACCACGCCTGTATCCCCCGATTGCAGACGTGTCCGTTGGGCTGTCCGGCCCGACGGATTTTTCTCAACTGAACTAAGACTTGATGGTTGTGAGGTCTAGCGGCACGGCAATTTTATTGACCATGGCACCCAAGCTGGTTTGATCAGAGGTATTCGTCTTGCCAAACGCATGGCCCAAATGGGTGCGCACCGTATTGATCGAAACCCCCAATGATTCGGCGATTTGGGCAGGATTCTTGCAGTCGGCAATTTTCTGGCTGACGCGCGCTTCAGCTTGCGTAAGATCAAACACTGTACGCAGAATTTCCAACATGGCGGGCTGCTCCTCAGGCCGATTGGCGATAAACAAAGCAGAGTTTTGACGGCCAAGTTCACCGCGCAAATTCTCACCCATCAAAGGTAAAACATAGGCAGCATTCATTTCACCTTGCGCGTCGTAAAGTGGAATGCCAATTCCATGAATACCAATCTCAACATCACTTTTCGCTGCCAGTGAAATGGCGTTTTCCAATGCGGCGCCGGTTGCGCGTGGGTGCTTTGCAAAAATTCTTCCGTCCTTAAATCCCAGGAATTGGCCTTCGGCCAAGAAGTCATTTCCTTTCACATTGGCAAATATCAACTTGCCAGCGCCATCTAAAATGTAGATTGGCACTGAGATCAAATCCAGTGTTTTGCGCTGCAACTGTTGCGCCAGTTTGCTCTTGTCAACGATGTCATTGATCAACATTGCGCGACGAATATGGGGCGTAATGGATTCGGCAAGCGCGCGGTCCTTTGCATCAAAATTTTCACACTGATCTGATCGCGCTATTGAAAAAACGCCAAAACTGCGTTGCCGTTTGACGTATTGAACATTGAGGCAGTCTTTCAGATTCTGGGGCAATACCCACTGCTGAAAGAAATCGGTTTTCAAAAGCTCTGCTTCGCTGGCCTGTGAAGATTGCGTCCAAGACTCATCGGCGTCCATGGCGAGAAAGCGATCTTGGCCGGGCACAGTGTTAATGATGCCCGCAAGCCGCTTAAACCAAGTCTCCTCCCAAGGGCTATTGTGCTGAATCCAATCTGTTGGCAGGCCATTCTGCAGCGCCCAGATATCCACAAAACTCGTCAAAGCATAAGCCGCATGAAACGCATCACGAATCTTGACCAGTGTTTTCGGCCAAAGCGTTGGGTCAACCGCGCAATCATAAATATGTCCAACCAATTCATCGCGGTTTGTCATACCGAACTCCAAATAGTGAGCGTTTCCATTTGTGTGTCTGTGGTGCCCCAAATCGAAGGTATCGCTGGAATTCTTGGAAAGCAAAAAAAAACTGCAATTTCAAGTTGGATGCGCTTGCAAACGCATGATTCGATATTTCATGATGCACTGGAAAAATTTGTTGCCTGTGATAAGAATTTCCACATGGCCATGGTTCATTTCACATCTAACCTGCGCAGGCACGTAGACAGCCCCTCAATCGAGGTTTTGGCCACCTCGGTGCATCAGGCACTCGTCATGGCCTTCGCGCGAAATGAGCGTTTGAAAACCTATGTGCTGGATGATCAAGGCCACTTGCGCAAACACATGCGCATTCTGGTCGATGGTGTGGCCATCAAGGATTTGGAACATTTCACCGATGCAGTAAAACCCAACTCTGAAGTTTGGGTGATGCAGGCTTTATCCGGAGGTTAAAATGCAAAAGCGAGTTTTGGTTTCCACCCGCAAGGGGCTTTTTGAACTAACGAAAAGTGGCAGCAAGTGGAATGTGAAGGGCGCACATTTTGTGGGCGATAACGTCACCCTCGCCTTGCATGATGCGCGTGATGGCACAGATTATGCTGCGTTGAATCATGGCCATTTCGGCATCAAGCTGCACCGCCGCGACAAGGGTTCTAAGATCTGGAAGGAAATCCCCGCGCCCAAATATCCTGAGAAGCCAGAAGGGTTGGAAGATAAAGACGGCTGGGGCAAAGATGTAAAATGGACAACCCAATTGATCTGGTCCCTCGAAACTGGCGGGCCAAAACAGAAGGGCACACTCTGGGCCGGCACCATGCCCGGCGGGTTGTTCCGCTCTGATGACAAGGGCGAGACGTGGCAGATATTTGACAACCTGTGGCGCATGCCGGAACGCAACAAATGGTTGGGCGGCGGGGCGGATATTCCCGGCATTCATTCCATCTGCGTTGACCCGCGTGATCCTGATACAGTGCGCGTTGCCATTTCATGCGGCGGCGTTTGGGCCACGCAAGATGGTGGCAAGTCTTGGTCGCAATCAGCCCATGGCATGACATTCGGTGATGGCCCCACGGCGGATGATCCTGAAACACAAGACCCGCATATGATGGTGCAATGCGCGGGCGAGCCGGAAAAATTCTGGGTGCAGCACCATGCTGGAATTTTCAAATCGGTGAACAACGCCAGGAAGTGGACAGAGGTGAAGGCCAAGCCTTCCAGCTTTGGTTTTGCCGTGGCGGTTCACCCCAAGGATTCCAAGACAGCATGGTTTGTGCCGGGCATCAAAGACGAAAAGCGCATTCCAGTGGGCGGCGCCTTGGTGGTGACACGCACGAAGGACGGCGGCAAAACCTTCAAGAGCCTCAAGAAAGGCCTGCCCCAGAAACACGCCTATGATCTCATTTACCGCCACGGCCTGGCACTGGATGACAGCGGCAAGAAACTGGTAATGGGCTCAACCACCGGCAATGTCTGGATCAGCGAAAACAGCGGCGATGCCTGGAAGGAAGTATCAGGCACCCTGCCCCCGGTGCATGCGGTGCGGTGGGCTTAAACTTTAGATTATATCACCTTCAGCACTCAACCTTACGACATGTTTACGCCTAGGTTAGCAGCAAGTCGGCAGCAGCTTCGGCATCGCTGAGAAGCGTTCTGCGCGATGTGCCAATTTGTGCGCGCATGGTAAAGCTTCTCGCAAAGTCTACGGTCTGGCTCGCGCGTTCGACTACTGGAAAATCGGGCGCTATATCACCAGCGCCGATCCCCTCCCTGAAACGAGATTCCACCAGCGCCACTCCGCCAGCCGCAGCAATCTGTAGAAATTCCCGAACCTCAGCGTCGCTCACAAGAGGCGCAACGCATACGAGAAGACATCCCGGGGCAGATCCTTCTTGGGTCGCAGATTCTACGGCGTGCCTCAGGAAAGCGACAACAGATTCGCGAAGACTTCGTGGCAATTGGAGGGCTTTGGCAGCGCGAGCGCCTTTTGCATCCGCGTAAGCCTTGAGGACACGCATGAATAGCGTCCGCTTATCGCCGAAGACTGAATACAAACTCGGTCGCCCCACGCCCATCCCCGCGACGAGATCATCAATCGTCACCCCATCATAGCCCTTCGACCAGAAGACTTGTGTCGCTTTTTCCAGCGCGTCCCGCTCGTTGAAACCGCGCGGTCGTCCACGCACTCTCACAGTATTTTGAAACATTTAGTTCAAAAATCCTTGACACCAACATCTTCGCGTCAATATATAACTAAACAGTTCTAAATTAGCAAGGCGGCCTTGGCCTCCGCATTCAACCCACACCACGGAGACACCATGGAACATTCCACCGCTAACGAAAGCATATTAATTACCGGAGCAAATACGGGGCTTGGGAAAGAGGCCGCTCGACAGTTGGCGCTAAAAAAAGAAACAAAAAGGATAATTCTTTTTTGCAGAAACCAAGCGAAAGCAGAGGCCGCAAAAAAAGACCTTGAAAAGCAAACGGGGAGAAAGGTTTTTGAAATTATCCTTGGGGATGTAACGGATGCAAAGTCTGTTAGAAAAGCTGTAGAGCAAATAAAGGAACCCATAGACGCGGTAATCTTAAATGCTGGCGGTGTTGTCGGGAAAACGGCCGCTAATATTACGCCTTCTGGCATGAATGAACTAGCGGCTAAGAATATTTTAGGTCATGTCATTTTAGTTGAGGAATTACTCAAGGGCGATAAGCTTAGGAAAGCCGTTCTTACCGTGAGCGCGGAAGCTGTTCCAGGCGTAAAGATGCTTGGAATAAAACCAGTTTCAATGAGAACTTCTTCTATAGCTGAATTTGAAGCTGTTCTTGATGGATCTTATTTCGGTAGTAAGTTCGACGCGTTGCAAGCCTACGCCTATGTCAAATATGCAGTTACCTTGTGGGCGTTATCAATGGCCAGAAAATATCCTAAGCTCAAATTCATAGTTGTGAGCCCAGGGAATACCAAGGGAACTGAAGCGCCGAACAATCTTCCTCAGCCAATGCGGTTTATGTTGAATTATGTTATGATGCCTATTGTATTCCCATTGATGGGCGGAATGGTGCACAAGCTGGAAGTGGGTGCAAAGCGCTTTGTCGATGCTATTTCGGATGAGCGTTATAGAAGCGGTGTTTTTTATGCCAGCAAAGAGGGTAAGTTAGCTGGTGACATGGTAGACCAGAGCACTTTTTTCACGGATTTGAAAAACACTGCATTTCAAGACAATGCTTATGAGGCAATTCACCGTTTCAAAAATTAGGGTGATTGTTGGCTAAGAACTTTGCGTACCACACTGGCAAGTTCAGTTCTCGGATTTTTCGCTCGCTTCAACCTCTTCTACCTTCTTCCCCGCCTCTTTCCGGCGCTTCATATTGGCCTTGAGCGCTGCCGCTTGGCGCTTTTGGCGGATTTCGGCCCTTTGTTTTGTGAGTTTTTGCGTCATTTTTAAGATTTACGCGCTAAGGGTTGCGCCGCGCAAGTTCCTGTGGCATGTGCAGGCCGAATTTAGCGTTTGCTGCCGTAGCTCAGTGGTAGAGCACTCCCTTGGTAAGGGAGAGGTCGTGGGTCCGATTCCCCCTGGCAGCACCATTTTCCCCCATTTTGATCCAGATCAACCCATTCGGCCCCAACTGGCCTTAGAGGTTGACTAAGCCTAACTGGATTCACTTTGGAATCAGCTGCATCGTCGCTACATTCAAAAGCCAGTCCACTTGGGCCACAATCATTGGTTTTCAACTCTGGATTACGATAGAAACAGCATTTGAGCGCTGAAAATGGCTGAATTTCACATTTCAACTTTTTTGCCCCAAACCCGAGATGCCACGCTGGCCAATCTTGTTTATTGCGCAGGCCTGCCCAAGGTCAAAGAATTGCGTGCCGATACGCACAAACCATTTCTGCAAGAATCCACTCGCAAAACCCGCGGCTTGGCCATCACCCACATTCGTCGCAGCATTAAACCTTTCAGCCTGATGGCAGTCAGCCTTTGGCCCAACATTGGTATCGATGCGGAACTCTGGCCTGGCAGTGGCGGTGACGAAGTTTTTTTGAAAAGCATCATCGCGCCAGAAGAGACCGAATTGGCCACAAGCCTCAAAGCCAAGGGCTTGGATGCTGGCCTGTTTCTCTGGGTTGCCAAAGAAGCGGCGTTGAAGGCTTCAGGCATGGTGATGGTTGATCCCCGCGATATTGTCATAACGCTCATTGAAAAAAATTACGCTGGTGCGGCCAAAGCCAATAATTCCACAGCAATGGTTTCACCTGCCCAATTGGCCTTTTTCACGTTAACCGCGCCGGAAACAAATGAAACCGTATTGGTGGCCCTGTCTGCGGTGAAAGAACCAAAGGCCGAAAGAACCATTTCAATAGAGGGCACAAAAACCCTCGGCCTGCGCCCTCTTAACCTTGATTCACACTGACCTAAGCGTTAATGGCAGCTTGCCGCAACATTCCCTTACTATCGTCACACTTGAGTGGAATAGGAGCGCTCCCTACTAACCCAAAGAAATGTCATAATGAAAACGCCTGCAAAGAAATCCCCTACCCGCAAATCTGAGAAGTTTATTGGCCTTGCAGGCCCGGAGCGTTCCGCCTTCATTAAAGACGAAGTGCTTGCTGACATTTTCCGCGCCAGCGTCAAACGCAACCCCAATGCTATTGCCATCATCGAGCAGGATGAGCGGCTGACCTATGCGCAGGTTGACGCGAAATCCGATCAAATCGCCGCTGAGCTGCAACGCCGCGGTGCTGCCCCCGGCAAGGTCGTGGGACTTTATTTCACCCGTGGTGCCAATCTGCTTTTGGCCCAGCTTGGCGTAACCAAGACAGGCGCCACCTGGTTGCCGTTTGATTCCGAAACACCCAAAGACCGCATCTCAACCTGCCTCGCTGATTGCAGCGCCTTGGCCCTGTTGGTTGATGAAGATGTGGAAGCGCGCGTTGCTGGCCTTCCGCAAAAAATCTGGTCGATCGACGAGGCCGCTTTCGCACAGCCGCTGAAAAAGCCACTGGGCAAAATCAAAACCCATAAGCCAAGCCATAATGCCTATCTGATTTACACCTCGGGCTCCACTGGCACGCCCAAGGGCATTGCCATCACCCATCAAAATATCTGCCACTATTTGCGCGCCTCAAACTCCATCTTTGGCATCACCGCCAAGGATGTGATGTTCCAGGGCTGTTCAGCCGCCTTCGATTTGTCGATGGAAGAAATCTGGGTGCCATACCTCGCAGGTGCCGCACTGTGGGTGGCCACGCCGCAAATTTTGGCCGACACCGAAAATCTGCCGCGCCGCATGCGTGAAGCAGGCGTGACAGCCATCGATACTGTGCCAACTTTGCTTGGCATGTTTGGCGAAGATGTTGACAGCATCAGGGTGATGATTGTGGGCGGCGAAGCTTGTCCACCATCGCTGGTGGATCGTTATGCCAAAAAGGGCCGCCGCATTTTCAATTCTTATGGCCCAACTGAAACCACCGTTGTGGCCACCATTGCCGAACTGGAAAAGGGCAAGCCCGTCACCATCGGCACGCCGATTCCGAACTACACTGCCTATGTTGTGGATGATAAATTGCAGCCCGTGGCCCAGGGCCAAGAGGGCGAATTGCTCATCGGCGGCCCTGGTGTGGCCGCTGGCTATTTCGGCCAGCAAACGCTCACTGCGCAAAAGTTTATCGCCAACCCCTTCAGCAAAAGCTCACCTGACCAAATTCTCTATCGTTCGGGTGATGCTGTGGCCATTGATGCCAATGGCCAGATTGAATTCCATGGCCGCATCGACGACCAGGTAAAAATTCGCGGCTTCCGTGTTGAGCTTGGCGAAATTGAAACCGCCATCAGCGAAGAACCCGGCATTGAACATGCCGCCGTGGTCTTGCGCAAAGATGGCGGGCTAGACCGTCTCGTTGCGTTCATCGCACCGCGCAAAGACACCAAGCCAGATGTCGCAGCAGTGAAGGAATCGCTGCGCAAGCGCCTGCCGCCGTACATGGTGCCAGCCGTATTTGAAGTCATCGCCGAAGTTCCGCGCCTCACCTCTGGCAAGGTTGACCGCAAATCGTTGCGCAACGTCACCCTGGCTTCCAGCATGGCGGGCGAAGCCCAGTCAGAAGCTGGCCACAACATTGTCGAAGACGTGTTGATTGCCGCGGCCAAGGAAACCTTCCCCGGCCAAGCCATCACCCGTGATGCTGATTTCTTCACCGACATGGGCGGCCACTCTCTCTTGGCCGCACAATTCATTTCCAAAGTGCGTCTCCACGCAGCCGGGCAGATGATCACCCTGCAAGATGTTTACAACGCCCGCACCGTGGCTGGCATGGGCAAGCTGCTGGTGGACCGTGGCGCGCTTGATGCGGCAGGTGCCAGCGACACTTATGAGGCCCCGCCACGCACGCCATTTTGGCGGCGTTTCTGGTGCGGTGTGGCCCAGGGCATTTCCCTGCCTTTGCTTCTGGCGCTGCAAGCCGCACCGTGGTTTGCAATCTTCATCAGCTATTCCGCCTTCAGTTCTGATGACTCAACCATCGCCCATGACATTGGCCAGATTTTTATGACTTTCATGTTGGTCATCCTATTTGACTATATTGCGGTGCCATTGCTGAAGCTGTTGATCATGCCGCGCACCAAGCCCGGCGTTTATCCGCTTTGGGGTTCCTATTTCTATCGCTTGTGGGTGATCCAGCGCTTGCTGCCCATGCTCCATTTGAAATGGATGCAGGGCACACCGATCATTCGATTCTTCTTGCGTATTCTGGGCACCAAGGTCGGCAAGGATGCCTATGTTGATAACATTCTCGCAGGTGCCATTGATCTCGTCACCATTGGTGATCATGCCTCACTCAGCGGCAAACTGAACATCAACAACACACGCGCGGTGGGCGACAAATATGTGGTTGGCCCCGTGGTCATCGGCAATGATGTCATCATCGGTTCATCCTGCGTGATCGAGAATGACGTGATCATTGGCGACGGCTCAGAGATCGCCGATCTTTCGTCCGTCATCGCTGGTACACGCATTCCCGCCTATGAATATTGGGCAGGCTCACCGGCCCGCAAGGTACGCGATATTGACCCGGCGTCATTGCCTGAACCAGCCGATGCATCGCCAATGGTGCGCCATTTGCAAACGGCATTCTATTGCGCAATGTTGATGATCTTGCCACCGCTCAGCATTGTTCCCATCGTGCCAACTTTCTGGCTGATCGACTGGATGGATCTTGGCTCAACCAGCTATCTCTCATCCAGCCTCGGGGTTCATAACCCGAACTCGGATTGGTATTATTTCTTGCTGGCGCTGCCTGCATCTTTTGCCATGGTGATTTTCTCATGCTTGCTGATCGTGGCCATCCGCTGGATCGTTTTGCCAAGCCTGAAACCGGGCCGTTATTCTGTATTCAGCGGGCTATATATGCGCAAATGGGTTGTGGCCCTGTCCATCGAAGTGATGTTGGACAGCGTCTACACCATCTTCGCCACCATCTATATGCGCACCTGGTACCGGCTGCTTGGCACCAAGATCGGCCCGGGTTCAGAAATCTCAACCAACCTTGCTGGTCGCTATGACCTTGTTGAAATCGGATCCGGCAACTTCATCGCTGATGACGTTCAATTGGGCGGTGAAGCCATCCATCGCAATTGGATGGAACTGGGTACCATCAAAACCGGTGACAAGGTATTCATCGGCAATGAAGCCGTGGTGCCTTTGAACTACTCTGTTGAATCAGGCGCGCTCATCGGCGTGAAGTCTGTGCCGCCCGCTGGTGGTGAAATCAAAGCATCAGAAACTTGGTTTGGCTCACCCGCCATCAAGATGCCGGTGCGCCAGACTTTCAACGCAGACATTGCCGCCACCTTCAAGCCACCCAAGTTCATGATGTGGGGGCGTGCTTTATTTGAAGCCTTCAACATTGCCGTGCCAACAGCTCTGTTCATCACCCTGACCAACTACGGCATGGAAGCGCTGGTGCAACCTGTCACAGAAGGTTCATGGCCCTTGGCGTTGACCTATTCCATGGTTGTGGTCTTGATCATCGACATCTTGCAAATTGGCCTGGCCGTTGTTGCCAAATGGACCTTCATGGGCACCTACCGTCCCACCATCAAGCCGATGTGGAGCTGGTGGGCCATGCGCTCTGAAGCTGTCTCCGTTCTCTTCTGGGGCATGGCAGGCAAATCCATTCTCGATGAAATGCGCGGCACGCCTTTCTTGCCATGGGTCATGCGCGCCTTTGGCGTGAAGATGGGCAAAGGCGTTTACATGGACATGGACGACATCACCGAGTTCGATTGTGTGACAGTCGGTGACTTTGTGAATCTCAACGCGCTTTGTGCCTTGCAAACCCATCTCTATGAAGATCGTTTGATGAAAGTTGGCCGCATCAAGATCGGTGACGATGTCACCCTGGGTGCTGGCTCCATCGTGCTTTATGATACTGAAGTTGGCAGCAACACCCAGATCGGCCCGCTGACGCTGGTCATGAAAGGTGAAAAACTGCCAGGCAACTCGGCCTGGATCGGCTCACCCGCCCAGCCCATGCCGCGCATTCCGGCACCTGAACTTGCACGCGAAACCGGAAAAGTTCCCGTCACCGTATAAACAAAATACCTTTGCGGATTGGCAAAACAATCCGCAAAGGCTTCTAAATCTAGCGTTGTCTGGAAATGCGTAGTTCTTCCTGCACCTGATCGAGAATGCGTTTGGCGTTGCTGCCTTGCATCTTGGCAATGTCATCTTGATATTTAAGCAGCACCCCAAGCGTGTCATTCACCACTTGCGGGTCAAGGTTCAGCCTGTCCAATTCATGCAAGGCAGAAACCCAATCCAACGTCTCGGCCACGCCAGGTGCCTTGAACAGATCGGCCTTTCGCATCTCTTGCACAAAACCCACAATTTCTTTGGTCAACATTGCAGCCGTGTCTGGCTTTCGGGCTTTGATGATGGCCAACTCGCGCTCTGCTGTCGGATAGTCCACCCAGTGATAAAGACAGCGGCGTTTAAGGGCATCGTGAATCTCACGCGTGCGATTGGACGTGAGGATCACAATTGGCGCCGCAGTGGCCTTGATGGTGCCAAGCTCCGGCACGGTGAGCTGGAAGTCTGACAGCACTTCCAAGAGATAGGCCTCAAAGGCTTCGTCTGTTCGGTCTAATTCATCAATCAACAAAACAGGCGGCAGGCCATCATGATTTTCCAAGGCCTGCAAGAGGGCCCGCTTGATCAAAAAGCGTTCGCCGAAAATATCATGCAAGAGCCCTTTGCGATCAACAGCGCCAGCAGCCTCCGCCAAGCGGATTTCAATCATCTGTGCGGCGTGGTTCCATTCATAGGCCGCAGATGAAATATCCAGCCCCTCATAGCATTGCAGGCGGATGAGCTTGCGTCCTAGCCCGCTGGCCAGAACTTTGGCGATCTCGGTTTTGCCAACGCCTGCCTCACCCTCAAGAAAAAGCGGCCTGCCCAATTTCAAGGCCAGAAAAAGCACCGTCGCCAAATCGCGCCCCGCCACATAGCCTTGGCTGGCCAGAAGTTCGGCAGTTGCATCGATGGAAGTAGGGAGGTTCAAAAGCTAACGCCCTTCAAAAAATCCGCTCCTGTCGTCACCCCTGCGAAGGCAGGGGCCCAGTTCTTTGGCAACGCGTTCGCGAAAAGAAGTTGGCTCCCTGCCTTCGCAGGGATGCCGGAATGGTGTTGATCCCCGCAACGCATGCGGAGATCACAGTTTCAACCTAGGCCGCAGCCACCGCCCGGCCAGCAAGCACGCTGATCAGATGGGCGCGGTAATCTGCCGTGGCATGCATGTCTGACAGCAAACCCTTGGCCGAAACTTTCACCCCAGCCGCAGCTTTGGCCGAGAAGTCTTTGGCCAATGCCGCTTCAATGTCCTTGGCGCGGAACACGCATGGTGCCGCACCTGTGACTCCCACGCGAACGCCCTTGGCAGATTGGCTCACAAACACACCAACCATCGCATAACGCGAGGCCGGGTTGGGGAACTTCTGGTGTGAGGCTTTCTTGGGGATCGGGAATGAAATCGCGGTGATGATTTCATCCTTCTTCAAGGCTGTTTCAAACATTCCCGTGAAGAACTTGTCTGCATCAATTTTGCGCTTGTCCGTGATGATGGTGGCCCCAAGGCCCAGGCAGGCCGATGGATAGTCCGCCGAAGGGTCATTGTTGGCGATTGAGCCCCCAATGGTTCCCTTGTGGCGCACATGCACACCGCCAATTTTGCCAGCCATTTGCGCCAAAGCCGGAATGGCCTTCTTGATGGCAGCCGAAGTTGTCACTTCTTGATGCGTGGTGCCCGCGCCAATCACAACGGCACCCGCGCTAACCTTGATGCCGCCAAAGCCCTTGATGCCGCTCAGGTCAATCACATCCTTCGGCGTGGCCAGACCTTGCTTCATGGTGGGCAACAAAGTGTGCCCGCCCGCAAGCAACTTGCCGTCCTTGGATTTCTTCATGAGTGCTGCCGCAGCTTTCACATTGGCAGGGCGATGATAATTGAAATTTTCCATTTTACTGTCCTCCCTGCTCTCTTACTCTGCTGCCTTTTTCATGCCCTGCATCGCGTTCCAAACGGTCAGCGGTGTGGCAGGCATGGCGATTTCACGAACACCAATGGCATTGGTGATGGCGTTGATGACGGCGGGTGGTGAACCAATGGCGCCAGCCTCGCCGCAACCTTTCATGCCCATCGGATTGGTGGTGCATGGGGTGCAGGTGAAACCAAGTTTGAAGTTGCCGATGCTTGGCATGCTGCCAGCGCGCGGCATGGCATAATCCATGAACGAGCCGGTCAGCAGCTGGCCGGACTCATCGTCATAATGCGCTCCTTCCAGCAATGCCTGCCCAATGCCTTGGGCAATGCCGCCGTGCACCTGGCCTTCAACAATCATCGGATTGATGAGATTGCCGAAGTCATCCACACAAGTGTAGTCCGCAATGGTGGTGTGGCCCGTTTCAGGGTCAACCTCCACTTCGCAGATGTGAACGCCCGCCGGGAACACGAAGTTCGCCGGATCGTGGAAAGCGCTTTCTTTGAGGCCGGGCTCAAAGCCGGGCTTGTGCGCCACATAGGCCTGAAGGGCGATTTCCCAGAAGGCCTTGGATTTGTCCGTGCCCTTCACGCTGAACACACCATCCTTGAGAACAATGTCATTCTCCGAGGCTTCCATCACATGGGCCGCAACCTTCTTGGCTTTGGCTTCAATGCGGTCAAGCGCCTTGGACAGCGCATGCATGCCCACAGCACCAGAGCGCGAACCATAAGTGCCCATGCCGAACTGAACCTTGTCAGTGTCACCATGCACGATCGAAACCGTGTTGATATCCACGCCCAGCTTTTCAGAGACCAGCTGTGCAAAGGTGGTTTCATGGCCTTGGCCGTGGCTGTGAGAACCAGTCAGGATTTCAATGGAACCTGTTGGGTTGACGCGAACTTCCGCCGATTCCCAAAGGCCAACACCTGCGCCCAGAGAGCCCACGGCTGCTGAAGGGGCGATGCCGCAAGCTTCGATATAGGCCGAGAAGCCCACACCGCGCAGCTTGCCGTTTTTGGCGCTTTCCGCCTTGCGCTTGGCAAAGTTCTTGTAGTCTGAAATCTGCAAAGCCTTATCCAGCGCCGCAGCATAGTCGCCAGTGTCATAGTTCATGATCACCGGGGTTTGGTGTGGGAACTGCGTGATGAAGTTCTTGCGGCGGAATTCTGCCGGATCAACCTTCAATTCACGCGCTGCCGTTTCAACCAAACGCTCCACCACATAAGTGGCTTCGGGCCGGCCAGCACCACGGTAAGCATCAACCGGTGCGGTGTTGGTGTAAACCGCATCCACCGTCACTGAAACCGCTGGAATATTATATTGGCCAGACAGAAGCGTTCCGTAAAGATAGGTAGGCACCGCAGCGGAGAAGGTTGAGAGATAGGCACCCATGGAAGCGATGGTGTGGACACGAAGGCCCGTGATGATGCCTTGGGCATTCATCGCCAATTCAGCCTTGGTCACATGGTCGCGGCCATGCGCATCTGAGAGGAAGCTCTCAGAACGTTCAGCCGTCCACTTAATCGGGCGACCAACGAATTTGGAAGCCCAGACGCAAGCCACTTCTTCGCCATAGATGAAGATCTTGGAGCCAAAGCCACCGCCCACATCTGGCGCAATCACGCGCAGCTTGTGTTCAGGGGTAAGGCCATGGAACGCTGAGATCACCAAGCGAGCAACGTGAGGGTTCTGGCTGGTGGTATAGAGCGTATAGTTTTCTGTGCCTGCATCATAAGCACCAATGGCTGCGCGTGGCTCCATGGCGTTAGGGATCAGGCGGTTGTTGATGATTTCCAATGTGGTGACATGTGAGGCGGCTTTGAAAGCAGCATTGGTTTCAGCTTCATTGCCCAGGCCCCAATTATAAACCCGGTTGTCAGAGGCAACCTCATGAACCTGCGCCTTGGACTTCATCGCCTTGCCAGCGTCAACCACATGGGGCAGCACATCATAGTTCACTTTAATCGCAGCAGCCGCTGCCTTGGCCAAATCCTTGGTTTCAGCCACAATCAGCGCCACCTGGTCGCCCACAAAGCGCACCTTGCCATGGGCCAGCACGGGGTGTGGGCCGGCTTTCATCGGTGAGCCGTCTTTCGAATGGATCATCCAGCCGCAGATCAAACCACCCAACTTGCTGTCAGCCACATCTTGGCCCGTGAATATGCCAAGCACGCCCGGCATTTTTTTGGCCTTGGCCGTGTCGATGGATTTGATCGTGGCATGCGCATGTGGAGAGCGCAGGAAATAACCATGTGCCTGATCCTTCAGGCTGATGTCGTCCGTATATTGTCCTTTGCCAGTGATGAAGCGAAGATCTTCTTTGCGGCGCACGGAGGCGCCAACGCCTGTTGCAGAAGCCATGTGTCTTCTCCTTACATATTCTGTGCGCCGGCCTGCACGGCCTTGACGATGTTATGATAGCCGGTGCAGCGGCAAATGTTTCCCGACAATTCTCGGCGGATGGTTGCTTCATCCACGTTCTTGCCATTGCGCTTGACGATATCCACCGCCGCCATGATCATGCCGGGGGTGCAGAAACCACATTGCAGGCCGTGATGTTCCTTGAATGCAGCCTGCATGGCATGAAGTTCTGTGCCTTTGGCCAAGCCTTCAATGGTGGTGACGTCAGCGCCACTGCAAGAGGCAGCCAAAGTGGTGCAGCTTTTGACGGCCTTGCCGTTCACATGCACAACACAAGCGCCACACTGGCTGGTGTCACAGCCCACATGTGTGCCCGTCATGCCCAGATGTTCACGGATAAATTCGACGAGAAGAGTGCGGCCTTCAACATTGCCACTCACTGCCTTCCCATTCAGCTTGAAACTGATTGAATGCATTGCTTCCTCCTTGCGGGAAATTCTTACAACTCACGACAGCCCCGCTTCAATGTAGAATGTTCAACATTGAATTGTGCGAACGTCAATAGGCCAAAAGTCGGTTAGGCCATAAATTGATAGCCACGGCCCGTTCCGACCAGATTTGCAATTTCCTTGAACAGGGCATGAACCTTCAGGGGCTTCCACACCAAGGTAATGCCATCCGCCCTCACTTCAGTTTCAACATCCTGCGAGTGATCGGCCGTCAAAATGATGGCCGGCACCTGTTGGCCAAGCTTGCGGCGCAGTTTGCGGATGGCATCAAGCCCAGTGCCCACGTCCAGATGATAGTCCGCCACGATCACATCTGGCGGCTGGCTCAGGCTTTCAACGGCCTCCAGAGCTTCGGCCGCACTGACAGTGGGGATGGCGCGCAGCCCCCTGCTCTCCAACAGATTGACCATGCCTTCCAAAATCGCCAATTCATTTTCAATCACAATCACGTTGAGATCAGGCGGCAGGGCGGGTGCTCCATCTTTGGCGGTAGGGGGTATGGCCTTGTTCCTGCCTCGCGCCGCAGCCGCCAATGAAATGCTGAAGTTGGAGCCTTTACCCATGCCAGAAGAAACAGCGATGCGGTGGCCCAGAAGTTTTGCCACGCGCTCAACAATCGCCAGCCCAAGGCCCATGCCGCGTGGCTCTTCGGTGCGCGCCCTCTCGAGCCTGGTGAATTCTTTGAAAATGGCTTTGGTTTTATTGGCAGGAATGCCGCGCCCCGTATCCAACACTTCAATGCGCAATTCTTTGCCACAGCGCCGAACACCGAGCAGAACCTTGCCCTTGTCTGTATAGCGCACCGCATTGGACAACAGGTTCTGCACAATGCGGCGCAGCAGCTGCTTGTCGCTTCGCACCCAAGCACTGGTGCAAATCACCGAAAGCTCCAAGCCTTTGCGCGCCGCAATGGGGCGGAACTCTGCTTCCAGGGTTGAGAACATTTCATCGAGGGCAAAATTCGAAATCGATGGTGCTACACTGCCTGACTCAAATCGCGAAATATCCAGCAATGAGTCCAGCAACTGTTCAACTGAGCCAAAGGCCTTGTCCGCATTAGCCGCCATGCGGGCATCACGTGGTGCCAAATCCGAATCCATCAACAACGACAAAAACAACCGCGCCGCGTTCAGGGGCTGCAACAAATCATGGCTGGCGGCAGCGAAAAACTGGGTTTTGCCACGGTTGGCATCTTCAGCCATCTCTTTGGCCGTCACCAATTCCTTTTCAATGGCGCGGCGCTCCATCACCTCACGGGTCAGTTCCTTGGTGCGCTCATCCACGCGCTGTTCCAGCGTTTCCTTCGCCTCTTGCAAGGCCAATGTCGCGCGTCGCTCATGGGTCACATCGGTAAAGGTGATAACCACACCGCCGCCCGGCATGGTGCGGCTTTCAAAATCGATAATCACACCGTCGGCACGGTAAAGCTCAACCCCTGAAAGCTGCGACTCCATCGGCTTTTTCAGCCACCGCCCGAGATGCGCAACTTGCCGTTCTTGAATCTTAAACTGGTTGCTCCACATAAATTCGATCAGCGCCTTGAGGCCAGCCCCAGCAAACACGCTGCGCACCGGCAACAGCAACAAGTTCACAAAGCTGCGATTCCATGTGCGCAACGTCATGTTCGGCGCAAACATCGCAATGCCCTGCGGCAAATGATCGATAGTAGATTGCAACAGGCGCGACTGTTCATCCAACTCACGATCATGGCGCAGCTTTTCGCTGCGCACCACGTCGGTGATGTCTGTTTGCAAAAGAACCGTCGCACCCGATTCCATTTTACGATTGGAAACCTGAATCCACCTGTCGCCAGTCAAAGGCTGAATGAATGAGGAATATGGCTGTCGGAAAATCTCAACGCGCCGCGATACCCAGCTTTCCGCGGTTTGGCCCTCGGGCACCACCAACTCTTCAGCCTCAGAAAACATCTGCGCCATTGACGGAAATTCCAGCCCCGTCAACATGCGCTCGCTCAGTTCAGCAAACTGGCGGCGGAACGGCGCATTGCACAAAATCAAACGCTCATCCTTGTCGAAAAGCGCAAAGCCCTCGCTCACCGCCTCAATGGCGGAGGTGAGGTTCTGCTTGGCGCGTTCGGCATCATCACGCACCTCGCCAAGGCGCGTATAGGCGTCAGACAAATCAGCCAAAGTGGCTTCCAAATCCCGCGTGCGCGCCTTCACCTTATCTTCAAGCAAGATGGCGGTCTGGAACAGCGAAAACGCCCCACCAGAAAATTCCATGGAGCGTTCAACCCTGCCCATCAAAACGCGGTTGATTTTCTCCAATTTGCGGATGCGTTCATCCGTCACTTCCATAAAATCGAAATTGAAATCGGCGCGCATGTCAGTTGCCGCCACGTGGCTGGCCAATGGCCACGCCCGTAAAAGTCTGGTTCACATGCATCGAGCGAAATTGTTCGCCATAGGTGGAAAACCCAAACACGTTGTTGCGTTTGAGAACGGCGGAAACCTCATGCGTCTTCTGCTTTTGCTGCGCCTCCAACCGCCGCAAGATGCAATCAAAGCCGAGGATCATTTCAATCTCGCCAACTTCCAATTTCAGGGCTTTAAGGCTGCGGTCCAGGTTCAGCGCAATGTCTTCGCCATGCGCAACAGTCAGCACCAGCCCCTCTTCAATGCCGCAATAGAAGCGCAAAGAACCATCAGTTTCAACTTTCTGAATGGCGCGCACATGATATTCTCCGCCGATTTTGACCACCACGGGATAAGCCGCAAAAATCATCGGCGAAAGTTCCTGCGCTTCAAGCCCCACCATGCGCGCATAGGCCAGTGCGGCGGGCTCTGCGTTGATTTCCATCACCAGCCGGGCATTGGGGTCAGCCTCCGTCACCACCATCTTGGTTTCGGTGGGCAGGAAGTGATCAAGTTTGAAGACTTTAAATGGCCGCGTGGTGGTGAACACCGAAAGTATCGCGGCATCACCGTGGAACGCGCCGTTCAGATAAACCCAGGTGCTGCGAAAATTGAGGTCATCCCCAGCAGAGCCACCAAACAACGGGATCGGATCGAGATAGCGATTGAGTGAGGCCACCACCAATTCTTCCTGCTTGCTCATGCCGTCAATCAGCAACATGGCAAAGCAATGCGAAGGGTGGGTCAACTGCGTGGGCATGGCAAGTCCTGCACTGTCCAGCGCTTGGCGCACCAGAACCTCGCCATCTTCCATCGAATAACGGCTCAAGCCTTCAATCAGCAACGGCTTCACCTTAAATTCGGCGGCAGGTAAAGTCATGCCCACCAAGGTGCCTTCGCGGTATCCCTCAAGTGTGATTTCGCCAGCCGTTGTGCAGCCAATCAATTGGCAACCAGCAAATTGCAATTCCATTTCAGCCGTCAGGATTTCGCGGTCAAAGATCGGCGACACAAAGAACAGCACCGTCGCATCCGGCCCCTGCCAGATCTGGCTATGCAAATCCGCAACGGCGCGCGCCACATCAGCCTGTTCAGAAAAACCGCGCAGAATGCCTATCACTTTGTTTAATCCTCCAACCACAATATGCACAGGAACCCAGCGCTTGGCCAGTGCCGAGGGGCCAATGCTTCAGTACTGGTTTAAGCTGATTTGGGTTGCCACAAATCAGCCCTGCCCTTAAGTGGGCGGCTTCAAAAGGATAAATCGTGGTACTTGCACTCAAAGATAAATGGATCTGGGATTTCTGGCTGGTTGACGCAAAAGACTCATCAGATGGCCTGTGGCACGCCTATTTTCTGCAAGCCGATAATACGCTGGCCGACCCTGAGATGCGCCACCGCAATGTCACCCAAGGCCACGCAACGTCAAAAGACCTGATCAATTGGGCCCACTTGGGCACCTGTTTTGCGCCCTCCAAAGGCCCCGCCTTTGATGATTGGACAACCTGGACAGGCTCTGTGATCCAAGGCCCGGGCAAAGTATGGCATCTTTTTTACACAGGCACGCCCCACGCGCAGGAAGGCCTGCACCAACGCATCGGCCATGCAACGTCAACTGACATGCACTCATGGGTGCGCGTCGGCGATGGCTTGGCGCTTGATCTCACCGGCCCCAACGCCAAATATTATGAGGAATACACCCCCGGCCATTGGCCAGACCGCGCCATGCGTGACCCGTGGGTGATGAAAAACCCGAACGGTGAAGGCTGGATTATGTATTTCACCGCCCGCGTGCCGGGCCGCGCTGAACCCAATGCGGGCGGTGCCGTGGGTTTTGCCACCTCCCACAATCTCACCGATTGGGAACTGCAAAAACCAATTTATGACAGTGGGGATTTCGGCCAGCTTGAAGTGCCGCAAGTTTTCAAATTCGGCAACAAATGGTACATGACCTTCTGCACAGCGGCGCATCATTGGTCTGAAGCCTACCGCAAAAACAATCCGCAAAAGCCTGTGACCGGAAACCACTATCTCATTGCTAATTCACATCTCGGCCCATGGACAGCCCCGCGGCCATTCTTGGATGGCTGGGAGCCTTGGTATCGTTATGCAGGCAAAATTGTTGAGTTGAACGGCAAACTGCACATCATGGGCTTTTTATTCTATGACAGTGAGGGCAAATTCATCGGCCAAGTCAGTGACCCTGCCCCCTTGCGTGTTGATGCCGAAGGCTTGCTGCATCTGGAAAAGTGACGCGCGTCACATTTCCAGTTTGCGCAAGCCCCATCCCACAACACTACGCAGCGCGATGGTCAACAGCGTCAAGATACAAACGGCGGCAAACATCAAGTCGGTCTTCATGCGGCCATTGGCCAGCAGCATGAGATAGCCCAGCCCGTGGGATGAGCCCACCCACTCGCCCGTCACTGCACCAATGGGCGCATAAACTGCAGCGATGCGCAGTGCTGCCCCAAGTGATGGCAAGGCATACGGCAAACGCAGCCAGACAAATGTAGGCCAACGCCGCGCATGGGCCAATCGCGCCAGATCAAGCGTGCCTTCTGGTGTCGCTTGCAATCCATCATAAAAGCCAGAAGCAATCGGAAAGAAAACGATCAGCACCACCACAAAAATCTTTGAGGCCAGCCCATAACCCAGCCACAGTGTGAGCAAGGGGGCCAAAGCAAAAACCGGAATCGCTTGGCTCAGTGATAACAAGGGCCGCAAACTGCGCGTCACGAAATCAGACATGCACATGCCAACCGCGCAGATAATTCCAAACATTGCCCCAAGAACCAAGCCCAGAATTATTTCTGCACTGGTATATGCGGCATGCAGGCCAAGTAGCGCAGTGTTGTCACCAAGCGCATGCAGTACCGCCAGAGGGCCCGGCAGAATGAAGGGCGGAACGCCAGTGAGGCTCACCAAGCCCTGCCAAAATGCGAGCAACAACACACCGACAAAAAGCCCCCTCATTTGATCCCCGCAAGGCGGCTGACGGTGGCGTGATAGGCTTTGGCAAATTGCGGCGTGTCTATGGCGTGAGGTGGCACCCCGCCCAGTGCGGGCAAGTCATGCACCTGGCCACCCTCAAGCAGCTTCACCTGCGCGCCAAGACGCAGCGCCTCCACTGGATCATGCGTCACCAGCAACACATGCCGCCCTTCCAGACATTTATAAGCCAGCTCTTGCATCTTCTGGCGCGTGGCAGCATCCAGCGCCGAAAATGGCTCATCCAAAAGCGCCAGTTTGGTGTCTTCCATCAAAGCCCGCGCCAAGGCAACGCGCTGGCGCTGCCCGCCTGAGAGACTGATCGGGCGGCGTTTCTCCATTCCCTCAAGGCCGACTGATTGCAACAGCTGAGTGGCGCGTTCCACATCGGGCCTTGTGCCAGACAGTCTCTGGCCCAATAAAACATTGTTGAGCACGGAAAGCCTGTCCTGCAGCAAATCATCCTGCGCCATATAGGCCAGATGCTGTGGCCGCTGCACCACACCATCAAACCGCGCGCCAGTGGGCAAGCCGGCCAACAAGCGCAAGATCGTGGTCTTGCCCACGCCTGAAGCGCCCAGCAAACAGGTCCAGCCGGGCCGCAGGTCAAGCTGCATATCCCTGAATAGCAGATTGTCGCCAAAAGAAACGGAACCACGCAATCCAATGGCTGGCGCTTCGTCCATTATTTAGCGGTCAAATCCACAGCAATGCCGGCCACATCTGGCGCGGCCTTGATCAATTTCTGCTGCAACATGTAAGCGCCGAACCCCGCATAGCGCGCCTTGTCCAGCGCCGCCGGATGCGCCGCAAAATGCGCCACCGTGTCTTTCCATGCTTGCTTGTTCAAGTCATCGCCCAACTCTGGCGCATAGCTCGCAAAGCTCGTCCATGCCTTGTCAGGGTCTGCGGCAATGTCAGCGGCGGCCTTTTCCGTGGCAGCCAAAAAGCGCTTAATCGCATCCTTGTTCATCTTGTCTGGGTTGGCGGTATAAATCAGCTCATCATAATTGGGCACACCGTGATCTTCCGCGTTGAAACAACGTCCCTTCATGCCGCTGGCCTCCAACTGGTGCGGTTCAAAATTGCGGAAAGCGCCGCTCACCGCATCCACCTGGCCAGAGGCAATCGAAGGTGCCAGCGAGAAATTCACATTCACCATTTCAACCTGGTCAGTGGAAATGCCATCCGCCTTCAACATGGTGCCGAGCATGGCCTCCTCAACGCCAGCAACCGAGAAACCCACCTTGTGGCCCTTTAAATCCGCGAGTTTTTGAATCGGCCCATCTGCCTTCACAAGCACACAATAAAGCGGGCTGTTCACCAAAGTGCCAACCCGCACGAGAGGCAGGCCCTCTTCATGCTGCAAATAAAGCTGCGGCTGATACGTCACCGCCAAGTCGGCCTTGCCAGCCGCCACCATCTTTGGCGGATCAGACGGATCGGCTGGTGCAACGATTTCCACATCAAGGCCAACATCAGTGAAATAGCCCTTCTGCTTGGCCACAATGATCGGGCCATGGTCAGGGTTCACAAACCAATCCAGCATCACACTCAGTTTATCAGCGGCTTGAGTTGGCGTTGCCAACGACAACAATAATAAGAGGGATAAGCGTTTCATGATGAACTCCTTAACATGTAAAAATGATCGGTGGGGCCATGGCCATGGCCAACGGATAATCCATCCGCCGCGGCAATGGCGTGGCTGATATAGTTTTTGGCGGCGCGGCAAGCTTGCAGAATATCGCCACTCAAAGCCAGTTGCGTGGCCAACGCGGAGGACAAAGTGCATCCCGTACCATGGGTGTTTTTGGTTTGGGTGCGCGGCGCTGAAAGCCAATGCTTGCCGCCATCTTTACCCACCAAGAGATCAGGGCAATCATCGCCGCCCAAATGCCCGCCTTTGAGCAGAACAGCTTTCGCACCAAGGCCGAGCAAAGCCGCTGCCTGCTGTTCCATTTCGCTGCGATTCTTCGCCTCAGAACAGCCCAATAAATCCGCCGCCTCAGGCAAGTTGGGCGTAAGCACGCTGCACAGAGGCAACAGATATTGGCGCAAGGCTGAAACCGCATCGGGGGCGAGTAACCGGTCGCCTCCCTTGGCCACCATCACGGGGTCAACCACCACCCAGCCCTCATAATCGCTGAGCGCATCCGCCACAGCTTTGGTAATGGTCGATGTTCCCATCATGCCGATCTTCACAGCATCAACGCGGATATCTTCACGCACTGTGGCGATCTGCTGCATCACCATCGCAGGGTCAATCAATTCAACGCGCGTCACCCCGCGCGTGTTCTGCGCCGTCAAAGCCGTAATCACCGCCATGGCATAGCCACCATTGGCGCTGATGGATTTGATATCAGCCTGAATGCCCGCCCCGCCCGAAGGGTCAGAACCCGCGATCGCCAAAATGTTGGGGATCATGCCTGCCCCCATTTTTCAACCAGGGCCCGCGTCGCTAATTCCGGATTGAGTGCGCCAGCAATGGCCGAGACAATGGCCATGCCCTTGGCACCTGTGTGTTTGACTGCAGCGACATCATCAAAGGTCAGCCCGCCAATAGCCACGACAGGAACAGGTGATTTGGCAACAATGGCCGCAAGACCACCAAAGCCCAGCGGGGTAGCGTGATCCAATTTTGTCGGCGTTTCCCGCACCGGCCCCACACCAATGTGATCAACAATGCCACGTGGCATGGCTTCCAACTGTGCCATGGTTTCAATCGAAAGCCCAAGTATGCGTTCTGGCCCTAAGGCTTTGCGCATTTCTATGACTGGCATGTCAGATTGGCCCACGTGCAAACCAGCCGCCCCGCAAGCAAGCGCCACATTCAGCCGATCGTTGATGATGAGCGGCACTGAATAATACGCCAACAACGCCGCCAGATGTTTTGCCTTCTTGATCATTTCCGTGTCGCTGCTGGCCTTGTCACGCAGTTGAACGACCTTCGCACCACCCCGCACAGCCTTCATCACAACAGCGACCAACGGCTGTTCGGGCAATTCCGGCGTCACGAAATAGATCGACAAATTCATGCGGAAGTCACCTTTGCGCCAAGTGAAATCTGCACGGGCATGAGATTATGCAGCGCATCAATGAAAGCCACCTGGAATGAGCCTGGGCCAATTGCGGTGCGGCCCGCATGTTCGCCCGCCAGGCCGTAGTAGGCCAATGCCGCAACAGTGGCGTTCAACGGCGCTTGGCCCACAGCAAATGCCGCAACAACGCCCGTGAGCGAGCAACCAAGTGCAGTCACCAATGGCATCATCGCATGGCCATTAGCCACCCGGTAGGACTCTCTCCCATCAGTTACAAAATCAACCGGGCCAGTCACCGCAACCACGGCACCGCTGGCTTTGGCCAAGCGCTTGGCACCATCTTCTGCTGCCGCAACTCCGTCGCTGGAATCAACGCCCTTACCAGTGCCGATGGCCCCGGCGAGCGCCAGAATTTCAGATGCATTGCCGCGCACAATGGTGGGGTGCAGCGCCATGATCTGTTCAGAGGTCTTGCGCCGGAAGGCGGTGGCACCAGCGGCCACGGGGTCAAACACCCAGGGAATGCCACGCTTGCTGGCCACTTCCGCAGCACTTAGCATGGCTTCAACCCAATCGGAGCTCAAAGTACCTATGTTGATGGAAAGCGCTGAGGTGAAGCCTGCAAATTCTGCCGCCTCTTCGCGCGCATGCACCATGGCGGGCGAAGCGCCTGCTGCCAACATCACATTGGCCATCACATTCATCGAAACATAGTTGGTGATATTTTGCACCAAAGGCGCTGTCTGGCGCATCTTGGCCAAATAGAGTCCGCAGTTTTCCATCATTTTCCCTTTCAGACGGAAAATGAAGCAACGGCCCTCAAACCTTGAGAAAAACCGCAACTTCCTCCGCCAGCATGATCTGGTTCAGGTTCAAAGGGTGCTTCTCAGTCCAATAGTCAGGACGCCCCTGTTACAAGGGCGATATTGCCGGATTGGCCAGCAGGGCGCAATAGACTTTGACAGAATTTTAAACGGCCTGATTTGCACGCTAAATTGAATGAGAGCGAAAGAATCTCGGTTCAGTTTGCTTTGCGGTCGGAGGCCTGTATAGCTTGCAGTCTTGAATTCAAATGAGGCACTCATGTTTTCTTCGCTCTTTGCCCGGCTTGTTGCACTAATAGGTTCCATTTTGATTGTGTGGCGCAGGGCCACAACGCCTGAGCCCACACAGGCGGTTGGCCAAGCACCCGTTATTCCCGCCCCGCTTTCGCAAGGTGCCCTGCCGACGTTGAAAATGCCAACAGCCAAAGGCTGGGGAGATGGCAATCTGCCTGTGGCCGCAGCAGGCTTGAGGGTGAATGCGTTTGCATCCGGGCTTAAACACCCACGCTGGATGGAAGTGCTGCCCAATGGCGATGTGGCTGTGGCTGAGGCGCTTTCAGTGGCGGGAGGCATTTCTTCGGTTTTCGATTACGCGATGCAAAGCACCATGCGCCGTGCCGCTGCTTTGGGTGAAAGCCCCAACCGCATTACACTTCTTCGAGACAAAGATGGTGATGGCATTGCCGAAGAACGTTTTACTTTCCTCGAAAACCAGAACCAGCCCTTTGGCATGGCTCTGGATGGTGACACCTTCTACGTCGGCAATACGGACGCTTTGCTCGCTTTTGACTACAAGCGTGGCGCAACCAAGCTCAGCGGAATTGGCCGAAAGCTCGCAAGCTTTAAACCAGGCGGACATTGGACACGCAGCCTTCTGCTCAGCCCAGACCGCAAGAAACTTTACGTGGGCGTGGGCTCACTTTCCAACATAGCTGACAGCGGCATGGAGGCCGAAGAAGGTCGCGCATGCATCTATGAAGTCGATCTCAAAAGCAATTCTTCGCGCACCTTCGCCAGTGGATTGCGCAATCCTGTCGGCACCGCCTTCGAACCAACAACGCAAAAGCTGTGGACAGTAGTCAATGAGCGCGATGGCATCGGCGACGAAACCCCGCCAGACTATCTCACTCATGTTCAAGACGGCGGGTTTTACGGATGGCCCTTCTGCTATTGGGGCCAGACGGTGGATGAGCGTGTGCCGCAAGATAAGTCTCTCGTGGCAAAAGCCATCTGCCCAGATTACGCATTGGGCGGCCACACCGCCTCTCTCGGTCTGTGCTGGCTGCCCAAAGGCGCCCTGCCAGGTTTTGAGGAGGGGATGGCCATCGGCCAACATGGCTCATGGAACCGCAGCAAGCTTGCGGGTTACCGCGTGGTCTTTGTGCCCTTCAAAGACGGCAGACCTTCTGGCCCGCCGCGTGACATTCTCTCAGGCTTTCTTTCACCAGATGAACGCCATTCCTATGGCCGCCCGGTGGGCGTGACTTTGGCTCCGGGTGGAGGCATTCTTGTCGCCGATGATGTGGGCGATGTCATTTGGCGGGTGACGGGCTAAGTTAGCGCGTAGCCTGAACTAGCCCATCAACATTTCGTTCTGCAATTGCTTCAAGGCGTAGATGCGGCTGGTGCTGTCAACGGCGACATTGGCGTTGGTGATGAGCTCGCCTTTCTTGATAGGCTTGGTCACTTTGCCGCCTTCGAGGATGCCACACGAAATCGCATTGGTTTTAACCGCGTCCGCCACTGTCATGATCCAGGCGCGGTAAGTATATTCACCAATGGCATCCAACATGTCGCCCACGTTCAAATCACGTTTCGCCAAGGCGCAAACTTCTGAGGTCGGCACAGGCAGCGGCACCATATCAGCGGTTCCGTAAAGCACGGCACGCGCACAAGACAGCGGCACCTCCAGCGACGTCAAATGATAAGGCCGCACGAATTTGAAATAGGGCCCTTTGCCCATTTTCAAATCACTCAATCGCTCATGAATGCGCGCGTGCGGGGCCTTGGCCACAACAAACACGCCGGGGGCAACACCTTTGCCAATCGAATAATCCACCACACCGGATTGTGAAAGAATGCCGCCATCCGCGATAGGGCACAGCGTTGATGCCAGTTCATCCAGAGTGGCTGCTGGGCCGTGCATGCCGGGGCGGTCTGGCACCAGGCCAGTAGCGTTGGAAATCGCCGCCATCTCCACCATGGTTTTAGAGCCGTCCACAAACTCAACCAACATGCGCGCATTCATGTTCCGCTGTTTAGCTTCAGCGGCATATTGGTCTGGCGTTGCATCAATGTTAAGCGGGTTGTTTTTGCCCTTGCCAGCCGCGATAATCGGATAGCCAAGGCTTTTGACGAAATTGATCAGTTCGATGCAAGACGAAGGTTCGTCGCCCGCGCCCAAAGTGTAAACCACGCCCAAACGTTTGGCTTCATGGGCGAGATAGGCACCAATGGTCACATCGGCTTCAACATTCATCATCACCAGATGCTTGCCGTGTTCCATGGCGACAAGGCCGATGGAGGCCCCCACGCCAGGGCGGCCCGTGGCATCAATCACCACATCCACATGGGGTGATTTGCAAACCAGCTGTGCGTCAGCGGTGATGGCGGTCTTGCTGCCTTCAAGCGCTGTATCAAACGCTGATTGTGTGCTGGCCTCAATATGGCTGCCTGCCGCGCGGCCAGCGATGGTGAGGGCTTTGGCCGCTGCACCTGGATTGATTTCGGCGATGGCCGCCACAGTTATGCCGGGCATCTGTCCGCATTGGGTGACGATGTCAGTTCCCATCTCGCCTGAACCAATCAGACCCACGCGAATGGGACGACCAAGGCTTTGCTGGCGGCGAACCAAATCCTCACCCAAACTGCCAGATTGCGATTTCTTTGCGTTGATTTCTGATTGTTTTGTCAAGACGGAGAACTCCCAAAATTGGAATTTTCCGTTAAGATACTTTTGTTTTTAACGATGTCAATATGTACATCATGCAATGTAGGCCCGCCGCCCTCACTAGGATGTAATCTTCAGGCCGCTTGCCTCTGCCGCTGATCGAAAGCCAGGCCGATACCACAGAATGTCCGGGCCATCCCAATTTGGCTCTATTCCGCAGAGCATATCAAAGAAGCCTGCTGCAGTGCTGCGATTCTCCGCAACATTTTCACGGAATGAATTCCAGAATGCCGGATCGTCTGATCGGCTCGCATCAACCAATACGTCTGTGCCCAGACTTTTGAGAACGGCAGCAGCCATGGAAACGCAAAAGCTGACATAGGCATAGCCTTCAGGCCAACCGGCAAATCCAACATCGCATAAGCCATCAATAGATTTCGGCGCATCTGCTAAGGGCTTGGTGACCAGCATTTCGGACAGCAATGCGCCTGCCGAATAAATTACAAAGTCGCTCTGGTTCAAATCCGCCAGATGGCGTGTTGCATCAAATGTTTTGCGCCAATTGGCAAACGCGGTTGCCATCGCCACCGAATCTATGGCGGGTGGGGTTTGGTGCCCCTCAAACAACAAATCCACATTGCGGGTGAAGCTTGCCAAAACGGTGCGAAAATGTCGCGCTTGATGAACGAGATCAGGCGTGTGTTCCATTTCGTGTTTAATTGGCATCAACATATTGTATCAATGTACCTTGCATTTTGACGCTTCAAGAGGTGATATAACCACATGACACCTGAAGCATCAACCCGCACCCCTATCACCACCCATCTGGCCTGCATGGCAGCGGGCGTGAGAGATAGCCTCAGAACAGCGCAATATTACGCCAGAGATCTTTCAAACGCCAATGGTGCCAATTCAACAGTTCCGCGCAATGGGACGTTTCTGTCCCAGGCCGTCGCAGGCGTGGCCAAGGGAATGGATAGCGGCCTTTCAAAAGCCGGCAATATTTCAATTCATTGGATCAGGCCCCAGTGGCGCAACCTGCCATCGCCATTTGAACAATCTGTGCGGCGTGATGTGATCCAATCCATTCAGCAAAACCAGCTGGCATTCACCTCGCAATTTACCGCCTATTTTTTCCGCTCCAGCACGCAAATTCTGGGGCGCTGGGCACATGGGCCCCAACTTGTGTTGGAACACCGCATCGAAGCCGCACGCCGTTCATTGCAAAAACAACCATCAGCAGCAGATGCGCCCATCGAAAACAAGATTGCCTCGGTGTTGTTGCAATTGGTTATGGCGGCCCCGATTGCAAGGTTCGGTTCGCCCACCGCGCATGGCGCAATTCTAGCAATCACCGATCCAAATATCACCATCATGGCGACGGCCTGTCTGGCACTTTTGCTGGCTGAGGAAGGCAAACCGATCGCTGCACTTGATGAAGTCGATTTTCTGGAAATCACCGGAGCGTTGCTGGAGCCACAGCTTATGCGCCTCACCGAGGCAGTGAACGCGCAAGATCAAAGCGCCATTGCTGATGTCTTGCGCTCCGTTCACGAACTCTATTGAGTTAGGCCAACATCAACGCTGGATCTTCCAGATATTGCTGAATGGCCCGCAGCAGCCTTGCACCATCTCCCCCATCCACTGCGCGATGATCACACGAAAGCGTGAGTGACATTTGGGTGGCCAAAGTGGGCTGCTTGTTGACGGGTATAAACCGCTCAACCCCGGCGCCAACGGCCAAAATAGTGGCCTGCGGCGGGTTGATGATGGCGGTGAAACTTTCCACGCCAAACATGCCCAGATTGGAAATGGCCGCCGATCCACCTTGGTAATCCGCCGGTTGCAACTTGCGGGCCTTGGCGCGGGCCGCCAAATCTTTCATCTCGGTTGAGATTTGTTTCAGCGATTTGGCTTGCGCATCACGGATCACCGGCGTGAACAGGCCACCTTCCACCGAAACCGCCACACCGACATCGCTGGCGCGATGCTGCAAGATCCCATCATCGGTATAGGTGACATTGGCTTGCGGCACGGTTTGCAAACCAAGCGCCAAAGCCTTGATGATGAAGTCATTGATCGAAAGTTTATAGGTGTCACGCCCACGCTCGTTCAAACGCGCGCGAATGGCGATCAGATGATCGATGGTGCAAGTGGCTGAAAGATAAAAATGCGGAACCGTTTGTTTGGATTGCGTAAGGCGTTGCGCGATGGTGCGGCGCATGCCGTCCAGTGGCTTCACCTCAAAACTGCCTTCGGCATACATGGCTTTGACGGCATGCGAATCCAAACCTGTAGTTTGCGCAACGCTGGCTACGACTGGCAGATATTTGCTCACATCTTCCGCCACAATGCGGCCTTGCGGGCCACTGCCCTTGACGCGCGATAGTTCCACGCCCTTTTGGCGGGCCAAACGCCGCGCCAATGGCGTTGCCCTTGTGCCAGAAGCTGTTACTTGAGGTTCATCAACAGCGGTCGTATTTGAAAGTTTTTCGGCGGGAGCCGCTGGCGACACGGGCGCAACCACTGGCGCAGACTTGTCAACGGCTGACGGCGTTTCACCACTGCCGAAGATCATCGCAACAACCGTGCCGATGGGAAGAGCTGAGCCCACGGCGGCGTTGCCAATCTTGATCACACCATCAGCAGGCGCTTCAATTTCCATGGCGGATTTATCGGTTTCAATGTCAAAAATGGCTTGGCCTTTTTTAACGCTGGCACCATCTTCGACGTACCACTTGGAAATCGTTCCCGCGGTCATATCCATATCAACTTTGGGCAAGATGACTTCTGTGGCCATGGCTCAAAACTGCTTCTTCACGAGCTTGCGTAAACCCACAACAATGTCTTCAATTTGCGGCACCGCCGCTTTTTCCAAAATCGGGCTGTAGGGGATTGGAGACTCCGCCCCACCCAGACGCAAGATTGGTGCATCCAGATAATCAAAGGCCTCACCCTCAGCCACTGCGGCGCTCAACTCCGCGCCAATACCGAATGACTTCACGCCCTCATAGGCAATCGCCAGACGCGAGGTTTTCTTGACACTTTCAAAGATCGTCGCCGTATCCAGCGGGCGAATAGAGCGAAGGTCGATAACTTCCACATCGATGCCTTCGCTGCTCAAGGTTTCCGCCGCAGCCAAAGCCTTCTGCACCATGATGCCAGCGGCCACCAGCGACACGTCATTGCCTGCGCGCCGCACAAGCGCCTTGCCGATGGGGGTTTCATACATGGCCTCAGGCACGTGGCCTTTGACCTTGTACAAAAGCTTGTGTTCAAAAACCACAACTGGGTCTGGGTCTGCAATTGCTGCTAACAACATGCCCTTGGCATCTTCGGGCGTGGCGGGTTCAAGCACCTTCAGGCCAGGGATATGGGCGAACCATGCTTCCAGTGACTGAGAATGTTGGGCAGCAGCGCCTGTGCCAGAGCCGCAAGGCATGCGAAACACAATCGGCACGGAAATCTTGCCGCCAAGCATATAGCGCATCTTGGCGGCTTGATTGACAATCTGCTCCATGGCCAGCGAGGCAAAATCCGAGAACTGAAATTCATAAATCGGCCGCGCGCCAGCCATCGCCGCACCAACAGCAACACCAGCACCACCCAATTCAGAAATCGGCGTATCACGCACGCGCTCTTCACCATAGCGTTGAACCAGATCACCTGTAACGCCGAATGCGCCGCCATAAACGCCAATGTCTTCACCCATAATGAAAACCCGTGGGTCAGTATCCATGGCCTGGGCAATGGCTTCCTGCACAGCCTGTGCATATGAAATTTCACGAAGGCTCATGCTGCACCTGTATAAACATCGCGCAATAGGCTCTCGACTACCGGGTTGGTGCCCGCTTGGGCAAAGGTAAAGCCGTCATTCACCTCAACTTCAACTTCGGCCCGCACTGCATCAATTTCTGATTTTGAAAGCACGTCGAGTTTTTGCAAGTCCATTTCAAATGCCAGAATTGGGTCTTTGGCCTGCCACTGTTCAATCTCATCCTTGGTGCGGTAGCGATTGCGATCAGAGCGGGAGTGACCGCGGGTGCGGTAGGTTTTTGTTTCAATGAGGCTGGGCCCCTGCCCGCTGCGGGCGCGTTCAGTGGCCACCATCATCGCTTCATTCACATCTGCAATGGCGTTGCCATCAACAATAACGCCCGGCATGTCATAGGCCGCTGCGCGAATGGCGATGTCTTTGACCGCTGTTGAGCGTTCGGTCGAAACCGACATGCCATATTGGTTGTTTTCACAGACGAAGATCACTGGCAATTTCCAAATCGCCGCCATGTTCAATGACTCGTGGAAGGCACCTTCGTTATTGGCGCCGTCACCAAAAAAGCAGATAGCAACTTCCTTGCCCTTGCGCATTTGAATGGCAAGTGCCGCACCCGTGGCCAGAGGCAAACCGCCACCCACAATGCCATTGGCGCCAAGATTGCCAGTCGCTGGATCGGCGATGTGCATAGATCCGCCACGGCCACGACAATAGCCTTCTTCCTTGCCGAAAAATTCCGCGAACATGTATTTCACTTCGGCGCCCTTGCCAATGCAATGGCCATGGCCCCGGTGGGTTGAGGTGATGTAGTCCGCGTCTGTCAGATCCATGCAGATGCCAACGGCAGAAGCCTCTTGGCCAATGGAAAGATGCATCGTGCCATGGGTGAGGCCGCGCACGTAAGATTCTTCGGCCATTTCCTCAAAGCGGCGGATCAACCACATGCGGCGCAGTGCATCGCGAAGTTGTTGCTTGCTGTGAGACGAATAGAAAGGGCGAGCGTTGGAAGTGCTGGGTGTTTTGCTTTTCGAAGGGTTCACCATGGACAACCTGTTTGTACACTTTTGTATCTACTAATTTATTTATGTATCATATTTAAATTTCGATTTCAAACATCTTAGCCAAGGTTTTCTTGGCCCGCGGAATTGAAGCGGGGCTCATGCTCAGCTCGGTCAGGCCCATTTCAATAAACTTGGGAATGAGATCAACCCGGCTGGCGGCCTCACCGCACATGCCCACCATGATACCAGCCTTGCGCCCAGCCTCAGCGGTAATTGCGATGGCGCGCATCACAGCCGGGTGGGTGACATCGTAGAGTTTTGCCAGCTTGGCGTTCAACCTATCGGCGGCCATGACATATTGCGTGAGATCGTTGGTGCCGATGGAAAAGAAAGCGGATTCCTTGGCCAATTCATCAGCCGCAAAAACCGCCGATGGCGTTTCGATCATCACGCCCAACGGAAATTCTGCGAAAGCCGCGCCCTCAGCCGTCAACTCATCTGCGCAGATTTTGATGAGCGTCTTGACGGCACGCACTTCATCAGCATCCACAATCATTGGCACCATCACTTTGATATTGCCAACGACTGCTGCCCGCAAAAGGGCGCGCAGTTGCGGCTTGAATACATCGGGCCTGTCCAGGCACATGCGCACGCCGCGCCAGCCCAAAAACGGATTCTCTTCATGCGGAAATTCAATGCCCGCTACAGGCTTGTCACCGCCAATATCCAGCGTGCGCACAATGACGGAATATGGCTTGAACGCTTTGGCGATTTTCGAATAGGCTTCAAACTGTATATCTTCAGACGGCAACTCACGGTGCTGCATATACAAAAGCTCAGTGCGGAATAATCCAACACCCATGGCGCCCGCCGCAAGCGCAACATCAATTTCTTCGGCTGAACCAATATTGGCCGCAACTTCAATCATCGTTCCGTCTTTCTTGACCGGATGAAAATTGAGATACGCTTTCAAAGCCTCACGCTCACCTTGTGCCTGCCTTTGACGATTTTCAAATTCGGCCCTTGTTGCTGTATCAGGCTCCGGAATGAGCTGCCCCAACTTGCCATCAATGGCCAGAAATTTGGCGTGGCGCACTTTTTCAATTCCATCGCCCAAGCCAAGAATGGCCGCAATGCCATGCGTGCGCGCAATGATGGCGATGTGCGAAGTGGCCGAACCTTTGGCACACACAAGACCAGATATTTTTTTCAGCGGCGCACGTGTTAATTCGAAAGCGCCCACATCATCAGCCACGATGATGGAACCTGCGGGAATTGCGCTCAAATCCGCATCATTTTTTCCCAACACTGCCAAGGCAATCTGGCGGCCGACGGAGCGCACATCATCGGCGCGGGCCTTGAGATAGGTGTCACCCATCTTCGCAAAATCATCAGCCGTTCGCGCGGTCACACGCAACACCGCATTGAGTGCGCTAGCACCGCCTGCAATTTCTTCCACCATTTCACTTTGCATGGCTTCGTCAGCGGCGATTTCGGAAAGAGCGGTGATGATGGCGCGATCGGCAGCTGAGAGATATTTATCTTCAGCCCCATGGCTCATGCGTTGCCTGACAATCACGATGGCAACATTCAATTTATGAACTTCCTCCGCCTGCTCGACAGCGGAAATGACGCGGACGTCCGGAACAATCGGCTCAGGGAAGTAGGCAAACACCGGCCCAAGGCCAATGCCCTCTGAGGCGGCAACAGCTTTCAGTGTGGCACCCGCGTTTGACGCTGGCGCATCATCATCAAGACCAGCAAGCGGATCTTGCAGGTAGCTGGCCAATTGATCGAGCGCGGGGCCTTCATCCTCGCCCGTGGTTTTCAAAACCACCTCGTCATTTTCCAAGATGGAGAGCAGCATCAATTTCACTGCGCTCTTGGCGCTGGCACTTTTGCTGCCTTTGATAATCTCAACATCACATGCGAAACTTTTGGCCAACTTCACAAATCGCGTTGCGGGCCTGGCATGCAAGCCATCACGAACGCGAATGGTAATTCTGCGTTCCATTTTTATTCAATACAGATTGTTTGGCCAGCTTTGAGCGCGGCCATCAAATCCGCAGCGTCCAAAGCCGTCGCACAAATTTCACCGGGCCGTTCGGCCTGTGCAGCATTGTTGAAATTGATGACGACATGGCCCATGTCGATCACTTTCTTCCATGCATATTCGCCGATGGCCGTTATTTTCGCATCCAATGCGCCAATTTTGATCGTGGCCCCAGTGTTCGGCTGAATTTTGTCAACACTGTCAACCCGGTGAAGAACCGAAACCTCAGCAAGCTCTGGCGGGGCACCTTCTGCAAACAGAATAAGCACGCCGCCTTCAATGAGATCCGCCACATCAGGGCCAATTGCGGTGATTTGGGTTTTCAGAAACATTCGAAATCCTGTGTCAGTTCAAAAAAAATGGCCGCTCAAACGCCGTGGGGAGCGCTTGAGCGGCCTTGTAAAGCTTAGAATACTACCAAGCTTACGAGCCAAGCGAGCACCACGGAGACAGGCCCCATGATTTGACGGCTGATAAGAACAGCCGGCACGCCGATTTCAATTGTCTTTGGTTTTGCTTCACCCAGCGCCAAGCCCACAGGCACGAAGTCGCAACCGACCTGCGTGTTATAAGCAAAGAGTGCGGGCAGAGACATGGCTGGTGAGATTGTGCCATTGGCAATTTGCGGACCGATGATGGCCACACCGATCACCTGCGCAATCACAGCGCCTGGCCCCAAGATGGGAGACAGGAACGGCAAGCCGCAGATGGCGGAAATAACCAACAGACCGAAAATGTTATTGGCCAGAGGTCCAAGGGGATGAGCCAAAAGGTCACCGATGCCCGTGTACAAGATCAAGCCGATCAACATGGTCACGAAGGCCATGAACGGCAGAACGTTGCGCACCAGCTGATCGATAGCGCGGCGGCCGGCATTAAAGAAAATGCCAACCACGCGGCCCATGATGCGACCAATCGATGTGATAAGGTCGATCAATGCACCCTGGTTGCTGGTATCGGCAACAACGGTGGAAGCCGCAGCGCCAGCGCCCATTGCAGCAGTTGCTGCCATGGAGCCCGCACTGGATGCAACACCAGCCACAGTTGCTGTTGCAGAACCATCGGCCATTTCCATGTTCTTCACGTCGACACCCGATACATAGATGTCTTCAGTGATAAACTGGGCCATGGGACCTGCTTGGCCGACCGGTGTGAGATTGACAGTCGGAATGCGTTTGCGTGGATAAACCCCACAACGCGCCGTACCACCACAATCAACAACAACGGCAGCCATTTCACTTTCCAGTGGCGGGGATTTGAACCCGTCAACGGCGGTGCCACCTGTCAACTCAGCAAGACGCCGGGCCACGGGGTGAATGCCACCACCGGTGACTGACACAATCTTGTCGCGCTGGTCGGTTGGCAGGATGACGAGAGGGCCACCCCAGCCATTGCGGCCTTTGGAGACTTTTACAGCTTTGAATACTTTTGCCATGATCATAAATCTCCCTTACGCGTCCAGATCAACGCCCTGGCGACGTGCCAGAAGAGCGGTGATACGTTCCGTGAGAATGCCCTTCAGCAAAATCACAACCATGCCGACAATGGCATACCAAAGCGCCATTTGGATGTGATAGCCGGCTGGCACCTTGCCGTTCTTCTCAAGCTCAAGAAGAGCGACAAGCACACCGCCCCAAACGAAATACTCGCCAGGATTGATGTGAGGAAAAAGACCCAGTGGTGGGTGCACATATGACACAGCGGCATCATAGAACGCTGGCTTATGCTTTTCTTCGAGGAACGAACCGAAGGTATAGGCCATAGGGTTGGTCAGGAAGAACACCGAGATCAGCGGCAGCAAGGTATAGCGTGTCCAGAAAGTTTTACCCGCCCAGCGCGCCAAGCCTGTCACACGGTCTTCGCCGATAAGCCCGGTGATGGCATAAAAAGCCGTCATCAAAACCACCAGTGTGGGAACAATGCCAGTTACAAAGCCGACAAAGACTTCGCCGCCTTTTTGGAACATGCCAATGAAATATTTAGCAGCATTGGCCAACCAACCCAGTTGGGTTTCCTGTGGAACATTCTTTAGTTTTTCCCTGAATTGATCGACAGTGATTTGGGTGTCAACCAATTGGAAATGGCCTTCATGGCCATTTCCCAGTTGGGTTGCATGCCCCAAGTGGTCGAAGGTTATTTGAGCAGCAACAGGCAGATGCTGAAGAGCATCATGCGCCTGGGCCACCAAGTGTAGTATTGCCATCGTTTTCTCCCATTATTGGCAGTCTTCTAATTGAGGCGCATTTATGCATGCGCCATTTCGGAGCCCCCATTTTTGGGGTGCTCGCGATCTGTTTTGACCTTCAATATTTGCGCCATGGCATTTTCTGCGGCGGCTTTGAGGCTTGATTTCTTTGGTTCATCGGCAAGCTTCTTGGTGAGTTCGTCAAAACTCAAGCCAGCATATTCAGTCATTTCACGAAACGGCGCCATGATTGTTGCGCCGCGCATCATCGTGAATCTCTTGACGGTTAAATCGCTGTCTGTGACCAACATCACAATTGCACCGCGCGCAAAACGCTTCGGGCTATAGCCAGTGCCTATGAAGCCAGATGTATATTCAGATTGCAGCGATGAAAGTTGCTCGCGGTAACGGCGCATCTGATACCACACGCCAACCGCCTGCAAACCCCACAGGCCAACCCATGCCAACAGAACTGCTTGCCAAATCGGCATATCAAGCTCCCTACCCTGGAAGGACACCCGCAATCTTTATTGTCGCGGCTTATTCAACTATCCCTCATGACTCGAAATATGTACATTTGTATTGGACGATGTCAATGTGTTTCGTATATCAAAAATCACAATTTGCGGATGCGAACACAGATTGATCAGTCTATTTTGCGTCGGCCAGAACTTTTAAAGATGCGTCAGACGTTGTGTTTTTGTTACCAATTTTGTAGCCGACTGATGTTTAGCCCGAATAGAAGATGAGGAAATATAGTGCCAAAAATCGAGCTTGTCATTTTTGATTGCGATGGTGTTCTGGTTGACAGCGAGCCTCTTTCAGCCAAGGCGCATAACAATGTTTACGCCAACCATGGCGCGAAGATCGGCCCAGGTGTATTCGAAAGCTGCATCGGCATGAAACAAGCCGACATTCTTGATCGCATTGAAAACTTGACTGGATTTCGGTTGCCCGCAGAAAGCGTTCCTGAAATTTGGCACGAAACACGACGCCTGATGGATGAGTTTTTACAACCCACGCAAGGTATTCTGGATTTTCTCCAAACCTTGGACAGGGCGAGATGCGTGGCCTCCTCATCTTCTCTTGAGCGTATTCACCGTAGTTTGAAAATGACAGGACTCGCACCCTACTTCCAAGAGACCAGTGTTTTCAGCTCATCAATGGTGAAGCGCGGCAAACCAGAACCCGATCTGTTTCTATTTGCCGCTGAAAAATGCAACGTCTCACCTGAAAATTGCGTGGTCATCGAAGATTCCCAATATGGTGTGCGCGGTGCCATTGCTGCCGGAATGCAAGTGGTTGGCTTTGCGGGCGGTTCCCACTTCACGCAAGCCATGCACGGCAGCCTAAAAATCGCAGGGGCCGCCCAAATTTTTGACAATTGGAACGATGTCCGCAGGCATTTAGCCTAATCGATGGCTCACATCATGACACAAAAAAGGCCAGAGAGACTGGCCAGTTGATGTGGGGAGCGAGGCAAATCTTCACCTCGTGGATCACAGCAAATCATCAATTCGTCTGATACAAATGGGAAAACAGGTCTGAATTGTTTGGATTTGTAGGGGCGGACTAAAAAGCTTTGCTGCCCCCAACGAATACATATTGCATTTTATAAAGTCAAATGTCGCATTAGACTTTTGCTGTCTTTTTTAAATCAGGCTTTGATCGGCAATATTTGCGAAACTTGCCACCTTTCCTTATGAATAGCTTCTTTCAGGGGAAACTTAATTGGCGCGCAAAAGCAAAATAGAACCCGAACGTCCAGAACGTGCGGTCGGGCGCATCGCAAGAAATCGCACCCGCATTGCATGGATGTATTATGTCGAAGGTCTGACGCAAAGCGAGATCGCGGACAAACTGGGCATCGGCCGCGTAACGGTGGTGCGAAATATCAGTGAAGCCTTGGAACAGCGCGATGTTCGCATCTGGATCACAGGCGAAGTTGCAGAATGCCTTCAGCTTGAGAAGGAACTCAAAGACGCGTTTGGCCTGTTGGATGCGGTGGTGGTGCCTGAGCCTTCTAATGCGACCACAATAAACAAGGCAATTGGTTCAGCCGCAGGCATGTATGCCACTGAACATATCACCGACAATTTTTGCATCGGGGTTGGCTGGGGTGCAACACTTTATGAATCTTTGCAAACACTGTCGCACCGCAATCTGAAGAATGTCGAAGTGGTTTCACTTCTCGGCGGCATCGTTCAAGCCAAGCGCTTTAATCCGGCAGAGTTTGCATGGCAATTTGCCAATACCGTGGGTGCAGATTGTTACTTGCTCGCCGCACCCGCAGTTGTTGATTCACCCAAAACACGCGAGGCGCTGATTGAGCGCTGCGGCCTCAAGGAAGTCATCGACCGCAGCGCCAATATGAATATGGCCTTGCTCTCAGTTGGCACCATGTCGGCGCAATCAACTTCCTTCCGTCTCGGATTTCTCAACGAAGAAGACCGCCTCTCCCTGATAAAAAAAGGCGCGGTGGGAGACTTGCTCTATAATTTCTATGACCGTGATGGAGCGCTCATCAAGCACGCGATCAACGACAGGGTGATGTCGATGCCCATAGACCGGATTCGCAAAGTTCCTCGGCGTGTGATGATTTCGGGCGGAACTGAAAAAGTGGAGGCACTGCTGGGTGGCATGCAGCTGGCAGATTGCAATGTACTGATTACCAATGAATCCACAGCCCAAGAACTTCTGAAGCGCAAAGCCGCGATGAAAAGTTAGGCCACCAGAGTTCAAGGTCAGCCAAATATGCGCTCGCAGCGCTGGGTTGGACCAACCAGCTTCGGCAACATGCAATGGCCCTCAACGGCCCAAACATTGCAATTCAATGCGCCAAATACACGGTCTTGTTTTTGGGCGTATTCGGTTTTACGTTATCGATAACAATATAACCGTCGTCAGGAATGCAATTTGAATAACAAGCTGCGCCAAAAAATCGAAACGCGGTTGACTGCGCCAACGATGCAAGATGTGGCGCAACTCGCCGGAGTTTCGACCATGACGGTATCTCGCGCGCTCAAGGATGGCGCATCAATCGCACCTGCCACACGGCGCAAGATCATGATGGCAGTGGAGGGCCTCGGTTATGTTTTGGATCAATCGGCGGGCAGCCTTTCTTCCAAACGCACGGGCTTTGTAGCAGCGCTCATTCCGTCCATCAATAATTCCAATTTTGCTGATACCGCTCGCGGGTTAACTGAAGCCTTGCAGGGTTCAGGCCTGCAACTCTTGTTGGCCTACACCGATTATTCCATCGACAAGGAAGAAGAGTTGATTGAATCCCTGTTGCGGCGGCGGCCAGAGGCCATTGTTGTAACTGGCGGAAAGCATACTTTGCGCGGTCGCAAATTGCTGCAACAATCGGGCATTCCAGTTGTTGAGACATGGGATCTGCCGCAAGATCCGGTGTGTCATGTTGTCGGTTTTTCCAATGCAGAAGCCTCCGCCACGCTGGTGCGGCACTTACATCAAAAGGGCTACCGCAAAATTGCATTCATTGGTGGCACAACCAATCGCGATACGCGCGGTGCAGACAGGCGCGCTGGATATGAAGCTGCAATGACTGAGCTGGGCCTCAAGGAAATGCGCGTTATTTCTTTCGGCACACCGCCCATTTCCATCAAGCAAGGCGGTGAGGCCATCAGTCGGCTGATTGAACAATGGCCCGAGGTTGAGGCCGCTATCTGTGTATCAGATCTATCAGCCTTTGGTGCCTTGGTGGAATGCCAGCGGCGAAAATGGAAAGTTCCCGGCCGCATTGCCTTGGCCGGGTTTGGCGATTTTGAAATATCCAGCTGCTGCTATCCAACACTCACAACCGTCGGCGTGAATTGTTACGAGATTGGCAATCACACGGGCAAGCTGTTGTTGAAAGCCATTGAGGGTGAGCGCGGCGGCAAAACAATTTCACCCGAAACCATCATAACCGAATACGCCGTGATCTCGCGTGAAAGCGCCTAGGCCGTCGACAAGGGACTGGACAATCGCGTCGTTCTCAATTTATGTTATCGATAACATAAATGCCGATGTCGAGGATCGCACACATGCCCAAAGCCCAGATTTTGCAGGTCGGTTCCTATCCAGAATGGGATCAAACTCCCTTGGACAATGCTTTTATCATGCACCGCTATTTCGCTGCCGACGACAAGCAACGCTTGCTGGCTGAAGTGGGCCCCAGCATTCGTGCCATCGCCACGCGCGGCGAATTGGGTGCCAATCGCGCAATGATCGAGGCCTGCCCGAAGCTCGAACTGATTTCGGTCTATGGTGTGGGAACTGACGCGGTTGACCTGGCAGCCGCACGTGAGCGCGGCATCCGTGTCACCAATACGCCGGGCGTGTTGACCAATGATGTGGCTGATCTCGGCGTGGCCATGATGCTGTGTCTGTCGCGTGGGATGATCGGCGCTGAGCGCTGGGTCAGGGATGGCAGTTGGGAGAAAAAGGGCGGCTATCCGCTGCAAAACCAAGTTTGGGGCAAAAGGGCTGGCATTCTCGGTCTCGGGCGCATTGGCTTTGAGGTCGCCAAGAGGCTCGAAGGCTTCGGCATGAGCATTGCCTATTCAAGCAGGGCGCCCAAGAACACGCCGGCAAGCTGGCGCTATATTGCAGATCCTGTTGAACTGGCGCACAACACTGATTTCTATTTCGTGGCGCTAGCGGCAACCGCACAAACACGCCACATCGTGGGGACGAAGGTGATTGAAGCGCTAGGGCCAAAGGGCATGGTCATCAACATTTCCCGCGCTGCGAATATCGATGAAGATGCCCTGTTGCACGCGCTTGAATCCGGCAAGCTGGGCTCAGCGGCGTTGGATGTTTTTGAGGGCGAGCCCAAACTGAACCCGCGCTTTTTGAAGCTCTACAATATCTTGCTGCAACCGCATCACGCATCGGGTACGTTTGAAACCAGAAAAGCGATGGGCCAGCTGCTGCGCGATAATTTGGCCGCGCATTTTGCGGGCAAACCATTGTTAACGCCAGTGCTGTGAGTGTTGAAATGAAATCAGTCGTCATCCACGCCGCCAAGGATTTGCGCATCGAACAACGCGTGATTGAAGAACCGGGCGCTGGCGAGGTTCAAATCAAACTGGCGACAGGCGGCATTTGCGGTTCTGAACTGCACTATTTCAACCACGGCGGCTTTGGCGCTATTCGTCTGAAAGAACCGATGATTCTCGGCCATGAGGTTGCGGGCCACATCACCAAGCTCGGTGCAGGTGTTGAGAATTTGAAAGTCGGGGAACTCGTCGCCATCTCACCATCGCGGCCTTGTTACACTTGCAAGTTCTGCCAACAGGGCATGCATAACCAATGCCTGAACATGCGCTTCTACGGCTCGGCCATGCCCTTCCCGCATATTCAAGGTGCGTTCCGTGAAGTGCTGGTCGCAGACGTCAGGCAGTGTGTTTCTGCAGAAGGCCTGAGTGCGGGAGAGGCTGCCATGGCAGAGCCTTTGGCCGTCACGCTTCATGCCACGAAACGCGCTGGCGAAATGTTGGGCAAGTCTGTGCTGGTCACCGGCTGCGGCCCCATCGGTGTTCTGGCCATCATGGCTGCCAGACGCGCAGGCGCTGATCTTGTCGTAGCGACAGATTTGAGTGACTTCACTTTGGGCATGGCAAAAAAGGCTGGCGCTGACCGCACCATCAACATGGCGCGTGAAAGCCACTTGCTGGAACAGTTTAACAAGGACAAGGGACACTTTGATATCCTTTATGAATGTTCCGGCGCCGCCGTGGCTTTGGCAGGCGCAATCCCCGCCATGCGCCCCGGAGCCACCATTATGCAATTGGGCTTGGGCGGCGACATGACAGTGCCGATGATGGCCATCACCGCCAAAGAACTTTCGCTGAAGGGCTCCTTCCGTTTCCATTCGGAATTTGCAACAGGTGTCAGCTTGATGCGCAAGGGCCTGATTGATGTGAAACCCCTGATCACCCACAGCGTTACGATTGATAATGCGAGAGATGGTTTTGAACTTGCGTCTGATCGCGGCAAGGCCATGAAAGTCCAAATCCAATTTTCCTGAGTGAGAGAAAACATGTCATCCAAACTATTCGATCTTTCAGGCAGGCTGGCGCTGGTCACAGGTTCCAGCCAAGGCATTGGCTTTGCAATCGCTGAGGGCTTGGCCGAAGCTGGCGCGCATGTGGTGCTCAATGGCCGTGACAAGACCAAGCTGGCCGAAGCGCAGGCTCAGTTGAAGGCTAAAGGCCACACGGTTTACGCCAATGCCTTTGATGTGACCGACGAGGCCGCGGTCAACGCAGCAGTCTCCGATATCGAATCCAAACATGGCCCCATATCCATTCTCTTCAACAACGCGGGCATGCAATTTCGCACGGCGCTGGAAGACTATCCCGCCGATAAATGGCGCGAGCTGATGCGTGTAAATGTGGAAAGCGCATTTCTGGTCGGTAAAGCCGTGGCCAAAAATATGATCGCGCGCAAGGCAGGCAAGATCATCAACATCTGTTCAGTGCAAAGTGAATTGGGACGGCCCTCGATCGCACCATACACTGCGACAAAGGGGGCCATCAAAATGCTCACCAAAGGCATGTGCGCGGATTGGGCCAAGCACAACATTCAGATCAACGCCATTGGCCCCGGCTATTTCAAAACACCGCTCAATCAGGCCCTGGTTGACAATCCGGAATTTTCCTCATGGCTCGAAAAGCGCACCCCGGCTGGCCGCTGGGGCAATGTTGATGAGTTAATCGGCGCTGCAGTTTTTCTGGCATCAAACGCTTCCTCTTTTGTGAATGGACACATCCTCTATGTCGATGGCGGCATCACCTCAGTCCTCTAAACATTTCACTGGCGCAGCCGTGGTGATGGGCGTTACCAGCTGCGGCAAGACTACCATGGGCGAAGCTTTGGCCAAGGCTTTGGGTGTGAAATATATTGAGGGTGATGCGCTGCATCCGCCGGCCAACATCGCCAAAATGTCGTCCGGCCAGCCACTCAATGATGATGATCGCTGGCCCTGGCTTACCAAGGTGGGCGAAGCCTTGCAGGGAAACCATGGCATCATCGCCTCCTGCTCAAGCCTAAAAAAATCTTACCGTGATCTGATCACACAAACTGCTGGTAGCCCGGTTTATTTCATCCACCTGCATGGTTCGCGCGAGGTTCTGGCTGCCCGCATCGCCGCGCGCAAAAATCATTTCATGCCGCCCAGCTTGCTGGTCAGCCAATTGGCAACTCTGGAAATGCCGCTGCCGTCAGAGCCGCATCTCACGGTGGCGATCACTGATCCGCCCAAAGTGCAATTGAAAAAGGCCATGACTTATTTATTGGGAAAGGGCTGAGCCAATGACAATCGAAGTGGCGTTGGTCGGTGCAGGCATTATGGGCAATGCGATTGGCACGCGGCTGTTGGCTTGTGGGCACAAGTTACATGTCTTTGATCTTGACCCCGCAAAAGTTCAGGCTTTGGTTCAAGAGGGTGCGACAGCGGCTACATCAATAACAGACGCCACCAGAAATTCCGCATTCATCATTCTCAGTTTGAATAGCGCCAAAATAGTTCGGGCGGCAGTCTTCGGCGATGGCGGCGTGGCCAGCACCGGCAAGCCCCATCAACTGCTGATCGATATGTCATCCATCGACCCTGGCGAAACGCGCGACATGGCGCAATCATTGGAAAAATCTTGCGGCATGGCCTGGCTCGATTGCCCGCTGTCCGGCGGCGTGCCGGGGGCCTTGGCGGGCAAATTGACCGTCATGGCAGGCGGCACAACGGAGAACTTTGAACGGGCGCGGCCCGTGATGCGGGATCTCTGCGCCAACTATACATTGATGGGCGGCAATGGTGCGGGCCAGACGACAAAACTCATCAACCAACTGTTCTGCGCTATTGCCTTTCAAGCCGTGGCAGAGGCTGTGAAACTCGCTGAAGCAGGCGGTGTTGACCCGCGCAAAATTCCTGCTGCCCTCGCAGGGGGGCGTGCTGATAACCGCATGATGCAGGAATTCATGGTGAAATTTGCTGACCGGGATTTCACACCCACAGGCAGGCTGGATAACATGTTGAAAGATTTGGATTCGGTGCAAGCTTTCGCGCTGGCCACAAAAACACCATTGCCGCTCACCAGTGCGGTGACTGAAATCCATCGTCTGCTGATTGCCATGGGGCTTGGGTCAAAGGACAGCGCCGAAGCCATGCGATTGCTTGACGGAAAATAACGAAATCATGTTGACTCGTCGGCGATGTGCGGCTTACGATGTTATCGATAACATATTAGCTGGCCACAGAAGCCGGAAGTCATGGGAGAGTGTTTAAATGTCAGGGCAATTGCTCGCATTTGAAGGTGTGACCAAGCGCTTTGGCGGCACCACCGCCTTACGCAACGTCAGCCTGCATTTGGATGCGGGTGAAGTTCTGGCGCTGCTCGGTGAAAATGGCGCTGGCAAATCAACTTTGATCAAGGCGCTGGCAGGCATTCACACACCCGATGAAGGCCGGATCTTGTTCAAGGGCGAGCCCTATCGCCATGCCCCGCCCAAACCCAATGAGAAACAGCGCGTGGCCTTCATTCACCAAGACCTTGGTCTGGTGGAATGGATGACAGTGGCTGAAAATGTCGGCCTCGGCCAAGGCTATTCCAAGCGCGGCGGGCTGATCAATTGGCATCAGACTGAGCAACGCGCGGTAGCGGCGTTGCGCATGGTGGGCTGCCATTTTGATCCCACCAAACGCGTGCAGGATTTAAGCCGCACTGAGAAATCACTGGTCGCCATTGCGCGTGCCTTGGCGGCAGAGGCTGATGTGCTCGTGCTGGATGAGCCAACGGCCAGCCTGCCTGCCGATGAAGTTGAGCGCATGTTTGACGTGCTGCGCCAATTGCGGGCGCGCGGCGTGGGCATGATTTATGTATCCCACAGGCTGGATGAGATTTTCCGCATCGCAGACCGCGTGGCCGTGTTGCGTGATGGCCAATTGGTCGGTGCAAAAGCGGTGAAAGACACAACGCCCGCAGACCTCGTCAACATGATTGTCGGGCGCGAGGTCAAAGACCTCTATGTGCGCGCCGCCTTGAAGCGCGGCGTTGAGACTTTGCATGTCGCGAATTTTGCCACTTTCGGCGCTGGGCCAGTGAATTTCGCGGCACATCAGGGTGAAGTACTGGGGCTGGTGGGCTTGCGCGGTGCAGGCCAAGAGGCCATTGGCCGCGCACTTTTTGGCGCGCAGGAAAGTGTTGGCACTGCGCATCTGGCAGGCAAATTACTCAATCTTTCTTCGCCACAAAAAGCACTTGAACAAGGCCTCGGTTTAGTGGCGCGTGATCGCACCGAAGAGAGCGTGGCGCTTTCACTCTCTGTGCGCGAGAACATGTTTCTCAACCCCTTCGCCATTGGCCGCACATTGATGTCAGTTTTGTCGCCAAGTGCCGAAGCTGAAAAAACCCATGGCATCGGCCTAGAAGTGGGCCTGCGCCCGAATGACCCTGCCCTGCCTGTTGAAGCGCTATCCGGCGGCAACCAACAAAAGGTAGTGATTGGGCGCTGGCTGGCCACGGGCCGCAAAATCTTGATCTCCGAAGACCCAACCTCAGGGGTTGACGTCGGGGCCAAGGCAGAAATTTACCGGCTGATCGCAGAAGCATTAGAACAGGGCCTGACGGTGATTGTGGTTTCAACTGACTTTGAAGAAGTGGCCCACATCTGCCACCGCGCCTTGGTTTTTTCACGTGGGCTTATCGTGGCTGAAATTCCGCAGGACAAACTTTCAACCGCGGCGCTGATCCACGCCGCATCCGCCAGTGAGGCCGCCTAACCCATGAGCAATTCCATTCAATCAACAGCTCTTGAGCCAACCCGCAGCGAGCTTGCAGGCCTAAGCTTTGGGCAACGCATCATCCGGCTGTTGCCAACCTATGGTCTGGTTTTGTTGATGCTGGGCTTGATCATTCTGTTCTCACTGCTGTTGCCAGATACATTCCCCACTTTGCTGAACGTGCGCTCCATCATCTCAGACAAGGCGATCATCTTGATCCTGTCGCTAGGTGTGATGATCCCCATGTCGGCGGGCCGTATTGATCTCACCGTAGGTTACGGCATTGTGCTGTGGCACATCCTCGCCATTTCATTGCAAACGCTCTACGGATTTCCTTGGCCTTTGGCGGTGCTTACGGTGCTGGCCCTTGGTGCAGGCATGGGTGTGATCAACGGCCTGTTGGTTGAAGTGGCGCGCATTGACAGCTTCATCGCCACGTTGGGCACTGGCACAATTCTTTATGCTTTGGCCCTGTGGCATTCTGGCGGGCGGCAGATTGTGGGCGTGGTGCCAGAGCAATTTTACGCGCTCAACTCCACCATGGTGTTCGGCCTTCCGATCACGGGCTATTATGTCATCGCCATCGCGGTGGCCATGTATGTGGTTTATGAATATCTCCCCGTTGGCCGTTATCTTTATGCCATTGGGGCCAGCCCTAAGGCTGCGGCTTTGAACGGCATTCCCGTGCGCAAATTCGTCATGGGATCATTTATTGCTTCTGGCCTGTTCACCGCGCTGGCTGGCATTCTTCTCGCCGCCAAACTGCGCATCGGCCAAGCCAGCGTGGGTTTGGAATATCTGCTGCCCGCACTCGTCGGCGCATTCCTCGGATCAACCACCATTAAACCGGGCCGCGTCAATGTCTGGGGCACGATGGTTGGCATTACTATTCTGGCCGTGGGTATTTCCGGCATTCAACAATTCGGCGGCTCTTTCTGGGTGGAACCAATGTTCAACGGTGTCACCCTGCTCATTGCCATTGGAATTGCGGGCTATGCCCAGCGCCGCCGTGGCGCTGTGCAAAAGCCGCCTTCGATTTCTACCGAACCACCCAAAGACTGAACCAAAATCCAAACAGGAGGAAACCATGGATCGCAGACAGTTATTAGTAAGAGGCATCGCCCTTGGCATGTCTATTCCGGCATTGACCCGCGTGGCCTTTGCTGACTCGATGGCCGACGCACAGGCCATCGTCGATAAATACGCCAAGAAAGTTGATGCTTGGGATGGCCCGACGACAGGCCCAAAGGCCAAGGCTGGCCAAGTGATCGTCAATCTTGTCGGCGACGGCAAGAATGGCGGCCAAGTCGGTGTCTCCAAAGGCATCGAAGAAGCCGCAGCCGCCATCGGCTGGACAGTGAAAACCATCGATGGTGCCGGCTCTGTTGCAGGCCGCACCGCCGCCATGGGCCAAGCCATGGCCTTGAAGCCGAACGGTATCATTATCACTGGCTTTGACGCTGTTGAACAAGCCCCCGCGATGAAAGCTGCAATGGATGCGAAGATCCCATTCGTATCTTGGCATGCCGGCGGCACCATTGGCCCAATGCCGGAAGCAGGCGTATTTGCCAACGTCACCACGGATCCGATGCAGGTTTCAACTGCAGCGGCCATGTGGGCGTTTATCGATGCCAAGGGCAAGCCAGGCTGCATCTATTTCACAGACTCGACCTATGCGATTGCCATCGCCAAGGCCAAGAAGATGCAGGAAGTGATCGAAAAGCTTGGCGGCACCACCGTTGAATGGGTGGATACACCGATTGCTGAAACCTCACAACGCATGCCGCAGCTGACCACCAGCTTGCTGCAAAAGCATGGTGCCAAGTGGACGCATTCGATGGCGATCAATGATCTCTATTTTGATTTCATGGGCCCATCTTTGGCCGCCGCAGGCATCAAGGGCGAAGGTCAATCACCAGCCAACGTCTCGGCTGGCGACGGTTCTGAATCCGCCTATCAGCGCATTCGCACCGGCCAGTTCCAAGCGGCAACAGTGGCTGAGCCATTGAACCTGCAAGGTTGGCAGCTGGTTGATGAACTCAACCGCGCTGTGTCGGGTGAAAAGTGGTCAGGCTATGTCTCGCCACTGCATGTCGTCACCAAGGCCAATGTCGAATTTGACGGCGGCCCAAAGAACGGCTTCGATCCCGGCAATGGCTATCAAGCTGCCTATAAGAAGATCTGGGGCAAGGCTTAATTTTACTGAACCAAAAGGCGCGGCAACTTTCGGGTTGCCGCGCCCATATTCTGGAGCCAATCCATGTATATCCGCTGTGCCTTTTTTGAAGGCCACGTCAAATCCGGTTTTGATGCCGAGTTCAAAGCCTTCGTCCGCGAAAAACTCGTGCCCCTGTGGACCAAATTTCCAGGGGCCGAAGAAGTGCGCGTGTTGCACCAAACCGAGTCAGACACCGCTGAACCGCATTATGCGATGGTACTTGCGATCAAATATCCAAACATGGCCGCAATCGAGCTCGCCTTGAAATCCGATGTCAGAAATCAAAGCCGCTTGGTCACCCAAGACTTGGTCAAAATGTTTGACGGACGAATTTTCCACACCGTCTTTGAAGCCGCGCATTTTGGAACTGCGATCTCTGGCAAGATTTAAGAATGAGATTGTTGGCGCCTGATCGTTGCACTTTTTCTGTGGTGGACGACCATAGCTCTGATCTCTTTCATATCCGCCCAATCAAAACCGAACCAGGCGGAAAAAGATCTATATCTCCTGATTTGAAAGCCTGATGTCTTTGCGCCTCACGCCGTGCGAAATTCAGAATGAGGGGATCCATCTGCTCACCTAAATAAATGTGATTGGCACTTTGCAACGCTCTCACATCGCGCAGAGTGAGATCATCAACATGTAAAGCCCTGATCACATGCGGTGGGCCATCGCAGCCGCGTTGCTCGCCCTCAAAACCAAAAATCCTGCCAAAAAAAGCCTGCCAATAACTGCGCCGCAATGCAGGTGTTGCCAATCTTGCGCAAACCCTTGCGCGGATGGATGCAGCGCGTTTGGCGCGGGCCTGGATGTCTGCAGGTAAAACAGCTTCAAGCAAGCTGCGCACATTTTGAGCAAGAACGGGCGCAGCACCGGATGTTGAAATGCCAATGACGAGAGGTGATTTGTTGACGATGGAACCGAATTGAAATTGGCAGAACTCCGGCTTGTCGATGATGTTGATAAGGGCCCCCACAGCGTGCGCCTTCCGCGCCAATTGGCCAACCTCCCCTTTGTCTACATCTGCAACAACCAAAGCTGCACCGTCAAACTCGGCACTTCTCCACCCTCCCGCCACCAATTCGGCTGCTCCGTCTGAATCGCTGACCAATTGCAAAATGGCTGTACTTGGCCTCCGGCAAAACAATCGCACGCGAGCCCCACTTTGCAGCAACAGTTCGGCCTTCCACAGTGCGCCCTCACTTTCGCCAACCACAATCGCCAATTTGCCATGCAAATCCAGAAACACTGGCAATACCGAAAGCGGCTCGATACGGGCGCGTTTATTCCGCGGCTTGGGTAAATCGCTGGGTCTCATGAATCATCCTTTGCACTTCGATGCGGCATGAGCCACATCCGGTTCCGGCACCTGTTGCTTCACAAACCGCTTGCAATGAAGCGTTGTGATTTTTGTCAATGAAACGGGAAATTTGATTACGCCCCACATTCATGCAAGCGCAAAGAATAGAGCCCTTGTCTTCGCCAGCAGCCAGCGGCCTTCCGGCAAGAATTTCCAATGGATTGACAGTTTTGCCCAGTTGTTGCTGCAACCAATCACGTGACACAGCCACTGGCTTGTCACTGGCAAAAAAGGCAAATGCCAAGTGGTTGTCCGTGAGCCCAAGACAGCGAAATTGCGCTGGGTTTGAACCCTGAACAGAACTTGCGATTGCATTTCCTGCAAATTGTGCCGTTACAAATTCCAACCAATTTATTGGCAGGCAAAGGTCAGCACATTCAAATGCTTGGCCAACCACCAGGGGCCGTGTCGCGAAATAATCAATCTTGCTGCAAACAGCTTCAACCGAAATGCCATAGCCATACCAAGCCGCTTGAAAGGGCCGCAGCGAGACCTGCGCAGATTTAAGTGCTGGCTGGCCGCTAATTGGATCGCGCTGCTGTGACATTGCGACATTGGTGCCAGAATTGTTGGCAAAGCTACTGCTCCAATGCATGGGTTGGAACACTTGGCCGGGCGGAACTGCGTCCGACACAAGTGCGCGGGCAAGGCTTTTGCCTCGATCATTGTGAACTTCAATCAGACTGGCCGCAGCGATACCAAGGCGCTCCGCATCTAGTGGTGAAATCTCAACATGCGGCTCAGCCCGATGGCCGAAAAGCTTGGGCACCAAACCCGTGCGTGTCATCGTGTGCCATTGATCGCGAATGCGCCCGGTGTTGAGGGTTAGTCCATCACACACCACCGCTTCATGGCGTGTTGGCACAAAGCAGGCTTTGCCATTGGGGGTTTGAAACTTGCCATCAGCGAAGGGCCGTTCCCCACCCCATTGTTGCGGCGGCAAAGTCTCATAGTCCTGATTCAATAATGCGCCAAGATCAAGCTTACGGCTTCCATCATTGGCGACGGTAGTGAGCCGAACGTGCTCATCAAATATTTCAGCTGGTGATGTGTAGGTGAACCCGTGAAAGCCCATGGCCTTGGCCACATCACACATAATGCGCCAATCAGCGCGGCCCTCGCCTGCCGTTTGCAAAAATCCACGTTGGCGCGAAATGCGTCGCTCTGAATTGGTGACGGTGCCGTCTTTCTCGCCCCACCCTTGAGCAGGCAACAACACATGGGCAAATTGTGCCGTTTCAGTTTTCGCCGTGACATCGGACACGACAACAAAGGGGCACTTCTTCAAAGCCTCTGCAATAAAGCTGGAGTTGGGCATGGATACGGCCGGGTTGGTGGCCATGATCCACAGCGCCTTGATGCGCCCATCATGCACGGCTTGGAAAAGATCCACAGCCTTTAAACCTGCCTTGCCAGCGATGCGTGGCGCTTTCCAAAACTCCTGCACAGCTTCACGGTGATCGGCATTTTCAATCTCCAGATGTGCCGCCAACATATTGGCAAGTCCGCCCACCTCGCGCCCGCCCATGGCATTGGGCTGGCCGGTGATTGAGAAGGGCCCTGCCCCCGTTTTGCCAATGCGCCCGGTAAGCAAGTGACAATTGATGATGGCATTCACCTTGTCGGTGCCTGAAGCAGATTGGTTCACACCCATCGAAAAAGCGGTGACGGCTTTGGATGTCTTGGCAAAGAGTTTGTAGAAGGCTTCAATTTCCTGCTCGGCCAATCCGCAAGCATTGGCTACTTTTTCAATGGTCCAGCCATGTGAGGCAAGAAGTGTTTCGGCCAAACCGTTCGTGTGTGCGGCGACGAATGCGCAATCAGCTTCACCCCTGCTGTAAAGATATTTGAACAGGCCGTTGAACAGCGCCACGTCGCTTTGTGGCTTGATGGCCAAATGCAAATCAGCGGCTTCAGCGGTGGCTGTGCGACGTGGATCAATCACCACGATTTTAGTTCCCCGCTTCTCACGCGCAGTTTGCAGGCGCTGGAACAACACCGGGTGGCACCAGGCGAAGTTAGAGCCGGTAAGCACCACCAAATCGGCCTCTTCCAGATCAGAATAATTGCACGGCACAATGTCTGCGCCGAAAGCGCGCTTGTGGCCTGCCACGGCAGAAGCCATGCAAAGGCGCGAGTTGGTATCAATGTTGGCCGAACCGATAAAGCCCTTCATCAGCTTGTTGGCGACGTAGTAATCCTCAGTCAGAAATTGCCCTGAAACATAGAAGGCCACCGAGTCTGGCCCATGTTCGGCGATGGCTTTGCTGAATTTATCAGCGACCAGAGAAGTGGCCTCGTCCCAGCCCACGCGGGCACCTTGCACTTGCGGAAACAACAGACGCTGCGCAGTGCCCAATGTCTCGCCTAAAGCGAGGCCCTTGGAGCAGAGCTTGCCAAAATTGGCTGGATGATCTGGGTCACCTGCAATTGAGACACTGCCATCAGCTTTCCGCGTGGCCAACACACCGCAGCCAACACCGCAATAGGGGCAAGTCGTACGCGTGGTTGTTTCAACTGTCATGCCACTTGTTTCATAAGTGCGGCGGATTCAATGAACACCAATCCCGCATCTACTTTGCATTTCACCTTGCGCGCACAGCCTTGGTCTGGGCCTTTCACTTCGCCTGTCTCAAGGCCAATGACCCAGTTGTGCAATGGGCAAGTGACACTTTCACCATGCACAATGCCTTGGCTGAGCGGCCCACCTTTGTGCGGGCACTTATCCCACAGCGCAAAGACACGGCCTTCAGCTGATTTAAAAATTGCAATGTTGCCTTGTGGTGTTTGCACCAAGCGCGAACCGCGAAACGGAACTTCATCGACCAATCCAACTTCAATCCAGTCTTGCATCATTCTGCTGCCATCTTTTTTGGAAAGCTGCGCATGGCTTCAAACTCATGCGCCTCCTTGCCGTTCACACGCTCCTGCCAAGGATCAACCTGCAAGAACTTCTGGGCAAATTTGAATCGCTCAAAATAATGGGTGCGCTTTTCGCTGTCAGACATGATCTTCTCGCGGATTGAATCCAGCCCCACGCGCTTGGCCCATTTGTAAATACGCTCAAGATAATGGCCCTGTTCGCGGTAAAGCTGTGTCAATGCCGCAATCACCTCAATGGCTTCTTGCTCGGTATCCACATGGCCCAGAACTTCTGTACCTTTGATGTCAAGGCCCGCAGCACCTGCAAAGTGAATGTCGTAGCCGGAGTCCACACAGATCACGCCGATATCTTTGCATGTGGCCTCAGCGCAATTGCGCGGACAGCCAGACACAGCGAGTTTCACTTTCGCTGGCGTCCAAGAACCCCACATGAACTTTTCAAGCTTGATGCCAAGGCCCGTTGAATCTTGCGTTCCAAACCTGCACCAATCCGAACCCACACAGGTTTTAACGGTGCGCAAACCCTTGGCATAGGCCGCGCCAGACACCATGCCAGCCGCATTGAGGTCTGCCCATACGCCTGGCAAATCTTCTTTTTTCACACCCAGCAAATCGATGCGCTGTCCGCCCGTGCATTTGACAGCGGGAATATTGAACTTGTCTGCAACATCGGCAATGGCGCGCAGTTCCTTGGGGTTGGTCATGCCGCCCCACATGCGCGGCACAACGGAGTAAGTTCCGTCTTTCTGAATGTTGGCGTGCACACGCTCGTTGATATAGCGCGACTGGCTGTCATCGACATATTCGCCGGGCCATTCGGCTATCATGTAATAATTCAACGCAGGTCTACACTTTGCGCAACCGCAGGACGTTTTCCATTCCAGCTCTTGCATCAACTGCGGAATGGTCTTGAGCGGTTTGGCCACAATCAAACGGCGCACATCGGCGTGGCTTAAATGCGTGCAGCCACACATCGGTTGCACAGCGTGTGGTTTGTAACCATCGCCCAATGACAACACCAAAAGTTTCTCAACCAGCCCCGTGCATGAACCGCAAGACGCAGAGGCCTTGGTGTGGGCACGCACGTCGTCAATAGATGTGAGACCCTTAGCTACAATCGTATCAACAATCTTGCCCTTGCATACGCCGTTGCACCCGCAGATTTCTGCGTCAGGGGTTAAGGCTGCAACGGCCGCCATAGGGTCCAGCGGCACTCCCCCGGCATAGGATTGACCAAAGATCAACATTTCGCGATCAGCGGAGATGTCCTCAGCCTTTTTGATCTTGTCAAAAAACCACGGCCCATCTTCCGTGTCGCCATACATCACCACACCAATGATGCGGTTTTCCTTGATGATGAGGCGCTTGTAGATGCCGCGCGACGCATCACGCAAAACAATCTCTTCGCGGTCTTTGGCTTCGGCAAAATCTCCGGCTGAATAAAGTTTGATGCCCGTGACTTTCAGTTTGGTCGCGGTCACTGAGCCCTTATAGACGGCAGCTTCCGCAGCAAGCGTTTTGGCCAGCACATTTGCCATTTCATAGAGCGGTGCCACCAGGCCGTAAACGGTGCCACTATGTTCAGCACATTCACCCAAGGCGTAAATGTCAGGATCGCTGGATTGCATTTGGTCATTCACCACAATGCCGCGATTGACGGTGAGGCCAGTGTCTTTGCCCAGAGCTGCGTTGGGCCTGATGCCCACGGCCATCACCACCAAACTGGCAGGGATCACCGTGCCATCCGCGAGTTCAACACCTTCCACTTTTTTGTCGCCCAGAATAGCCTTGGTGTTGGCACCGTTGAGCACGGTAATGCCACGCGCCTCGACGGCCGCTTTCAGCAAGTGCCCAGCGGCCGCATCAAGTTGGCGGTCCATCAGCGTCGGCATGATGTGCAGCACGGTAACATTCATGCCCTGTTCGGAGAGACCAGCGGCGGCCTCCAAACCCAGCAAGCCGCCACCGATCACCACGGCATTTCCGCGTGATTTCGCGGCCAGCATCATGGCCATCACATCATCAAGATCGCGGTAGGAAAGCACACCCGCCAAGTTATTGCCGGGAACGGGAATGATGAAAGGTGCTGAACCCGTGGCAACAACCAACTTGTCATAGCTTTCAGTGATGCCATTTTCCGTGGTGACGGTTTTGGCAGCCCGGTCGATCTTCGTGACTTTGTAGCCCTTGTACAGGGTGATCCCGTGCTTGATATACCAACCATCGCCGTGAATAACGATTTCCTCAAATGTCTTTTCACCAGACAGAACCGGCGAAAGCATGATGCGATCATAATTCACGCGTGGTTCAGCGTTGAAAATCGTCACCTCATATTGATCGGGTGCCAGTTCCAGCAAATGTTCCAACATGCGCCCTGGCGCCATGCCATTGCCGATGATGACCAGTTTCTGTTTCATTATGCGGCTTCCACAAATTTGTTGCGTTCATAAAGAAATTTCAGAACCGCCTCGCGAGCGTGAATGTATGTCGGGTTGGTCACCAACTCCAATCTGCGGCGAGGGCGCGGCAATTTCACTTCAAGAATTTCGCCGATGGTTGCAGCAGGTCCATTGGTCAACATCACAATGCGGTCAGACAGAAGAACCGCCTCATCGACATCATGGGTAATCATGATCACGGTATTCTTTTGGTCCTGCTGAATCTGCATCACCTGGTCTTGCAGATGGGCGCGGGTGAGTGCGTCCAAAGCGCCAAATGGCTCATCAAGCAGCAGAACCTTGGGCTCCATTGCCAAAGCGCGTGCAATGCCAACACGCTGTTTCATGCCACCCGAAATTTCTGATGGCCGTTTGTCTTTAGCCTGCGTCATGTGAACCATGTTCAACGCCACCAAGATGCGCTGTTGACGCTGGGCTTTGCTTTCAGCACGCCAAACCTTGTCAACCGCCAGTTTCACATTTTCATAAACCGTAAGCCAAGGAAGGAGTGAGTGGTTTTGGAAGACCACCGCACGATCGGGCCCCGGATCAGTCACATATTGCCCCTCCAGCAGAACACCGCCTGATGAAGCTTTGGTAAGCCCCGCAATGATATTAAGCAGGGTTGATTTGCCGCAACCCGAATGGCCGATGAGCGAGACATATTCACCCTTGTGCACATCCAGATTTATGCCGCGCAGAACTTCCGAGGTAATACTGCCTCGTGAGAAGCTTTTATTGACGAGACTGAGCGAGAGGTAGGGTTTCATGAACATGTTCGCTTTCAATTTGCTGCTGTACCGCGGGTGACGAAGTGACCAGCCAGCATGACCAATCTATCCAACATGAAGCCAACGAGGCCGACGTAAACCAAGGCCACAATGATGTCGCTGATATGCGATGAGTTCCATGCATCCCAGATGAAGAAACCAATGCCCACGCCGCCGATCAACATTTCAGCAGCCACAATGGCAAGCCACGAAAGGCCAATGCCGATGCGCAAGCCAGTAAAAATGTAAGGGGCAGCAGCGGGCACCATAATGCGGCCAAAATACTGCAACGGATTCAGATTGATCACGCGCGCAACGTTGCGGTAGTCTTCCGGAATATTGCGAATGCCAGCGGCGGTGTTGATGATCACGGGCCAAACGGCGGTTATGAAAATCACGAAGATTGCGGATGGCTGGCTGTCTTTGAATGCGGCCAGAGAAATAGGCAGCCATGCCAAGGGCGGAACGGTGCGCAGGATTTGGAAAATCGGATCAAAGCCGCGCGAAAAAAATTGTGAGGCTCCAATAGACGTACCAAGTGCCACGCCGACGATGGCCGCAATTGAATAGCCCAAGGCCACACGCTTGAGAGAAGCCAGGATGTGCCATGCAAGGCCTTGGTCAGTTCCTCCATTGTTGAAAAATGGATGCAGAATGAGGTCATGGCTGTCGCTATAAATTTGCAAGGGTGATGGCAGGCGTGCACCCGCATGGCCGCAAGCCAATTGCCAAGCAATCAACAGCACCAGCATAACGATAACAGGTGGAAAAACCTGTGCTGCAAGTTTGTTCATTCGGGCTGACACGGCGGTGCCTTTCGCGATTGTCTTTTTGGGAAAAGCCAAGATGCGCGCTGGCGCAGTGGAAGTGCCCCCGGCAATGGGCATGGCATCAACTTTTACTTTGCGAAGTGTTTTTGCCATTTCGCTCAGGCTCCCGCTTTAATGGCCAAACTTGCGAGATAGGCCTTTGGATCGGCTGCGTCGAAACTCTTGCCATCAAAGAATTTTTCAACGCCGCGTGAATCACTGGATGGAATGTCAGAAACACCGAGAGATTTGGCGGCGCTGCGCCACAAGTCAGCGCCATTTACTTTGGAGACGAGCCCGGCAATATCCGCATCAGCTTTCACCCGACCCCAACGTTGGTTCTCAGTCAGGAACCAAGTGTCATGACTTTTGAATGGGAAACTTGCCTGATCCCGCCAGAACTTCATCGCATGGGGAGAAGCTTTGACGACTTTGCCATTACCGTAATCAAATTCACCTTTCAGGCGGCCCAGAATATCGTTCTTGTCAATGTTGAACCAAGCGCGCTTGGCCACAATATCCGCCAATTCATCCTTATTCGCATCAGCGTCAGCCCATTTTTGGGCTTCCATCACAGCCATCAATAACGCCTGAGCGGCCTTGGGATTTTTGTCAGTAAAGTCTGCACGCAAAGCCAGTGATTTTTCGGGGTGCTTGGTCCAAAGTTCGCCCGTCGTAAGCGCAGAATAACCAATATCTTGCGTCACCAATTGCGCATTCCATGGCTCGCCCACGCAGAAAGCATCCATGGTGCCAACTTTCATATTGGCCACCATTTGCGGCGGCGGCACCACGATCATTTCAACATCTGTATCAGGGTTGATGCCGCCTGCAGCCAGCCAATAACGCATCCATAAATCATGCGTGCCACCAGGAAAAGTGACGGCAATTTTTGCGGCCGCACCAGCAGCCTTTTTCTTGGCAAAAGCTGCCTTCAGCGGCGAAGCATCTGTCCCCACTTTCAGATCGGCGAAAGCTTTAGAAACGGAGATGCCTTGGCCATCCAAATTCAGCCGCGCCAAAATTTTCATCGGCACGGGTTGCTTGTCTTGTGTAATCGCACCCGTTGAAAGTCCGTAGGCCATCGGTGTGAGCAGATGTGCACCATCGATGCCATTTCCGCCCGCGCCCAGAACGAGGTTGTCGCGCGTTGCACCCCATGAGGCCTGCTTCAAAACTTCAACGGCAGTGAGACCGTATTTGTCGAACAGCCCCTTTTCTTTGGCCACAATGAGCGGAGATGAATCGGTCAGCGCGATGAACCCCAGTTTGATGGCATTCACCTCCGGCGCATCCGATGCATATGCACCACCAAATGGCAGTAGAACCTTCGCTGCGGCAAGCGTTGCAGCTGAATTTTTGAGGAAGGAACGGCGCGTGATGAATTTGCTCATAATCTACTCCTGAAGCCAAAAAAGCAAAGCGCCGACAGAACAAACACCGTGAGATGCTTTCCTGCCGGCGCCATTGCCGGAAATCTTTTTCAAGTAGGAACTTGCACAGAGCGTGCCAGTTTCAGAAAATATTTTAAGCTTTGTTTTTCAATGAGTTATTTTGATGCAGCCACAACCGCCCGCTGCCCATGCCGCCAAACTAGGCAGCAGGAAGATCGTTTTTTGTGCAGTGCAGTATTTATGTGAAGCTGGAGATATAGCTCTCGATCTGATCGGGATCGAAGGTTCTGCCATCAAAAAATCCATCCGGCCCTAAAACCAGTTCACCGCCCAAAGCCGGCAGCCTGGTTGGCAAAGTCAGCGTGCCTTCCACTTTCGAACTGCCTCCCGGCAAGGCCACACCAGCCTTGGCCAAGGCGCGGCGATAAATGTCAGGCCGATAGGTGGAACGCGCAACTTCGGCCGCGCCTGCGCTGAAGCCAATTTCATTCCACCGCACCATCTGGCTGAAAAACCACAGCGCATGGCTTTGCCACGGGAAATTTGCAGCTCGATCTGCAAAACAGACAAAATCAGGCACCACGCCTAACCCAGGCAATTGGCACGCCAGTGTCGATTGCAATGCGCGCGCAGACACCCCTACATAGATGTCACGGCTCAAAATATCTGCGAGCTCAGAATGATGTATTGGGTCTTGGCACCAAAGCGCAGTGCGATGCAAAGCCAGCAGCAGGGCATCAACAGACTCCGCATTTGCCTCTGCCCATTTTTCAGCAACGCCCAAAACTTTTTCAGGGCTGGAGCGCCAAATCGCAGATTTAGTGGTGAGAATGGTGCCAGACTCACGTGCCACTGCCACGCTGTTCCAAGGCTCCCCGACGCAGAAACCATCGATAGCACCCCCAGTCAAGGCATCGGCCATCAAGCTGGGCGGAACAATGGTGATGTCCACATCATGCCGCGGGTCAATCCCACATGCGCTCAACCAATAGCGCAGTTCATAAGCGTGCGAAGAAAAGGCGTGAACCACTGCAAAGGCAAGCTTTGGGCCCAACCGCTGATGGACAAGCTGCCTCAAGGCAGCGCCCGCCCGCGTCGGCGTTTGGCGGCAATCACGATCAATGGCGTGCAATTTTTGAAAAACCTCGTTTGAAACAGTAATCGCATTGCCGCCGAGGCCAAGAGCGAAGGGCACGATGATGCGGTTCTTCAATGGCGAAAGCCCAAGATTCTGCGCCACTGGCAAAGGAGCCAACATTTGGGCCACATCCAGTTGCCCTACAGAAAGCCTGTCTCTGATATTCGCCCAAGATGTTTCGCGCGATAGCTGAAGTTCAAGCCCCTCCCCCTTCGCAAATCCCTTCTCATGAGCCGCGATTAAAATCGCCGAATCCAGCAATGGTAAAAAGCCAGCACGAATTTTTATCATCTGGGGCTCCTGCCGATTTGTGCCGCCATAATGATGGCACTGGCAATATCGACCAATGTCCGCTTCTGGTTCATCGCGGCGTTTCGCATCATCTCGAATGCTTCTGATTCAGAAATCTTTTGGTGTTGCATCAGCACGCCCTTGGCGCGTTCAATCTGCTTGCGATCATCCAGCGCCTGAACCGCATCATCACGCTCACTGCGCAGCTTTTCAAAACTGCGAAACCGCGCAATGGCCAGATCAAGAATGGGCTTCACCCGCTCGCGCTTCAGGCCATCCACCACATAGGCCGATACACCCGCCTCAACGGCATTCAGCATCGCTTCGTCACTGGATTGATCGACAAACATGGCAATGGGCTTGCGCAAAGATTTTGATAGCCGGAACATATGCTCAAGAAAGTCGCGTTCTGGATTGCCCAGATCCATGACGATGACATCAGGCCCATGTGCTTCGATCTCACGGGCCACACCTTTCAGCTGGTGGATGGTTTTCACATTAAGGTGCCCAGCCTCACGCAACGCCTGCTCAATCAACAGCGCACGATCAATGCTTTCGTCAATGATAAGAACAACCAGTTCAGGCGGCGACATCTCGATATGATGCAATGCACAAATCCATTTCGCAATGCAATATTTTGCGGTGCACGGCTTTTCCGGTGGCGTGCAAAATTCAGACCTGCCCGGCGTAAAATGGTGGGTGGTACAGGGATCGAACCTGTGACCCTTACCATGTCAAGGGGTCCGGCAATGACATGAATCAAGCAATTTCAATAGTTTACGAGGACATCCAGAAACGGAAAAGTACGAACGGAGACGGAACATTCACGTCGTTTCCGCCACAACACCGCCACAAGAAATTACCTTCTTCATGAGCGAGCCGCGTGCCACGGTTTTCTATTTTCTCGAGCTCAGCCATTTTTTACAATGCATCATCCATAGAATTACAATTCGTGATTTTATAAACGCGAAAAGAAATTAGCCAAAGTAGACAGGCACCGGAATCAAAGTATCATTTTGCCCCCACACATGGCGAATTTAAAATGAAAGGCGCACGTTTTTCCAAATAATAGCAGAAAAACTGCCCGTTCATTTAGACAAACTCGGCCAGTGCCAGGTACACCCGAAATTCCCAAGGCCGTTCAACTTACAACAGAACCAAAACGCTAGGTCAGCATCGACAAACTATGAAGATCAACTGCTACGAGTGAAAATCGGTGTATCGTGCATTCCACAATAAAGCGATCAACACATATAGGGCTGAGGCATTTTTCGAGCCTAAACCAGAACCAGTTCCTTGGTTCAATCTGCCTTTTCAGCGCCACCTTTGTCCTTTTTGAAATCAACTTGAACTGGCGCGTAACCTGCCGCAGCAATTTGCATCATAAATTCTTTGGCATTTGGAGAAGTATGATAGGCGGAATTTGGATTTTCGCGGAAATGGTTTGGCCCTGTTTGTTGGTCTAAATGCAGCGTGATGACTGCATCCTTGGGGATCGACAATCCAGCCAGTGGCTTAAAATAGCCCTCTTTCTTTTTGGTGATCACGTCAACCAATGTGTAATATAAAACGAGGTCTTTAAGCGTTTCGCCCGACGTGTTGGTAATTTCAACTTCGATGTGATCTGACGCTGAAGCCTTGGTCACAGGGTCAACATTGTCTTCAGTGATCGCCGTAAAAGTTAAGCCATTTGGTTTTCCGGTTTTTGGAATCAGGTTATCTGCAAATACCGGATTTGGATCAGTCAAGTCAGGGATGCCGTCCCCATCTGTATCCAGTGTCATGGGGTCGGTGCCGAGAACGGCTTCTGCGGCTGCGGTTGGCAAGCCTCCCGCTTTTGCTGTAAGTGGAAAGGTGTTGAGTGCAAAGAAAAAGCTCACTGCGATGAAAGTATAATTTTTAGAGTTGGACATCGTTTTACTCCTTGATGAGACGCATGGTATTCAGTGGGCGCAAAAGAAGTAGTGCAATAAGGGCAGTGAAAATGCCCAACATGGCCCACAAATTCACAAGGCGATCTTTGATGATCTCAGTGATCGGTTGGCCTGCATAAATGTCTTTGATGCCGAGAAGGGCAAAGCTGAATCGTTCAAAATGTTTAGCGGGAGAAGCCTGCTCAATGCCGTCACGGATGGTTTCATAATTTTTGAATGAGCCGAGAATTTCCTTCTCCAGCGGTTTGGCAATTTCGAGTTTACGGAAAACGCCGCCTGCCACCTGATTGTCAGGGTCCATCGTATCTCCGATTTGTGGCGCGATCAGAACCAGCACCAGCCAAATTGAAAACGCTGTAAGCAACGCCGAGAGCAAGCGGCGAAATGTGAGCGCAAGAATGAATGCGAGCACGAAGAAAGAAGTCACATAAACGTCGGCAGACACATAAACGAGTATGATGCGCAAAACATCCGCCCCGTTCAAACCAACGCCACTGATCACCGCCAATGCCAGACCACCTATGGTGAAGGTGATCGCCAATGCGATTGCGATCAGAACCATATTGCCAACTAGTTTGCCAATCAGAAAGGTTGCTTGGCTCAGCGGCCTGGTGAGGATCAAAGCTAAAGTCGCATGGCCACGTTCGATAGCGGCTGATCTGTAGCCCAGTACAATGCCTAAAACGGCACCGATAATTTCGATATGCTCAATAAACCCGCGCAGAAGTCTTAAGGGAAAAAACGCCGGTGGAACCAAGCTGTCGGCTGATCTGCCGAGTGAAATCAATAAATCCCTCGCTTCAGTATAACTCTTATATTCAGCATGTAAGGCGATAGCCGAAACGGTGAGGGAGGTCAGCGCAGCCACAACCAAAAAGGCAGTCAAAAAGGTGAGAAGATGCGCACGAACCGCGTCATGTATTTCTTTCAATGTGATTGTCTTGATTTGGAATCCAGCTTTAGTCACGATAGTCACTCCGGCTGGCTTCGATTGTGCGAAAGCTAATGACAAAGATTATGATCACAGCAAGATTGGTGAAGACAAGGCTTAGAATGGCGCCTTTGGTCGTTATCGCGTTGCCCGCACCTGACTTCACTTCAAGTATGTTGGAGGCCAGGTGTCTGAATGCCTCGACGATTGAAAACGGCCCTAAAACTTTTGAAGTAAAGTTAAAGAAACTTCCCGTCGGCGGAACCAAATTTGCACTCAACGGATTAAGCGCAGCCATTGGTCCGATGTTTGAGGTTAATTGGGGGAATATGAACGTTAGTGTCAACCAGATGGTCACTGGCAACAACAAAGCCATCGATTCAGTTTTGCAGATGGACGCAAAATAGGCTCCTAAAAATCCAAATGCAGTGAGGTAGAGACCTGAGACCAGATAGAACTTTAAAATGCCAAGCCAAATTGCATTGTTGAGAACTGTACTCGGGAGGATCAACAGTGTGATGACGCTTACCAGACCCGATACCAACAAGATTGCAATGATCGAAATCACCATCGCCATGCCCTTGCCCAGGGCAACGGCTCCCTGACTTACCGGACGACTAAAGAGCAAGGGAAGCACGCCTGCTTTGCGGTCCACCGCAACCGACTGATGCCCCAATACGATGGCCGCCAAACCACCAAGCAGTGCCACATAGGGCACCATATTGCGAAAGAGTGAAAGAACAGGTGCATCACCAACCGGATTGGCAGGAATGGGTCTGCCCAATGCCTGTAACGCCGGTACAGCCTTGGCATAGATGGAGTTGACGGTGGCCGTGGCAGACCAGCCCAGATAAGCCGAGATCAACACCATGATGAAAAACAAGCCAGCGAGCATAACAAGGGTGTTGTCGCGGGCATTATTCTTGAGCGTGTTCACGGCTGACAAACGTGCGGCCATAAAAAATGAGGGCGTATGCATGGCCTAGGCCGCCTTGGGGGCATTGAGTGAAAGATAAAGATCTTCCAGCGTTTGGTCATCCCTGAACCGTTTCAACACCGCTTCAATCGTATCGTGGTAAGCGAGGCGACCTTGGTTTAGAACGGCGATGGACGTGCAAGTTTTTGATATTTCACTAATCAAATGTGTATTCATAAAAATGGTCATGCCGTATTCACGGTTGAGCATCACAATCAAATCCCGCAAAGTCTTGATGCCAAGTGGATCAAGGCCTGACGTTGGCTCATCAAGAAACAGAACTTCCGGGCGGTGGAGGATGGCTTGCGCGAGGCCAATCCGCTGGCGTTGGCCTTTCGACATTTCGCCAACCTTTTTCAAAGCCAGTTCCGGACAATCAAGAATGGCCAGTGTTTCTTTGATCCGCTGTGCTGGCTCGTCGACACCGGAGAGCTTAGCAAAGAAGAGAAGATTTTCGGTGGCGGTCATCTTTTCATAGAGCCGAACATTTTCGGGCACATAGCCAATATGGCTGCGGGCTTCTTGGTCGTACCTTTCCACATCGCAACCGCAGACCGTGGCATAGCCCGATGTTGGCGCGAGCAACGTTGTGAGAATGCTGATTGTAGTAGTCTTGCCCGCCCCATTATGGCCGAGGAAACCAAAAATTTCGCCTTTTGGAATTGAAAGAGTCAGAGCGTCAAGCGCCGTAAAGCTTCCATATTGTTTAGTCAGGTTTGTCATCGTGATGGCGGCAGTCATTGAGGCCTCCTTCGTAGAAATAACGATAAAAAATAAGTGATGGCGCGCCGGGATGGGGGGCGGCGCGCCACCGGAACGTCACTTGGTTTTGTCGATCTGTGCCAGCAACGCCGCCAGGGCATCCGCACTGCCTTTTGCTTCAGGCTTGCCTGCCCGGAGCTGCTTCAGCGAAGCATCAATCAACTTATCAAGTTCGTCCCACGCCGCAGGATTCTTGGGCTTCATGTCAGCGCGTGACTTGTCCCAAGCCGTTTCAAGATCTTTGATGCGTGTTTTGGCCGCCGCGAGATCACCCTTAGCGACGATCTTTTGCGTGTCTTCAACAATGGCGCGCATCGGCTTTAAGTCTCCCATTGAAACGCCGGTTGCGGCGGCAGGCGCAGCAGCAGCGATTGGCGCACCCGTGGCTTTGAGCACATCCATCACAATTTTATTGCAACCCGCATCGTCGTCTTTGCGCAAGGCTTCCGAGGCTTTGACCCCGGCGTCTTTCATCATGGTCAAATGCTCAGGCGTTTGGCCAGGGGCTTTCAGCGTCGTTTCGAGCTGCAGCAAATCCGCTTCACAGTCCGCATAGGCGGTGGAGGCAACAGCGCCCATAAGACCAAGCGCTAAGATTGAAATTTTAATTGAATTGCGAAACATAACTTACTCCTTTTAAGTTTAGAAAATGACGCTTTCAGGGAAGAACGCGCGTCAGACGTTTGTAGAAACCACTTCACTGTCAGCCTTGGTGGCGGTGAGATAGACAACCAGCCCAGCGATGAGAGTGAGAAAGATGATGCTGGTGGTAACGGTGCCCAGACCCAAGCCACCTGCGATGTGCGGCTTTGCAAAAAAATCACCAATCGAAGCGCCGAAGGGCCGCGTTAAGATGTAGGCAATCCAGAAACAAACGACGGCATTTTGCTTGAAAAGCGTATAGGCCAAAGTTGTGAGGCCGATCATACCACCGAACAAAAAGGCAGCGTTGAGATAGCCAAGGTTAAAGCCCTCGGCCACCAAATCGCCAGCTGATGTGCCAAGCGCAAAGGTGAACAGAATTGTTGCCCAATAAAATAATTCACGGCGGCGTGTAACAATGCTGTGGATGGAAAGCGTTTTCTCAGAGCGATACCAAGCCGCGAACACCGCCGCCAAGATCACTGAAAAAACAACAGTCGTCGTCTTTAAGCTGATTCCGAAGCCATCAACCAGATTGTCCGAAATCAACGTGCCCACCACGCTGATCAACACAACGGTGATCCAATAAAGCGAAGGCACATAGGCTTTGGCGCGCAGTTGCAAAATCAAAAAGACAACGAAGACTGCGGTCATAATCCAAGATGTGATTGTGAGCCCAAGACCAAGCCGTGTGGCCAGCAAATCCGCTCCGGTCTCACCCACTGTGGTTGCCATGATTTTGATGAACCAAAATGCCATTGTAACAAGTGGCACTTTGCTCATCAGGCGATCTGATAAGCTTTCTTCTTTGAACACGAGGTCGGTCATGTGATTCTCCTAATGACCATCTCCATGC